>ULUD01062994.1_pt1 | contig 88416 bp, 76 predicted proteins | sample 1958191 | NCBI WGS metagenome assembly ULUD01 (sample SAMEA4835751, study PRJEB28245) | human gut metagenome | biome: gut microbiome; material: fecal sample | place: Denmark | collected 2008 | reverse complement strand
GGTTGCTGATGTCCGACCTCTTCGGCGACAACTTCTAAATATTACCACACCGGAGTGTGTATGTCAACAACTTTTTTCATTTTCTTTGTCATCATATTCCAGTGAAAGAAGAAGAAAATCGATGTTAACTTGTGCCGGTCACAACCAGCAAGTGAAACTATACTAAATATCTCCCAATATGTCAATAACTATTTTCAAAAAAATGTTTTTATCGTACAGATATGTGAGAGCCTTGCTGTCGTGTACCATTTCCAGCATCTGCGAAGCCACTGAGAATGCCGACAAAAACGTTATGAGAACCATTGCGATCCATATACACAACACAGCCTGTGCAACGCCAAAAGCAAGTCCTCCTGCTTTGTCCAGTCCACCGACCACGGGGATACCCGACAGAACATGCGATAACGCAAGAGCTATCAGCACGAGCAGTAGCACCACAAATATGGTTAACAGATAAGACAGTCCGTTCATGACCATATCTGTGAGATAATCCACAACATATGCCACATAGTCTCCGATCGCCTTTCCATTTATCTTGTCTCCGCCGTTACTGCGTATGTAGTTCTTCACGATCTCCGGCAGTTCTGTATGTTCCAGATAATCTTCTTTCTCATAGACAGATACACTTTCACTGATATCTTCCACTCCTATGCTCTGCTCTACCTTCTGCCTCACGGTGTCTCTGAGTGGTGTATGCTGACAGAGGAACTGGTTTACATACGGATTCAGCACATTTGTCAGAATCACCGCTCCTACTATGCCCACTGCACTTACCGCACTTTTGATGAGACCTCTCCTGTATCCGATAAGGGCGCACAGAAGAATAACCGCCACAGACGCAAGCAACATCAGATTCATATGCGCTTCTCCTTTCTCTTACATGCCCTTGAGGGCAATAGTCTGCGTCTCATTTTCAAATATGACCACATACTCCTCCTCGTTTGAGTCCGGCACAACATTTACAAGATTCTTGGTGAATGAATAATTAAATTTCATACTTCCATTAAACCTGATTATACTGCAGTCCATATCTCCCGTGACTATTATCTCCTCTTCAGTTGCATATATTTTGTCAAATGCATTGTCGTAGTCCACTTCAGCCTTCAGCGCACCCTTGTTGTCATATATATATATTTTGTATTTCGCCTTTGAGGCAGAATCCGAGACAGCAATATAACCCACGCAGGAAGAATTATAGAATACGCCCTGCATCTCCCTGGATCTGAGATCTATAACAGCTCTCTTCTCCGGTTTCTCCGTCATAGTGTATGTTCTTATATCGTTATTACCAAAGCATGCAATATTGTCATTATCTGTAAATTTCACGATAGGATACAGTGCATCATCCACTGTATAGCTTCCCATCATACGATCAGCATTCTCATTCTGTCCAACCGAGCTAAAATTGTACATGGCTATCACAGACTGTACCTTTGTGCCCTGTATCTTCATATAACTTGTGACCAGCTTCTGTCCATCGTTCGATATGTCTATATCCATAGGGTATCCACTTTTATCTATCGTGGTCTTGAGCTCATAGATCGTGTTGCTGTCCTTATCGTATCCATTGATATAATTGCAGTCTTCTCCCACAAGTACAAGGGTGTACACTCCCTGCTCTGCAATATCAACATTTGAGATGTCGTAAGCGAGAGTCTGACGGCTGACTTCGCCGTCAACATTAAACACATACACATCTTTACCGTTCATATCCGCAACTATCGCGTAGTTTCCGCACACCTCTGCGTGTGGCATCTTCATCGCATAGCTCACATCCCACTTTGTCACGCCTTTTTCATCTATGTAAGATGCACCGTCCTTGGTCACCTTCAGCACATTTCCCGCAAATACCGTGTAATCTGCTATATTGTCACCTGATGTTTCCGTCGCTGACACCACATCATACTGAGTGTATGTCTTTATCGCATTATATCTCAAAAGTGCAGTGACAAATCCTAGCACAACCACAATTGCTGCGATAGCGAGGAGCATTTTGCCTTTTTTGCCCATGGTACGTTTTACTTCAATGACATTATCCCTGCCATTTGCAAGGCTTTCCTCGTCCATATCATCTTCTGTCTGATTCTGAACTTCCTGTTTTTCATCGTCTCTGCCCGCAGCAATTTCCTTATCCGCAGTTTTTTTATTTTTTGTTAAAAATTTCATATCCGTATTCCTTCTGTTCTTTATTCACTATAAAAAAACATGGTAATTATAGCATTTTTAATCTGTATAGGGAATAACCAATTTCTGGCCCTCATATATAGGTTCATCTATCTTCAGGCCATTTACCGCCGCTATACTCTCTGCGCCATCCTGCGTTCCGTACATCTTTATCGATATACTCACAAGAGTGTCCCCCGGTTCAACCACATAGATGCTCTCCGTATCCTCCGGCACAGAAGGTATCTCTGATGTTACAGCTTCATCTGAAACACTGTCCGAAGTGTATTCCGAGCCATCCGAAGTTCCCTCCACCGAAGCACTTGTATTCTCCGCTCCTTGCGCCGCTGATATATCCTGCGATCCATTTGCTTTCTGTGCCATCTCTGTATCCTGCACACCTTCCGCATTCTGAGTTGCCTCCGTGTTCTGTGATCCCGGCGTATTTTTTTGTGTATAGGCATCTCCGGATGCAGCTCCTCCCACTGTTTCCTCAGCACCGGCCATGGTGTCTGCACTGTTCATGAACACCTGAACCTCACCGGAGTGTTTTGCCTTTGTCAGCCTGTCCGTTATCTGCCCCACTGTATCCGGGGATATGTACCACAATGCTCCAAATGACACCGCACATACCGCAACAAAGCACGCCGCGGTTGTACCCCAGCTCCTCTTCTTCCGGTTCTCCGTCTGTTTCCCCCTCTCTCTGAAGTTTTCAACGACCGTCTTATCCTTTATTACCACACTGTCTGTCGCAGATTCCGCAGTCTCACGCTTTCTGCTGATTATGTAGTTCTGCATTTTCTCATTTCTCACATAATATATATAGTATCCCTTTTCCCTCATAAGGGTCCCGTGATCGTAATAATAAAATGCCTCCTCACACTCCAGTGCATCCATAAGGAACAGGATCTTTCCCTCACCCGGGAAATTATCGCGGTGCAGCCTTTTCATCTGATCGTTTATCTCTGCAGAGAAACCCATTCTGGACAGGAACCATCCCACGATTGACAGGTCATCGAAGTATTTGTTTATCTCCGCATATATCCCGCTCCACTCGCTGTCACCAAATTTTATCATGGATATGTCAAATTCAAGATTCTGTGCATCCACTGCGCCGCTGACAAATATCACCTTTGTGCCATTTTCATCATATACTTTTCCGAGAAGTATGGCTCCACGGCAGTTCATATTGCCCGGCGATGCAATTCTCCTCAGATATGTCATGACATAGTCTTCTACATATATCTTGTAATTTCCCGGGGCATTTCCCACCTGTCGTATATTCTTGGGCAGCTCATATTTCACCCTGTCGCTTGACCTCATCATCTCATTTGCTTCATCATATACTATCTCTATCATTCACCCGACCTCCTATACTCTTAAGCATCAGCCCTTACAGCTCCGCCAACGATGCATGAATAATACCATGTTGACAAGACGCTTTTTTAGGAAATCATGTCATTTGATGTGTGTAACTGCGCCCTATATTCCAGCCTATTACGACCTATATCTACAGGATCACGTAAATGAGCGCTTTATGAATCTATTGTGTAAACTTTGATAATCTTGGAAATACTCTATACTATAAAACACAGGCAGGGTATTGATATGATAAAAAAGAAGCAGCGACAAACAGAATATTTTAATCCAAATGACATTCTTGCCTGCCGTGCGCTTTCAACCAGAATATCGGATTTTCTGGCAGACAGCGGGCAACCTTCTGACAGCACCGTGGTTTTATGCATAGGAACCGACCGCGCTACCGGTGATGCTCTCGGCCCTCTGACAGGCAGCTTTCTGACAGAGCACAACTGTCCTTTCAAAGTATACGGAACGTTAAAAGCTCCGGTCCACGCCCTCAATCTGCGCGATACCATACACCATATATACGACCATTTTGTCTCCCCCGCCATCATCGCCGTCGACGCATCCCTTGGACGTCCTTCAGATGTAGGTATGATCACGCTCTCTAACGCCCCCCTGTACCCCGGAATCGGTGTAAATAAAAAACTCCCGGCGATAGGAGATATCTCCATCACCGGGATTGTAAATCTGTCTGGAAAGCCAGGTATGAGTCTTCTTCAGAGCACCAGGCTGTATACCGTCAGCAATATGGCACGCTTCATCTCTGACGCCATACTGTCATCATCGACACACTGACTAGCTCTCTCCCTTATAAACCTCTATGGCGCCTGACACTGTGCTTGCCGTGCCCTCCTCCATGATCGATATAAGATCAGAGAGTTTCTCTTCTGTGAGCAGATCTTTGCCAAGGAATGTGACATAGCTGTCAGTCAGATGGCTCTGCATATCAGCAAGCTGTGACTCCATGGCATTGATCTTTTCCTCGAGCTGCTTCAGATCCGCCTTAAGTGCGTCGATCTTCGGCTGCCGTCTTCCTGTTATCTCATCAGTTATAACCTGTTTTGTATCATTCTCAAATACTTTTATCGCCTCAAGCTTGCGATTGCTTATATCCTCGCGCTCCGCCTCAAGCTCGCTGAGCTTTTCATCATATTTGCCAAGATTATATACACTCTCATCCTTGTCTCTTGTTATCGAGTTTCTGATGATCCTTATCTGCTTGTTGTTGGCGCGGACCTTGTTTCTTATCCGCCTGCCCTCATTGACGATCTCAAGATTCTTTACCTTGGCAAGATTGAACACTATGAAATATATGATAAATTCTGCTATGACAATCGCCTGACTGATCACCACATACGTCAAAGTGTGAACTCCGGTCTGGTATATGGTGTATGAAAGCGCCACGCATACAATCGCCGGTATACATCCGCAGAACAGGAGTATAAGCAGTATAAGCTTAAACACGTCGCCTGCTCCGCACGGAGCGAACATACAGTAGAAAAAGCCCGTATTGCAGAAGCCCGATACATTGTTCTGCTTAAACAGCTCCTTTGCCTTGAGTCTGAGCTGTCTGTTGCTCTCGTTGAGGGAGGCCGTCTCGCTCTCTATTCGGTTGCCCATACGCTCCGTCTTCTTCTTATCTTTTTTTGACTGAAGCTGCCTTATCTTGGCTCCGTTCGCCGAAAGCTGCTGGTCGTATCCATCCTCTATCTCATTCTTTCTGTTTTTCAAGGTTGAACTGATCTCATCAGAAAGGCCCTTTTCCTCCTGTGAGATACTCCTGCTGGTCTTTCTCTGTGCCGTTCTCACCTGTTCAAGGTTGTCCTGCACATCATCGATAGCCACCACCAGCTCCCTTGCCTTTATAAGATATTCCTGATTCTCCTGGAAAACATTCTCCGATCCCATACAGTCCTCCTTATGTCTCTTATAATAGTGCATATCAAGTTTATAATATCAAATCGCCTACTAATTAACAACATAATTTTGCAATTTCTGACACATCTGACACATTTCGGATTATATTCTGAAAATACTTTCTTATCATGCACCCGGTCACTATTATTTCACAGTAATTTAATTGAACTCATACTGATTATATTTTATAATTATTACATATGGGCGATAAGCAATATTTATGGTATTTATCATTTACAGAATGGGGCTGTAAAATTACAAATTATATATGACAAGGAGAAGAGGCATGAACATTTTATTTTTTCTTACACCTAAGAGCGATGTAGCATATATTGAGGACAGTTTTTCACTCAGACAGATACTTGAGAAGATGGAGATACACAGATATTCTGCAATACCGATACTATCCAACACCGGTGAATATGTCGGCACCATAACGGAGGGCGACATTCTCTGGTACTGCAAGCGCAATTCGATGAACGCGCTCAAAACCGCAGAGAGCATCTTCCTTAATGATATTCCAAAGAAATTCGAGTACGCCTCCGTATCCATCAGTTCCAACATGGAGGATCTCATAGCCAGAGCCATGGTCCAGAATTTTGTTCCGGTGGTTGACGATCAGAACAAGTTCATCGGCATAGTTACACGAAAGGATATCATCGGTTACTGCTATAAGAAACTTAAGACCAGCGAATCATAAAAAACACCCGGATATGTAAGCATTTCGCCTGCACATCCGGGTATTTTAATGTAATTCAATATATCTTAATCCCTAATTTAATATCTAATTGAGATCTCCCGTTCTGTTGACGGCGCTCACGAGTGCATGTACAGATGCGTCTATGATATCGTTCTTTATTCCTGCGCCCCATGTAACCTTACCATCGACAGTCTCGACTCCGACATAGGCAACTGCCTGTGAGTTTGAGCCAGTCTGGAGTGAATGCTCCTCGTAGCATACGACCTTGAACTGTATGTCAAAGTGCTTCTTTATAGCGTTGCTCACGGCATCCAGACGTCCATTTCCCTTGCCGTGGTAAACCTTCTTCACACCGTTCTTCAGAATAGTTATCTCTGTGGATATTCCATCTCCCTGTACGAAGTGATTCTCAAGCATCTTGATAGGGCCATCTATATTGACATATGTATTCTGGAATATATCCAATACTTCCTTTGGACTGAGCTCCTTGTGCTCCTTATCTGACACATCCTTTACTGTGTAGCCCAGATCCTCTCTGAACTTTGCAGGAAGGTCAAAGCCGTACTTTGTCTGGAGGATGAATCCAATTCCACCCTTTCCTGACTGGCTGTTTATTCTAATAACATCGCCATCATACTTTCTTCCGATATCCTCAGGGTTAAGCGGCAGATATGGACAGGTCCACATTCCGTCACCTTGCTCTTTTCTGAACTTCATTCCCTTGGCAATGGCATCCTGATGTGAGCCTGAGAATGCGGCAAATACAAGCTTTCCTGTATATGGTGAACGCTCGTAAACCTTCATTCCTGTAACTCTCTCATACATCTCTGTGAGCGATGGTATATCGCTGAGATCTATCTCAGGGTCAACTCCATGGGTGAACATGTTCATGCAGAGTGTGATCACGTCCACATTTCCTGTTCTCTCACCATTTCCAAATAATGTTCCCTCTATTCTGTCTGCGCCGGCAAGGATACCAAGCTCTGCATCTGCCACTCCACAGCCTCTGTCATTATGAGGATGAAGTGACAGGATAATATTCTCCCTGTCGTGGAGGTTCTTGCTCATATACTCTATCTGGCTTGCGTAAACATGCGGAAGTGACATCTCGACTGTTGCAGGGAGGTTGATTATAACCTTTCTGTCCGGTGTCGGCTTCCATACATCGATAACTGCGTTGCAGACCTCAAGTGCATAGTCAACCTCTGTTCCGGTGAAGCTCTCCGGTGAATACTCAAAACGATATGGAACGCCGTACTCATCAGCCATCTTGTTGAGCAGCTCTGCTCCATCCACTGCTATCTTAAGTATCTCTTCCTTTGACTTTCTGAACACCTGCTGTCTCTGGGCAAATGATGTTGAATTGTACAGATGTACGATCACGTTCTTTGCACCCTCTATAGCCTTAAATGTCTTCTCTATGATATGTGGTCTTGCCTGTGTAAGTACCTGTATCGTGACATCATCAGGTATGAGATCCTGCTCTATAAGTGTTCGGCAGAACTCGTACTCAGTCTCGGACGCTGCAGGAAATCCGATCTCTATCTCCTTGAAACCGATCCTGACAAGCTCCTTGAAAAATTCCAGCTTCTCATCAAGGCTCATAGGTACGATCAGGGCCTGATTACCGTCTCTCAGATCCACGCTGCACCAGATAGGTGCTTTGTCAATATACTCCTTGTTTACCCAGTCTGTGCACTGTACCGGCGGCATGTAATAGCCACGCTTGTAATTCTGATAATTCTTCATTGATATAACCTCCTACTTAAGCAAAAAAAAACTCACATCTCCTAATCACTATAGAGACGTAAGTTACGCGGTACCACTCTATTTCATACAATAATGTATGCTCTCATCGCAGATACAGATGAACGATATACTTACCGCCGTCTTATACCCTCCTGCTGTAACGGTCAGGCTCCGTCCCTTCCTACTTCACACGATCATCTGACGTGCCATTCAGCGGGCTGCTCCAAGGCGAGTTCAAACCCTATCGATCACCGCCTCACACCAACCGGCGGTTCTCTGAACATCTCCAGAATTCTACTGCTCCTCTTCATCGCATTATCTAGGCTGACTCTAACACATACAAGTGTCAGATGTCAACCCCTTTTAGCTATAATCCTATATATATTAACAGTTCTACCAGACAATAAATCTCTTGTTCTTGAGAGATCTTCCGCCTGCTGTAAGCATCAGTATACCCACTACAAGACCAGTAACTATCGTTATAACCCCAAGTGCTATGTTGAGTGCTCCAACCTGCTTCATAGTCTTATATGCTTTCTCCATACTCATATGCTCCTTTCTATAAGTCTTTATCAATTCTCAGATATAGTAAGTATATCATGTGATATTGCTTCTTACAACTTAAAACTTGAATTAGTTTATTTTACTTTGCACCCCGCCCGTGATAAAATAACTGTGTTTCGGATCATTATATTTGTATACAAAAAGGAGTATCAATATGCCAGCAATAACAAATGACTGGGCTGAATATCTTAAGCCTGAATATAAGAAACCTTACTATAAAAAGCTGTTTGATTTTGTGGGACAGGCATACGCAACGGAAACTGTCTACCCACCAGCCGATGATATATTCAACGCATTTCACACAACGCCGTTATCCCATGTAAAATGTGTGATAATCGGTCAGGATCCATATCATGAGCCAGGGCAGGCACACGGTCTGAGTTTCAGTGTGAAACCAGGTGTCACCATACCACCATCGCTCGTCAACATATATCAGGAGCTTCACGATGATCTGGGATGTAAGATCCCCAATAACGGATATCTTGAGAAGTGGGCCGACCAGGGAGTCCTCATGCTCAATGCCGTGCTGACCGTTCAGGCTCACAGAGCCGGTTCCCATCAGGGAAAGGGCTGGGAACATTTTACCGATGCAGCGATCAGGATCCTGAACGAGCAGGACAGACCTATCGTGTTCATCCTGTGGGGTGCATACGCCCAGAAGAAGGCCGCATTCCTGAACAACCCACACCACCTGATCCTGAAGTCCGCACACCCAAGTCCACTGTCTGTATACAGGGGCTTCTGGGGAAGCAAGCCGTTCAGCAAGACCAACGATTTCCTGGTTGCAAACGGAGTCGAGCCTATCGACTGGCAGATCGAGGACATTTGATTTTGGAGGACTGTACACATGGAGATTTATATTGTAAGACACGGTGAAACCGTATGGAATAAAAAGAAGCTGCTTCAGGGCCGGACTGACATTGAGCTCAGCGACAAAGGACGAGAGCTCGCCAGGATCACAGGAGAAAATCTGAGAGACACACACTTTGATATGGTGTTTTCCAGTCCGCTTAAGAGGGCTTACGAGACAGCCAGCCTCATTGTCGGCGGCAGGGACATTCCAATTGTGAAGAATGACCTCATAAAGGAAATGTGCTTTGGTGACTGGGAAGGGCAGAATATGTCAGAACTTCTGGCAGACGGAGGTCAGGATTTTCAGTATTTCTTCAAGCATCCTGAGCTCTATCACCCGGTTGGAAACGGTGAATCATTTGAGGAACTCTGCCAGCGGGCGGCCAGATTCATGACTGAGTATGTGGAGCCACTCTCCTCAAAATATTCAAGGATCATGATCGTTGCCCACGGTGCGATAAACAAAGCAATGATGATGCATGTAAAAAAGCATCCGCTCGAGGATTTCTGGTCAGGCGGGCTGCAGCAGAACTGCAACGTGATAATGCTTGACTACTCAGACAACGTATATACGATCATCGACGAGACAAAAATTTTCTATTAGACAGTATAATAAAAACAAAGAGCACTGTCCCGGCTTCATCCATGATACAACCTATCATGAATGTTTCAGGTTCAGTGCTCTCTGCACTTCCAGTATCTGCTCTTCTATCTTATCTGCGAGCATATATATCTGTTCATTATATCTTCCGTCTATTCTCCGCATAGCCTCGGGAAGGGGATTGAGAATGTCTGTATACGACTGCTTTATCTTCTTCTGTATCCACCTCACATCAGGCATGTAAACTATCGTTCTGAGATTGTGAAGCCTGTCCGCAAGCTTCACGATCACCGTCTGGTACGAACCCTGGGAAAATAACCTCCTGGCATATACGGAAAACGGTTCCCCCTGTATCCTAGTCAGAAGTCTTACCTGTTCGCGTATGTCCGCGCCAAATGCACTCTCTATATCGTCAAGTGTACATTCTGTATCTTCAACCGTGTCGTGAAGGAGTGCAGTTATGAGGATATCCTCGTCGGTTATCCCGCACTCTTCTCTCAGGATATTGTATACGCCAAGTATATGCTCATCATAATAAGGCTTCATACCGCCATTTCCCCGGCGCATCTGCCCTTCATGAAATGCTTTTGCCATATCCATAGCCTGCTGTATGCGTTCTGAAACCTGTACATCCGGTCCAACCATATCATCAACGCCTTTTCCCAGTGTCATGTCAGCCATCTTCTTATCCCTTTCAGTACATCCCAAACTACACAAAGTATAACATAGCAGCCTTGAATAATCTATCCATTTTTTATATACTTAACAAATGTGCTTCTATTAAATTTTACATTTACAATGAAATATTTTTTACTTTGCACATCACACTTTACAAAAGGAGTATATACATGGACATAATCAAGAAAATTGCTCAGGAGATAGGCTGTCGCGACAGCCAGGTTGAAGCAGCGGTAAAACTCATCGATGATGGCAACACAATTCCATTCATCGCCAGATATAGAAAGGAAGCCACCGGCTCCCTCAACGACGAACAGCTTCGTCTTCTTCACGAAAGACTTGTATACCTTAGAAATCTCGAGGACAAAAAGGCTCAGGTCATCGCAAGTATAGAGGAGCAGGGAAAACTTACAGATCAGCTCAGGACGGACATTGAGAAGGCCGAGACCATGGTTCTGGTCGACGATCTCTACAGACCATACAGGCCTAAGCGAAAGACAAGGGCAACCATCGCCAAGGACAAAGGGCTGGAGGGGCTTGCAAACATCATCATGCTGCAGATGACCAGAACTCCGATAGTCAAGGAAGCTGAAGCTTATGTGTCTGAGGAGAAGGGCGTTGCAGACACCAGCGAAGCCATCGCAGGCGCAATGGACATAATCGCTGAAAATATATCTGACACCGCCGATTACAGGACTCACATAAGAGACCTCACCACCAGACACGGTGTGCTGAGAACAACAGCAAAGGACCCGGAGGCTGAATCCGTATACGAGATGTACTACGACTTCTCCACCCCTGTATCCAAGATGACCGGATACAGAACCCTCGCCGTTAACCGCGGTGAAAAGGAAAAGTTCATCACAGTAAAGATCGAGGCACCGGTCAACGACATAATATCATATCTGAAAAAACAGATCATCGTCAGAGACAATCCTGAGACCGAACAGATACTTTCAGACGCGATCGCAGACAGCTACGACAGGCTCATAGCCCCTGCCATCGAGAGGGAGATCAGAAACGCCCTCACAGAGACCGCTGAGGACGGTGCCATCAAGGTATTTGCATCGAATCTGCAGCAACTCCTCATGCAGCCTCCTATCGCAGGACAGACCGTGCTCGGCTGGGATCCGGCGTTCAGAACCGGCTGTAAGCTCGCAGTTGTGGATCCGACCGGAAAGGTTCTCGACACCGTTGTCATATTCCCAACGGCACCTCAGAAGAAGGTTGCAGAGGCTAAAAATACTGTGAATGCTCTAATAAAGAAGTACGGCATAACTCTCATATCCGTGGGAAATGGTACGGCATCCAGAGAGTCAGAGATGGTGATCGCCGAGCTCATCAGTGAACTTGACACACCTGTACAGTACGTGATAACCAACGAGGCAGGAGCTTCTGTCTACTCCGCCAGCAAGCTTGCAACCGAGGAATTCCCTCATTTTGATGTTGGTCAGAGAAGTGCGGCTTCCATCGCCAGGAGAGTACAGGATCCTCTGGCAGAGCTGGTCAAGATCGATCCAAAGGCTATCGGAGTCGGTCAGTATCAGCACGATATGAACCAGAAGAAGCTGACAGAAGCCCTGGACGCAGTTGTTGAGGATTCTGTAAATAAAGTCGGCGTCGACCTCAATACCGCTTCTGCCCCACTTATGGAGCACATTTCCGGAATAAACAAGACGCTGGCCAAGAATATCGTGGATTACAGAGAGGCAAATGGACGCTTCAAAACCAGAAAGGAACTCCTCAAGGTTGCCAAGCTCGGACCTAAGGCATTTGAACAGTGCGCAGGTTTCATGAGGATAAGCGGCGGCTCAAATCCTCTGGATGCCACATCTGTACATCCTGAGAGTTACGATATAGCCACTGCCCTGCTGAGCCACATCGGCTACACAACCGATGACATTGCATCCGGCAGGCTCAAGGATCTTTCAAAATCCGCCGGCAACATCAAAAAGCTAGCTGAGGAGCTGGGAACAGGAACGATAACTCTCAACGACATCATAAAGGAGCTTGAAAAGCCTGCCCGTGATCCTCGTGACGAGATGCCAAAGCCGATCCTCAGAGGAGATGTCCTTGAGATGAAGGATCTGACAGAGGGAATGATACTCAAGGGAACCGTCAGAAACGTGATCGACTTCGGTGCATTTGTGGATATAGGTGTTCATCAGGACGGACTTGTCCACATCTCAGAGATGTCCGACAAATTCATAAAGCACCCTCTTGACGTGGTAAGCGTCGGCGACATTGTCCAGGTAAAGGTCATCGGCATAGACCTCGCCAAGAAACGCATACAGCTCTCCATGAAGGGTATTTAACACACGACAAAATACAGTAACATATTTAAGCCTCCAGCATAGTTTATACAGAGAAAACTTATGTATGGAGGCTTTTATAGTGGAACAAAACAGAAACTGCTGCCGTAACGGCCAGAATCGATGCTACTATAACCAGGGAACCTCTGTTAAATACACCGCCTCATCCGGCTCCAAGCCACGCTCCTGCGACTCCGGCACTGCCACTTCAGTGAGAACCGACAGGCCGCTCGGAATGGCTTATATCCCTGAACAGCTCTTTGAAAATCTGTACGATGCAAAATGCGGACTGATGGAGGGCACCATGTTCAAGGATCTCAATCTGGTATTCTGCGGGGTAAGGGGGAAATAGCCATGAATAAAATGAACAAAAAACAGCTTCTGCGCTTTATCACAGAGGTCTCTTTTGCACTTGACGATATTGCGCTCTATCTCGACCTTCATCCCGACTGCACCAAGGCACTTTCGAGCTATGACAACTATCAGAGCATGCGCACCCAGGCTATAAATGATTACGTGAACATGTATGGGCCGCTGAACAAATATCAGGTCACTGACAACAACTATTTCAACTGGGTCAATGACCCTTGGCCATGGGAAGGAGAGTGTAACTGCTAATGTGGGTTTATGAGAAAAGATTACAATTTCCTATAAATATAAAGGAAACCAACGCAAAGCTGGCTCAGGACATAATCAGTCAATACGGCGGAGCGTAGCCGAAAAGTATTGATGACACAAATCGGGAGCATCCCAAAGTATATTCTAATATTATTGTAGTCTATGGTGTCAACTTGTCAACACGCTGTGCAGTCCTTTCTAAATTAGTACTATTATCCGCACAAGCAGCAAGCTCGAGCTCATGATTCAACTTTTTTAACCGCAGCCTTTTCTCCACCAGTTCAGCCTCACGATCAAATGGTTTGTCATATTCTTTTTTTATCTGCTCCAGCTCAGCTTTACATTCTGATATTTTATTATCAAGATTTTCAGCTTTTAAGGATAATGATGACACTATATTTTCTATTCGTGTAATGTTACCTATCGCTGAATCTCCAAGCTCTATTGTATACGTTCCTGCTCCTCTGACTTCCGCACATAGTTTTCCATAGTTAAACAAGGCTGTAGGATCAATCATTGACTTAATGAATACCGTAAACCCTTTGTACAAGCCAAGAAATACTCCATTCCTAAAGTCTGCATCTTCATTCCTTGAACGCAACTTATCAAACAATTCTGCTGCTGCTTTTCTCTCAGTTACTAAACTGCCTGATATATTCATTGAAAAGTCTTCATTCTCATGTTCTTTGGCCTGTGCAGCATCCATCCTGGTATTTTCAAGTTTCTCTGAATACTGATTAATCTTTGCTGGAAGGTCGATATTGATTTTTTCCTCTAACATCTTTTTATTTTTGACATATGAAGACTTCAAAAGGTCCAGCTTGTTAACATCATTTTCCAAAGTCATTCGTTCCTTGACCTTTGGATTTCCTGTGGCAATAGTCTTTATCTCGGCGTAAGATAATGTTGTGTCATCTACATCGCCGCATTCTCTTGTCACTGCCCGGGACGTCATCACCTGGCTTATGAATTTCTGCTTATTCTCCACTGTATTCCAAAGGTATGCATCAAACGTACCAACAGTGCAGTATCGGTATATAGCTACTTCTCTATTCTTATTACCGCGTCTGATTGCTCTGCCTTCACGCTGTTCGATATCCGATGGACGCCACGGACAGTCTATATGATGCAAAGCTATACAATGATCCTGGACATTAACGCCTGTACCACATTTTCCTGTAGAACCTATAAGAACTTTTATTTCACCATTTCTAACCTTGTCAAAAAGCTGATCTCTGGCTTTTCCGGCATCTGATGACTTATCTGCATCATGTATAAATGCTATTTCACCCGCAGGAATACCTTTTGCTATCAGTTCCTTTTTTACAAAATCATATACATTAAACCGTCCATCTGTCTTTGGCGTTCCTATATCCGAAAATACAAGCTGAGTGCCAACTATGCCCTTGTCTTTTGCCTGGCTGTACTCCTTAACAATATTAGCAACCACAAGATTGAGTTTGCTTCCCGGATCATCCTCGTAATACTCGCCATATCTTTCCATATATTCCGGGAGTAGCCTGACATCCGTTCCGAGCAGCCTGGCATCATTTGTAAGCTTTAAAAAGTTGTCTTCTGATGGATCTACGCCTCCAGACTGTATCAAATCTGCTCTTTTGCAAAAATCATCCATGACAAGCTTAACTATCTCACTTCTCTCGGCAGCTACGACTTCCGCCCTTCCACCTCTGATTTCCGGCACAGGAAGCTTTAACATATCCGCAGTCTGTATATCAGCTATATCCTTGTACATATTCATAAGCTCCGGTATATTCACAAATTTGGAGAACCTGTTTCTAAACCTGAAGTCACTGCCCTGTACATTCATTTCCAGCTCTGTTACAACCTCGCCAAAATTTGCTGCCCAGTCATCAAATCTGTCTAAATGAGCGCGCCTTAACGCACTTGGCTGAAGATATGTCTGCATGACATAGAGTTCTCCCATTGTATTTGATACTGGCGTTCCTGTTGCGAATACAACATTTCGTTCGTTACTCAATTCATTTATATACTGACATTTTGCGAGCATATCAAGAGCCGCCTGACTGTTTGAAGATGCAATTCCCGATACATTCATCTTAGTTGTGATTGGCATATTCTTATAAGCATGTGCTTCATCAACATATAGTGCATCTATACCAAGCTCCTCAAAGCTCATATTATCCTGATCCGCATTAACTGCTATATCTGCCAGAAGCTTTTCCAACTTTGCGTGGAGCTGCTTCTTTCTTGTCTCAAGTGCCTTTACTGTATGCGACCTACCACTTCCAGAATATTTTATCGATACAAGCTCACTGTCTATCTTATCTATCTCGTCCTGAATCAGTTTCTGCTCTCTCTCAGGAGATATTTTTATCTTTTTAAACTGTTCCTGACTCATGATTACACAGTCAAATTCTCCTGTAGCTATCCTTGCTATAAACCGCTTTCTATTCTTTGTAGAAAAATCCTTTTCAGTTGCCACAAGTATATTTGCAGCCGGATATAGTTTCATAAAATCCGATGCCATCTGCTCGATCAGAGGCTTAGGTACTACCATACATGGTTTTCTCGCAAGACCAAGTCTCTTCTGTTCCATTATAGCCGCAATCATCTCATATGTCTTACCAGCACCAACTACGTGTGCAAGCAGTGTATTGCCCCCGAATAAAACTCTTGCTACAGCATCTACCTGATGCTTCTGTAGCTTTATTGTTTTGCTCATACCTGGGAAATTAAGCATGCTGCCATCGTAACTTCTTAACCGAGTATTATTATATTCTTTATTGTACCTGGCTACATACTTTTCTCTTCGTTCTGGATCTTTCCATATCCACTCTACGAATTTTTCTTTTATCAGATCCTGCTTCGCCCTGGCCAGCAGTGTAGCCTTTTGATCAACTATATATTTACCATTCTTTGAACCATCGTCAATTTTACATCTGACAGTTGATATTCTCTGGTTAAGTGCATCCTCTATCAACTCCGTTGCTATTTTATCCTTAGTACCATAGGTATTGTTAAGCAGAACTCTATTCCTTACAGCCAGTTTATTCTTTATGAAATACTCTCCACTAATCTTGTTGTAATCTACTGTCATTTTTTCGCCATAGCCATACGAATCCCGTCTAAGATACATCGGTATATCAAGGAGCTCATACATAAACTGTTCATAGTCGCTCACATCAATCCATACTGCTCCAAGCTTCACACTTATCTCTTCTGCAAGGAGCCCCTGTGGCTGCACTTTTCTGAGTGCTTCCGCATTTTCTTTGAACTCTTCTGTTCGCAAACTCCACTCTTCCGCTATTTCAAGCTTTTCACGGACATTGCCCGACAAATATTCATCAGCTGTCTCCCAGCCTTTAAATTCGTCATTCCCATCATATTTCGTAGGGTTTCTGAATATACATCCTCGCAGCTCATTAAATAATGCTTCCTTTCGTTTTTCATATGCCATTTCCGGCTTATACACACTTAACATATATGGAATATCAACGCAGCCTTTTTCAGACAAGCTTGCACGAAGCGCATCTTGTGCGTTATCTACATTCTCTATGATTATATCCGGCAGTATTGTCCGTTTTTCAAAAAATCCAGACTTACTATAGCTGCCATCCGGTTCCTGATTCTCAAGAGATAACAGAAAATACTTATCTATGTCACCTTCCAACAGGCGCTGCACGCTCTTTGAGTTAATATATCCATAATTTACTACAAATGTATCATAAGATTTATTCAATGCTATTCTGACAGCATTGAATTCTTCATCACCTGCCCCATCCATTGACAGCTTTACAAGTTTTCTTGACAGAGTTTTTATTTCTATAAGTCCTGTAAGTATTTGCTTATCCTTAGCAGAAAGCTCTTTTTTCTCAAATCCGTTCTCGCCCCTGTAATATATATTACCATCATATAATACATGGCTGTACATTCTTGTATCTTCTGCCTGCACCTCAATGATATCATCTTCTTCAGCTACTATTGTATCTGAAGATTCACTTATCTCATGCTTTGGAAGATCATACTTCAAACTCTCCTTAGAGAACTCATGCTCTGCAAGGCTGTGTATTTCTTCTGGAATGTTGATATCAGCATCAGCCACACATTCTGTCATATTAAAATTGCCACTGTACTGCATCCGGCCAAGCATCATCTGTGGATTATCAAGGAAATAGTTATTGACAATGACACCATCTTCTGTATAACCGGTATATATCCAATCAGGTATCTCATTATCTCCAAGCAGTCGGTCACGTTTCTGAAGAATGATAATATCACTTGTGGCCTCTGTTCCTGCATTTCTTTTAAATGCTGTATTTGGAAGACGTATAGCCCCTACCAGATCAGCTCGCTGTGCCAGGTATTTTCTAAATTCCGGATTTTTCTGATCAAGAGTTCCCTTACTTGTAATAAATGCTATGATCCCGCCCGGTTTTACCACATCAAGTGTCTTTGCAAAGAAATAATTATGAATTAAGAGCTTATCATCATACCTTCCTGTCTTATCGACTACTGAATAGCTTCCAAATGGTACATTACCTACGGCCAGATCATACTCATTATCTTTTATCCTGACCTTCTCATAACCATTTATTGTTATGTCGGCATTCGGATATAACCTCCTGGCAATTCTTCCGGTCAGGCTATCAATCTCAACTCCTTTCACGTTAAAGTTACCCTTCAGGGTTCCAAGGAAATTGCCTGTTCCCATTGATGGCTCAATCAGTTTGCCCTCATTTATTCCCAGCTTCATAATGATATTATTTATCTCTGCTGTAATCTCTGGAGAAGTATAAAAGGCACTTGTTACGGATTCTCTCGCTGCTTTATACTCATCTGCTGTTAGTACTTCCCGCAGCTCTGCAGACTCTTTCTTCCATTCAGTATTTGCTACATCAAATGCATTAGCAAGGCCACCCCAGCCAACATACTTTGCTAATACCATCTGTTCGTCATGAGATGGCTGTCTGTCAAAACTTTCAAGTTCCTTCAAAAGCTTTATTGCTGCGATATTGTCCGCAAATCTTGCTTTTGCACCCCTTCCACTATATTCCCGTTCATACATACTCAGGTCATATTCAAAATCTAATTTTTCTGTTTTATCAGGATATTTTGCCAGTATCCTGTCAACCTCTGACTCAGGTACCTTGTGGCTGCCAAGCGCCTTACTCTCAAGTATATATTCAGATCTAATATGCCTGCATGTTACCTGTCCTGATTTCAGATATTTTTTTATTTTAGTATATATCTGACTCAGATGTAATGTGCCAGTCAAATGTGTTCCACTATTCGTATCTACACTGTACTGTACTCCGACCATACATGGATTTATATTATATATACCTGTATCATCACTCATCTTCTTAGTGCTGTGCCCTGGCAGATAATCAGATAAAGCTTTAAGTGCTTCTGTGTCACTTATTCCCCTTCTCATAAATTCATAGACTAACACATGCCAGCCATTTTCTACTCCAAACTTATTAACAAGCATATCTGAATCATATATGTTAAAAGCTTCCGTATGCTTCTCTGCTTCTACGCTCAGCATAGTCTCATCATTAGGACTGCTTAAAGCAGCTCCTGTATCATTGCCCATTGATGCCTTTAAAATCTCAACTTTATCTGCAAACTGCGGATACTGTGACAGAAAATCTATCACACCTCCAAATCCATCCCCAATATCCTGTCTTTCCGTAATCTTGCTTCCATCAGGCATATACACGGTAAATCCTGTTTTGTCATATCCAATATATTCCCAGAACGATTCCTCATCCGCAGCTTCCCATGCTTCTATAGAGCCATACTCTTGGAGCCCCGCTAACCAGCCCTGATGCTTTGTGGTGTCAGCAACTTTCATTATTCTGTCAAATTCAGTCACTGTATATATTTTGCCACTCTCAAAAACACTTGATTCGCTATATTCACATTTTATATATGGCAAGCTCATTGAGTCTGCTGATAAAAAAGAAGATGATACATTCTCTGCACCATCTTCTAAAAAATCATGTTCTTCCGCTAACTCCGTATCATCTGCTGTTATCAGTGCAGCGCCATCAGTGTCTCGTGAATCACTGTTTCCTCCACTATCCTGCCGTTCTGCTCCATATGCTGATATTTCGGCAGCCATTCCTTCTCCTGGATATTCTTGTTCATCTGTTCTGTCAGCTCCATGATCTGATCCGATGCCATCTCGCCTACGGATTTCATCCTCTGCTCCAGACTGCCCTCCACTATATAATCTATCAGCTTCTCTCTCTCGTTCTCCAGCATCCAGTTCGCCCAGATTCTGCCCCATCTGTTCTGTACTTTTCTGATCATCTCGTCTATGATCAGAGTCTCCTCCTCGATGGCTTCCTCTTCGTATCTCTTCTGATCCTCCTCCGTCAGCTCCACCGGTTCGTAATCCTCCTCCGTCAGATTTCCGTCCAGCGTTGGATACATGAAATAATCCTTCCCCTCTACCCAGATTATTCCTGTCTCCTTGTCCTTCTCTACCTTCGGTTTTCTCAGCACGTAATGTGGTGTCCGCATCATAATCTCTCCTTTCCTCTGCAACTGATATGCCAAGCTGCTTTTCAATCTCATCATTTTCTACTCTTACTTTTTTCAGGATTTCACAGGATATCTGATTCACCAGCTCGCCCATCTCTATAAATGAATCTTTGTCAAATTGATTTATCATCGAGAAGTCCAAATCATCTGTATCCGCTCCGGTTCTCTGCGACACTATAAATACTATTGACTGCAATATAAACTTTCGCGCCGCTTCTACTGATATTCCTTTTGGGGCAAGTTTAAGCAATTCACCATAAATTTGCGTATAAAATCCTAATTTTATCATATCACCGCAAACAAGGTTTGTACAGCTTTTTATGTTTTTTGTGTTATATCTTTCAACATATTTTTTCCGTACTGCCTGGCTCATCTTCCAATTTGTCTCATATACATTTATCCCTTCTGTATCTTTCAAATCAAAGACCACTGCTGTGCTTGTCCTTAACGCTCTGTTTCCATATATTTTTATTCCCTTTGTACCTTTTCTGACATACCTGCCAATTCTCTTCCATGTATCATATGGAGCCAGAGCTTGAACTTCGCCTCTCTGTGCCTGAACAACTACAGCATCCTTAAAATCATACCTGTATATATTACTTGATACCTTGAGGAATTTTTTGTACAAATCCTCATTGGCAATCAATCTCTCAACCTGCTCATCAAATATTCTGTTTAATTCTAATAATCGTTTTTTATTCATACACTATCCTCTCGAACGATTTAAAATCTAAGAGTTTACTTTCTTATATTCAAGCTAGCACAGCTTACCAGGCTTCACTTATAGCCTGGTAAGTAATACTTATTCTTGTGCCTAGTTTGATATACTTGTTTACTACAATTTTCTCTCACTACTATATCTTCTTGCTTTGCTTGGCTCATAGGTACTTTTGTGACTATCTTTCTTAACACTCTTTACCGGGACTTTATCCAAAATCTTTTCATCGAGTTCATGTTTGCACTCCTTTGTTATTGGATTGCAGACATTTTTGTACTCAGGCTTTCCATTTTTATCAAGCTGATTGGTCTTATATGAAGGATATGCTACAAACATTTCTCCATCCTTATTCTCGCGAACCTGTATTGTTGGACATACAAATTCTTTGTTGAATGCCAACGTAGCAGTTGCACAAATGCCATTTGTCTTATTATTCATCTCGCTGACTCTAACTGTCTCAAAACTCTTTGGTGCTCCAAAACTTACCACATCCCCACTTACCAAAGACTTCTGAATAGCAAATGTAAGTTCATCATGCATCTGTTTTGTAACCGGCATAAAAAAGTCAATATATTCTCCATTTTTATTTTTGTAGGATGGCATAACCACGTTATACCCTCTTCCAGAATTTGCGTCCGGATTTTCTGTCGCAAGCAGCTTAATACCGCTGAATGCAAATTTTCCATCAACCACTAAAGTTGCAAGGCCTACAAGCTTCGACTCATCATTAATTGGTGTTACTCTAACTTCATACATAATATTTGTCCTCCTTCTTTTGAACACAAGGTTCTCATACACTATTTACTGTACTAACTGCATAAAAATAGCCAGGCTGTTATACCTGACCTTCACTTTCTGTCTTCTTTTTCCGTGAATACTTGCCTCTTTTATTTCTTCTTTCTGGGAATCTGAATTTACACTTTATAGAGTAATATACTGCCTCCTTTCCTTCCCTGTTTGTATATTGATGTGGCTCACAACCATCATAACTTATGTATGCATCATAAGTTGTTCCCTTTGATGATTTAAGACCTTTACACAATATTTCTTTTTTATCAGCTCCAAGTGCGGAAACTATGATATATGCTATTGTGGGTTTTTCTGCTATTATTACATCCATCAGCCTGCCTCCTGTTCTCTCTTATGCATGAGTTTGATAAGCAGGCGCTGCGCCCTCATTCTCTCAGCATCCTCATATAATATATAGCTCTTTATCTCTTCATCAGACAGGCCATCATCTACACCTGCCGTCACTTCATTAATTTCATCTGCTGTCAGCTCAAAATCCGGATAACTTAATATCTGATCAAGTGTCCATCCCGAGATATCTATATTAACAACACGCTCCCGCTCTGCCGCTTCATCCTTCTGATTTTTTACAGCTATTGCCTCAAGCTCTGCAAATGGTACGCTCTGCTCGAAATCCTCATCAAGATTTATATTTATAACCCTGTCTTCAGCTTCCATAGCTTCCTGCCTGCTTATCTCTTTTATTCTGATAGCTTTGTCATGCTCCCTTGCCTTTTCATGATCATACAGACCAAGTTCCTTTGATATAGCAAAGTCTACTGAGTGTAGCGTATCGAATTTCTTATCAAATACCGGCTTCTTTCCTCGTACAAACACTATACAATAGTCATTGTCCAGTTCTCTAACTTCGTCAGGAAGCATCAACTCTCTTCCCAGCGTATCTGTATTTGTTGAGCTGCTGCGGTTTTTCCCAAGGCTTTCACCGCTTGACTTCTTGTGGATAGTCTTTTTTCCAAGATTTTCACTGATATATTTGAAAGTAGACTGCTCATTGCCACCAAGATATACGCATACATCACAGTTGCCTGGAATTTCCTCCCAGGTGTCCTTAAACATAGCTTTTATCTGCGCCAGGTTCTGAATAATGATAATACATGATATAAGTCTGGATCTCATTGTTGTAAGCATCTTCATAAAGTCATCAGGAAGTGCAATATTTGCGAACTCATCAAGCCAGAACGAAACCGGCACCGGAAGCTCTCCACCGTATATAAAGTCAGCCTGATAATAAAGTTCCTGAAAAAGCAGGGTGTACATCATGCCTGCAACACAGTTATATGTAGTATCAGAATCAGGGATTACACAAAATAAAGCGGTCTTTACATTTTCTCTACCATCCACCTTACCAGTTCCTATGCTTGCAAGATCCATATCATCAGCCGAAAGTAATCTTCTGAGATCCGGCTCGTTGAATATAGACATTCGCGCATCAGCTGTTATTTTAACTGACCTTACCGTATCTGCAGCACCACCCATTACTTTGTGATATGCCACGTACGCCGGATGCTCTATTCCCTGTCCTGGAATTCCTGATGTCTGATACACAAGCTCTTCAAATATGTTATCAAGTGGCGATGGTGTACCATCATCATTTACCTCGCATTTTGCCATCAGATCTAGAACTGTGCCCATAGTCATTGGCCAGCCAAACCGGTCATGCTCCATCCATACTATTAAAAACAGCGCTTCTAGATACAATGCCTCAGCTTTTGGCCAAAACGGATCCAATGACGACGAATTTTTCTCTGTAGTATTCTTCTGAAGATTAGTGATAAGTTTTCGTATATCCGCCTGGCTCCTGATATAACAAAATGGATTGAACCGATCGGATTCCTTCATTTTCCCTGGGACAAGATTCAAAACTTTAACCTTGTATCCAGCATTCTTCAAATATGCACCATTTTTTAGCAATAATTCCCCCTTGGGATCTGTAAATATATAACTTCCAGGATACTTAGAATCATAATCAGCCTGATATATATTTGGCGTAAGTAATTTGAACGATTTTCCAACACCTGATCCACCAATCACAAGCACGTTATTATTTATCCCTGTAGCCTTACCATCCATTGATATTCTAAGTTTATCGGAATAGACTCTGTTTGCTTTGGTATAAACATATTTTTTCTTATTAGTCTCCTTATCTTTTCCCTTTGTATAGTCCGCAAATTTTTTATTCAGCTTGTCAATATCCGCCCAGGAAGCTGTTCCATACTCCTTTCCGGCCATGAAGTCACGTATTTTTGCCATATCCATTACTATGTATAACCCAACCACTGTTCCAAGAAGCAACAGGGATACAAGAAACACCTTTGTATTTCTCAGAGCACTTATATAACTGAACGTAAATGGTGTCTCCTTAAATAACTTTGTCAGTCTTGGTGCAAAAGCATATATGCTGTCTCCCACATGATATGTTGCGGCTAACACCAGTGATAGATACAATGCAAATATAAACAGTAATACATACGTGAATACTGGTGGTTTCCATTTTTTTTCCTGCTGTATCATATCTATATCACCTCTTTTTCATCTGTACAGCCTTTTTTACTGCATCTGAATAAGCTATTGAGGCATTATGTTTGCCTGTAGAAACCATCGTCTTTATGTTATAGCCATTAAAAAAAGAAACAACACGTTTGCTGCTTCCGTACTGTTCCTTCCATTTCATAGAATTAATTATGTTTTTATATTTTAATGGATCATTAATGAACTCATTTTTTTGATTTGCTGGACATGAAAGCTTTTTTATAGCAGACCTTAATTCCTGTTCTTCACTATTCTGGTAGTCTCTCATCAGCTGAGTCATCTGCATTCCTGTAATGCACCGTGCACCATCTAGCGTATAACAGTTAAACATATCATCTCTTTTTGCTGATATATAATAACTCTTATCTCTTCCGGCCTTTATGTTATATGCTGGCATGTCAGCATATAATGGATTACTCTGCGTACCCAGCTTCACACGAACATACTGCAAATTTCTGTCAACAGCCACTATGTTACCCTCATACAGCTTCACCTTCTCTTTATTATTAACATTAATTTGATCAAATGTTTTGTCTTCGACTTCTCCGACTATAGATGTGTATGTTACATTTGGTCTGTTATTTTTTACATACTCTTCTATGACTTTATCCTGGGATCCCGGGTAAGCTGCTACCACTGTATCAGATCCGACATCCACAATAGAATATTGCAGTTTATTCCTATTTGCATAGTCAATAAAATCACGTTCTTTTATGTTCTTATTCATCAGAATCGCATGCACTTTTTCTCCAGTCATCGATGCAGTATTCATCATATCATTCAAATATGCTTCACCATTTTGAAGAGATTTTTTTCTTGCATTTTTTACTATTACAGCAATTACCTTCGTTATATTTTTTGCTATACTGCCCGATGTTCCAAGCACTTTACCCGATATTCTGAAAAAACTTTCTGTGCCATTTTCTGTAACTCTTACTATCTGCATTGTTTCGTTTACTCCTGCAGCTTCCACTTTATCTATCACCTACCTTCTCTTCTGCATATTTACGGCACTACTCCTCACTTCATCAAGTGTTTTTGCTGTTGAAATTATTTTTTGCTTTGCCTGCCTCTGTAATGTGTACGCCTTTAGTCTATCATCTCTTACTATTGCTGCCAGCTCCGATCCACTTATGCGCCGTTCCTGTGCATTCTTATCCCTGATAGTAAATGTGTCATCTGTATTCAGTAGCATAAATGTTCTCGGATTGCCATATCTGTCTCTTGAGTCAAGCATGCTGCTCTGATTGATCTGAACTGTTCCCTGTGAGGTATTGATAGATTTCACACCTACATCAGAATCCGTCATGCGCTCGCGATCAACTTCTACTATGATCCTTGGCAGAGTCCTTTCACTTTCAGCCATCTCTTCAATCTGTGGCTGAATACTGTCCGTCTGTACCTGTCCTTCCTTCTGTTCGTCCTTCATCTGCTGCATGTCTTCCTGTGGCTGTTCAGGCTGCGGCACATTAAGTCTGTTCTGCTTCTGATAGTTTGCATTATACCGACCTATAGTGTCTGCACTGATCAGCTTACTGTCAAAATGTCCCTTGTACACTTCAGTCCCTGTTGATTCTCCGCTGATCTGATAGTCCTTGTTAAGCAACAGATACCTCTCGGCAGAATTAATAGAAACTGTGATCTCATCTCCTGCTATTTTACAGTTTCTCTTGTCAAATGCTATAAATGTCTCTCCATTAGTATTTGGAACAGACACAACATATGATGAATTTGTCTCTCTTGCTATATCATCTTTATGTAGCGCAATGTCCACAGATGATGTATATGTTACCTGTTCCGTGCCGTTAAGCTTGACCCTATACCCATATTCCATCGGTGTCACTGCATCTGCCGCCACCCTAAGACAACATTCTTTGTTATTATCATCTGTTAGTGCTACCACAGCTATGCCGTCCTCATTCTTTTTTATCAGCTGCTGTCCACTTATGTTCAGCTCCTGATCATAAGTATCTGGAATGTCTGAAACTTCCACAATGCTTTTTTCGTTGTTATCTATAGTTTCTGAACTGTTTAGCAGCTTCTTTTCCTCTTCTGTCAGATTGTCAATCATAGTCTGCATTTCCTGCTGCTTATCTGGTGTTGCATTATTTATATAGTCATCCATTGATATGCTAAATGCCTGCATCTTATTTATATTATTCATGAAGCTCTTATACTGTACAGCCTGCGTTGAAGGATACATCACCTCTATATATTCATCATGAACATTCAAATCCGGCATAATTGAGTATGCAAGCTTGTTTTTACGTGCAAATTTCTCAAACGCCTCTATCGTTCCGCTATCATTCCTTATCCTCATCAGCTGCATTTTCACATTCTTCTGGCTGCATACCTTGATCATATCAGTCATCGAATAACTTCCTTTTCTGAATATGCTTGGATCCCTCCTGTTCTGTTCGTGTTCTCTTTTAGCAAGCATTATAAGTGCATATGAGCCTTTTACCAGCCCGCCTGCGCCTCTGAATAACAACCCCGTGCCTTCTATGCCGGCCCTCATCAGCTCGCCTAAAAACGAGGAAAAAACATTAGCTAACTGTGCTGTCTCCTGTAATCCTGGTGTCTCCATCTGATCTACCTCCTACCTTTTGCTTTCTTTTCTAATAATATTAATGTTTTGGGTTACAACATTTTGGGTTATGTCTAGTTGTGGTGCCTTCGAAAGCAGATACCCTATCAATTCTTCACTCTTCATATATTCAAAGGATGTTTTATGATCAGAATATTCTGCCTGCAAATTTCTTAAATCTTCAACAAGCATTCTGTCACCTTCAGTTGAACCATCAAAATATAATATGCAGTCCTTTACATCCTCATACTGTTCAGCAGTTGCCTCCGAACCATATAACAAGCTGCATATTTCATCTGCAACACTAAGGCTTATTGCTTCCGCGTTGTCATCTATTAAACCTTCATCATTTTCTTCATGTGCCACATTCTTATTTTCATCATTATCACCTATATTCTGATTTATTTCTTCGTTCTGTTCAATCTGTGGTGTATGCTTAATTTCCTGTTCTTCCTGTTCAACAGGCTCAACATTCTTCGATAATTCCGCAGATATGTCATTTACAATATTCGCTAGTTGTTCATCTCCAATATTTTCCGCAAAGTTTTTTATTTGGTTATCAGCATTAACCGCAAATAGCAGCACTGGATTTTTCGCATTCTCGATGTCATAGCTGATATATGTATCTCCGCTATACTGATCATGACATCTTGTAAACAGATCTACTGCTTTTTCTGCTGTGTCGCATCTATCAAGATAACTTTCACCAGCTTTTGATATTCCACTTACAATATATGGATACTTTTCCTTATAAAGATAAGTTCGTTCAAACCAATCTGAATAATATTTAATCTGTGGCATTATTTTTTCAGGTGTGCCATCATACCATATGTCCTGTGCATTCTCATCACCAAATTTCACTTTTCCATTTCTTAATATTACAAGGGTTTCTTCGGGAACACCTTCTCTTGATAATTCAAAGTCTTTTTGATATTTTATATTCTTCCCATCTCTCTCACGTAATGACATAAAATAATTTTCCTTTTCAACGCCAAACAAAATCATGATATCTTCTTTCTGGCTTAAACTCCGTCTATATGCATATTCATACGCATCATCTAGTTTGTTTGACATCAGATATATGTCGTGACTTTCATTATTTGCTACAACAGTGTACTCTTTTAAATCATCAAAATTCAAAAGAGAAAAATCACCTTTATCAAACGCCCTTATTATCTGATTTCTGGTTTTATCATATCCTTCTGTCCTTATCTTCCTTGCAATAAGTTTCATCTGAAGTGGATATTCACTTAACAATTCATAACCAGAATTATCACTTCTCAAATTAAGCATATCATTAACAGCTACCCCAGCATTCATAAGAGCATCAACCAGCCTTGTTTTATAAAGCTGCTCTCTCTCAACTATAATGTCCTGCATTATAAACTCGCCTCCTTCAAAATTTGCAATAAAAAACCAATATCTGAATCGCCAAACATTTTCTTTTTGTTTATCTTTTATATTAATTGAAAAATGCCACGGACCTTTCGGTCTGTGACGCTAAATAAAAAAAATATATCCTGACACCTATCTCGATTATAGTGTATCATACCCTGTTTTAACTTTTTTAGAACTTTTAGAACTTTTGGAACTATTTTATTCTTGACTGAATTCTTTTCACTATCTTCTTATTCACATATACATGTTTCTTGTAGTCATCTATCTGTGTGATCACTTTCTGTGCCTTTTCCCTATAGTCATACAGCCGCTTGATGTTATATCTTGACAATTCACCAAATGCAGCCACACATGCATCATACGCCTCTTTATATCTCACATCACCGCTCTTATATCTGACAAATCCCTCATAATTATCAAACAGCTCATCAAGAGCCTTATAAGAAGCTTCATGTCTTGCCAGACTGTTATTTATCTTTTTTCTGATTATATTAAGTTCCTTATCAGCAGCCGATATATATGCAGCATATTCTGCAAGCTCTTTCTTGTCACTAATTTCATTATCAGCAATAAGCTCAATTTCCTCGTTTAATCTTAATATATCCATATTATAATGATTCATAAAGCGTACCTTTATCGTACTGTTATATTCATTCCAATCTGCAAACAGCCGCTTCACCACTTCTTCTCTGTCCAGATATATTCCCATTATCATATTTGTTATATTTTCTTTTGTATATGTACTCTTATCTGATGTAAAATTGATTATTCTCGCTGGTCTCTTTCTTCCAGGAGCCTTAACTGTTATATACTTATGGCTATCATCGTAGACATGACCTTTTTCCATCATCATTTTAACAAATTCATCATAAGTATGTGCTGCAGCTATACATTCATCTAGATCCTTTTTTATCATAGCATTCGTATACTCTGAAGACTGTACTTTAATGCCCTTACTCTTCATCCAGCTGCTATAATTCATATTCTTTTTTGCCCTATAATTGAACTTTAAATCTTCATCAACATCCAGATCAAGTCCTGACAGTCCGTATTTCATACATATATCATTCACTACAGGCTGTATATATTTCTGCCAGTCCCCTTTTTCATATCTGTATTTATATCCATCAAATCCAACGCTATTGAATACAATATGTGAATGCAGATGCTCTGTATTTGTATGCACTGAATATGCGCACTCATAGTTTGAAAAACACCTAGAACACAGTTCATCTGTTATCTTCATCACCTGTTCCGGACTGACATCATCATTTGACGGAAATGAGAGCTTATAATGATATGCCTGTCTCTTATCCATCTTGTCAAAAAGCCTTTTTGTGTCAAGCATCTGCTTATACGCTGATTCTGTACTATTATTCATATCAACAATAAGATTATATCCTCCTACATACTTGCCTTCGGTCTTTTTTTCATTGAAGATATATGCTATTGCATCATACAGTCCTTTATTTATATTTCCAGTCTTTGATTCTCTAATAAACCCCAGGCGCAAGAATGCCATGTCACACCTTCTTTCTGATTTCCGCCAGCTGTTTCTTTATATCAGCAAGTGTACTTAATCCTTCCAACAGCTTTTCTGCATCATATTGACTATAAACTTCCATATTAGTATTATGTGCGATCTGATTTATGTTATTTCCTATTCCTGCCAGCGTCCTCGATATTTTCACAAATTCGTCCATTGAAAATCCAAGATTCTCCTGATGAGCTCTATGTATCAGATCTCTTATATACGCCGACTCATTCATCTTCTTTTTATTTGCCTGTTCAGATCGTTCATTTATCTTATCAAGATTTTTTTGAAGCAGCTCCAGTGTTGCTGTGTCCATCCTGATACATTTTATCTTATCTAATTTACCCAATTATTGTCCATCTCCTATATCTATATGGTATTTTTCCATATTTCTCGGAAGTTTCCACATTTTATGGAAGTTTCCATGTTTTACGGAAGTTTCCATATTTTATGGAATTTTCCGTTTTCCGTATTTTGTGGAATTTTCCGCATTTTACGGAAGTTTCCATATTTTGTGGAATTTTCCGTTTTCCGTATTTTGTGGAATTTTCCGTGTTTTATGGATTTTTCCATGTTTTACGGAAGTTTTTTATGACGTAATTTATTTTTTCCATATTTTTTCCGTATTTTGTGGAAGTTTCGTATTTTTTATTTATCAGCTCGGCCATTTTTCATGCAATTCAAAACTTAGCGGATAAAAAAGGAGTTGATTTATATAATAGCAAGACACGCATTTTGTATTACAAAATACCATCTTGCTAGGGGACACCCCTAATACCCCGAATAATATAACCCTCGTTTTGGAATTTTCCATAAAATCTGGAAAATTATGTTCTATGCAATTTTTTCCGTATTTTACGGAAGTTTCCATTTTCCCAGTGCCTACAAATATAAAAAAGCCAGGAACATTTTTTGATATGCTCCTGACTTTTTATGAATACTTCCCTAATATAAACTACTCTCAAGTAATACTTTTTCCCTTTATTCCGCAGTTATAGTCTGTATCTCCGAACTTCTTTTCTACCTCTTCCGGCGTGTGTGTTTTGACGTAATCTCTATATTTTCTAACCACTTTATCGGAGCAGCCTATATAACTCTGTGCTGTCCATACATCTTTCACACGTTTACATACTTTATGAAGGCAACGCAGCTGTTCTTCTTCTCTTCCTTCTTCTCTTCCTTCTTCTCTTCCTTCTTTCCTACCAAGTGCTCTTGCCTCTTCTCTTGCCTGCTCGCATCTATATGCCAGTACATCTTCAAATGTCACATCGCTAAGTGCCATACTGCCCACTTCCTTTCTGTGCCGTATCAGATAGTCCTTCAGTATGTCATGCCTGATACAATAATCTACTGCTTCATCCACAGCCTTATTATATGCTGTCTTCTTATCTGATATCTGGCTGTCATACTTGTTCTTGCTCTGCCTAAGCTGCGCTATAAACTCTGAGTATTCATTCAATACCTTACAGCTTGCCAGAAGCTCTCTGTTCTTGTCTATATTGATGTTATATACCTTTACTGTCAGCTCTATGCTGCTCTTTTTCTCGAAGCTGTCTGACAGTTTCAGCTCGTACTGCTCCCTTTTGTCTGTAAGCCCATTGTAGAATACAATCGCCTGTGGCGCTGGAAGCATTATCTTTCTGGTGCCATACAATTCATTCTGTATCGCATGCTCCTCTATGTATCTCTTATATACATCCGCTATGTATATAAGCATTCTGACCGGCATGTTTGGGTTGTACGTGCTCTGGTGCTCGTACATCGCAAGCACACTGTCTATTATGAATGAGTTATCTTCATTATAGCCCATATACACTGAATTTTCCACTACCTGCACATCAAGTTCATCAGGATCTGTGTAACTTGTTCTATTCACAGCATTATATAATGACAATGCATTCTCCTTTTCCCGAAACAGACTGCAAAAGATTGAATCCTTCACCTTCCTGTTGGCCGCTATCTGCATTTCAATGCTTTCATCTTCGTTGCTTGCTATCTCTTTATTTTCATTGTCACTCACCTGGTCATCCTCCTGTTTATTTGTTTTTTGTATTAATTGAAAGACGCCACGAGACTTTCGTCCTATGGCGATAATCCAATACTATGCGTGTCTACACATTCTTTTTAGGCACATTTACCATATTCTTCCTTCTTGATATTTCATCATAATTATTCTTTTTCATAATCTTAACTTGTTCCTCTATACTTTCTGTCAGCTCAGTCCTATACATCTGCTGCTCATCTGTCACAAGCTCTGCATATTCATCTATCACCTTTTGTATCATCAGCATCTTGCCTTCCCTTCTGCTTTAATTACAGATCCCCTTTTTTGGATCAGATAATTATTCACATCTTTGCAGCCTTTTTTTGCAAGCTCACCCATCAGGTAGTTTGTACATTTGTACCCTTTATCTGAATACTTGAGCATCATATTCTGTGAGAAAGCTGTACCCGGGGCATCGTTATCCAGGAAGAAATGAATAGTCTTGATGCCAGGATGAAAAGCCAGGTATTTATCTATCGGACCGTCATCTAGCATACCAAGCGCAAGCAGATCTTCGTTTCTGTCTTCTTTTCTAAGGCATAAATAACTCATAAGATCTATCGGTGCTTCAAACACAACAAGCTCATCGCTGCCGCTGCCATACGTAAACCCATACTCCTTATCACTGCCTGCCGTATCTCCACGCCACACCTTATCCGTTACAGTTCCGCGTTGAAATATATGCGCCGGTTGTCCTTTCTCATCATTTGCTACAAACGCTATATTGTGCCGGTCTGTCTCATATATCAGGTGATCGTGCAACATCTGCTGTATTACCGGAGCATCTATATGTCTTGTCTTGTTCAGATATGCAAATAATCTTCGATTATTAAGTGCATGTGGTGGAATATCCAGCTCTGTACGTCCTGAGCCGTTTTTCCCACCCACAACACCGCTTCTCAGATACTCACTATTGCCGCGATCAGTTGCATGGTCATGCTGGTGTTCGTAAGTTCTGTCATAACCTATCTCAGATAATATATACTGAACTGCCTCACCTATCCCACAATCTCTATATTTACATACGAGATCTATCGGGCTGCCACCTGCAGCGTTGTAAAAGTCATAAAATGAGTTTGTGTTCGGATATATTCTTACTCCATGTTCAGCTTTATCTTCGTATACGCTGCCTCTGCGTCTCAGCTCTATCCCCATAGACCTTGCTATCTGCATTATGTCAGCATTCCTGCACATTCTTGTTTCCTCAGCCATCTGCTCTTTTGTTCGATACATAATAATTCTCCTTTCGCAACACGCAAGATAAAAAGAAAAACAGCAGTTATACAAGTTCTGCATAACTGCTGTTTTAGTAATTTTTGTATTTTATGTGTCAAAACTTCACTGCACTCTTTAACATATCCCAGGAACGTGCTTCAATTCTGCCTTTTGATATGGTTACGCTATCCTGGGCTCTTGCATAAAATGTATCAATCAAATCACTTGCAAGCAGATATTCCCTCATATCTGAGCCGGATAACTTATCATCACTTATATCTGCTATAAGCTGATCATAAATGAGATTCTTATAGTATATTTCTTTTGCTCTCGTAGCAATATCCAGATTGCTGCATAGCTTCAAATACATAAAATACTTTCTACGCTCAAACTCTATTTTCTTTATTAGCTCCTGTTTCAATACTTCATCATTCACTGTCAGTCAGTCCTCCTTACTTTTTTTCCAGATATATATATCCCTGAAAATTTCCATAGCTCGTTTTTAGCTCATCTTCACTGGCAAATGTATCATTATAAAACAGCTTTCTAGTGCTATAGCCACTGTTTGAGGTTATTATTGATCCATCCTTATTGATCTGCTCGATAACAGCCACATGACCATTTGCCCCGGTGCCATAGTCCCATACGCATACAGCCCCCACTTCAGCCGTCTGTCCACACTTATATATTCCCGCTGCAAGCTCCCTTGCGTACCAGAAATAAGCATCTCCGGCAGCTCCAAGCTTCGTCCTCTCACCTTCCAGCTCGCAGCGTCTGCCCCAGGCGTATGCGGTACAGTTGCCGCCCCAGTCACCTCTATACCTGTCAAGTCCAATATCTCCGGAAAACGGAGTGCCGCCCTCTGCAACGTGCGCAGAATACCACTTGTTATGAGATACTTCCTTGTATGTCAGCTCGGTATCCGTACCTGCCAGACGTGGAACTTTTACAGATCCCTCTACCATTCCTGTTGTATCTGAGTCTTCGGAATAAGTATAAGCCGTTACATTGTGCACATACTGTACTTCTCCCGCCGCATACACGACAAATATAAGTGCGAGAGCCGCAATAACAATAAAAAAATATGATCCCAGACATGATGCGGCAGCTTTAAGAACATTTACTATCACCCTAAAGATAAAATTAACAACAATACCAGACATCTTCACGGCTCCTGTGAGTCCTTTCTCACCAAGCATGACAAGCATGTCAGCCGGCTCTTTAGAGTTTGCCAGCTCCTGTATCTTATTCTGTACAGCTATATTTTTAATCTGTGCTTTTGCCTGTCTGGCTGTGTCAGCTGCCAGCCCGGCCGCATTTTTCCCTACTGAGCCTGCATACTTTGCCAGGGACTTCCTCTTACTGTTTTTTCTGACGGCCGACTCCCTGTTCTTTCCCAGTATTTTTGATCTGGCTGCGGAAGTCTTTGTAGCAGTTTTTGACCTTCCTAAAAGAGAGCGTCTTCTCTCTATAATGCGTGAGTTCTGTGATGCCTTCTGTGGTGCTTTATATGACACCTTCTGTGATGTTTTCTGTGACACCTTTCTTACTCTTATGTATTTATTTCTCTGAGAGACAGCTTTTCTGTCAATGTCATCACTCACTCAGTATTTCACCTCCCGGCATTTATAGTGTGGAAGTCATGCTTTATTACGCCGAGATTAAACAGCTCTGATTTATCCTCTACAGTAAGGTCAAATGGAACTGTTATACATCCTGATCTTATAAGCCCCCGGCCAGACCGGCTCTCTCTGGTTACGTACTTTATCATCTCGTCCGACAGATCAAGCTGATCCCTGATTACATCTACAGCACCAGTTTTCTGTTTCATAATTATAAGGAACTCTGAATTCTCTATCATTGCCTTTGTGACATCATTAAGGCACAGATCGGCCACATTCTGCGAAAGTCCTGTACATATTCCGCCAAGGGATCGCACAAGCATCCATAGCTTCTTCAGGAACATCTGCTGATACTCTGTGTGCAGCAGCTCATGAAATTCATCTATATAAAGCCAGGTGCATTTTCCCTTTCGTGCATTGCTCATGATTCTCTCTTTTACACATTCAAGCATGATAAGCATGGTGAGATCTCTCAGCTTATCGCCCATGTCCTTAAGTCCAAATAGCAACAGCCGCGTATCATTGATATTCACATTTGACTGTTTTGCGAATATATTGAACGAACCATTAACAAACATCTCCAGATACTCCATTATGTCACGAGCCTCTACTGAATCTATCTTTGACAAAGCATTGTATATATCTGTCAGACACGCATGTCGTCCCTGAAGCTCTGCCCCTGTAAATGCAAATTTCAATGCTCTGTCAAGAGTATTTGTCTCCTTCGGCGTAAGCGGATCACGCTTACATGTCTCCGCTATTGCAAGAGTTATATCTGTTTTATCAGCGACAATGTTTCTATCCTGAATGTCCCCCTGGAATTCATAAGGATTATAGCGGTTGCCAAGCTGCGGTGATATATTGATATATGTACCATCGTAGCACTTCGCAAGCTGCTCATAATCATTCTTAGGATCAATAACTATAATGTCATCATTTGTATTAAGGAATACTTGCGACATCTCTATCTGACATGTAGTTGTCTTTCCGGATCCGGTAACACCAAATATAAAGCCATGCGGATTGACAAGCTTCTTTCTGTTTGCCATAACAAGGTTCTTTGACACTACATTACTTCCATACCATATGCCATGCGGGTTCTGCAGTTCCTGAACGTTGAATGGAAACATTGCTGCAAGCCCCTTTGTCTGCATATTTCTTCCATTTTCCACCTGACGCACTCCGATAGGAAGTATGGTGTTAAGTGCTTCCCGCTGCATGGTATAAGATATCGCAAGCACTACTGAATTATCCTTTGCCGTTTCGATCAGAAGTGCTACATCCCTCTTCAGCTCCTCTAGTGTATCTGCTATAACAAAGATGTTGAGCATCGAATAAAGAAAATGCTGATCCTCGTCATTCTTTTCTTTTATCAGCTTCTTCACTTCGTCTCTTTCCATCTGTACCGGAAGGCTGATATCCGAATTAAAGTCCATCTCTTTAACCCTGCTCTTATTCTGCTTACGTATTCTGTTCTCGATACCTATATACTTTGCTTTCAGCAGATCATTGACTGCTGAATCGGGTATAGGCACTGCATCCACACTTCCCATCATCTTGATGTTAAGCCCCATCAGCCTTGTCAGAAATCTGTCAGACAGGCTGCTTGTCTGATAGTCCTTGAGATACAGGCACGTAACATACTTGTCATCTGTCATAAAATAGTCATCAGACCGCTTGAAATCCAGTCTTGTATTTACAATAGAATCGAGAAAATCCCAGCCTGAATTAACCGCAAGTCTGAAATTAAAATTAAATACCTCTTCATCTCCAAATCTGTAAAAATCATGCAATATTCTTAATCTATCCGTAGCATTGAGTGGTCTGAGTTCAGAACCGATCTCGGCAAAATTTCTGACCATGTTATTCTCAATAGTATCAAAGTATACCCTGGCATCCTCATACTGAGTTGACTTATCGTAGCGGATAGTGAGATACATCTGCTGTTCAATACCCTTCCGGCCATTCATTATCCTGTCTTCAAGCTCACCATTAAATGCGCCTCTGTACTTATCATACCTGTCCTGCTGCAGAGGAAAGAATACCTCCTCACGAAGGGTCTTTTCATTCTTATTCTTATTGTTCCAGGTTATCTTAAATGGTGCGGAATTGCTGTTAAGCCATCTGCACCAGCTCTCAAGCATACTGATCTGTTCATCAACAGATGCCGTTGCGTAGTTGATATCCGTAAAAGTGTAGGTTTTTGTGAATATTCCACCTTTTCCAACCTCAAATATACCATTCTCCGCTATTGACTTTATTTCTACCAGGTCACTCACGCTCCTTGGTGCTGCAACTCGGAAATCGTCACATTTCTTATATATTTTCCAATTATTCATTCTAAGCCTCCAAAAGCAAGGGCATCATGCATTTTACGCGTGATGCCCAATCTAAGGTTACAAATTCTTACCACCTGTTATAAGATTTTTAATTATATATCCGATTGCATTTCTTTTATCAGCACTATTCTGACTGCCATTATCATCGGACATAACAGTTTCCGTAACAGGCGGGTTCTTATATACAAATGTTTCCGTCTGATTTATTTTCTTCTTCTGACGGTATTCAAAAAAATTCAGTCCATTCTTCTTATATGTTGCTACTAATCCGGGTGGTGCAACAATCGCAATACATATAATGCTGCATAGTGTTATCCCAAGTCTTCCCTGAAAGATTACTACAAATACAACGGCGGCGGCTATTGATACTCCCATAAGTGCATACTGCCACCATTTCCATCCTGCATATACACTCTTGTTGAGCTGCTCCGGATCCTGGTTGATTGGTAACTCCATTTAATTCCTCCTCGTAAACTTTAGCCCTTGCCAACTGCCATACCGGAATACGTTCCGGCAGCCTTTACTGCACCTACACAAAGCATGCAGGGAAACAATACCTGAACTAACAGCATAAGTGCATCCTTAATCGATGCTTCAGGATACATATAGAAATAATATGTCCTGAAGGTTTCACCCGGCGTTCCGTTTTTTACCTGGTTTGCAAACAGGGTAGCCGCCTGCACACTCTGCTGCACGGAATTCGTATCAGTATTATACAGGATGACTGCTGGCTTTGTCTTCATACTGTCTAGCGAGGAAAGCAGATTCCCGTTAACGTTGCTAAGTTCAAAATAGCTTCCTAGCATTTTCCCAAAAGAATTAATATTATGTCTTTCACTTTTCTTTTCGGCAAGTCTCTTTGCATTATCATAGTACTGCTGCATATAATCACGGAATCCATTGGAGCCAGCATCTTCATCGTAAGATATACTGTAATTTGATACAAATTCATTAAGCACTATATAGTCATCATAGCTAGTTGCGGCGACAACAGCATAATCATTGAATTTTGCCGGGAACAGTTTCTGCATAACCGACGAATTATTACACAGCCTGTATGTGAAACAGATAGCAAGCATTATAACCATCGCCTCAAGTGCTACCTGGATAATACTCTTCAGATATCCGGAAAACACCTCGCCTCCGCTTCTATTGCCCATTACAAATGTCGAATATGACAAAGTTGAAAACGGAATCAAAATATATATTTTAAATATTCTCTGATATATCTCCATCGTAATCATGACTCCGCACATCACTATAACTATGCTGCCAAGCACATAAACCACAAGCAGAAATACTCCTCTTATGCCGGATACTCCATATGTCAGGTATCTCGCAGCAACACTTGACAGCTCGACTGTATCGGAACCATCCCCTCCTACGCCAAGAGCAGCAACTACAGATGCAAGACCGGCTCCCGCATTAAATATCAGCTTGGTAAAGTATAATGCATTATTCACAACCACAACTGATATGATTAGCTTCGCTATGTCCTTAACAAGTCCCCACACATCCATATCATGCCTGCTGTCCCACGCATCTGAAGCAAGGCTTGTAAGAAAGAACAGAACAAGCAGCGACGATGCGATGATCGTGAGCACTCCGGATACATTATTGATCACTGTATTAAATGAACTGAAGGTTGAATCTGTCGTTTTAAATGTGAGCAGATCCTTTGCACTCCAAGTCAGCTTTCGAAAAACGCTAAGGGCTCCATCTACCCACTCAACACAGTATCTGCCAAGGTTGCTAAGCACATCTGATATTGTTGATGTTACAGTATCTACAGCATCCAGTACTGGTGTCTTACTTTCTGTTGTAGTCTCAGCAGCTTTTGCCAATATTTCTACCATAGACTATCCCCCTAAGCAAACAGCTTGATGATCAGCGGAAGACCGCCAAGCAGAAGGGCACAGGCAATACTTCTCGCTGCATGAAATATACCTGAGTTATCCTGCCCCTGAATAGCTGTTATCAGCTCAGGTACTGCCTTTGCAAGCCAAAGTGCACCGAAAGCTGCAAAGATCGTTACAATAATAGTTGTCAACGTATTGATCGGACCTGTAACCTGATTAGCTATAGCTGTTGCATCTGCCCCGGCTTCTGTTGTTGCATACGCTGTGTATGCAGTATTAAATGCTATATACAAAAATGCAGCAGCCATAACAAGCTTCCTGTAAACCATTTCTGCTGTATGCTTAAAATTCCTGATATTATTGGTATTCTTCATAATTAATCCACCTTTCTTTTGCATAAAAAAAGACCAGTGGCATAACAGCTATTTCCAAGCTGTCATGTACCAGTCTTTTTTTCATTATCTCTTCTGTTTATGTCTTGCCTTATAATTCCTTGTAGTCTCTCTTGATATCTCTCTTTGACTTTCTATCTGTATCTCTTCGGCCGCCTTTAACCAGATACAATGCAAGTGCGATCAGCACAAGCACTCCAAGTATTATTGAACCGGCAAGCACTGTCTTTTTTACTGGAGACATTATTTTCTCTTCATCTATAGGAGCTGCCTTGACGGCTGCCTTGTAATATGCCGTGGCTGTAACAAGTGTCTCATTGTTGTACTTGTCTATCTCATCCTTATCAGCATCTGACAGTACGTACACATCTACTGCCTTATAAGTCACATTAAGGTCATCTACATCATCTGTATAATAGATTCTGTACTTCGTGCCTGTTCTGCCTGCTGATATCGTATAATTTCTGCAAAGATTACCCTTTGAATCAGTATACGTATCCGGCGACAATGAAAAGCTAAGGCTGCCAATCTCTGACACATCATATCCATTGTCTATAAGTATATTCTTCATCGTGGCTTCATCAAGCGAAAAGTCCTCAGATGATATAAGCTTATCGCCTATCTGTATATACTTATAATTAAGTCCGCTTACAACCCCGTTATATACAATCTCTGTGCTTCCCACTGTATCAAGTATTTCTGTTCTCGTATATGGAAGGTCAAGCTCATGCTCCTTTCCATCCGCATCTACATAAGTATACTGCATCGTCTGATCCGGAACCGGCTCGCTGCTCACATACTCCGTATCCTTATAAGCCTCAACATGCACCGGTTTACTCTGCTTTATAACTTCACTCTTTGACAGAATATATGTATATCCATTCTGCTTGATGCTTTCAGGAGCCTTATAGCCGGCTGCTACATTCTCCTCTGTTTTAGACACAGACTCCTCAGCCTTTTTCCCGTCACTATTGACCCTTTTGGTGTCGTACTCCACTCTGTCAAGTGAATATGTATTCTTATCATCCTCCTTGCTCTCTTCAAATCCAAAATTATAAGCTGTCTCATCATCAGTATAGTAAACCTCTGTTGATGTCTCTGTGATGTAATCTCCATCCGGATCACTCTCAGCAGCTAATACTGATGTCTGATTCATGAATAATGCCGCACCGGCTATAAGCATAAGAATAAGCATGTTACTGTGCTTTTTCTTTTTAACTGCAAGCACTGCTGCAGCACCTGCTAATGCTATTGCAAAGAACAATAACAGCCATGCTATTGGAGTTGAATCACCTGTATTCGGTGTTCTGCCCGGCCATCCACCCTGTGAAGGTATATCTTCAGGTCCTGTGATCGTCACATAACCTACCTTTGCCTCATTCGTTATTGTTATCTCAACATCATTTTTTCCATCAATGGTAAATTCCGGTCGTTCTGTGCAGAGCTTATATGTGTCAAGAGTTTTAGTCTCTACAACATAGTAATCGCCTGCTGTCAGATCATCTACTACTATATCTCCATTCTTGTCAGTCACATAAGTGCCCATGTACATATCAGCAGTCTTATTCTTCCAGGATGCGATCTCTCTAAGCTGCGCATCTGTAAGTCCATCAAGCTTCTCTGTATCTGCTGTCGGAATAACTGTAGCTGCCTTCTTAAACAGCATAAATGTAACACCGGCAACCGGTATCGTTTTGTTCTGAAGCTCACGCTTATGTACTGTAAGTCTTCCACTTATTGGCTTGATGCTGACAGTCTGGTCTCTGTTAGTTATATCTTCCTCAGCAAAAAGCAGCTCACCCTTATAGTATACATATTCATAGCAGACTACATCAGATACAGTGCCATCAGCCTTTATAAGGCCGGATTTCTGGATGTCAAAGGAATAATCCATGTGAATAGTTCCGTTATCTGCATCAGCCTTAACAGGATTTCTAACTACTGCATCATTACCATCTATACTGATTACCTTGCCTGTATCAGCATTCATGAATTTAGCTACAAACTCAAATTCATATCCCTTCTTGAGTTCAACATAATCGGCTGTATCTGTAAGGCTTACAATTCCTGATGTTTTGATCTCTTTCACCGCACTTCCGCTTTCATGAAGAACTGTGTGCAGCTTCGGATGTCCCATTCCCTGACCTTCATCATTCAGATCTGTATGACATGCTACATCTTTGCCAAGAGTAGTCATATACTCGAAAAATGTTATCTTCTTTCCAACAAGGCCGCAGTCAACCGGGTTATACTTCACTATCACAGGTACTGTCATATTCTTTTTAGTTGCTGTAAATGTCTTATTCCCTGTGACGTAATTTCCCTTGCTGTCCTTTATTCTGTCTCCTGTAGCTATGTCCATCAGATATGGTGTAAGTGTGTACTCATGACCTATAGTCAGATTCGTACAGATAACATTATCTACACGCTCCTTAACCTTATCTACAGATGAAGTAAAGTTATCTTCTGTATCCGGATCCTTTGCTTTTGTACGCAGCTTTACGAAATTGATCTGCTGTCGCACGTTGTCATAGTCTGTATGCTCGGCAGCCAGAATATCCTTACCATCAGATACCATGTACAGCCACTGATATACTGTTATTGTACATCCCTCGTAAGGTGTTGCATCAAACTCCGGCAGCTTAACTGTCTTTGTCGTCTCAGTCTTCTCGGCAGTAAACTCGGTTGTTCCCATAAGCTCCTTACTGCCATCCTTTACATTTTCAATATTGCCATTCTTCTTGAATACAGCCTTTGTAACCAGCCTGTACTTTTCACCCTTGACCAGGTTGTGGCATATTACTGTATCACTTATCTTAGTTTTCTCAGTTGCCTGAATCTCCTGCATGCCATTCTCATCAGCAAATGCATCCGTCTCAATCCAAGGCACTGTAAAGGTCTGTGAACCATCTTCATTTTTTATATCCGCATGACATACCAGCTTGCCCGCAGCATCCGTCATAGCTCCGGTTGTATCCACCTGTCCATCATCAGTCAGCTTCAGATCAGTTTCATCGCTGCCCTCATACAGATATTCAAATATAACGTATGAGCTGTCCATTCCTATACTGTTAAAGGTAAACTCCACAGCATCATCTCCCGTAAGGTTATACTCAGGAAGATAACCATTCACAGCTCCCTCTGAGGTTGTTGTAAATACCTTACTGCCTGTTATAAGCTGTCCGGCTCCGTCCACTTCCGGCTTGCCGGATTCCTTGTCAAACACGATTCCCTTTGCCGTATAACATGTATCAGCCTTCAGCCAGTATGTATGCAGCTCATCCTTCAATGTAACCTTCTCAGCTCTTCGCACTGAATGCTCTGAAAGTGTAGTTATCCTTGGATATGGAACATTGACAAATGGCGCGTCTACAGATACTACTTCCTTGTTATCTGCCACAGTTACTTCCTTTGGCTCTGCAAGAGTATAACCCTCATTGGCATTACATCTCATCTCCTCGATGATGTATGTATCATACGGAAACGCTCCTCTTTCATCGCTCACCGTATCAGGATCTATATCCTCGCAGCTGACATCAGCATCACCACAGAACCATACACCATAGGTGCTGTCCATATCGCTCTCTATATAACCATCCTCTGTCTCAGTATATTCACGGCAGTTTGCATTGGTGTTGTTCGTATTTTTTAGAGTCCTGCTTGAGAAATGCCCATCAGCATCGGTCACTACATAATGGCTCTCACCTGTAGTCTTGCTGGTGATCCTGAATACCACACCCGCCATCGGTGCAGCTGTGCCGTCACTCTTGATATAAGTCTTATCAAACTCAATATCTCCACGCTTTACAGGCTCATAGATCTGAATGGTATTCTTATCAAGCACGTTATTGAAATATGTAGTATTGCCGTTTCCGTCAAGGTATACTGTCGTACTTGCCACGTCATCAATATATGTAATCTTACCTCCGGCAGATATTCTTATATATCCGGCATTATCATCAGTTATATTCATATATCCTGTCGATGGCTTCACCTCTGTGATCCTGACTGAGCCTGGTTCAAGCAGAAATATTCCATTTGAATTTACATTAGATGGCAGTACATCACTTGAGTATTCATCTGTATTTACAACATAATTATTGCCAAAATATGCTCTATATTTTCCGTTAACATGCCTTGTCCTGATATACCATGTATTATCGGGTGTACCCACAACCTTATCCTGTGTCTTTCCCCTGTAATACTCCAGCTTAAACACTGCACCTTCAAGACTTGCAGCTCCTGCCTCCTTGTATGATCCGGATTCTGCATCCACCTTCTGAATTATAAGAGCAAGTGGATCTCCTGACTGCATATCAGTTGCGGTATATGCTGTCTCCCAGGTGGTGCTCGTGTCTGTCACCCTGGTCCACTTGACTGTGCCGCTTTTCTGCTTTTCTGCCTTGTAATATGTGAGTGTCTGCCCTGTCGCAGTTACTCGCAGTACTGCATATCTTCCTGCTCCCTCGGCCTCACAGTCCTCCGGCACTGTGGTCTCCTTTATAGTATATGTTCCGACCGGTATACCGGTGAGGATCGTTCCTTTCTTGGAGGTCGCAGCTCCTGCGCTTGTCAGCATACTGAGTGTCTTGCATTTTTTCTTATTCAGCTTTGTGATGAGTGCATAGCCTCTTTCTCTTGTCTTGAACTTGGCAAGCACCTCATTCTTGCTGTTGTACATGGTATATACAGCACCGGCCTTGTGAACTGTGCTTCCATCATTTTTCATCATAAGCTTAAGCATAGCAAATCGGCCTGATACTCTTGGCCAGCTTACCTTTACACTTATACTTCTTGTGCTGGACTCCGCCTTTACAACAGGCTGAAACTGATTACCTCCTATTGGCAGACTCTTTGGCACATAGTAGCTGGTTTCCCATATAGCATATTTTCCTGTTCCCTTTAAGGTGCTGCTCTTTCCTCCGTTTGAAATATCCGTAACCAGGCGGAATCTGTCTCCGTTCATCAGCTCATGCTCATGGCCATCTGCCGTATATATGATCCATTTTCCTGATCTGTACAGATACAGCTTACAGTTAGCCGGCACCTTAAAATTAACCCGCTGCTGCGCTGCTCCTACTGTAACCTTAACCGGATCACTGACTATAACGCCTGTCTCTGTAGCCTGTACCTTATGTGAGCTGTCGAAGAAACGATAGCTTGCATATACCTTTGCTGTTGGATTTTCATTGTCAATACTTATATTCGACTCGCCTACCGGCACTGTCATATGCTTCATGGCCGCCGATGCCCAGGATGGCACCTCTCCATCATAGCCAGCCAGATAACTGAGATACAGCTGTGTCTCACGAAGATATTTTCCCGCGTTACTGCTGTAATCTGCCTTTTTTGCAAGCACTTCGTAATAATATACGATGACCCTCTTCATAGATGCAGTTACTTTCCTGCTGCTCTTCGCATACGGCACCGGCTTTCCGGCGTTGTTCCTGCCACACGGCCCGATAGCTGAATGCCACACACAGAATACTCTGTTCTTGTCCGCTCCTGAGCTGTACTTGTCCGGAACATTCGCCGTTGTACCTATGTGATAGTTACCGTAATCATTGTAGCTCTGATTGCACCAGTCACCATCAACCCAGTACTCTGAGTCTGTTGCTGCTATATCTGCTATAGCCTGCGGCGCATCTGTAGCTGTGGCTGCCGCAAGAGGTGATGCCTGTGTCTTGTTCCTGATTACAACCTTCAGCTTTACTTCACTTCCCGCATCAACTTTAAAGCTGTACTCCTTCTTATCTCTCTCAACTGAGCCTGCATACGCTACAGTGTCCTGTGATCTGTACAGCTTATCACTCTGCTTTAGCGTGTACTTTCCTTCTGTAAGTTCAAGCACCTTTTCCTTTTTTGCCAGGCTCTTTTCCTCCTGGCTGTACACATAGTCTTCACCATCTGCATCAACATATGCTTTTCCGTCATAAGACAGTGCAAACTCGCCTGCCTTCCTGTCATCACTGTCATATATCTCATATACAACACCATACGCTCCCATAGCCTCCGGCTTATAGTCGCTATGTGTTACACTTTCCGGCACGAATACAACAGTGCCGCTCTGCTCTGCATCCGTTGGAGTTGCCACAGGCGCTGCCGCGCTTACTCCCGGAAGCAGACTTGACATGACTACTACAACTGACAGCAGCAGCGCAATTACCGATCTGATTTTTGCTCTCATCTTCATCTTTTATCCTCCCTGATTTATTGTCCAGTGTCTATAAGTTACATCTATATAAAAGGCAGTCATCCCACAAGACACAAAGGATGACTGCCTGAAATTTCGTATATTCAATTAAAAAAAAGTATAAAAAAAGGAACATGCCTTCCTCTTATAAGGAATAACTCATGTTCCCTGTCATATATCTGTGATATTGCTCTACTTCACTGCACCGCATTTGCTACACCTATAGCCCGTGGTAACTGTCCTGTCCTCGTATTCATCGGGATGGTGTATGGTCTTGACCAGCTTCTGATAAGTCACTGCTGCGGCTCCTTCCGGAAACCACTGGTCTGCTCTTGGGTCATACACCAGTTCTCCGCATTCGCTTACATGTACTCCATCCCCATCATCTGTCACGTCCTTGCCACAGTACGCACACTTTAAACGGGTTTCATATATCTCTTCATCCCATCCCTCTTCTACAAGCACCTTCTCAGTCTTGGTCTGTGCCACCCAGTCGTGCTGACACTCGGTAGTCCTCTCAGTCGGAGCTTCTGTCGTTGCCCTCTCTGTAGCTCTCTCGGTTGGAGCTTCTGTCGTAGTCCTCTCTGTAGCTCTCTCGGTTGGAGCTTCTGCGGCTGGTCGCTTTGTCTCACTCTGCGTTCCTGCTTCTGTTGTGGCTCTAACGCCTGCTTTCTGCGAGCCAGTTTCTGTTGTGGTCTTATCCTTGGATGAAGACTTTGTATCTTTATCGCCCTTGCCTGCATTTGTCTTGACAGAGGACTTGCCTGATGCCGTTTTATTCTTCGCTGTCTTCTCATTCTTCTTACCGCTGGCAACCGCTGTCGAAGCCTCAGACTTCTTGCCAGCCGCTTCTGTAGTCAACTTATCCGCCCATGTACGCTCTGCCGTCTGCGCTGTGTCTTCATCCTTCTTATCCCGAAGTATGAACACAAGGCTCAGTGTCATGACAAGCAGTACCGCTGCTATAGCCGATGTTATTATCAATATTTTTTTCTTATCCAGCTTCTTTGTGTCTTTCATACGCTTTGTCCCCCTTTATATTTCATCATTATATAGTACCTCTGATTATATAATGCACGCATTGCGTGCATTTGTCAAGCTCTTATATCTATTTTCGTAAAAAAAGAACATGACTTTGCATCATGTTCTTCTTATAGATATGAAAATGAATGACCAGGGAGGGAGTATCGCGGTTTGTCGTATTTCTCTTACACCTTCGACAAGTATATCATAACATATCCTGAAATGAATTTTATAGAACTTTTGGAACTTTTGGAACTTTTTTCATCAGATTTCCTCTATCCCATACTTTTTCTGTACGTCTTCAAAGCTGCAGTGATGCTCTTCCATGTAATCTTCTACCATTTTCTCGTACTTTGGAAGCTCACAGAGCCTTATCCGGATAAGGTCATACATATAATCCGTCATTCTTCTTCTCTTTAGCTCCCAGTCCTGAAGAGTTCTGTATGGGATCCCCAGCATATATCCAACGTCAACTCTTGAAAGTCCAAGGCTCTTTCTCAGCTCTGTAAACTTCTCATTTGTCTCATATATATCCATCTCTATTCACCAACTTCTCATCTGATTTTGATTTATCAGGTAATTATATATTTTTTCCACCAGATCACCTGCTCTTTTCTAAACACGATATACTGCTCTGTTAGTTATCTTTGAATTATATCATACATTCTCGCTAATCCTCAATATAAGTTATCTCATCATATCTTATATCCTCTTCCCTCATCGAGTTACCCTGATGTCCCCTTGCCAAAACTACCGCAAGCAGCTGTTTCATCTGCGCTGCAGGTAACTGTTGATCTATCATAGCCTTTATTATGCTGTCATCAACCTTAGATCTGACTGCCAGACTTATCACATCCATCTGTCCTGCCGACAACCCAGCAGACATTATATAAGCCGTAAGGTTAAATCCCGGTGGCAGCTGCTCAACTGCAGACAGAGGAATACTCTTCCTTGCTTTTTCAGGCTCTATTTTCCTCTTTTTCCAGAATCCACGGTGGTGCTTGCTTTGAAACTCATCTTCTATCTTTCTTCTTTCAATCTCCATGCGTTCCCTATTCGCCGTCTCCTCAAGCTGCATCCTGGCAAACTTTTCCTGTGCAGCTTTTTCCACTCTGGCATCAAATTCTTTCTTTTCTCTTTCCCTCTGTTCCCTCTCTCTGATCAGCCTCAGCTTCTCTTGATTTTCTCTTCTTTCAGATTCTAACTGATCCTTTAAATTATCTCTCTCCTGCTCTGCACTACGAAGCTTCTCTTCTATTTCTTTAATCCGATTCTCTGACTGCTGCTTATATCCGTCTATATCTAACTTGTACGCCGATATACTATCAGACAATATTCTGAGTGGTGCACTAAGCTCTTCATTCATTTTTACATCTATCTTCTTATCATTTACCTTAACGCGTAGAACATCAGCAGTATACCTCTTCTCTGCCATATCTTTTAGATCTTTCGTGTCTATCTTTGACTCATACAAAGCATATTTTAGGATCTCTCTCTGCTCGTAGTCCAGGCTGCCCTGTGCAAATATCTCAATCTTAGCCAATGTTAGTCCAAGCATTACAGCAGAGTTGATCTGTGATCTAAGCTTATTCCAGCCATCCTCATCTTCACCAAAGTCATCTATGTATTGATCTTTCTTGTACTTCAGGTAGTCCTTAAGTGTCATGCTGTTTATCTCGTCTGATATTTCTCCTTTTTTCTGGCTTCCTACTAAAAACTCCGTATCTGTTCGAATCTCCTGGGAAGTGTCATCATCATCGGTTGTCATATCGTCCGATACAGATTCTATTTTTTCTTCCTTTTCCTTAATATATCCTGTGCTCATAACTTCTTCCATATCATTCAGATAAGGTGCATCTGACTCCTCATCCAGATATACATCCGAGTCACCATCTTCCAGCATATCCTCATAAGCTTCATCATAGCCTAACATACTCTCATCAAAATCTTCTTTTATATCAGCTTTCATCCTACGTTTCCTTTCCGGCTTTGCACCATTCCCATATTTTGTCACCCTCTTTAATCACTGCCTTTTTCCTGTTTTGTATATTCCTCATAGCTTACTTCCCGGGCATGCTTCAGATATCTGTTTGCACGGCGCACATAGAAATGTCCTGCCAGATCCATCAGTGCCAGGATGCTAAGTATGTATATCTCATCAACGTATTTACCGGCAAACTCAGCGGCAACACTAGCACCTGCTGATAACGATACTGCTCCACTGGTAAGAACAGGATAAACGATGTCGCATATTGAGCAGCATACAACAACTATCAGGAAACACCAGTAGAATGTCATTAACGCATCCAGGATGGTCAGCACAGACCTGATCAGACGGATCATAAGCCTGTAGAACACACCATGCTTTTTATATCTATGTATCCCCAGTGACCTATCATATTCGTATCGCCTTTTACCATCTGTCAGATGATAATATGCAGTGTCATACCGCTGTTTCATCAGGTCACTGTCACATTTCATTATCTTTTCTCTGTAAGCGGCTTCTATTTGCTGCTCTGTTGCATGAGCTCCTACGTTCAGCAGCTCATAATAGTTCAATATCATTCCATATCCACTCCTTGCTCTTATGCGCATAAAAAGAAAATCTCCGTACAAAAAGAACCATCACCACTTGTCTTGTTACAAATGGTAATGGTTCTTGATGAGATTTTATAATGCGGTTATAAAACTATGTGTGTAAAGCTCTTTATTTGAATCCCTATTATAGTATATCATAGCCAGAAATAAAATTTATGGAACTTTTAGAACTTTTGGAACTTTTTTCACGGCTTCCCCCTCAAAACTGCATCACTCTCTTCCGTACGGATAGCTTTCTTTTTTATCAGCCTATTCATATACTAATGTTTCCAATGTGTGCAGTTTTTCGCCCCCTCCCTGAATATACACCCTAATAAAATGGTACACGGACATTCTAAAAAAGGCAGAATTATCCCTGTTTCTTGCGCACTGTCATCACGCAATATGTATATTCAAGGCCGTATAATCTCCAAAAAAGCGTAAAATTCCCCTTTGGTCAATCTGTACGCTCTTCAACGCTTGAGGTCTGGCATAAGATAACGTAGCAGCAACTCTTTGACTATACGTCCCTTTGCTCCGGATCAGCTCCGGAACACATCCAGGACGGGCAGGCAAGCCTCCCCATAATCTCGACAGTTGACTCCTATCTGCTCTAACCAGGGATTCCTCCGTGGATCAGGAGGTTGCAAATCTCCCGGGCGGCCACGAAAAGGTTATTTTGTGATGATAGCTCTATGCCTGGCCAGATATTATCCTGCTACTTGCCATTCCTCTCAACATCCTGTATCTTTCGTAGCAGCCTTTATTTTATTGCAGCCTTATACAGTGATTCACTGCATAAGTAAACGTGACAGGCTGGATTCGAACCAGCGACACCAGCATATATTCATGCCTTTTCTCTGCCTCTGAGTTACTGTCACTTTACACTAATACTATATATATTTTTATCCGCCCAACCGACTTGTCGGCGGCTGGGCTTTGCTTGGCATATACAACAAAACTGATAGAGCCTGTGTGATGTATTTATCATATATGCTTGGTGCCTTTATCATCTTCTGCTGTGTCTATTGCACTGCTATACACTAGCATACTGCCCTATTTTCCCTGTATACTTCCTCATGCCATTTAGTCTCCATGTTTGGAACTTCCTTTATCTTCGGCATATACATGAAGCTCCTTGATTGTCTTACCATTTTCCCCTCCTTGCTGTTAGTTTCCTTTGAAAATGTTATTGTCTGTTTTATCTGCATAGTGTTTTCTCCTTTTAGTCTATTGATTTTTTTCTTTTTATCTGCTACACTATGCTCAATTCGGGGACATAATGTAACATATTAAGCCGAGTGAAATTAAACTTTAAGCATATCACAACGTGTAGCTAGCGTTTCCGATTTAGCATAGTAAGATTTAGCCCAGCTTATATTGTAGATGTAGTAGATGTATATGTAGTTATGTTTGTCCACCCTTTGGAGTCACCTGGTACGTGACTCCTTTTTTTATTGTGAATCCTGCAATGCCGTTATCATGGCCATCACTTCGTCCGGGATATCCTGATACTGTGGTGCTTGCGTCTCTCCTGTGTCATTCTCTGTCGTATCGGGCTCGCTGTCATGCAGAGCATTTCCATCTTCTCTTCTACTGCGTGGGCTCATCATAAACTCCTGCTGCATATATTCTTTTGGCTGGCGAATATCTTCCACTCTTTCTGTGCCTGTTATTTCCCGCTCTTCCTGCTTTACAACCTGTGCCGTTTTCGGTTTCTGCTGTGACTGAACTCCTGTAGCATCTGCCGGATAATTGCCTGAGCTGTTAAAAAGGAAATGTTCAACCTTATCCACTCTGCTCTGCAGCTTCTGAAGCTCCGTTTCAAGCTCCACCACTTTGTCAGGTCCTATATATGCACGTATTCCTGCCTCACCGCTTGCTATACCTCCATATACAAAATGTGAAATAAGCACATCTATTATCAGCTTGTTTCTTTCATGTGGGCGGTATTTCTCAAGGGCAGATACAAGCCTTCTGTTATCTTCACTTGTCGCATCGATGGCAAACCTTATTTCCTTCTTGTCGCCCATTTTAAGCACCTCTTTCTATTCTTGTTCTCTTATTTGGCTTGTCCTTCTTTTATATTATTTGCCCTTTTTATTCTGACTCTGCGCTGCAGCAAGAAGCTCATAGCCTTTTGCATTTGCTGTGACATCCGTGATGTATGTGATACAGCTTCTCTCAGGATCTATAGACTTTGCATACTTGGAAAGCAGAAGTGCACCGCCACCGGCAAAAAATGTCTGTGTAAGTCTGTAGTCTATCTTGTTCTGATTGAGCTGCTTCAGTAATATCTCACACCATGATGATATGGTCTCCTCGATAAGGCTTATGATCACCGGCGGAAGCACAACATCCCTTCCAACCATCACGTCTATGATCACATTTGCCGGAAGCTCGGTCTGATATTCTCTTGATATAGCTTCGTTTATCATACTGATACAGTTGCTGACTCCCATCTGCAGAGTCCTTGCCTTTGCAAGGTCGATGGATTTGTCTGAAGATATAGGCGATATATCCGTTGTTCCTGTGCCTACATCTATGAGATAACAGGCGCCTTTGATCTGTGACAGCCTGTCCACTATGGCTGCATATCCCTGTGGATATGTATAGATATGAGAGATTCCATATACCTTGTATTCAGTTCCCTCATATTTGAATGTTATCTTTGTGTTCTTTGATAAGTATGCTTCAAGCTGACTCTTCTCTCTTCCATACCTGGTTAAGGGGCAGCCAACCGCAAGTGTAACATAAGCACCTGTCGTGCCAGCAGCCTTCATCTCTTCTGCTATGGCAGCCAGTGTCATTATGTAGTAGTCCTCTGTCGCTGTCTTGTCCGCAGCAAGTCCATCGGGCTGGCAGCCTACCTGATAGAATCTTCCATCAAGCTCCACCAGCCTCTTTGAAAATGCCGGTTCTGCGTCAAACGCTGCCACCCCTGATGCAAATACGCTGTGACATGTCTTTATATATCCATATCCGTGATCTATTCCTATTATCATACCTCATTCTCCATTTCTATCTTTTTCATAGCTTCATAACATTCGGAATCCTTAATCAGCCCCTTGAGTTGCTCCGGATCCATTCCGTTGATTTCCTCTATAGATATCTCCATATTACATACGTTTGCAGTCACCGCTACGATATTCTGCTGCATACGCCGGATCTTCACTTTTGCATACTGGAATCTGCTTCTGACAAGATCCTGGGACTTATGCCGCATATATGTCTCATTTGCAACTATGTAATGTATTGGAAATATCAGAGACAGCTTAGTGAATACGTTGCTCACCCGCCTTATACGCTCTTCCATCACTTCGTAGTATGTGAGATTGTCCATCAATGCTTCTATCTTCTGCACATACTTCCTGTCCAGCTTCCATACCGTGTTAAATGTATGATCATTCACATTGTTGGTTGTGGATGGCGGCACAGGATCTAATGTAACTGCTGATACATTCATGTTCCCCAGCTCCGCTTCATAGCGCGCCTCAAGGTCTGTTATTTCATTGATGATAAATCTCCGGGACTCTTCGATGCTGAATAGCAGCGAGTCATAATTGCACAAGACATTTTTCACATACGTTTCATTAATGTTAAGAGCACTATAGCTGTACACATAATCTCTTTCCGCAGATCTGTTCTCTCTCATCTCATACACTCCCTCTAATCATCCGAAAAGTCCGGCATATTTGCCTGCCTCCTTTCAAGCTCCTCCCTGTCAATGAAATCATCGACAAATGTCACACTGCCAAGGAGCAGTATGACTGCCTGGCTCTTGGATGCAAAACCTGTTTCTCCCGATACAAGCAGCCTCTTTCCAACATTTGCCTCTATCATATACTGCTCTGTTATGTCCATAAGGTGTGCGTTGTAAACCATGCAGCTTACATATCCATATATGTTGTCTGCCTTCTTCACTTTGATGGAAAACCACCATGCCTCCTGTCCATTCTTAGTTCTAAACACTGCAGCAGGCTTATCAAGATACCCTCCATACACTACCTGATTAACGTAAAAGTATCCCATTTCATCACCTCTTGATCAGCTTCGTGCCTGTATAATGGCTATCTCATCTGCAAGGCGCTGCGAAAGCTGTTCTTTTATTCGATCCTGTTCCTCCTGTGGCAGATCCTCCAGATTGGTCACCTTGTCTTCCCCCGGCATTATAATTCGATACAGATAATTCATACACTCACACCTCCTATTTGCCAGCCATTATTCAATAAGTGATTCAGAAGTGTAGGCTTTGGGAACATTCCAAACCAACAACGCTCAAACCACTGGTCGGCATAATCTCTTTCATCACTTCCGTTTGAGTATGTACCATCAATCAGATCGCCGATAAAGCTCTGTATCAGCTCGCCAATAGTTATTCCACACTCGCCACACTTCCTTGCCAGCCGGTCACATTCTGAGTCTGACATCTTCACTGTGATCCTTCTCTCTTTGACTGTCTTGATATCGTTCTGCTGTTCCGTCATATAAGCACCAACCTTTCCGCTTATTCAATCCTATGCGCCAACATAGGACTTATTGCCTGTCTGTTCTTTGTTATTCGCTTTTGTTCGTTATTGCTTGACCGTCCTTAATTAAATAAATTATCTACGCTTGTCCCTAGTGCCTGAGCGATTGCAAATGCCGTTTTTATCGAAGGTGTTTTTTCTCCCTTCTCAATAAATCGCAGATATCGCTCTGAAATACCTGTTTTTCTGGACAGCTCTAAAAATGAAAGATTCTTAGATTTGCGCAATCGCTCCATATTATTACTTTCCATTTCATCCATCCTCCTTTTCTGTATATCTGAACATATAGTACATCTTAGGTACTATCAGTACATCTTGTATGTACTAATAGTACTGTACTTTTACTACATTGTCAATAAGGTTTTGTTATAATTTTCTTGGGGGTATAAACATGGAAATTGGAAACCGAATTAAGACACTACGAACAGAATATAATCTTACACAGAAACAGCTAGCTGATAAGTTAGGTCTGACTCCTAAAATGATTTCATTTTATGAAAGTGGTCAAAGAATACCACCTATTGATATAGTCGAAAAATTATCTAGTATATTTTCAAAATCATCTGACTATTTAATAGGTTTATCATCCGACTCCAAGGATGACATATTCCTATCCCCTAAAGACCAACAGATCCTCGATCTCTTCCATCAGGATCCGGAACGAGTCACGGAACTGCTGTCCTCTTTCTCAAAACTATCTGCCAGGAATAAAACTATTATCCTGGGGAAATGCTTTGAGCTAGAGGATGATGATGAAAACTCCAAGGCCGAAAAGCCGACTAAAGAAAAGGATTTGAAACAGGCAACGTAATTGATTTTTCTTTGTTTACAAAACGGAACTTATGATTTTCTTGTTAAGATTTACATAAATATAAACTGCTTATGTGGCCATTGATTATATAATAACTATATGTTATAATTATATTGCTCCTAAGATAAAGGAGGTTTTTCTATGACTGTGTATGAAGCATTGAGTATTATGATTCAGTTCGCCATACTTATAGTCGCCGTGGTCTGCATATGGCACAAGTAGGGCAGGAAATACAATTTATCTTGGCGCAGATATTTTTATTTCATGTGGTGTGTATGTTGAGACAGTGCCCAATATCATCGCCTACCGTGACAATGCTATTCTACAAGGAAATTTTCACTTAGGAGCACATCTAGGATCCATGTCATACATGGATCCTTCAAAAACACATACACGTATTACAAATTTTTTTGACATTTTACTTGTTAAATGTTAATATACATATAGAAAAGGTGCTACCGATAGATGGTTGACCCTTAACTAATCGTTAAAAAATAACCGCTTAGTTTCCAGGCTGAGGCGGTTATTTTTTTGGTCTTTTTTTAATATGTAATTCATGGAGCTTCCTTACAGTCCTGTAAATACCAATTACTATCTTTATTATAAACAAGAAAATTGTAATTAGGTCTGCAATAATTCCTATCTTATCCATATTCTCACCTCCTCGCTAAAGGAGGGAAAAATCCTAAAAATATATCACCCTCCTTTTATACGAGGGTCAACCGCCTACCGTTATATGGTAGCACCAAATAAGAGTATATCAGTTGATTCGCTATATATCAACACATATCTCAACATTTAAGAACAAATGTTTGCTTTGTTCCACACTATATATTACAATAAAAAAGGCCGCCACAGTTGGCGCTGTGACGGTCAAGCAATAAATACTATATACACATGATTGCGAAACCATATATGAATATAGCATTCGAACACACATATTATATCATATATGGTCACTTTTGCAAAGAAAGGACTTATATGAATCAATTAAAAAAAGAAGTATGCGCGTATATACGTGTATCCTCTCACGGCCAGGAAGACTACTCTCCTGATGCACAGCTACGGCTGATCAATGAATACGCTGAATCACACGATATGATCATCACCGGTGTATATCAGGATCTCGGTATATCAGGTCGAAGTGCAGACAAACGTACTGAATTCATCAATATGATAGCTGACTGCAAAGACAAAAGTCATCCTTATGATGCTATTCTTGTGTGGAAGTTTTCTCGATTTGCCAGAAATCAGGATGAATCCATCGTTTACAAGTCGCTGCTAAAAAAAGAAAAAGTAGATGTCATATCTATAAGTGAGCCTATTCCTGAAGGTTTTGCCGGAGGTCTCATCGAAAGGATCCTGGAATGGATGGATGAATACTACTCTATCCGTCTGTCTGGAGAGGTTCGCCGTGGCATGACTCAGAAGGCTCTTAAAGGCGGATATAACGCTCAACCGCCTATAGGCTATATAAAAGAACGTGGGCCACATACAATCCCTCAAATCGACTCTAAATACGCTGAAATGGTACGTATGATTTACCACATGATAGCTATTGAAAAAGAAAGCATACTGCATGTAGCCCGTACAATAAACGATATGGGATATCGAACCCGTCGAGGAAACTTATGGGAATCCAGAGACATACGCTACATAATTCAAAATCCATTCTATATAGGAAAAATTCGTTGGAACAACACTGCAAGAAGAAGTCATAAAGAGATAGTTGGAGAAACTATCATAACTCCAGGTAAACATGAACCTCTAGTCTCTGAGGAGCTATGGAATGAGGCGCAGCTTCAGCTACAAAATAGAGCGCTCAAATACAAGCCTGGTAATATGAATGTCCATAAAAACACCAGGCATTGGTTAGCAGGAATCCTAAAATGTCCTTATTGTGGGGCAACATTAGCATATTCAAACGTCAGGGGTTACGAAAGCTTTAAGTGCTACAAAAGAGTAAAAGGGCAATGCACCACAAACCCAATCGCATCAATTGCTGTTACCAATGCTGAGAAAAGCGTACTTGATGGTTTAAAGATCATTATTGAAAATAAAAAACTCGAAAAGATAGACAAAATACCCACAGCCACTGAAAAAGATCCATCAAAGAATATACGTGACCGGATCAGCTATCTCACCAGGTGCATAGATCGTTTAAGACAATCATATTTGGCCGGGATTGACTCTATTGAGGAATATAAGGAAAGCAGACTGCAAATAAAAAAAGAAATAGATGAACTGCAGAGCAAACTTGAAAAAACGGAATATACTGAAGACTCACCACAGCCTGTATCACTGGAACAATTTGAAAATGTATATGAGTACCTTTCTTCTGAAGGCTCCACCCCGGAGATCATTGAAAAAAAAGCTGAAGCAATAAGAACCATTGTAGATCATATTGTCTACCACAAAGACACGGACACCATGGAATTTTTCTTACTTAGAGAATAAAAAAAACATGGGCAGCTTGTGAACTACTTCATAAGCTGCCTTATAAAAATAGTGAATAACTTTCAGTTTTTTAAATCAATACTTTCAGCATACGGCGGTCCGGACGGTGAAATGAGTGCCTCGATGAGATACCTGTCGCAGAGATATTCCATGCCTGACAAGAAGGTCAAGGCGGCTCTGACCGACATCGGAACCGAGGAACTTGCCCATCTCGAGATGGTTGCGACCATCATTTACCAGCTCACAAGGGATCTGAGCATCGAGGAGATCAAGGCATCGGGCTTTGACAAATATTATATCGACCACACCATCGGCATCTGGCCCCAGGCGGCAGGAGGAATTCCATTTAACGCCTGCGAATTCCAGTGCAAGGGCGACGCGATAACAGATCTTTTTGAGGATATGGCCGCTGAGCAGAAAGCCAGGTCGACCTACGACAACATCCTCAGACTGTGCAAGGATCACCCGGACGTATATGAGCCTATCAAATTCCTGCGCGAGAGGGAGGTCGTGCACTTCCAGAGATTTGGCGAATGCCTTGAGGCTGTAAAAGATACCCTCGATCACAAGAATTTCTATGCATTCAACCCTTCATTTGACACCAAGGCACCTTGTTTAAAGAATAATTGAAAATTAGAAATATCGGTGGTAAAATGATGTCACTTTTAACAAGAGAAGAGGCGGTGTTATGTCAGAAAAACAGATCAACCACTCACAGAGATTCGGAATCATACTGGTTCTGTCATGCGGAATCATGTGGGGCATAAGCGGAGTCCTTGGACAATACGTGTTCCAGTCGTCAGATGTAAATGCCACACAGCTTTCCATAATCAGACAGTTTATATCCGGTGTCGTACTGCTTGTCATCGCCGCCGTAAAGGGAGATAAAAGGGCTTTGACCATATGGTCAAAGCCTAAAAGTGTCATATCTATGCTGTTCTTTGCACTCTCAGGTGTCATGGGCGTGCAGTTCACATACTTCGCTTCCATCGAACATTCCAACGCCGCAACCGGCACAGTGATCCAGTTCACATACATAATCATGCTGCTGTTGTACACAACAATATTCATGCACAAGAGACCTCATATATATGAAGCCGCCTCAGTCGTATGTGCATTTGCAGGTATCTTTCTGATCGCCACACACGGCAGCCTGAATTCCCTTGCCATATCCAGGCCGGCGCTCATATGGGGACTCACCTCAGCGGTATGTTTCACTATATACTGCCTTTATCCTCAGAAGCTCTACAATGAATATGGTCTGGTAAATATCATAGGCTGGTCATCACTCATAGCCTCCATTTTCCTTGCGCTGGTCACGAAAACATTCTCACTGCCTCACATGGATGGAAGGATAATTGCAGCCTCACTTGCGGTAGCCATTGTGGGCTCCCTCATCCCATTTACAATATACGGTCTCGGCATCAGCATCCTCGGAAGCGTGAAGGCGAGTCTTTTTGTCACAGTCGAGCCCGTGTCAAGTGCCCTGCTGACGTGGATCTTTCTGGGAACCCAGTTCACCCGTATGGATCTGATCGGTTTTCTCCTGATTCTTGGATCCATACAGGTTGTTGCCATAATGACATTTCACAATGAAAAACACATAGTAAAAGCTGAACAGACCCATCTGTCATGATGAAAGTCCATCCAGTTCATCTATCGCACATCTCATAACCCGGATCTCCTGAAGCTTTTCATCAAGAAGCTTCTCCCGGTGTGTGAGTTTTTCGTATATATCTCTTCTTCGTCCGTCAAGGCTTTGCAGCCCGGTTCTGCGGCTGTGTATCTCATCCCGCTGTGCACAGAGCTTATCAAGTTCCGCCCTGCTTTCCTCAAGCTCCGCTGTCAATCTCTTTCTTCCACTCTTCTTCCTGAGTCCCCAGTATTTTGACAACGCATATCCAATATAGTATGCAAGTCCCGCAGCTCCGACAGCAAAGAGCATCGCATACACAAGTCGTCCGTCCGGGAGAATATTATCACCCCGTGCGACCAATGCATACATTATAACTATCGACAATATTCCAAGTACCATGAGCGGTACAAGTGCTGTTCTTACTCCAGTCCTTATCCAGCTTCGTCTGTACTCCTTAGGAAGCTCCTCCAGATGACGTCTGAGCGTCGTGATCTCAAGTTCGCTTTTCCGCTCCTGTGCCCATACCGAGTTAAGCTCACCCAGAACATCAGAGCTGACCTCGTAGTCATTTTGCAGGCTCATATATTCCCTGACCGCAGCGTCCGCCTCGTATGTCTGACATTTCATCCTGAGTATCTGTCTGACCTGTCTCAGTGTATCGTGATAAAGCTCCCTGCCCATTTTTCTGCCCGATCTTGCATACAGCCCCGACACCTCTATCATCATGTCGACCGCAAGTTTTATTCCGTCTCTGCTTTCAAGACCGGCAACATTCAGTTTATCGAGCAATCGGCCAAATTCTGTATTTTTGTTGGCTCTGGCGTATTCACTGTAGTCGGATCGTTCAAATCTCTCACCTTCCACCGCCAGGATTCTGTAATCCTTCAGCATGGATGATATATCAAAGTTCTTCTCACAGCCCGCCATACGGTTCAGGCATATGGAATATATATTGTCACGTCCCTCAAGCTCCAGGATACCCAGAATGGCCTCCGTCAGAGCACCGTCCCTTGTATCGTTATCCACCGGATAATCAATTCTTTTATATTCTCTGACCGCAGCAGGCACAAACTTAGTCGAAACCACTCCGTCAGACATTTCCCCATAGATATATCCATGTGCGCCTGTTGACTCTCTCGACACAGCCTCCGGACTTCCAGAATAATAAGCCTTGCCCGGAATCTTCATCTGATACTTCTGGCGGCCGCCAAACGCAATGTAATTAAATCCACTGGCACGCAGCCTGTTCCAGTCAACCGGCATCCGTCTCCGGTCACCCCCACATGCGATCAGCACATTACATACCGCTTCATCCTGCGGTTCTGCATCATCCACCACCCTGGCATCCATCTTCCTGTCAAAATAGCTCACGCCGTATATATCAACGTCCTTGTCCGGAAAATGAATATGATCCAGTGCCATGGTCGCCTGCTCATCCCTGACCGCTGTGTACCCCATGTCTCCAGTCTGTTTGTCTCCAATCTGTCTTATTCCAGGGCTTCCGATCACACACACACGGGATTTGAAACCATAGTCAAGAAGCGGCGCATCACTTCCCAGATTATCCTGAAATCCAGCAGCATATATGACCACTGTATGCTTTAAGCTTCCAAATATCTCATCAAGCCATGCAAGCTCTTCCTCAGATGGCTGATGGTCAAACAGATTGCCTGCAACCAGAAGAAAATCCACGTCAAGCTCCCCGGCACGTGCCACCACAGCCTCAAATGTCATGTATATTTCGTTTTTCCTCTCGCCGCTCCATACACACTCCCTGTCAGGCAGCGCGCCGAGCAGCACATCGGATATATGTATAAACGTTATCTTTTTCATCAATCTGTATATTCCAATCCCAAGCATGAAAATGCATTATAATCCGTATTTGTTATGTGTGAGCATGACGCACGCCCCACATTTACATACTCTTTTATAATTATATTAGTATATGTCGATACACGCAAGTGCAACGACATAATGTATGTCGTGCACAGGTGCGACAGCCTTCACGCATCAATGTGCTTCATTATTTCATGTCATCTGACCCTAAAACGTTCATTTCAACAGCCAGAGCATTATTTTGCCAAGTTTAATTTGTTTTTAACTTGTTTTTCTCAATTGACTTTTAGATATGGCTTGCTTATAATATGTTAATGTAGTTTTTTGAAGTATTAATGGAGGATATAATTATGGCAGTCAAGTATGTGTTTGTCACTGGTGGTGTTGTATCTGGACTCGGTAAGGGTATTACTGCTGCTTCTCTTGGACGTCTTCTCAAGATGAGAGGATATAAAGTCACAAGCCAGAAGTTCGACCCTTATATCAATATTGATCCGGGAACAATGAACCCTATCCAGCACGGCGAAGTTTTTGTCACTGACGACGGCGCCGAAACAGATCTGGATCTCGGTCACTATGAGCGTTTTATAGACGAAAGTCTCAACAAGAATTCTAATGTAACAACCGGAAAGGTATACTGGAGCATCCTTCAGAAGGAGCGCCATGGTGATTTCGGAGGACACACAGTACAGGTAGTGCCACATATCACCAATGAGATAAAAGACAGATTCTACAGAAATCCCGATGCAAAGGATACTGAGGTAGCGATAATCGAGATCGGCGGAACCGTTGGAGATATCGAAAGCCAGCCATTCCTTGAGGCTATCAGACAGTTCCAGCATGAGGTCGGTCCTAAGAACTGCATCATGATCCATGTAACTCTTATCCCTTATCTGAAGGCTTCAGGTGAGATCAAGACCAAGCCTACCCAGGCGAGCGTTAAGAATCTTCAGGGAATGGGTATTCAGCCCGATATCCTCGTATGTCGTTCCGATCTTCCTCTTGATCAGGGCATCAAGGATAAGATCGCACTGTTCTGTAACGTGCCGAGCAGAAACGTTATACAGAATCTTGACGTGGATGTTCTGTATGAGGTTCCACTTGCCATGGAGAAGGAGCACCTTGCCGATGTAGTATGTGAGTGCCTGGATATGGAATGTCCTCCACCTGCAGAACAGGCATGGCTCGAGTGGACAAGCATGATAGATGCATGGAAGCATCCTGAGAAGAATGTAAGAGTTGCTCTGGTCGGAAAGTACGTATCACTTCACGATGCCTATATCTCAGTAGTTGAGGCATTGAAGCATGCCGGCGTTGCCAACAAGGCAGAGGTTGAGATCAAGTGGGTCGACTCCGAGCTTGTAACAGAGGAGAATGTCGCTGAGATCCTCGGCGATATAGACGGAATCCTTGTTCCGGGCGGCTTTGGCGACAGAGGTATAGAGGGAATGATCACTTCTATCAATTACGCCAGAACACACAAGGTTCCTTACCTTGGACTGTGTCTCGGAATGCAGCTCACGATAGTTGAATTTGCAAGAAATGTACTTGGATATTCAGACGCCCACAGCTCTGAGTTCAATCCAAACTCATTCCACCAGGTAATCCACATCATGCCAAACCAGCACGATGTAACCGATCTTGGCGGTACCCTCAGACTTGGTTCATATCCTTGTGTGCTTGCAAAGGATTCAAAGTCATACCAGTTATACGGTACAGAATATATCCACGAGCGTCACAGACACAGATACGAGGTCAACAATGACTATCGTCAGGCTCTGACTGACAACGGAATGGAGCTTGTCGGACTGTCACCTGACGGACATATCGTCGAGATGATCGAGATTCCTGAGCATCCTTGGTTCATCGGAACACAGGCACATCCGGAATTCAAATCAAGACCAAACAAGCCACATCCTCTTTTCAAAGGATTTGTAGCAGCTGCACTTGAGCATATGGATAAATAATATATAGAGACAGGGAGTATATCAACTGCTGATATACTCCCTGTTTTTCTGTTTATTATGTTTTATAGCAGGTCTGTAAATGACCTTCCGGATCACTCCACCACGTCAAGAAGTTCCGCAAATGTATGGATCTCCGCATCCTTATCCTTCACACTGCCAAACCCGTATGCCGCGTGAATGAACTTTATCCCGGCAAATCTGGCACTGTCGCAGTCGCCCTGGATGTCGCCGACATATGCAGCATCCTCTATTCCATTCTTCTCCATGAGTATCTTTATACTCTCGCCCTTTGATACCTTTGTATCTCCCCAGCAGAGTATATCCTTAAAATACTTTCCAAACCCGTAATAATCAAGAAATGCCTCTATATATCCACTCTGGCAGTTGCTGACTATAAACAGCCTGTGTGATCCCGAAAGCTTCGCAATGGTATCCTCTACACCATCGTACAGAACGCCACCATGTTCACGGAGATACTCGTTCTCATAGTCTCCGCAGGCATCTATAAGCTGAGTCATTCTGTCCTCCGAATACGCTCCGAACAGCTTGTCGGCAATGGCATCCATAGGCATACCCATAACAGATTTGATATCGGCCTCTGTCACCTTCATGTCCACATCAGCCTGTCTTTCGAGGACTTCACTCCAGGACGCAGCCACATTTGCCGCGCTGTCCCACAGAGTTCCATCCATGTCAAATATAAGTGATTCTACCTTCATATTCTACCTCTCGTATATTCTATTCAAGTATATGGTCAACACCCTGTTTGATGATGGTCACAACGTGCTCATCGGCCAGGGAATATATTATATTCTTGCCCTCTCTTCTGCTTTTTATCAATTTGGCCTGCTTCAGCACCCTGAGCTGGTGTGAAATAGCCGATGCATTCATCTCCAGACGCTCTGCGATGTCTCCGACACTCAGTTCCTGCTTAAGCAGGGCGAACATGATGGATATACGTGTCGCATCGCCAAACACCTTGAACAGGTCTGCCAGATCTGCGAGATCCGACTGTTCCAGTTCATAACTGTCAAAAAAAATATTTTTATCTTCTGCCATATCTATGGTCCTTTCTGCTCCCAAACAAGCAACTCACGTGTTCCATTTGAACAAGTATTCATATGTAAATTTACTACACTTACTTTTTTGTGTCAAGTCACCTGAATCTCATGAATATTTAAAATGATAACTGCACACAATTACATCATACTGAAACGCCGCATTTGGCGCGATCATATTGGAGGTCAAAAATGAAAACATTAAATTGCATATGTCTCACACTGACCATAATCGGTGCTATCGTATGGGGCATTATAGGACTGTTCAGCTACAACATAGTGGACGGCATCTTCGGTGCCGGAACTGCATTTTCCAGAATAATCTATACTCTGGTGGGTGTTGCCGGACTGTATGCCATCTCCTTCTACTGGTTACTCAACAGGGATTAACGGCATTAATATGCAAATGCCCGCACCTATAAAAGTGCAGGCATTGTATTACATATCATAAAACAAATTCTGTTATTATCATAAATCCTATGCATACGCACAGTGCCAGAACAAGCGGCACAGATATGATCCTCGGTCTCTTGACCTCAGCGTTCCTGTTTCTTCTGAACATCGCCAGCATATCCATATGCCTTCCATTCAGGTACGCCAACAACACTATCATCGCCACAGCCGCACACAATCCCATAAATGCAAATGGAATATATATCAATATCGTCTGCTTGAGCTGATCTGCTGCTATTCCCTCAGAAGCCTGTTTCTCCACCATCTGCTTTAGCACGCTGACATGTGATGCTATATAGCTGATGATGACGGATATCTCATTAAAGCAGAAATGGGCATACATGGTCGTAAATATACTTCCTGTCGCCTCGGCAAGAAATCCCAGCATCATTCCCAGAACCATCGCATATGCCATCTGATTGAAATTCATGTGCATGGCTCCGAACATTATTCCTCCTATGATTATAGCCGCCAGTCTGCTGCCATATCTGTAGCTTCCCATTATGACGCCTCTGTAGGCAAGCTCCTCCACGATTCCCGGAGTGACCGCCATGAGAAGTGTTGACACCCACAGCTTATGATTCGACACAAGACCTGTTGCAAGCTCGGTAGTGGCACTCTCCACCCACAGAAGACTTATGGCATTTATGAGTGTCATAAGAGGCTCAAGAGCCACGACGAATGCCGGAACGATGATTATCGCCAGCCAGTGCGTCTTTTTCAGTCTGAGCGTTTCGCGCAGATCACATTTGCTTATAAGAATATATATGATCGTCGGCACGAATATCATGCTCTGGCTCAGGATCAGATTCTGAACCATGGTTATATGTGAGCCGATATTCGTCTTCCACAGGATCATAACAACACACAGATACACACATATCAGCGACAGGAAAAACCATGACGCTCCGTGTACCTTTCTCTGAACATTGTCCTGTCTCATACGCTTACTCTACTGTAGCGATGGCTTCTATCTCTATAAGCACATCCTTAGGGAGTCTTGCAACCTCCACGCATGAACGTGCAGGGAAATCGCTTGTGAAGAAGTCCTTGTAAATATCATTTATCTTGCCAAAATCATTCATATCCTTGATAAATACTGTTGTCTTCACTACCTTATCCATAGATGAGCCTGATGCCTCTATGAGATTCTTGAGATTGCCGATCGCCTGTCTTGCCTGTACAGTGACATCTCCCTCAACCAGTGTATTTGTCTCAGGATCGATAGGTATAACTCCTGATGTAAAAAGCATTCCATTCACGAGAACCGCCTGTGAATATGGTCCTATTGCCGCTGGTGCCTTTGGTGTACTTATTATTGTCTTCATGTTTTGTTCCTCCTGTTTTTTACTATTATATATGATGAACTATTACTCCTCATCCATCTCGCTCAGCTCCGCCATGAGAGCCTTTCTGTTGTTGCGCCTTCCGCCATTGCTTCTGGTGAATTTCACAGTGCCTTTTCTGTCTGGCACGGGCTCCGGTGACCGTCTGGATACCGGCTTCTTCGTCTCAGGCTTTGCACGCTTCACAACATCGGCTTTGGTTGTTCCTTTTTTCGCAAGCTCTGCCCGCTCTTCCTCGGACAGTATCTCAATGTTCTTCTCTGTGATCCTTATCTTGCCGTCCTTGAGGAGCTTGCCAACCGCCGTCTTAAATGCTCTCTTGCTTATTCCAAATTCCTTCTCTATCACCTTTGAATCTGCCTTGTCATTGAACGGGAGCACTCCATTATATGAATCGATGATATTCAATATCATCTCTGCATTCTCCCTGATCTGCATCTTTATCGGCTTCTGCATGGTGAGGTTCAGCTTGCCGTCTTCCCTGACTGACGCAACCCTGCCCTCAACGTGGTCGCCGGCATATATGGCACTGTGTATCTCCTTCTTCGGGATAAGTGCTGAATATTTGTTGTCCACAGCGACAAATGCACCATACTCGGAGCTGTACTCTATAACTATTCCCGATATAGCATCTCCCTGCTTATATGGGGAATTGCTACTCAGATACTCATAAACCTTCATGGACACACACAGTCTGTCCGATTTGTCAGTGTACATTCTGACCAGATATTCATGGTTCTCTCTCACCGGGCCAACCTGCTCCTTAAACGGAAGCAGAATATCCTTTTCAAGTCCCCAGTCCATGAATGCACCGATCTTGGTAGTTCCCACACACCTGAGAACAGCCATCTTACCCATAGTTATATATGGAACATTCACAGTTGCAATGAGTCTGTCGTCAGAATCCCTGTATATGAACACGTTGATGTGCTCGCCTGTCTTTATGCCATTCGGGACCTGCTTTCTCGGAAGAAGCACCTCACTGTCAGAATCCGCACATCCAAGATACACACCAAATTCCTTTTCTCTCTTTACTATAAGATCATTCCATTCGCCTATCTTTATCATCGTCATACCGTCCTCTTAATTTTTTCTGTCGACACAGTATATCATATATCCTTACTGCTCCGTTCAAACTGGACAACACACCTTGTCCTGTCCTCTTCATCTGCCAGGATTATCTGAACATATCTGTCGTCAATAAACCTCTTTACTACTATAACATCATCTTTCACATATTGCATCTTATATTCCGCTCTGACTGCAATAATATCCGCAACATCATCCACGTATTCCTGGGCAAGAGCAATATACGCTTCATTATTCATATGATTGTTGGAGTCTATCTGATAAGACATGACCTTTCTGGTATCTATAGTCTCCGCATCGCCCAGCAGTTTTACCTTGCGCGGCGCATACTCCATGTCTATGGCAGGCTCCATCGGATATGCGTCTGACACCTCTTTGTCTATCTTGACAGGTCTCAGCCTCTCGGTGTCCATATAGCTCCAAATGGATGCCGCCTTAACTATGCGTTCTCCATTCTCGTCCAGTATATCTATATTTCTGAATCCCAGAGATGCCTTGAAATCATATGCCCACGTCCTGACCTTGATCTTCTCTCCCATCGCAGGATATCTGACCACCTCTATCTGCCAGGAAACCAGGAACCATGCTCTGTGGTGTCCTGCCAGATAATCCAGCCCTATGCCGACCTCCTCCGACTGCAGTATAGCACAGTCCTGGAAATAGTTCGCTATGGTCGCCATGTTGGATATCTTATTTCCACCAGTCTCACTATACCTGACTATCGCTTCATATGAATACATTACGCCACCTCCATGATGCTCATTTTACTATAATTTTATACCCTATTTAGAGGGCTATCGCAAGCTGAAAAATTTTTTGAAATTTTTTTAAAAAAGTGCTTGCATTATTCTGAGCTTTAGTATATACTACCATTTGTTGAGGCAATGGGCTATCGCCAAATGGTAAGGCACTGGACTCTGACTCCAGCATTTTCAAGGTTCGAATCCTTGTAGCCCAGCTATTAAGACTTGAGATTTATCTCAAGTCTTTTTTATTTCATAAACCGCTTCATATAATGATACTTACAGTGGGCAGTCCGCTTCACAGCACATAAAAAAGACATGTCGTTAGGCTCCGACATGTCTTTCGTGTATTACTATCTGTGAAAAATTTCATTGGCGTAACAAAAATGTAACACATTTTTAAAACATTATCAATAGGTTTTCGCGTATTTTTTCTAAAAATTCAATTTCAATCCAAGCAATTTTCGCGCATTATTCTCAAATATATTGTTTTTGTCCACATCTTCCAGATCAAGGGCCTCTATGTCCGCACATGACTGTTCCTGATCAGACCATGGGCTGTCCGTTCCGAACAGGATCTTGTCAGACCCGTGAGCTGCCACTATCTTCTTAAACATGTCACCATCAAGAAGCTGCCATCTGTGCGATGCCCCCTCCCGCCAGTCTATCTGTCCATAGGAAAATGCCGTGTCAAAATACACATCTCTTCCGCAAAGTCTGTTCAGCACGTCATCCCACATCTGCCATCCACCCATATGGGCAAGCACAAGCTTGTCAGGCCCAACCTCATCCAGCACCTCCTCCGCCATTGCAGGAGTGCAGTGAGTCACATCAGGAAGTCCTATGTCTGTTCCCGCATGTGTCACCACGATAAGCCCAAGCTCTGTGGCATAGCTGATTATCCTTTTATATCTTATATCGTTGAAAAAAGCCCCCTGGTAGTCAGGATGGATCTTTATCCCCTTCAGACCTTTGTCGCATATATCCCTGAGTATCTCTTTGTAATTGTCATTGTCGGGATGTATCCCTCCAAACGACCACACATGTGTCTCTGAAAAGCGCTCATTCTCCTCAACTGCGAATTCATTTATATGCTTATATTGTTTCGGAGACGTTGCCACCGGAAGTACCACAGACACATCCACATGTCTGCTCCTCATGTCATTCTCCAGTCCGTCAAGTGTGCCATCCGAATGTGCCCTTGTACCGGATCTGCTCTCCAGAAGCCCTACCGTCTTGGCTGCTATCCTGTCGGGATACGTGTGTGTGTGAAAATCTATTATCATAAATATTCCTCCTGTACATTTATACTGCGTAAGCGCAGAACACCTCTGCTGCGGCCATGCTGTTCACGTTCTCCATATCCACAGTTGAAAAACATCGGATTTTGAGGTATCTTTATCAAAGATATTTCCACGAAGGAGAAAACATGAGCAAACGAAAAAAGAAAATGACGCTGAAACAGATGCGTTCCCTCGTCGTCTTTTTGGTCGCCATAAACATCATACTATTATTGTGCATACTTGTCATGGGATTTTTTCTGGCAAAGGCACAGATCACCAAGGGGAAAGGACAGACTGTCATGCTCCAGAAGGCCAACGACACATACACGGTGTGTGTGGATGCTGGTCATGGAGGAAGCGATGTAGGCGCTGTGGGACTTGACGGAAGCTACGAGAAGGACGACAATCTCCGTCTTGCGCAGGAGGTTGCCAAAGCCCTGAAAAAGAGCGGCGTCAACGTCATAATGACCAGATCCGACGACAGCGACACACAGCTCGGCTCCCGTTCAAAGATAGCAAACAAGGCCAAGGCTGATATCTTCGTTTCGCTACACCGCAATTCAACAGCCAACCCAAACACCACAAAGGGCATTGAGATATGGATACACAGCTCAGGATCTGAGCGCAGTTATGCGGCCGCAGATGACATTCTGAGCAATCTCGAGGAAGTTGGTATAACCGCCAACCGAGGGGTGCGAATCGGAACCCAGGGAGACAGCGATGATGACTATGCGGTCATCAGAGACACCGATATGACAAGCATGATCGTTGAGATGGGCTTCATGACCAACCAGGACGATCTGGACTATTTCAATGAAAATCTTGAGAACTACGCCAAGGCAATATCCAACGGTGTGGTTCAGTGGCTGAACGATTATGTCCAGTAACGCCGGACATATCATAACATTTGAATAATTCCATAAAAAAATAACACATTGAGCACAGCCCAATGTGTTATTTTTTATTCACTTATAACTGTTCTGTTTCTTCCTGATTCCTTCGCCTTATAGAGTGCTGAATCCGCTCTGTTGAACCATGCCTTGGAACTCTCTCCCTTGGTGTACTCAGCGACACCACAGCTACAGGTTATTCCATCCTTGTTCATAAAGTGGAAATAGTAGCATCTGAACTCTGTTCTTATGTCCTCAACAACATTCATGACCTTGGACAGTTCCACATCATGGAACAGTATCACGAACTCCTCACCGCCGTATCTGAAGGCAAGTCCCATATCCTTCGACTTCTCCTTCATCATCTTACACAGCGCCTTGATAACTATATCTCCATTGCTGTGGCCATATGTATCGTTGACTTCCTTGAAATGATCTATATCAAATATGGTGACATAGGACTTCGCCCCAGTCTGCTCCACATTCTCGATCTCCTTATCAAGGCTCTCCTCAAATGATCTTCTGTTGTACAGACCTGTCATCGGATCAACCATAAGCTCACTCATCAGTGTTACCTGTCTGTTGTAGCTTCCGGCAATCGATTCCATAAGTGCCTTCGTGTGCTTGTTGACGACCATAACCATCGCACACATAACAGATACTACCAGTATGTATATGAGCAGTGCTCCAACCCAGTTCATCTGTGTGGCAAGCTCACCGACATTCAAATGTAATCTCACAACATTGATGACCATGAGTGCAAGCACCGCAACTCCCGACCATACCGTCAGCTCCTGATCTGCAAATAACGCCGTGGCAATTATGGTGACACACGGAATAAGTATAAGCGGGTATATGGTGCAATATGTAAATGCTATAACACCGACACATACATATATCATACCTGTCACGACATAATTCTTGTGCTTTATGTCCGCCTCATCGTGCTTCATATAAAAATAGCAAATTGTGATCGCTATAGCCTGTACTATCATCGGCAGCACGATATACTTTACTATATATGCGCCTGCTCCTATGCTCTTATCTACTCTGTATACTCCAAATAATATCCATGAAATAACAAAAGAAATACTGCATATAACTATCATCATACGCCATACCAGCATATGCCATCTTGCGTCAATCTCATCCTTGTTAATATCATTCATGTGTACGCACCCCGCAAACCATCATATGTGTTGATTTTACCATATGAGGGTCCTTTTTTCCACCATTAATCAACAAAAGACGGACTTTTTTTATGCCAAAATCCGTCTTTTGTACTAAAAATCGTCAAATTACTTAAGGTTGTAGCCAACCTCAAATGCCTCAAGATTCTTCTCCACTGTCTTAGGTGGAACTGTGTTCTTGATAACCTCAACCCATGCATCATGTGAGAAATCCATGTGCTGTGCTGCGATTCCTATGATGACTGTGTTGAATACCTTGTTGTTGCCAAGCTTCTTGGCCTCGTCCATGGCATCAACTGAGATAACCTTGTACTTGCCGCTGAGCTCCTCGATGATTCCATCAGGATACTGTGCTGCGCCTGTAACTACAGTGATAGGATCTATTCTCTGGTCATTTACGATGATAACTCCATCCTTCTTCAGGAAGTGTGCATATCTGAGTGCCTCAAGTCTCTCAAATGCTATGAGGACATCTGCACATCCCTCTTCCACGATAGGCTCATTTACCTTCTCACCATATCTTACATATGTAACAACACTTCCACCTCTCTGGCTCATTCCGTGAACCTCTGAGAGCTTTACATCATAACCTGCTGCCGTGGTGATTCCACCGAGTATACGGCTTGTGAGAAGTGTTCCCTGTCCGCCTACGCCGACGATCATAATATTCTTTGTCTCCATGATTAGAACTCCTCCCTTTCTATAGCATCGAACTTACAACGCTTCATGCACAGTCCACAGCCTGTACAGAGTGTGTCATCTATACGGATGGTTCCATCCTCCTGCCTGATAACTGCAGGGCATCCAGGCTTTAAGCACATACCGCACTTCTTGCACTTCTCAGGTATTGCCTTGCATCTTCCTGTTATCTTAGTCGTCTTCAAGAGTACACAAGGTGACTTTGTGATGATGACTGATACCTCATCCTTTGCTGTCTCCTCCTTGATGAGCTTCTTAAGACCTTCTATATCAAATGCATTTATCTCATGGACGTTCTGGATTCCCAGTGCCTTGCAGAGATTGTAAATATCAATGGCATATGTAGGATCTCCCATCAGTGTCTTACCTGTTGCGGCGTGATCCTGATGTCCTGTCATACCTGTTGTCGAGTTGTCAAGTATGATGACTGTTCCTGTGCTCTGGTTGTATACCATGTTCATGAGTGAGTTCACACCTGTGTGAAGGAATGTTGAATCACCTATGACCGCTACCCAGTTCTTGATATAATCCTTGCCCTTTGCCTTCTCCATTCCATGAAGGGTAGAGATGGATGAACCCATGCAGACTGTTGTGTCAATAACACTGAGCGGTGCGACAGCTCCGAGTGTGTAACATCCGATATCTCCTGCAGCGTGGATCTTCAGCTCTGAGAGGACTGAGAATACGCTTCTGTGTGGACATCCTGGACAGAGGATAGGTGGTCTAGCTGGAACCTGAGCAGCCTCGACTGTCTCTACCTTCTCGCCGAGAAGCTTCTCTCTGAGCATATTTGCGCTGTACTCACCCTGAACTGTAAGCAGCTCCTTGCCGACTGCATCTATTCCCCATGATCTGACCTGAGTCTCGATATGTGGCTCAAGCTCCTCGATGACATACACCTTGTCTACCTGTGCACAGAAGTCCTCGATCATCTTTCTTGGGAGTGGATTTACCATGCCAAGCTTTAAGACTGATGCGTTTGGCATAGCCTCTCTGACATACTGGTAAGGGATACCGCTGGTGATGACACCCACACTCTTGTCTCTCATCTCAACTCTGTTGATCGGCATGTCAGCTCCGTCTGCTGCCATGTCCTTGAGTCTCTGCTCTACAAATACATGACGTGGTATAGCGTTACCAGGCATCATGACATATTTCTTTATATTTCTCTCATATGGCTTGTCAGGAATCTCCTGTCTGTCACAGAGCTCTACAACGCCCTGTGAGTGTGAGAGTCTTGTGGTTGTACGGAGCATTACAGGAGTATCATACTTCTCACTCAGCTCAAATGCATACTTTGTGAAATCCTTTGCCTCCTGGCTGTCTGATGGCTCAACAACTGGGATCATGGCTGTTCTTGCTACAAGTCTTGAATCCTGCTCATTCTGTGATGAGTACATTCCAGGATCATCTGCTGCAACAAGTACCATACCTCCGTTCACACCTGTGTATGCTGCGGTGAACAGCGGATCTGATGCCACGTTCACACCTACATGTTTCATCGACACTATTGATCTCACTCCCGCAAATGATGCACCGATCGCTACCTCTGTGGCTACCTTCTCATTTGGTGACCACTCTGAGTAGATATCTCCTTTGTACTGCACCATGTTCTCACTGATCTCTGTACTTGGTGTTCCAGGATATGCCGCTGATACCTTGACACCCGCTTCATAACAGCCTCTGGCGATGGCTGCGTTACCAAGCATAATCTTTTTTTCGCCCATGAATCTTACCCTTCCTGTCTATATTGATATTCTTGTTTTTATTTTTTCGTCTTAATTGACACTCTAATTTGTTATTATACAAGAATTATCAATAAAATAAAAGAGTTTTATACAATGTGATTACAAAGCCATATCGAACAGCTCCTCTTATCGACATTTTTCCTAGTCAGTTATATTCTGCGTCTGACGTACCATGTCTGCAAAGCCCTGCCACTGCATATCGATAATATCGCCACTGCCGGCTGAACTGTCCACCTTACCGCCAACAAGAGCCATAACCATATCAAAATCTGCAGAACCCACATACTCACTGTTTTTGAGGATCATACCATAGGCCGCCACGGCACTTGCCGCACTCATGTCAACGGACATTTCGCTGCTGTAGCTGTCAGTCTTCACCACACGGCTCACAAGACTGCTCTTATCCCCATCCGGCTCCTTGTATCTTACGTTCACTGTCGCAAGCTCACCGGTATAGTCCTCTGCGCTATCAGACTTATCCTTAACGTCTTGTGATGCAGTCTCCGATGTATTTGCCTGATTGGAATCCTGTCCGTATTTGTGCTCGGCTGCAGGCACATCGAAGTCTGATCCCGCAGGCACTATCTCATAGAGCACCGTCACCATATGTCCTGCGCCTATCTCGCCGCCGTCCACAGCGTCATTTGCAAAGTCCGCATCCGCAAGGGCGCGGTTCTCATAACCTATCTGCCTGTAACCCTTGACATTTGCCGGATTGAACTCTATCTGAAACTTCACATCCTTGGCAACGGTGTTCAGAGTTCCGCCCATCTCGTCCACCAGCACCTTCTTTGCCTCATACGCAGAATCTATAAACACATAGCTTCCATCACCATTATCAGCAAGAGCCTCAAGCTTGTTGTCCTTCAAATTGTCCGTTCCAAACCCAAGCACGCTGAGAAAAATGTTGTTTTCCTTCTTCTCCTCGGTTATCAGATCCACAAGGTCGCTCTCACTGGTAAGCCCCACGTTCAGATCCCCGTCCGTTGCAAGTATGACACGGTTGTTGCCTCCCTCTATAAAGTTCTTCTCCGCCAGCTCGTAAGCTGTGATGATGGCATCTCCGCCGTTGGTACAGCCCTCGGCTGTCATACTTGAAAGCGCCTCATTTATCGTGTACTGCTCTGAGCCGGATGTGCCCGAGAGCACCACCGTATCCTCACCCGCATATGTGACTATGCTCACCTTGTCGTTCTCATCCAGATTCTCCGCCAGCATGGCAAATGACTGCTGCACGAGTGGGAGTTTGTTATCTTCATACATGGATCCCGAGGTGTCGATCAGGAACACCAGATTTGAAGGCTTCTTGTCTCCAAAATCTATTTCATCCGTGTTGATCCCAACCATCATGAGCTTTGTGGCCTTATTCCACGGGCAGTCCGAATATTCTGTGTATATGGAGAACTTCTCTCCATCCTCAGGCTTCCTTCTGTAGTCATAGGTAAAATAGTTCAGCATCTCTTCTATTCTCACCGCTCCGTCCGGTGGGAGACAGCCTGACTCTATATACGACCTGACGTTGCTGTATGATGCCGTATCCCTGTCCGCCGCAAATGTGGAGAGAGGTCTGTCCGCTGTGGATACAAATCCATTCTCCGCCACGCTGTCATACTCTCTCGTATCGTAGGCGATCTCTGTATACATAGAATTTGAAGTATCTGTCACCATCGCTGTATCTCCAGCGACTGTTGCCACATCACAAGCTTCCTCCGCATACATAACATCATTCGACGTACTGTTGAATATTCCACTCAAGCCATTGTCCTGCAGCGACTTCTTTTTTTGCTTACTTTCTTTTTCCCTGTACTTTTCTGCGATCCCTGTTATCTCTGTCTTATCCCCATTTTGTTTTTCAAGGCGCATTCCCCTTCCATCTACTGCATCATCGTTACCGCAGCCCGTAAGACCTCCTACCATCATAACCCCTGCCATAACTGCGCATATGGATCTTGCAAATATTTTTGAATTATATTTCATCATAAAAAATCCCTCCGTAATATGAATTTCAAGCTACCGGTCAAGCTTTATATTCTATATACGAAGGGATTATTATTTTTTATGGTAATTTCTGTATTTTTTAATTTTTGATTTGTTTGTGCTATTCTGCCCTCTCAAATCTGTACCAGTTGCCCTCAACCTTCACTACAAGGCTGCCATCATCACACACAATGTAGGCTGAGTTTCTGGATGGGTTCATGTCAAAGTTGACCTCGCCGTCATTTGCCGGCACGCCATCGGTGTAGCTCTCAGCGTAGGCCGCTTTGCTCTCATCCACGCTGTCAGCATCGACCATGTCGTATGTGTCCCTGTAGAGCACACCATCCAACATGATCATGGGGATATAGTCAGCACTATTCATAGAATTCTGAGCATCAGTATTTCTCTGTACATCATAGCTCGCCGTGGCGTTGTCTGCCATTTCAGCAGCATCGCTTTGAATATCGTCTGCCGCAGCCGCGTCACTTTCTTCTGCATAATAACTTTCATCCGAAGTCACCTTCACACTGTTGTCCTGCGCTGTCTTATCGCTTGCCCTCTTACGGCTGTTCCTTAACGGTCCGGCTACGATCAGCACACACACCACTGCCGCTGCCACAAGACCGGAAACGATCTGGATGGTTCTTCTGTTCCTGACTTTACGGTCTTTCTTGACTCCAAACTTCTTATCTCCAGATTTCTTATCCTGCACCCGCTGCGCATCCACCGCATCAAGTCCTGCCTCTATTTTTCCCCAGAGATCAGGTGCATCCATATTCTCTATATATTTGTCAGCTATTTCCTTTTCCAGTTCATCTTCATGTCTGTTCATAGTCTGCACCTCCTAAGTCTCTTGATCGCACTGTTGTAAAGCCACGTGACTGTTCCCATCGGCTTGCCAACTATCTCTGATATCTCTCTGAAGGTAAATCCTCCAGCCACCTTCATATCAACTATCTCCCGCTCATCAGGCTTAAGCGACTCCATGGCCACCTTCAGTGACACGCTGTTCACAACCTGTTCCTCCATGCTGCCACTCTGCCCGGTCTCCGGTATCTCATCCACCAGAGCCTCACGGTCTATCTTCCTGATCCTGTCCACCGCCATATTCCGGGCGATCGTGACCAACCATTTCTTATGTCCATTTCCCGGCTTATAGCTTCCCGCAATGCTATACAGCTTGATGAAGAATTCCGATGTCACATCCTCAGCCTCCTCGCGCTGTCCTATGGTGTCGTACACCACAGCATATATGAGCTTCAGATACGCATCATATATGTGCCGCAGGCTATCCCTGTCGCCCGCCGCCATCGCAGACATGCACTGTTCAAATTCTCTGTCTGTCATAGCTCCCTCCTCATGATAATATACGTTATATCAACTGATTTTTATGGAATGTCATTTAACTTTTTAATCTTTTCCGCCTATTTACAACATCATATCTTCCGCATGGCGGCAAATCCCATCACGTAATTTTTCCTGCCACCGGCCGTGTCAAATGGCCATACCATATGGCGGCTGTCAACCAGCTCCACGTCGTAGTTCATATGAAGCGACATATCCTTCATGAGCTGTGCCACACCTTCTATGTGCTCCACCGACTTCATCGTCTCCACATCCCGCCTGTCAAATGCATTTGCAAGCTTCTCTGCGCATGTCTGATCCTCACATGCAGCGACCTCATATCCATATATGAGGACATCCTTTGTCATATGGTACATGTAGTCATTGAGTCTCTCCACCGCCGCCTCGTTCAGCCCCGAGATGGCACTGCTTATGAGTCTAAGATCCTCGTCATGATAATTGTCCCTGTAGTGGTAAAGCAATGCCGCAAATCTGGAATTGAGCTGGCTGTGAAGCCCGACCGCCACACTGTAATCAAATATATCAAGATACCTGTCGGTGTCATTTACTATATCCCCAGATTCCGTTCTGCCAATATATTTACCGGAATTGGCAGTCGCTATGCCTGTCAGGAACTCAAGTATATGCTCGGTGTCCTCACAGTCCTCAAGCATCGCCTCATACAAGCGGTACTGGTCATCGTCTACATGCCAGAATGGAATATCCGCTATTATATAATCCTGTTCCTTCAACCCATATTCCCTGACTGCCGAAAGCACAGCTTCCCTGTCTCTGTCTATGAGCACCAGCCTGTAATTATCTGCCAATCTTCCTATATCTATATCGCCGGCCGGCCCTATTCCCCACAGTGCAAGCACAGGCTTTGAATTCGCTGCATCTGCATCCTGTCCGGATTCTTTTTTTACCCGGCAGTTATTTTCTATATATTCCGTCACCTCACGTCTGTACTGTTCCCATCCCACATAGGAATCCGGTATACGCTCCGTGGCGATCATCTCATCAAAATAGCTCATTGTCTTCTCCTGACTCTGTGAACTGACAAATAAAGCAAAAGGGTTATGCCTGTCAGTATTTATTGATCGTTCACAGGTATTTTATAAAATTTTATTTTTAAGCACAAGTGGAATGTAGTATAATACACATAGTTGTGCAACAGGACACACCATTCCAGTTTTTTTACATTTTGGAGGAGTTATGGAATCAATACAGACAAACGCTCTGAACAGCAAATACATCAATTCACTCCTGCGCCCGGAGGAAAATCCTTTCATGCAGGAGATGCAGAGTTTTGAGGAGATCATGATGATGTATTCATGTGCCATCAGAGAGGTGAAGACAAAATTTGAAGTGCTGAACGATGATTTCAGCGTAAGATATAAGAGAAATCCTATAGAATTCATACAGTCAAGGATCAAGAAGCCTGTCAGCATTGCCAAAAAGCTTGCAAGCAAAGGCTGTCCGGTGACATGTGCAAGCATACTGAACAATCTGGATGACGTCGCCGGAATAAGAGTCATCTGCCCATTCATCGATGACATATACATGGTGGCAGAAAAGCTCATAAGTCAGGACGACATCACCCTGATCGAAGCAAAAGACTACATATCGCACCCAAAGCCAAATGGCTACCGCAGTCTGCATGTCATAGTCGAGATTCCTGTGTTCTTCGCAGACCACACAAGGAATATGCGTGTGGAGGTACAGATCAGAACAATCGCGATGGACTTCTGGGCGAGCCTGGATCACCAGCTCAGATATAAGAAGGATATCCCGAACGTGGACATGATCTCCGCAAGACTTAAGAAATGCGCAGATGTGATATCCGCAACAGACCTTGAGATGCAGTCCATCAAGAACAGCATTTATGGTCAGCGATATATTCCTGAACTTAAGAGAGAATCACCTAAAGAATAATTACAGTTATTTTTCTCCTACTGATATTTTTTCAACCACAGGGAGAATGAAAAAATTGAAATATTTGCAACTTTTTATTTGACATTTGCTCAAACCTGTTGTAATATAATTGATGTTGTTAATCAACATGTGTGCATAGCTCAGCTGGATAGAGCACTTGGCTACGGACCAAGGTGTCGGGGGTTCGAATCCTCTTGCGCACGTGACAGAAGCTGTCTGAATTATTTCAGACAGCTTTTTTGTTTCATCAAAACAACTTTATAACAGCCAAATATTATTCATAAAAAAAGCCAGGGGTGCGGCTATAAGCTTTATTTACATAAAGTGCTACTCCCTGCTCCCCAGATATTCTTCCACCTTCTCCGGCGTATCCAGTCTCAGCCGTACAATAGTCATCATGATCATGTATCGCAAGACTTCCTTTAATATCTCTTCGTCAAACTGCGGCTTCATATTTTCCGGATACGCATGTACGAGAAAATGCACATTGTAGGCATCGCCCCGTCTTGAGATAAATGCACTCACATAGAGGCCATTCATGACCGCTGTTATGATGTCGTCATCCGTGATCTGTATATTTATCTTATACATCTTTGATATAAACTTTACCGTCTTGTCTTCTTTTACGAGAAAACGCCTGTCTGTAATCTCTCCTATGGAAAAGTTCTGTTTATGGAGTGTTATCGCCTGCAGGAATTCTGATTCCCTGTCATTCTCAATTATATAATCATATATATCATTAGGTGTGTATGCCATATTGTTCAAGTTATCCTTTCATCTATTTGTCTATATGCTAAGCGCTTTTGTCTATCACTCGTCCGGAGTCGTCACGTCACACTGCCCATCGTAAGTCCGATCACAAATACCACAAATGCACCAATCGTAAGCACATACCACTCGATAACACGGACTGTAAGTTCCCAGTCAGACGGCTCAACATCATACAGGTTTCTCACCCTGGGCCACATGGCCAATCTGAAAAGTTCATCTGGAAACAGCATACTTACGACCGCAATGATGCATATAATGATTCCGAATATATATAATACTATATTTCCTCTGTTTGTTGTCTGCGGACCATTAATAAACTTCACTATTTCATAAATATCCGGCGGATTTGCATAATAATCTCCTAAAACCACATCAAAATCGTTGGTCATCGTGCCGTCCGCATTGTATACCATGTATCCATCTTTTGAGACAGCGCCTCTAAAAAACACCTTATCACCCGCCATGATCTTTACTCCGATATAATCATCAGATGATAACATGCCGTTCTCCGTCCCTGCCGGTATGGCAGAATAATCCTCCATCCAGCTATATGGTCCATATGTTACGTCTCTATACCCATCTCCTGTAAATCGATGATAACACTTAAATTCTATGCTCTGGTCATCATATACTATGATACTTGTATGTCCATCTGTATATGTCACATTTCCCTGTTCTTCTTTTCGGGTCAGAAAGTCACCCCTGAATTCTATTCCCTTTATGGACATTATAATCGGATAAATTATGGAAAATGCTATGATCATTGCCACTATAATGCTCATCAGAACCTTTTGCGTCCTGGATAAATTCTTTATTCTCTCCATATACATTTCCCCCTTCGATCAGGAATTTTCTGTTATCTCCACGAGCTACGAAACATACTCTGCAGATTTCAAATACATATCGACTGCCTATATTATCCTCCCATGCTATCCGCAGCCCCTGACTACTGCCCGCGCGCGCCTAGAACAGATCCAGCGTATTGTCAAGATATATCTCTTCTCTTACCCTCAGCTGGTACTCTGGCTTTGTCATATAGTATAGCAGAAATTCCAGCACTATGGCACTTCCAAGACTTCTTCCCTCTATCTTGAAATTGGAAAACCCCAGTGGCAGGTAAATGTTCTTTATATCATCTATACCTATAAATCCCGGATTCTCCATCGCTTTTGAGAAACGATAGCCACCTGCTGCGTTCGGCGATGTACAACGGTGAATTGATTTCTCACCGAGAGCCATACGACTCACATCCTCATAGCAGGCTTTCCTGTCCTGACAGGAGAACCAACAGCATTCGTTGCAAAGGAATTCCACCTTGTCTTTCTGCTTTTGCGAAAGCGCCCCCAGCCTGTCAAATGCTTTATTCAACCGAAAATCCGGCACAACATATCGGAATTCATCCCGGTCAAGCTCTGCTGAAAACAGATCAAAGTCCGTAATGACCTTTGTTGTTGATGAAACCATATATAGTCCCGGATAATTCTCCTGCAGATAGTCAAGCAGCAACTCCGAATGGACTATGACGCCATTTTGAACATATGCCTTGCCTTCCTCAAACGCCCTGCACAAGTCATTACACTGCTTATCAGCAAGGTGTTCCGGCCCCAGTAGTGAGTTGCTGAAGGTCAGCCTCGCCGATATTCCATACTCTCTCATAAGTTCCAGCACATCTCTGGCACTGCTGTCACCATATCCCACTCTGCCACCGCCCCAGAGGCAGTCACCCGGTGCACCATACACTGAACCGATATCACACCAGTCGTAAAAATATTCCCTGTGCTCACAGTATAGTGGCAGGAACGCCTTGTACAGCTCGTAGAATTCAAAAAGTCCGGGCAGATGGTAATGTGCCTTGTATTCTGTTTTGTTATTCTCTGTCATTGATCTGCCAGACAATGGCTCATTCTCCATAGTGTTCATTTTCCTGTTTTTCTTTCAGTTCCCATATGTTATCTTAGCTTCCGCATACTGTCTACAATTATATAAAAGTTCTTCATCTGTTGCAAACCATGTTTAGGATATTGTATATTTGAAAGAGGCATCGACCACCCAAAGATCAAGAAGAGGAAGAATGTGGATGCGGAGCTGGACAAGTTTCTGTAGGCAATACAAACAAACTGCAACGGAGGTTATTATTTATTATGGGGAATACATTCAGGGAAGTTAAATGTTTCAAATGCGGACACATTTTTATGTGGCAGAAAGATGGTATAGAATATCAGTCTGAATATCGTCTGGAAAGCACCAACGAACTTCTGGGAATTGCGGCATGTCCTAAATGCGGAACGGATATGTTGGTAATTCCGCATATTCTTGAGGGAATCTCTAAAGATTCAAATGGAATTGTGGAATCAGGGATACGGGGAATATAAAGACAAAAACAACCGGGTATGTTTCTTCCTGAACATACCCGGTTGTTTTTTATATGAAAATATCCTACTCATCTGGATTCACGATGGCGCCTATCTTAAACTCTCTGCCGTCCTTTTGCCACTGTCTGTACTCCGCTGTAGCGGCAAAGAGTACATCTCCCGATGAGTTGATTGCCGTCTCAAGTGAATCCTGAACCACTCCGATGATCATTCCGACAGCAACAGCCTGCATGGATATATCCTGTGGGATTCCAAACAGCGAGCACGCCATAGGAATGAGCAACAGCGAACCTCCCGCAACACCTGAGGCACCGCACGCGCCAAGGGTTGCCATAAGACTGAGCATGAGTGCTGTCGGAACGTCAACCGACACTCCCATGGTATTTGCAACGGAAAGCGCCATTATAGTTATAGTGATGGCGGCACCATCCATATTGATGGTCGCGCCAAGCGGTATGGATACCGAATACACATCCGGGTCAAGTCCAAGTCTTTTGCAAAGTGACATGTTCACTGGGATATTTGCCGCAGAACTTCTGGTGAAGAACGCCGTCACACCTGACTCTCTGAGGCATCTCCACGCAAGTGGATATGCATTTCTCCTTAAGATGATAGTCGCAAGGAGCGGATCTACGATCAATGCAACCGTAAGCATGGCGCCCACAAGCACAAGCAGCAATCTGCCATATTCCTTGAATATCGACAATCCACTCTCCGATACTGTCGTGAACACAAGTCCCATGATTCCAAATGGTGCGCACCCAATGATCCACCTCACGACGGTTGATACCGCATCCGATATGGATACAAGTGCAGATTTTATAGACTTGCTTGTCCGTCGCATGGCAAGTCCAAACAAAAGTGCCCACGCAAGTATGCAGAGATAATTTGCGTTGAGTATCGCATTTACTGGATTATCGGTGATGTTGAGTAAAAGATTCTGGAGGACCTCCATGATTCCCGATGGGACGACATCCGCCTGATATGATTCAAGGTCCAGTGTCATGGTTACAGGGAAAATAAAACTTGCGCTCACCGCCACTATCGCTGCGCACAGCGTGCTGAGCATATACATGATCGTCACCATACGGAACTGCTGGCCATTTCCCTTTCCTGCATTTGCAATTGAGCTGATGACAAGGGCAAACACCAGTATCGGCGCAATTGCCTTGAGCGCCCTGACGAACATGGTTCCGATCAGGCCTATTCCCGTTGCCCCCGGCACCAGAAGTCCCAGCACCGCACCGATCACTATTCCAACCAATATCTTCGCGATCAGCGACACCCTATTCCACATCTCTACAATCTTTTTCATGAATCCAACTCCTAACTATATCTATATTTCTGCTTTTTAACATACATTTTCTTTAGCATTCTTCTTTCTCAGAAGAAGTATCCTCACGAGCAAAAGCACTGGGAATATAGCTCCCGCAAGGATTCCGCGTTTCTTAATAGTATCATATATCGATCAGGCTTGTATATAACAGATTTCATAACACCAAAAGCGGCGAACAGATTCTTGCTTCTGTTCGCCGCCACTTCACTTCTATAATACTCTATTTTATGACCAGACTTCCTCTGCTATCTCCTTAACGAGCTTGAGCTTTGCCCACTGCTCATCCTCTGTCAGCTTGTTTCCGATCTCACACGATGCAAATCCACACTGAGGGCTCAGGCATAATCTGTCAAGTGGTACATACTTTGCAGCCTCATAGATCCTTGCAATGACCTTCTCCTTATCCTCAAGAACCGGAGATTTTGTTGTGATAAGTCCGAGCACGACCTTCTTGTTCTCTGAAACCTTTGCAAGAGGTGCAAATCCGCCCGATCTCTCATCGTCATACTCAAGGAACAGCGCATCTACATTCTCATTTGCAAATACATAATCTGCAACTGTGTCATAAGGACCGCTTGCGAAGAATGTTGAGTGGTAATTTCCTCTGCAGATATGTGAAGTGATGACCATATCCTCCGGCTTTCCTTCAAGGGCAAGATTGTTCACTGCAAGCAGCTCCTTCTTGACATCCTCAAGTGATATTCCAAGCGACCTATATCTCTGCTTTGCTGCATCCCCCACTATGGCTCCCCATGTACAATCGTCAAGCTGCAGGTTTCGGCATCCAGCATCATAGAACTGCTTAATAACATCCTGATAAGCCTTTCCGATATCCTGGATAAGCTCCTCATTTGTAGGATAGAACTTCCTTGTGTTTGCAATATTGTCAGGTACTATCATCTGCTGGAATGTCTGTGCAGGAGCCGGTATCGTATACTTTGCAACTGTATTCTCATCCTCGAACTGCTTTAAGAACTTGAAATATTCAACAAATGGATGAGCCTTTGCCTTTATCTTACCTACAAGATACGTATCATCAAGAACCGCAAGCTCTGCATCGAATTTCACACCATTTCCAGTGTTCTCATGGGCAACTCCATCAAGTCCCCACATAAAGTCAAGATGCCAGAATGTTCTTCTGAACTCGCCATCTGTGATCGCATGGAATCCAAGTTCCTTCTGCTTTGCAACGACCTTGGTAATCTCCTCATTAACAACTTTGTCGAACTCCTCCTTGGTGATCTTTCCGTCCCTGTATGCTGCCTTCGCATCCTTGAGTGCCTGTGGTCTCAGAAAGCTTCCTACAAAATCGTATCTGAAAGGTGTCTGTAATTTGCTCATATGTCTTTATCCTCCGTAGTGTTTTCTCGTTTTCTTAACTTGAGGATATTCTAGCAGGATAGGCTGTCCATGGAAAATACTATTATTTTGAGGCTTGCCATAGCTTTAAACTATGGAATATGATAAGAGTACTCCACTATCAATGCTTAAAATTCTATAAACCGCCAAATCTATAACAAAAAGCCTGCATAATCCCTATGTGAAATCATCCACAATGACAATCGTCAAATATGATTTCATATAGGCTTATACAGGCTTTCATACCCTATTATTCAATATTCTTTAACTCCACTGCGAGTTATACAGATCCGCATAGAATCCATTCTGCGCCATAAGCTCATCATGGTTACCCTGCTCTATGATATCACCGTCCTTCATAACAAGGATGATGTCTGCATTCTTGATGGTTGACAGTCTGTGGGCTATGACAAAGCTTGTCCTGCCCTTCATCAGATTGTCCATGGCTCTCTGAATCCTGTGTTCTGTTCTCGTATCGACTGACGATGTAGCCTCATCGAGGATCAGGACCGGATTGTCAGCAAGAATTGCTCTTGCGATAGTTAAGAGCTGTTTCTGTCCCTGGGAGATATTTGTTATCTCCTCATTGAGCTCCATGTTGTATCCACCCGGAAGTGTCGAGATAAATCTATGTGCATGGGCTGCCTTTGCCGCTGCGATGACTTCCTCATCCGTGGCATCCAGTCTTCCGTATCTGATATTCTCCATGATAGTGCCCTTGAACAGCCATGTATCCTGAAGCACCATGCCAAATACATCCCTGAGCTCACGTCTGTTGAAGTCCTTAATATTGTGTCCATCCAGAAGTATAGCACCGCCATTCACGTCGTAGAATCTCATGAGCAGCTTGACCATGGTGGTCTTGCCCGCTCCGGTAGGTCCGACTATAGCTACCTGCTGTCCTGGTTTTACATGGGCTGAGAAATCCTTGATGATGATCTGATCCGGATTGTAGCCAAACTTTACATGTTCAAATGTAACTTCACCCTTGATTCCCTCTGTGGATACAGGATTCTCTACTATCTGCTCCTCTTCTTTCTCTTCAAGAAGTTCAAATACTCGCTCAGCGGCTGCTGCCATCTGCTGCATCATATTTGTGACCTGGGCAACCTGCTGAACAGGCTGTGTGAGGTTCTTCACGTACTGTATAAATGCCTGGATATCACCTATCTGGATAGTTCCTCTGATCGCCAGAGCCGCACCTGATATGGCAACTGCCACATAGCCCAGATTACCGACAAACATCATAATAGGCTGCATCAGTCCTGAGAAGAACTGTGACTTCCATGCTGACTTGTACAGAGTCTCATTTGTCTCATGGAACTCTCTTCTAACGTCGTTCTCCTTATTGAACGCTTTTATGACATTGTGTCCGCCATACACCTCTTCAACCTGACCGTTTATGTGTCCCACGTATTCCTGCTGCTGCTTGAAGAATCTCTGGGATTTCTTGATGACAAACATCATGAGCATGATACTTATCGGAAGTATCAGCACTGATATAAGTGTCATAAGCGGGCTGATCGTGAGCATCATCACGATTACACCGATGACCGTACTAACCGATGTGATGAGCTGTGTGATACTCTGGTTCAGACCATTTCCCATGGTGTCTATATCATTTGTGATCCTTGAAAGTACCTCGCCATAGGTTCTGCTCTCAAAGTAGCTCATCGGCATCCTGTTGATCTTCTCGGACACCTCACGTCTCATCCTGTAGCACACCTTCTGTGTGATACCGGTCATGATGAAGCCCTGTACAAAACTAAATGCCACACTCAGCACATACAGACCAAGACAGAACAGCAATATCTTACCGATATACGTGAAATCAATTCCGCCGTTGCCTGTTATCTTGTTCATGATTCCCTCAGACAGGGCTGTTGTTGCCTTGCCGAGTACCTTCGGACATACTACGTTGAATACCGTACTTCCAATTGCAAATATAGCAACGACAACAACCGCTGCCTTGTACTTGCCTATGTATCTGAATAACTTTCCTATCGTTCCCTTGAAGTCCTTGGCTTTCTCGCCGCCCATCATAGGACCGTGGCCTCTTCTAGGGCCTCTGAAACTTCTCTGATTATTTGTCTGATTCTGTTCTGCCATGTCCTACACCTGCCTTTCTGAGTCAGTTCCAAGACTGGCCGCTATCTCCGATGGAGAAAGCTGTGACTCGGCTATCTGCCTGTACTCCTCACAGGTCTGCATGAGTTCTTTGTGAGTTCCCTTGCCGACTATCGTACCCTCGTCAAGCACAAGTATCTGATCTGCTGAGAGTATAGTGCTTACACGCTGTGCAACGATAAATACCGTGCTGTCATTTACGTGCTCGCCAAGTGCCTTTCTGACTGCCACATCCGTCTTGAAATCAAGCGCCGAAAAGCTGTCGTCAAATATCAGGATCTTCGGCTTTCTCTCTATGGCTCTGGCTATAGCAAGACGCTGTTTCTGACCACCGGACACATTTCCACCGCCCTGAGCAACCGCACTGTCGTAACCGTGCTCCTTCTCCTCTATGAAGTCGGATGCCTGGGCAATCTCAGCTGCAAGCTTGACATCTTCATCAGATGCATCTGGTGCACCGAATCTTATATTGGACGCAATCGTTCCCGAGAACAGAATTCCCTTCTGCGGAACAAAACCGATATTCTGTCTCACGCTCTCCATGGTGAGGTCTCTTATATCCTGTCCGTCTATCGTTATCGAGCCCTCCGTAACATCATAGAATCTCGGGAGGAGCTGAACCAGTGTACTCTTACCACAACCGGTACTTCCTATGATCGCCGTAGTCTGTCCAGGCTTGGCCTCAAATGAGATATTCTCAAGTACATTCTCATCTGCGCCCGGATATGCAAATGCGACATTGTCATACTTTACGACACCCCTTGGTGCTTCAAGCTTCTTTGCTCCGGCTGCATCCTGAACTGTCACATCCGTATCTATGATCTCCTGTATTCTGTCTGCTGCCACGCTGGCACGAGGGAGCATGACTGACATCATGCTGAGCATAAGGAATGACATAATGATAAGCATTGTATATGTAATAAATGCAGTCATTGATCCTACCTGAAGGACACCCGCATCGATCTTGTGGGCTGCCACCCACTCTATAAGTATGCTTATGGCATACATGATGAACATGAGTATAGGCATTGCAAATGTCATGACTCTGTTGACGAACAAGGTGTTCTTCGTCAGGTCTTTATTTGCCTCATCGAACCTCTCTTCCTCGCGTTCCTCTCTGCCAAATGCCCTGATAACCGGGATACCTGTAAGTATCTCTCTTGACACAAGGTTTACTCTGTCCACCAGTGTCTGCATAACTTTAAACTTTGGCATGGCAATGACCATAAGCGTTCCCATGAGGATCACAACTGCTGCTATACCGATGAATATTACCCAGCCCATTCCGGCTCCGTTCTCAACAACCTTGACGATTCCTCCAATAGAAAGTATCGGTGCATATAGAACCATTCTGAGCATCATAACTGTAACCATCTGTATCTGCTGGACATCATTTGTAGATCTCGTTATAAGAGATGCAGTTGAGAACTTGTTGATCTCAGCATCCGAAAATGCGATAACCTTGTTGAACACCTTCTCTCTGAGTCCGCAGGCAACGCTTGCCGCAACCCTTGACGCCACAAGTCCTATGAGAACCGCAGCTGCTGCCATGAGAAGTGACATTCCAAGCATCTTCACCGCTGCCCACTTCAGATATGACATCTGTCCTGCCTTATAATCGTAGCCAAAGCTGTCGTAGCATATTCTTGTACATGCTATGGCTGTGGATTCCATATAATCCTCACCCATGCTGTCGAGCATGCCATCAACAGTAGGCTTCATCTGTTCACCGATCTGCGCCCACATCTCCTCCGACATCTCGTCAAGGGTGATTCCCATCTTGTCAAGTCCTGCCTTGATCTCATTGTCCTCGTCAGAGTTCACCATCTGATATGGATAGTAATACATCATAAGCCCCTTCATACAGGCACTATCCACTTCGTCTATGTGTTCCTCGCCGTCTTCTGTCAGGTAATAATAACCATCCGAACCATCTTTATAATATTTCTCCCATACGGCTTTCTCATCGTCATCCATAAATCCGTCTATCACTTTGTAGGCTTTCTCCGGGATCTGTTTCGGACTGCAGTTCTCTATACCGTAGTTCTGTATACCGGTATCTATGAGCTTTGAGGTGTAGTCCGGAAGTGACAGATCACAGTATGCCTGCAGAACGAGAAGCAGGGCTATGATAATGACCGACTTCCAATACGGCTTCAGATTTCTGAATATCTGCATGTCATTTCCTCCTTGAACAATTATTGGCTGTGCAATTGCAAAACATAAAATCTATATAGGGTTGATGTATATTTGCATACCAATCAGGGGTCGCTTGCGCTTAACTCAACCTGCAGCGGTACTAAGATGCCGCTTACGCGCCATCTAAGAACCGGCGGTTTCGTATTCCCCAGATTTGGTAATGCCAAATACACCAACCCTAATATCAGATCTCGAATTTTGCAATTGCTATCTACGCTTTCTTTAATTAAATATCTTTGAAAGTTTATCATTGCTTATATTCTCAGTCAATTAAATATCTATAAAGATTTAATTATTTTTATTACAAAAATACGACAGTCGCTGTTCTCTGATATGTACCCTCTTTACTGGACAACCAGTAAGGAGGG
>ULUD01047889.1_pt1 | contig 98834 bp, 108 predicted proteins | sample 1958191 | NCBI WGS metagenome assembly ULUD01 (sample SAMEA4835751, study PRJEB28245) | human gut metagenome | biome: gut microbiome; material: fecal sample | place: Denmark | collected 2008 | reverse complement strand
AGTGGGCACTTTCGACACGGAAAGTGGGCACTTTCGACACGCTTTCAACCCGAAACGCCTACTCCCATAAGGGATTTCGACACCTGCAAAAGGTATACAAAAGATTACAAAAGATATTAATATCCCTTGTATTCCCTTCTTTTTCAAAAAACAAGTTTTTCAAAAAGAAGCAAAAAATCAAAAAATTAGAATAAAACCATTTTTTGATTCTACGTTCAGACAGGGTGAACCCTGAGCATTGATTATCCTCAATGCTGTTTTTCGTTTCAACAACGTTGACTGAATATTTGCAGCTTTCAAGGCCACTGATTATTCCCTTTCAAGGCCACCGTTATTGCCAAAGAAGGCCAGTGGCGGACCGGTTCAAGGCCACTGACCCCCTTTGGTCAGGATTCGAGCATGGATTGTCCGTGCCGTTGCCTCATGTTGAACTCGCCGGTGTCGATCCATACCGTGTTGTGCACGATGCGGTCGAGGATGGCGTCGGCGATGGTGTCGCCGCCGAGACGGCTGTGCCATTCCTTGGTGGCCAGCTGGGTCGCGAACGCGGTGCTGGCGTTGTCGTAGCGCAGTTCCATGAGCTCAAGCAGAGAGAAAAAGAAAAGTTCCGGAAAAAGAAAAAACAGAGAAGCCAGCACGGCCAGTGAATGCATGCTGAAAACCCCGAAGCCGATACAGGAAACCTCGGACGGAAGGTAAACTTGAAGACAGTGCATGACAAACGGAAATGAATTCGGAGCGGAACTGTGTTCGGAAGCAAGAAAGACAAGAACGGCAAACAGCCGATGGGACAGCAGAAGGCGAAGCAGAACCCGAACAATGAGACCGACCTGTTCGCTGATGAAAAAGAACGCAAGGACGAGATAGAACTCACCGCGTGGAAGAAGGCGTTGAAGAACACCCAGAAGTGGAAGGTTCTCATCATCCTGTTCATCTGCACCGGTCTGGTCGCCCCGATGGTTTCCGTCCGCGCAATCAACACGTTGAACGAAATGGGTTCCTACCTGACGGAGAAGTACAAGGAAATCAGCGGCGACAAGCCCGGCAAGCAGGTCGCATTGCAAGCCGTGTACAGTTGGCTGGATGATGACAAGGGTGCTTTCCAATACGGGTATGCGAACCTGTGGTGGAATGGTGCCACCGAGGTCAGCACATCCACTTCGGACGATTCCAACGGTTCCACCACCCAGTATTGGAGCCATCAGATGTCCCTCACCGATAAGTCGGATGGAAGCACGAGGGATATCACCCAGCTTGTCGCCGTCACCGACGGAGTGGCTACTGCGGTGGGAACGCCGACCGTGCTTCCAAAGACCGTCACTTCGAACAGCAATACGGACACGTACCGTCCCGACGATTACATTCAGCTTGACCAGAACACGAGCCTGACAAACGTGGTCAGCGCTTGGTCTAAAGCATACATCGGCAAAGACTCCAACGCTTTGACGGTTCTTGTCGGAGACCCGAACAGCGACCACATGTATCAACCCGCAAGCTTGGGTTCTTATCTGAACTCGTCCCTCGACTGGCTTGTGCAATGCACCAAGGACGGCAAGACCGTTGACAAGCAGAACAAGTCCGACAATCCCGAATGGGCGGCGGCGAGCGTCAGCATCTCGTTCAAACCCTACGAGAAGAAGGTTGATGCAAGTACGGCCAACGACCCGAACGCGGACACTGGTTCAACGAGCGACGTGGAGACGAGCGTCACCGTCCTCATCCATAATCCGACCCGTGGTAGCGCGAAAATCGTTGACTGGGGTGCCGAAGGCAGTCTGACCACGTTGAAGGCGTTCAGCAATGCCATTGACCGTTCGCTGATTGGCTCCTCCAGCAGTGACGATGACGACGACAGTTCGTCCGACTTCAGTTCGTCCGACTCCGGCAGTGGTTCCGGCGACGGCGACTCCAGCGACAATGATTCCGATTCGTCCGACGGCCAGTCGTCCGACGACAATGACGGCAGTAGTTCATCCCAGAATTCCGATGACGGTTCCGTAACCGGCGACCCCAATGAGGGGCCGAACGACTAATCCGAAAGGAAAATGAAAATGGCAGGACATAACAAGCCCAGTGAGGGTGACAAGTTCGCTGAGTTCATCAACAGCAATGGCCCGTTGACCGGTGCGATTATCGCCATCGCGTTCATCGTGTGTCTCGTCATCAGCATCATCTTGAACCTGTGATGAGATTTTTTGGAGGTTTTCTATGGCTAAGAAGAAAGGCGGAATGTCCGCCGGTTCCCTGCTTGGCGGCATTCTGGTCGTGTTGACGGCCATGGTGCTCATCGTGAATCTTGGATTGTGGACTCCCATGTCGAAGATTTTCGGATTGCCGGAAATCAACAGTCTGTCCCAGTTGATGCCGGGTGAGGATTCCAAGGTGAAGCCGGATGTGAAATTGGGGTTGAAGGAGCCTTCCTTGAAGTCGTCCGGCTCCAATTCGCAAACCAATACTCCAGAAGCCGCAGAAACGCCCTCAGAAACGACGCAGACACAAAATGGGGACAATTCCTCAAGTCAAGCACAAAAAGCCTCCACAAGCGTTCCTGAAGGTGCTTTAAGCCCTATCAGCACGAAACAGGCGCTTGACAAACTCGCTGACATCGAAACCGCAACCCCGCACACCAAAGGATACAATCGCAAAACCGACTTCGGCACATGGCAGAACAGCAACCAGCTCTGCGGATACGGCACCACCCGCGACTACATCCTCAAACGTGACATGACCGACGTGACCATGGACAAGAACTGCAAGGTGCTCACCGGCACCCTCCAAGACCCATATACAGGCAATGCCATCAAATTCCAGCGCGACACCTACGAGACCGTCAACGGCAAACAGAAGAAAACAGGCGGAGACAGCATGGCCGTCCAAATCGACCATGTGGTGGCTGTCAACGACGCTTGGGCCAGCGGACTGTGGAAGGACTCGCGCAAGGGCGACCGCATCACCTATGCGAACGACCCGGAAGTGCTCGTCGCGTCCGAAGGAGAAGCGAACAACATCAAACAGCAGGGCGTGAACCTTGTTAAGGACGAGGCGTTGAACGGTTCCTCGACCAAGTGGAAGGACGCAACGCCCAGCATTTGGCTCCCGTCCAACAAGACGTACCAATGCTCGTATATGGCTAAACGCGTGTACATCAAAGACAAGTACAAACTGTCCATGAGCAGTTGGGAAAAAGCCGAAACGAAGTCGTTCCTCACGCAATGCGTGGCCGACGGGAACTGATAGCCGGTTTCTCCATGAGACCCGTCGCCTGTAATCTATGGTTATAGAGATTCCATATGAGGGCGGCGGGTCGTCTTTTTGCGCGAGAGATAAGGGTTCATCTAGAAGAGAAAAACACCCGTTAAACCCCTTGTTGGGAAAATTTTTCCTGTTTTTCCGGTTTTTCACCAGATGAATGTTCGAGGTCGTTTACTGTAACAGTTGAGACCGGGTTTTCGTGGTATATCTTCCACCATCTGGTTTCTTCTCCGGTCTCTGTGGAACGCTCCTCACGGGGAGTGTGTTTCGGGTTCCGCCACCCGTGTGTGGATTCTTTTTTTTGGGTGGCGGAACCATTTTCTTTTCTAATCGACATTGTGGCGATTTGAGAAGAGAATGATGTTATACTAGAAGCGTTCACACAATAACAGAAAAAGCCAGCCAAGGAGAAAAACATGAGCAACTACTTCAACAGCATCGAACATCAAATCAACCTCATGCTCGACAGGGAGCAAGACCTCCAAGACGAACAGGAACAGCGCCTACGGGACATTCACGACGGTGTCGGGGATTATGTGCTGTTGCCCGAAGGCGACCCGTGGAACATCGATGACTACGAGCAAGACCCACAGCCCACCAACGTCAACAACACTTGCAGTCACGGACTCTATGTTGACGAAGGTGTGAAATCTGGAACCATGTATCATCTCAACCCCGACCTCGGACTGTGGGCGGCTTGTGACGACTACGAGGACATAGAAAAAATGGTCAGGGAAGGCAAGACGCTCACTCAGCCCATCGACGATTACGATTCGAAGCTCGCCTGAGAAAGAATTTTTCCTACAACCTTCCTTGTTTGCGAAAAACTGCGTTATAGTGGAACCAGTCACAAACAAGGAAGGTTCCTTTTTTGAACACCGAAACGGACATCACGGACAGTCAAACCCAAGAACGTTCCCGTCCGCGCAAAGACCTCGACACCGTAGGAGGGTTCCTTGACTCCTGCAAGGACGAGACGCCAATCCTGCTTTACTTCAACACAAACGACGGAATACAAAGAATCCCCCACATCCTAGGAGACCCGCCCACCGTCGGACAACTCCGACTCAACAAATATCTGCGGCCACTGAAAATCCAACGAAGAGTCCGCTACCAGATTGCCGGAACCAGCGACACCGGCTGGGTCATCCGGGTCGATGAACGATTCAAGAAAAAGAAATACGTCAAAGCGTCGAAAGCCTGAATACTTGGAATATCAGAACAACACCGTGAACAAAAACTGCCTATACTCCAACGGAGACCGGGAAGCAGTCTTGCAGACCATCTTCCGTAGGGGAGTCCTCCCACAGGTCGTGGTGTACGCGCTCGGACTACTGGTGGCGGTATGGCTTCTCGCATATTCGAACTCCCTGACGGGAGGATGGAAAATCATCTTCCTGTTCCTGTCCATCCTGAACTTCGTGTCCGGAATCCGTGGACTCGTCAAGGTAAGCGCCAGCTGGACGACGCTCCGTGACTGCGCGTATCCGAACATCGACGCGAACGCGGCTGAAACATGGGATTTGGCCGTATGGCTCGCCAACAGTCCGCAATTCGGAGGAACCCCAATCCGGGATATGCGACAGCAGGAACTACGTGAGGCATTGGATGAGTACGGGCCACTGTTCCTAGCGAACAATCCGGAAGACGTGACCGTCCAACTGAACCGGTTGGAACGGCTCATGCATGACGTGGATTGGACAGGCCAATACGTTCATGCGCTCCTTCTATTCCGACAGTTGAAAGACTCGCATCTCAAATATTGGAGCCAACTGGACGGAGCCTACTGGCAAACGTTAATAAAACTGACGTCAGGCATGCGTTTGGAAAACCTACGCGAAGACGTGCAACTCTCCCCACACCGCATGGTCATCTTAGATGGATTGCAGATTAACTGCGGACTGCATGGTACCGCAGGAAAGTACACCGTCGGCTATGAGGACGGCGGTGTACTGTGAACTATCAGATGCTACGAGACGTTCGCACCGGACGAATCCACATGTTCTCCAACAATTGTTGGATGCTTCGGGATTGGGTGGCGAAAAACATCGGACTGGAAGAGAACGGCGTAGCTCTCATACGCAGACTCGACCTGTTGGAAATGGAAAAATACTCCACCAAAATGATGGACAATCCCGAATCGTCCAGCGAGGAATACCGGCAAGCGAAAACCATGCATGACGGCGTGGTCAGAACATTCAAGGAAATGTCGCCGGTGGCGCGACTCGAATACTGGGACTGTCTGAACGACACTCCCGTCAACATCCTCTGAGCTTAGAAAAAACACAAAACCTCTGAAAGGAGCAGCATTGGACGAACAATCCTCCACCCAACGTTTCCATATCCTCATGGCCGGTATCAGCGAAGGTGAGACCAGAATCCTCTACAACATCGAAAAAGGAAGGTTGACCGCCGACATCCTCAAAAGCAACATCGGCAGACGACTGCTGGATGCCGGACTCATCCGACGTAACGGACAATCAGCCCCATCCCTCACCAAGGATGGCATGCGCCTCGTATCCACGCTCGCCCAAGGCGAGGCAGACCGTCCAATCCGACTATACGAGCGCAACAGCGAAACACTGCTCCGCCAAGCCGGACAGGGAACGGCCAACGCATACAAGGCCGGTTTCGAAAACGCCGCCGTCGAACTGCTGAACGACAAGCTGGTTCACCTCGACATCGCAACAGGCGCTCTGACGCCGCTCCCTGCGGGACGGGAACTATTGGAACGACTGGAGCAGACGGCTTGAAGCCTTGGTTCCAAGATGACACGTTGACGCTCTATCTGGGCGACGCATCGTCCGCGCTTTCCGATTTGCCCGACGGAAGCGTCGATTGCATTGTGACCAGTCCGCCGTACTACGGGTTGCGCCAATACACGGATTCCGAACTGGAAATCGGACGCGAACCCACACCCGACGACTATGTGGAAGACCTCAGCAAAGTATTCCGCGAATGCAGACGAATCCTAGCCGATGACGGCACATTCTGGCTGAACTTGGGAGACACGTACTCCACGCCGAACCTATGGGACGGCGGTGACGGGTCGGAGAACAGCATCGGATTGCATGGGCATGTGCAGAAGCCGAACGGCAGGAAAAACCCTGACCGTCCGGCGAAGAACCTGCTCGGCATCCCGTGGAGAGTGGCGTTCGCATTGCAGGACGAGGGGTGGATACTGCGTTCGGATATCATTTGGGGGAAGACGAACCCCATGCCGGAGAGCGTAAAAGACCGTCCAAGCAAAAGCTACGAGCATATTTTCCTATTCTCCAAAACCGAAAAATACTATTACGACTACCAGTCCGTAAGACAACGGCAGTCAGAGAAAACCATCGAGGATTTAGCCCACCGGCATACGTTCGGCAACAAAAGCGCATATGGTGGTGTCCGCGAGGATTTGGGGAGAGACCGTAGGGAATACGTGGCATCGGACGGCAGACGAAACCTACGCGACGTGTGGATGCTGCCGACCCGCCCGTATGCGGGAGCGCATTTTGCGGCTTTCCCGGTGGATATTCCCCTCACATGCATTCAGGCCGGTTGCAAGCCGGGCGGCGTGACGCTCGACCCGTTCAACGGTTCCGGCACCACCGGGTTGGCGGCTGCGATGCTGGGGCGTAGGTATATCGGCGTCGATTTGAGTCAACAATATTTGGAATTGAGTCTGCGAGACCGTCTGAATCAGCCCGCGTTCGTATAGGAGATTGGAAAAAATGCTGTCGTTATTATCGCAACAGAATGTGCTTATCGCATTGGCTGTGGGAGCTATCATATTGGCGCTCATGTTCCTCATCCCCGCCGTCGAGGAACTGGTCGGCACGTATACTCCGTTGGGAGAATTCTGCAAACGACCGAACACGAGATGGGCTGTGGTCATCCTGACCATCGTAGCGGTTCTCACGGTAGTGGTCATCTGACTTTTCCTTGACGGGGACGGCTTGATACCGTCCCTTTTTTGTTTCCCGCATCAAGTATGGGACAGTGTTCCAGCCGACTAATCTAGGAAAGGAAAGACTCGAAAGGTGGAAACGTGAAAAGCTTCCTAAAGAACCTATTGGCTTTGACCGGACTGGCGTCCATCATCACCATGCTCAGCTCCCTCGCATATGTGGATAAGAAACTACATGATGTGGGCAACGGATACAAGTACGGCCCCGCACGGCATCTGGAGTATTTGAGCGCGCTGTTGCACTCCTTCAACCGTTCTATAGATGTTATTGCCGCCGACACGTATCGGAAGGTGTGCGATGAGGAGAATCGGAAGTATGACCGTTTGGAGGATGAGCGGGAGAGGGCTTGGAGCGCGGCCCGCTGAGTATTTGGTTTTCTTTGCGTCTGTCTATGTTATAGTGGAACTGTTCACATAAAACAGATTCGAAGGAAGACCATGAACCAAAAAGTCCTCATCACTCTCAACAACGGAGCGAAACGTATCGTATACCGTGACGACCTCTGCCACGAGCTGGCCGACCTGCTCCGGCTCTACCTGCACGCCGACGCGTTGCCGGGAACAGGGGAACGTTGGGAACTGTTGAGGACGCTTGCATCCACTCTCATTGGTCGCGCTATCGAAAAAGGGCTTTTTGAGGACTGCGCCCGCGTGAACGTGTATCCGGTTTCTTTCCAAATGGTTCGGCCTGATTGACATATTCAACAAACTGAGTTACAGTGGAACTGTTCACACATATAGACCCAAAGGAGAAAACCAAATGACCGTCAACGAACTCATCGAACAATTAAAGAACCTACCCAAGGAAGTACGCGAACGCCCCATCATGGACGGCAATCCGAACAATGAATACTGGTTGGCCGACCTCCGCGCGATTTCAGTCGCCAAGGTCGTTGTATCCGGCGATGGCGCTTGTAACATGTACGACCCGGTACTTTCCGACGAGGAAAACATCGAAGAACTGGAAGACAGATACGACATGTCAATGCATGTCGAACATCGGGCATTGGCATTCTTCAATTGAGATAGGGGTCGTACAAATGGACGCGAACACTCCCATTAACATTCCCATCCGTCTTGAACAGTGGATACATGACAACTACATGGAAGTCGAAACCATTATCATCGATGCCCGGACAATCCTAGACGCAACCGATTTCGATAATCTTCCCGAATGGGAGGATTGGGATACGGACTTCATCGCGGAGGACGCTCAAAGAATTGGGCTGCTGAAAATGTGGTCTGGGCCATTCACCGTCGAACTATTCAACTGTGACGAGTATCCCGACTATCTCGAATGGCGCAAAACTCATAAGACCGTCGAAGGTGCCGCAGAACACATTCTCGACTTGAGCAAGAAGGAACTACTGTGGCAAATCGAAGAAACCAAGAAGCAACTAGACAAGTATGTTAGCCAATATGAGGCGTTAAGCGGGGAGAATCCGCGTCAAACTTCTAGAACGGCACTGGTTGGCAGACCACTCGTCTAACATCCGAGAGAAAAGAAGAAAACCAAATGGTATGCAAAAATACCCCGGACAACTGGGCTACCCGCCGAGTCCTCGCAATCTCATACAGTCCGGACGGCAGATATAAGGAAACACTATTCGAGCGTGAAGAAGATGGAAACTATTATGCGGGCTGTGGAAGATTCTACGCCAGCGATATCGAGGATAGAACCAAGTTCTATCCGATTCCGGACGACGAGAAACTATCTCGCTGGGTGTTGAAGGATGGAACGGTAATCACTTCGTCCGAGAATAGTGACATCCTTAACCCGGAGGCCATGCGTGTTATGACTTTCGACGGCACTCGTATCGTAATCCCAGCCGAACAGCTTAACTACGTGCAGGACATGTGTGAGGATACCAATGCAGAATACTGAACAAAACCGTTGGATATTACTGGATATGGCTCGTGCCATGGGTGGGCACGACTACGACGAGATGTGGTGGGCTGACGTTTTTGAGCCGGACGAATTGGAGTATTCCGCTCCCGACTTGTATGAGAAGTTCGTCAACTCGTCCGACTACGACCCTGCTGCTCATTGGTTCCGTCGTAAGGAATACGGTGTCGGTTTCGAGTCGGTCACGGACGAGAGCCTGTTGGCGGATGCTTGGCATATGCGGGATGATATTGTCGAATTGGCTTCTCGTAGGGATGTGTGGCTGAATATTCCGGATATCGATTTTGTTTCGCGTATTCGGAAGCTTGGGGTTGTGGTTTCTTAGGATTGTCTCTCTGAAAATTCCATGCTATACTGGAAACGTTCACAAAAAAGTTTTCGGAAAGAGCAAGAAAAATGAGCGACATCAAGACGCCTGTCACCCCAATAGACGAGGAACGGGTCAAAAAAACTGGTACCCTCGCTACTCGCATTCAGACATGAACGACAATATTCGCCTCCGCTTGAACAAGGCGATTGAAACCACCGATTCTGAGGAATTCGTGGACATTGCCTACAAGCTGGGACTGTTCCTTACGGAAGGGGAAGACGATTGAGCGTCGAAGAAACAGGAGTTTGGACGGAAACTTATCCAAAAGAACCTTGCCCATTCTGCGGAAAAACGGTTGCTATTCGAATCAGCGAGATTCTTATTGTGGACAAAAAAATACTGGAAAGTCCGTATTTTCGACGATAGTGGTTGCCCGTTGTCCGCAATGTTCGAGCGGGGCTTGCGAATGGGGTCAGCGGGGGAAGTGTGTGCCGTTCTTAAAAAGGATTGGCATGAGATTGTGGAAACCGTTTCCACTATGCCGGTTTGTCCCGAATGTGGACGCTCCCCGGTTTGTCGTTATTCCACGAACCTCGACCGTTGGATTATCCTTTGCGAAAAAGGACATTTGAGAACGGATGAGGCTTTCGTTCTCTCTGCCATGAGGAATTGGAACAAGAAAGTCGGTCAATATGTTTGCGACAATCAGAACCAACGACTCGGTCAATGTCTGATGGAGTTCTGGCATCAAGGGGATACGTCGGACGAGAATCTTCCGGAATTCATGCGGCAAAGTTGGCGGATAAAACACGCCGATTGGGAGAGAAAGTGAACGAAAACGTAAATTACCATCCGCTACGCCGTTGCGTCATCTGCAACGAATCAGTGGAGGCCGACGACCCGACATGCGCGGTCTGCGGCCAACCGGCTTGCAGTAACCACGCTTACGACGTGGGTGGCGGCGAATGGTATTGCGCCGACTGCCACCACGGAAAAACTCACCCGTGCGCGGACTGTGGTACGCCATCCCATTGGCGGTGCAAGGATTGCGGCAAATGGGTTTGCAAAAACCATTCGACATTCGTCGCGGTTCAAGGTGAGGAATTCTATACTCTTTTCGGCTACTACTGCGATAATGATTTACGTTGGGAACTAGCGGAAGAACAAGCTAAGGAGGTGACGTTGTGAGCGAGAAAACCAGACGGGATAAGACGTTGAAGCTTATCGAGGACGGCGATGACGATGATTGGAAGACTGCCGTATTTATACTTCCTTCTACTCGCTTGAGTTTTGGCCGCTCCTTTTCTGGGAGCGGCTTTTATTTTTCTCATCCAGATGTTATAGTGGAATTGTTCACAAAAAATGGTTAAGGAGAAAAATATGAGCGACAAAAACACCACACCAAAACTTCCCAAGTACAAGAAGACCATCGACGCTACCGGATTCGGACTATCCTGCGTCACCGAATACGGGTTCGATGACGCAGGGCTGTTCCACCACTCATACACGTACAACTACAAGAACAGGAAGGCCGTCATCCAAGTGATGGGAAGCCAGCAGCCCGCCGACTGGCATACCCGCCAAAGCGCCTACGCCTCCTACTATGAGGATGGGAAACAGGTAGGCCGAACCCGTGCCTATAACATTCTTGAAAACGCTCAAATCAAGGCAGTCCGTTGGATTATGGGCTTCGGCTCGGATAGCAAGGCGGAAGAAGCCTATCGTGCCGTTCGACTGGAGAAAAGCCATCGCAATCAGCAAATCTGCCGTCGCATCCCCAAACCATTGCGCATGGAAGTCGAGGGGCTTGCAAATAAGCTGGGTTTGAAAATCCACGGCGACGAAGACAACAGCATTGTGGAAACGTTCGTGAACACGTATCTCGCCACTGCGGAACAGAATGGTCTGATTGAACTGAGAGAACGTCAATACGGTTACGAAAAGTCGATGACCGTATGGCTGGACGGGGATGCGAGCCGCAAAACCGAAGACGCCCCCGACTGGGAGAAGTTCAAGGAAACCGTCGTGGAAATCGTCCCACTCTATTTGGAATGTAGACGGAAAACGGCGGAAAGCGTTGGTCTGGGGGAGAAGCTGGCTGAAAACTAATCCTGATGGTTGGGACAGAAAACTGCTCCAACCATTTTTGTTGCGTTCTCCAATATCTGCCTATAATCCTCAAGGACACCTACTGTCACGTTTAAGTCCACGGCCATTGGGAAAAGCTCACCCTCATAGATTCGTTCGGATTGGATATATTCGAACGGATTGATAAGCAGTATCGCCGTCTCCTTACGAACGTATGATTCAGCCTTGTCATCGTATTGTTTCCAGCAACAAGTATCACCGTGAGTCCAATGGAATAGTTCATGCGTTAACGTGCATCGTTTCTGCCGCTCGTTCAACCGTGGGTCTATGACGATGATGCGGGTTTCCTCGTCATATACGCCGTTGATGTTTTCCGGAAGTTCCTCCTCGAAAACGTATGGCGCTTGACGTGTGAGTCCTACCATCCGTTTTATCTCTTCATAGCACATTCGCCGGTCGATGGCGACGCTTCTGTTGTCTACTGGGGGATGTTTCAGCAAGCGTCCTCGCTTTCCGATTCCGCTTGCTTGTTGGGGTCGTGGTTTGCGGCCAATGTGAGGTCGCCGGAATTGATTTTACGCAGGACGGCTTGAAGCTGCTGTTCCACAACGGATTGCGTGGAATGGTATCCGTTTTGTCCGGCGATGAGTTCTTCTGGGGTCATGTTCCATGCGTGGGCGAGTTTTTCCACGTCGGCGGGGAGCCATTCGACCGTTTCGTTGTATCGTGTGGTGACGTAGCTGGGGCTTTTGCCTAGTTGACGCGCGATGTCCCGTGCGGAGAGCCGTCGGATTCCGGCTTCCGCTAGGATGCGTTGGTTGATTCTTCTGTTGAATTCGCTGGTTTGGTTTTTTCTTTTTCCCATGTTTTCCATGATAACTGATTTTTAACATGAAACGCGTGGTTTTAGATTTGACAGCATACTTTTATATGCTATTGTCTGTAATTACAAACACTTGTTCACCTGAAGAAACAGGAAGGTTAATGCATAACATGAGTCACGACAAGGCACGGGCGCTCTTGCGGATGGTCAGATAGACACCCCAAGAAGCCCGTTCCACATACCCCGCCTCAAAATTGGAGGGACACACCCCCAATTTTGTGAATACGCCCAGTATGACTAGAATAAAAAACGTCCACACAATATAAGCCAGACTCCACACAGGCCAGACCAAAAGGAATGTTTTGAGAAAGACAATAGACCAGAAAATCCTCTTGGATAAACACTTCACAAAATTGGACATCCTAGGCCAGCACCTATGGATGATGCTCCAACTGCATCCGAAGACCAATGCTCTCGGCGTATGTGATTGGACGTTTGGAAAAATCAACGCTTACACTCACGGAAACACTCCCACCCTATTCCAACAGGCGGGCCGGGAACTCGTAAACGAAGGACTACTGGTCATAGACGAGGACACCGAAGAAGCACTCCTCCTCGACCACATCGACCTCACGGCGGACTCCGGAACCATCGAATCCGCATACCTTGGAACCGCCAGCCCAAGACTGCGCAGAATCCTAGTCAGTGAACTGAACCGAACCCTCCGACAGGGAAAGCACTTCCCGTTCGAATGGGAGGAGATTCATGACATCCTCAGTGAATCGAATGCCGACTCCGACGAATATGAGGAGCCGCATCCAAGCGTGGAACCCGTCGAGGATGATTCCCTAAACACCTCCCAGACAGATAATTCCACCTCCAAAAAGGAAAAAGAACCCGCCAAGCAGGACGATACCGAAACCTCAAGCGTGAAACCCGTAGAAGCGGAAGACAAGCCCGTCAAGAAGCGTCGCGGTCGCCCACGCAAGAATCCACTCCCTCCGGAAGGAGAAGACAAACCGAAGCGTCGGCGCGGTCGCCCACGCAAGTACAAACCCGAACCGGTCGAACTGATGGACGGAACCATGGAGCCTCCGTTCGAGGAGCCGATGACCATGGAACAGGTCGAGGTTCTACCCCAATACGATTCCAACGCTCCAATCGACGTGGATGATGACGGGGAACCCAAGTATTTGCAGTGGGATGAAATCCCGCAACAGCTTTGGTTCTGGCATCCTCTGCCGGAAGACTGGTCTCCGACCAAGAAAGCCGCCGACTTGTACAAGGAGCTGGGCGGCGGAAGCAAGATGACCATTTTGCAAGCGGCTGACTCGTTCCGTAAGGTCTACGATTCACGTTTGTACGTGAAACGTGACAATGGTTTCAAGGCCGCTCCGCTTTCGCCTGACCGACTTTTCATCCAACAGTTGCTTCACTGGCGTAAGGAGAAGGACGAGGAAAACGAACGCAAAGCCAAGGAAAAAGCCGAGGAGGAAGCTCTCCTCAACGAGGAACCGACAATCGACGTAGACCCCATCTGGGGAAACCCCGAAGACTTGGTTTCCGCCAAAGTGGAACAGGAAAATCCCCAACAGGAGGAAGTGACCCCACTGATTCCAGACGAGGAAGTACCGAAAGTCCGCCACTATAAGCGGATGGTGCCGAAGGATTGGAAACCGAACCAGAAGCACATCGACCGAGCCAATGAACTGAACATCGACGTGAACACGGAAGCCGAGAAATTCTACAACTACAGCCATTCCAATGGCAAGAAATACTTGGACTTCGACCGCGCCTTCGACAATTGGCTCCTCAACGCCGACAAGTTCAACAGGAACAGCCGAAACACACGACGCAAAACCCGTAGCGAGGAAGGATACGAGCACAACATGAACATGCTGAAAGAATCCCTCGCCCAAGCCGGATGGGATGAATGATGACAGCACAGGCTCCCACACAAGGAACGTTGACCACGGCACAGGCCAGCAATGGACAGCATTACCCACGCGCCTTCGAACGCCCGTGCGCCATCGCGCTGTTGACTCAAATCAACAGTCATTACGGCAACAAGCCGTTGGATGACGCGCAGGTGGATAACTTCGTCAACGAAATCGACCATACGATTAAAGCTGACGAAGCCCGTCAAGCCATCATCGAATTCTTCCAGACACATTCGTCACGGGAAGCTTGGATTGCTCCCTACGACATCAATCAGATGGTCAGGAGGAAGCGTTTGAGCAGAGTGCCATCCAATGCTGAAATCAGCCGCATGCTCGACGGATATGGCATCACCGACGCGAACACCGCATGGGGATTTCGACGAGGACTGACCTACGCCATCTCCAAAGGCGCTTCGCCGGAACGCGCTATCGAGTATGCGAAAAGACACTGTGATGACGTGAAGACCATCTCCAACACCCCAGACCAGTATCCACAGCTCACAGCCGGTGACAACGTGGGCAAGGAAGACGGTGTCACTTCATTTTCAGCGCTATTGAAAGACTTCCGGTCAGGATTGGAACGGCCATCCACACAGGCCAATCCAATCCCAGCCGAAAACAATCCAATCCAGAAAACCGATAAGAAAGAAGAAAACAAACAATGACCGACGTCACCACCAAGCTTATTCACGACACTTTCATCCAGAACCGTCCCGATAAGGTAGGCGAACAGGAAGCGGAAGAACTGTTCAACCATTGGCTTGAAGTCCACGGATTCCAGCCGGAGGAACAGCCCATCGCACCAGCCGGATTCGAGTATGAGACCGTCAAAACCAAGGAGGATTCCACACCATCCTCCGACGATTTGGACGCCATCGCCCTCGCATCCGACAATGCCACCAATTCCGCCACAATGATTTCCGACGTGATGGATTCTCTTCCTGAAAGCACTCAGGAAGCGCTTGCGTGCGCGTTGAACGACTTCGACTGTGCCGCCGAGCATCTGCACAGGTTGCTCGACAAGTACAATTACAAGCCTTTGGAAGAAAGGGAGGAAGAGTGAAGTAGCGCAAGAACACAAAACCAATCCACACACAGTAAGAAACCAGAAGGAAAGATTTGAAAAACAAACTCCGAGGGAAAATCCCCTTCATCGCGGCAGTGTCCGCACTATCCATGCTCGCCTCCGCAAACGTGGCATTGGCCGCAGAGGTCGGCAACCCAATCATCGTGGACAAAACCAACATGTTCACAGCTGATGAAACCGTTGACCTGTTGGGCGGCGACTTGGGCGAGGCGGCGAACTTCGGTCTCGTCGGCTTCGACTCCGTCCGTCTGAACGCCCACACGAACAGTAATATCGCCACCGAGCACGCCTATATTGGCGCGGCCTTCGGCAATCATGCCAACGGTGTGGACGAGCCGGAAGTCAGCTACATGGACAAGGTTGACGGCAATATCAACGTCAATCTGCCCGCCGACTCCAAGATTGTCTTCGGACAGTCAAACATCATCGGACAGACCGACAATGGCAACAGTTGGACGGTGAACGGGAACAAGCTGGAAATGCAGACCAGTGGAAGCCTCCCGAAGTCCGAACGAGTGCTCAAGGATTCCAAGACCGTCAAATATCTTGATTTGAAGTCCATGGAAAAGAGCATGACCAGCCTGTCCGCCAAGTGGTCGAAAGCTTCGGAATCCAACGCGACCCATGATTTCTCCGACATGAACAAGCGTCACATCGACGCCAACGGTGATGTCGCTCATATCAACATCGACGCGAAAGAACTGCAAGGTAATCGTGTGACCGCCACGTTGGGGGAGAAGACCCGTCTCGTCGTGAATGTTGACGCCGAAGGTGCGGACAATATCACTCTGCCCCAATTGGACGTGGACGGTATCAATCACGCCGAATACGCCAAGTGGACGGACAAGGGTGTTATTTACAATCTGACCGACTCCAAAGCCAAGGACGGGCAGTATCACGGCAACGTCGGCACCGCTGGCGCATCCTCTTCCGTGATTCTCGCGCCGGAAGCCAACGTGGACGCGTCGCAGAACGTTGAAGGGCAGATTATCGCCAAGAACGTGACCATCGGCGGCGAATTCCACCGCAACAGCGTCAACGTTCCCGCCACCCGCCACGTCGAGGTGAAGCTGGACGGTCAGGACAAGACCGAGACCACTCCGTTCGTCGTGCCCCAGCCCGCTAAAGACCATTACCGTTTCACCGTCTGGACCACCAACCCGGACGGAACCGGCGACTCCTACAAGCCGGGCGAGACCGTGACTTCGATTCCGGAGAACACCACCCTGTACCCGCAGTGGGAGGCGAAGCATTTGCTTCGCTATGATACGAACGGTGGCAACGGCAAGTATGTGGATTCCGACCTGCCGTCAGATGTGTCTGACACGGTTCCAACCCGCGACGGTTACGAGTTCGACGGTTGGATGATTGATGGAGTCAAGGTCGATTCCGGCGATAGCGTCGAGGACAACGGCTCCGACGTGACCGTGGTCGCGCAGTGGACGCCGGTCAAGCAGGATGTGACCCCGACTAAGCCGGAAACCCCGAAGGACGACAACAAGACCGACAACGGTGGCAACGGTTCTGAGATTCCGAAGGATGATAAGACGGATACTTCATCCAAGGATGACAACAAGACCGACGATTTCAAGCCGAACACTCCGAAGGACGATATCAATACTGATACTCCTTCCAAGGGTGATGATTCCAAGCCGGAAACCCCGAAGGATGATACGGACAAGAACGATACTCCGTCAAAGGATGATTCCGACAAGTCCGACAATGATACGAAGGCTCCATCCAACGATAAGAGCGATGTGAACACTCCGACCAGCGATAAGACCGCCGATACTGGTAAGACCGATACCGGCAAGAAGACTGTGGGCGCCAAGAACAATACTCAGGCCGTTCAACAGGACGGTCAGGGCTTGGCTACCACCGGCGTGGCTGTTGGCGTTATCGCGGTCGCGGTCATTGTGCTTGCCGCCGCCGGTGTAATCCTCTCCGTCGCAAAACGACATGAGGGCAACCGCTGACATTACCTCTCTATTCGATAGGGAGATAATGTGACTCCAATCCCGCCGTCTTTTTGATGGCGGGATTTTTTTCCTATGTTATACTGGCAGTGTTCACAAAATCGGTGAAGAGGTAAAACTTTTGAAAGACTACGACTGGTGGGTAAAAGCGTGGAACGCCTATAATAATCCACCCACCAAAACGATTCCATTGGACGCGTCCGATGCTCTCCAATGGAAAATCACGTCCGTGGTGGTTCTTGTCATAGCCATATTCGCAATCCTGTTAATCATCCGACGGGCCATAGCTGACGCTAAAGAAGACATGATGGGGAAAATCGAACTCGTCGCCGCAGTAATCGCTTCGGTCTGTCTGTCCGTTATGTGTGTCTGGATGATTTACGACGCTTTTGCCATAGAACAAACCCAAGAAGTCAAAACCAGTGTCACCCACCCGCTCGGTTTCGAAGACCAATTGGAAAAAGACTTCAAAGTGTCAAATCTATCTTGTAAGACCGACGCCTACTTAATCCTCCCCGACCATGGTTCCTACGATTGCACGTTCACCAGCAAGGACGGGAAATCAGTAACGAAGGGCACACTTGTTATAACCAAGGGCGAAAAAGTCGGACTATACGACGCCAATGGAAAGCTGGTTGAAACAAGTTGACATCCTCCCCCGCATTCATGCGGGGGATTCCCGAATCTTACGGTTCGGGTTTCTGTTCGATACGACAAAACAAGAAAGGAGGGGACGCTAATGCGAGACCTTGGTTCCGGTTCTGCCGTCCTTGCAGACGCTGACCGCAAGCCCTGCGGCGAGGATGTTTTCGGCTGCGTTCAAATCCCTGTCATGGGTTGTTCCGCAGTCCGGGCACGTCCATGCCCTGACCTTGAGACCGGACATGCCCTTCGGTCCGGTCTTCGCCCCGCAATGGGAGCAGATTTGAGTGCTCGGATAATACCTGTCGATGGTTACGAGCTGGCGTCCGTACCATTCGGCCTTGTATTCGAGCATTCGACGGAACTCCGACCATCCGGCGTCCATGATGCTTCTGTTCAATCCGCTTTTCGAGGATTGCCCGTTGGGGAGCCAGTGTTTCGGATTGTCCGGGTCGGGTTTTGGCGCGCATCTTCCCGCCATGTCCTTCACGTTGAGGTCTTCGAGTACCACCGTTTGGTTCTCGCGGATTATCCTCGTGCTCAACTTGTGGAGGAAGTCGCGGCGCATGTCCGTGATTCTGGCGTAGGTGCGGGCCACCTTGAGGGCGGCTTTCCGATGGTTGTTGCTGCCCTTGGTCTTGCGGGACAGCGCTTGCTGTTCCCGTTCGAGCCGTTGGGCGAGTCTCTTGTAGTGGCGTGGGTTCGCTATGGTCTCGCCGTCGCTGGTGACGGCGTAGCTGTCCACGCCCAAGTCGATTCCGATGGCGTTGTTCTTCTTGGGGAGTCGCTTGATGTTCTCTTCGACGAGGATGCTGACGTGCCATCGTCCGGCTGCGTCCAAACTCACGGTCACGGTGCTCGGCTCCGTCTTGCGGGGCAGTGTTCTGGACCATCGTATCGGCAATGGTCCGCGCATCTTGGCGAGCGTGAGTTCGTTGCGCTTGGCATCCCATTTGAACGCGCTTCGAGTGTATTCGGCGCTTCCGCCGTGGGATTTGGCCTTGAACCTCGGATAGTCGCCGGTCTGCTTGAAGAAGTTGGAGAACGCCGTCTGCAAGTGCCTCAACGCCTGTTGCAGCGGCACGCAGGACACTTCGTTCATGTACGAGTATTCAGCTGTTTTCTTCCATTGGGTGAGCATGGCGCTGGTCTGGACGTAGGTGATGCTCCTGCGCTCCGCCGTCCATGCGACGGAACGGGCTTCCAACGCGAGATTGTAGACCTTTCGGCAGCAGCCGACCGTGCGCCTGAGCAGTTGTTCCTGCTCGGGCGTCGGGTAGAAGCGGAACCTGTACGCCCGCTTGTGTACCTGCTGCCTGACCATGTTTCACATGGTAGCATAATAATCTGTGAAAGGAGGAAAGTTTGCTTCCTCCCCGCCCTAAAGGACAGGGTCTCCGCAAACCAAAAAAGATGAAAGATTTCAGCAATTGGCTGGAAGCGTGGAAGAATTATCCTCCTGTTCCTGACTGGTTAAACATTTTAGGCACTATTGTTATTGGTGTTCTCCTAGTATTGATGGCCGTCGGAATAATCGTCGGCTTTATCGGGGCTTTTCTCCGCGATAGTCTCTTATTCGTAAGAATTATCGGCATAAGTCTTGTTAGCGGGTTTATGGGCGTATTCCTCGTAATGTGCGTCAGCGGCCTTATCGACAACTATTACGAACAGCGTTCGACGGCACCTCCCACTATTCGCGAGCAGATTTCCAAAGTTTGGAACTTGGACGACATCGACTGCGATTTTTCTAGCAAAGACAAACTTCCTACCGAAGATTTGAAATGCGTCGTCTACCGTGGCGACAAGAAGACCAAAGTCACACTGCACGCAAGCGAAAACAAACTCGGCCTGTACACACAGGATGGAAAACGTTTCCCAATCAAATAGGAAGGATTTAAAAAAGTGTTAGAGCATGGCGAAGAACTTAACCTGAGAATGTTGCAACCATTGGACACGGACACTACGGCTGGCATACTTCGCGAATCCGGCTATCTGGTTCCATTATCCAAGTGGAGCAAGGCCCGGCAAGACTACAAAGGCAATACCGACCGTTGGGCGTTCAATATCATAGCATGTGCTTTCATTGGCCTCATGGTCGCCTGTTTGGAAATGTGGTCTACCCGAAATATTCCAATCAAACTTCCGAAATATACTCCCGTAGCCGTTTTTCTACTGGGTTTCGCTTTTGGTTGGGTGCAACTGTTAGGCACGTCCGATAGGCGGAAAAGGGTTTTTCGACCGAAGCCGGATAATCCAGTCCAAGTATTGGAGTCTACTTTCGACGTTCATGTGGCTGGAGACAGTGACACGTCGCTTTTCGACAAGACCGGATATAAGAAATTTCTTCTTCGTGTTGACGGCACTCACTACGCTCAGGCTACATTGTTTGTTTGGGAAGAATCATACGATTTGAAGGAAGAGCGTACTTGGCCTTTGGTTAGTATCGCATTGTTCGATGAGGACGGAAAGCCGGTCAAACTGCAATCGGTTGAGTCGAAGAAGGAATCTGAAAGCGTTGAACGGTAGACCAACTTCGGAAGAACGGGATACGAGGTGGTAAGAACCGACGCAGTTCCGGGGCACAGTGGACAGACAGTCGAATATGATGTTTCCACCATCGACCGTCTACATTCTTCGCAAGAAAAAACATTAGAAGACTGGAGTAGGCATGGCTTATTATGACCCGTGGCGTGAGGCTGTTGAAAACGCTAAAGAACTTCTCCGATTGGGAATGCCACCACAGAAAGTGCAGGAGCGGACCCGACTCCCCAAGAGCACCATCGACAAGATAGCCCCACCTATACTGCAAGAGAACGCAGACCGTGAAGCCATTCAGGAAGCCGAGCGAGCTTTGAAGCGGGAGCATGAAAAAATCCTCAAGGAAAAATATCCATGCCCGCTCTGCCATAAAGGTTATGGGATTGTTGACGGTGGAGCGCTCACCGCGTTTTTGAACGGTTCCGTCTGCCGTATCGGCGCGGAAGATGAGACCGTTGGCAAGGGAAGCCCATTTTTTCGTCCTTATTATGCCCACTGTTCGTATAGGCGTTGTCCAGCCCGACTGATTTTTCCCCGTGACACGCGGGAGGAAGCGTTGAGGGCTTTCCTGTTGGGAGAGTGGATTAGACCACACCCGTTCGTCAGTGTGAGCGACGGTTCTAAATGGACGTACACCAAACAGGGATTGGCGTCAGCGGTTTCATCATTGATGAATGATTATTCGCCGGAGCAGATAAAACAATTAGGTTTCAATCCGATTGCCGTGGACGAGTTGGCGAACCGTAGGGCGTTACGGATTGCTAAATTCAATCCAGATGCTTTCGATTTGACGCTCATGTGTCCCAAGTGCGGTAGTCGGGGAGAGTTCCGTAAGGCTGTCAATCCGACGAATCATAGCAAGGAATCATGGTGTTGCTGGTGGAGGGTCGGCTGTCCAAGATGTGGAGCCAGAACCGTCAACTCGTTTCCTACCCGTGAACAGGCGCAGTCCGCTTTCGAGGAGGGGGACTTGTTAAGGGGGCTGAAAATCGATAAGTCCGGAAGTGGAAAGGATTAAACGAAGTTGTTCCATCTGCATGCAAGACCTAAAAACCGGTTGGAGTCAATTCATACCAGTACGCCATCGTTAGAAGCCGAAAAACTGAAATCCGTCATGTACGGTCTCGCCATCGGTGACGCGTTGGGAGTCCCATACGAGTTTCAACAGAGAGACACATTCAACTGCACTGGAATGATTGGTCATGGCGAGCATAACCAGCCAGCAGGAACATGGAGCGATGACACCGCGTTGAGTCTAGCAACCTTGGACTCGCTCACCGAATGCCATGGTGAAGTCAACACCGCCGACATGCTCATGCGTTACCGAATGTGGTTGGAACACGGAATGTACACGCCGGACGGGAACACGTATGATTCCGGTATCACAGTAGCCACAGCCATCAGGTCAAGGCATGGTTGCGATGGTTTGAACGATAACGGCAATGGTTCGCTAATGCGGGTCGCACCATGCGCCTTCTACAATTTGCCAGACGTGGAAATCAAACGGGTCAGCGCCATCACCCACGCTCATGAAATCAGTATGACGGCGTGCGTACAATACGTGCGAATCTTCGAAGGACTGTTAAACTGCGTTCCTTCACATAAGGCGATAACGGATTCAGGATTCCCGTTCGACCCGACCATTCCCAGAACGGAAGTAGAATCGGACGGATTCGTACTCCACACATTGAACGCGGCACTCTGGTGCTTAACCAATACCGACAATTATCGGGATTGCGTAATTACCGCAGTAAACCTTGGAGAAGACACGGACACCACAGCCAGTGTCGCGGGAGCGTTAGCCGGAGCCGTCTACGGATTCGACAGCATTCCTACAGAGTGGATTGAAAAATTACGAGGAAGAGAACTTATAGACATGTATGTTTCAGAATCGGAGCTAAGGTGTTAACCCTACCAATAACTCGAAAATGGTTTGACATGATTCTTTCCGGCGAGAAGACGGAAGAATACCGAGAAGTCAAACCCTACTACGATTCTCGCTTCCGCCGACTGTTCGACATGGACGAGTCGAATAATCCAACAGGATTGGACGAGCAGCCAATACTATTCCGCAACGGATACTCCCATACAAGTCCGAGCTTCACCGCCATCTGCACGCTCTCTAAAGGAGAGGGACGTACCGAATGGGGAGCCGAACCACATAAACGGTATTGGATATTAAACATCCACCGAATCCAAAAATAGGTTTTTACACCCTTTCGGAGTATGTTTTAGCTAAAAAGAAACACACTCCGAAAGGAAACCTAACCGTGAAATACCTACTATTAATACTCGTCCCATCCTCCATCCTGCAATGGTTACTACTACTCGTATGCGGCGTGGGAGGATGGTTCCTGTTCTCCACTCAGTTTAAAACCTCAAAAAAGTCCATCGCCATGGTCAACGTATTAGGTGCTGTGTGTGGTATCGCATTCTTTTACGGATTGAAGAATGGTCTCGGTGGTTTGAGTGACATGTTCATGTCACTCTCCGGAAAATACGTGTACGGGTATCCGCATTCGCAAGTTCCCCTAATCAACGCGTTTATCGCCATTCCTCGTATCCTCATTGGTGTTTTTTGCATGTGTGTCGCATATGGTCTTTATCAGCCGGTATCTGAAAAAGAAGGCGAGGAGTACAGGAGGCAGAGTCAGCAGAATGAGGCAAAGGAAGTTGAACAGGCTCTCAATCAGACCATCGACCAGATAGGCGTAGTCTTCAATCTGCTCAAGGCCGAACCCGGACGTCCGAATTATCACGGTTACAGGCTAGTGAATGAGGATTGTGGTGGTCAACCAGACCCATTGTGGAACACCATGAACCCAGCCAACATCCAACAGGCGAGAAGCCAATACCGCCTCTATGGCAATCCGGGCGGCGGTCTATCACAGTCGAACTTCACCACCAATGAGATTCAATCCGGCCAGAAAGGTGAACAAATCCTCGCCAACATGATTACCGGCAACTGTCCCAACGTGGTGTCCTTCTGGTCGTTGCACGGTCTGAACGAGCAACACCAGTTCACTGACGCGGATATCGACTGCGTGATTGCCGGACAGGACAAACAGGGCAAAACGCATTTGTGGTTCGTGGATGCGAAGAACTATAAAGGCAATGCGGACACTGCCTACCGTAGCCTCACCCCAGACCAACTGTTGAGAATTAGCGTCAGTCAGCGTGCGTTCGAAACCGGTGTGGATGGTCGTCCGGATTTGAAACTTTCCGCGAACATGAACTGGCAGAGGGACATGTGGGCTTTCATGTTCAACGGCAAGCCGGTTGAAGTGGAGTGGCTTGTCTGCATGGTGCCGACTTCCGATAAGGGTGTGCCGGATGTGACTGGGGTCATGTGGCCGGGTGATATTCCTTGTGTGACGCCGGAGGAGCTGGTTCGACGCGTGAATGCGGTTGACTTGGATTCGACGCAGAATCTTCCGTTGGACTGGTTGGATACTTTGAAACGGCATGTCAAGCACTGAGCTGTTTTTGGGCGCGGGTTGTTTTCTTCTCGCGCCTTTTTTGTTTTTGTTGTGTTCAGCGTGTCTTCTCACTTTCGATGATATACTGGGATTGTTCACACAAAGGAGGTTGGAAATGCCAAACCAAACAACAATCCTCGCCCAACACGGACTAATCAAAGCAGACACCGCCACACCAAAAGACTGGGAAACCATCGACAACATCAGGGACAAAAGATTCAGCATCCCGCTAAGCTGGGAACAAATACAACAACTACTAGCCAAACACCCCACAATCCGTCCATACCTCTACCTCTCAACAGGACTCGACGGACTCGTACTACTCAACACCAATACAGGAGAAACCGCAAACACCCAACCACTCATCTTCGAAAACCTTTCAGACGAAAACGATTCCATGTTCAGCATGGTCGAACAGCATATCAGCAAATGGGACAAGACCACACCCACAAAAACGCTGATACAGCAAGGCAGAACAGACGAAGCCAAACAGCAGATAGACCACGCCACCGCACTGGCACCAACAGCCCTAATGGAACTCATCTATCAGCTCGTCCCATGGAAAGAATTGCACGACAAGCAATACCAGCGCATGACGGCATTGAACGTCAGAAAGAACGAGGAATACCCATCACGCCAATTCGACAGGCACCTCGTCAAGTTACTCCAGCAGACCAAGCCCTGCATTGGGGGAGAGGGTGCTTTGGAGAAGACGTTCGACAAGCCTATAACAGTGTACAGGGGGGAAATCGACAAGAGCGTGCATTTGGGTTTGAGTTGGACGACCAGCCTGAAAATCGCCAAAGGATTTGCAGAACGCTTCAACATGAGCGGCATCATATACTCGACAGTGCTCAAGCCCGATGAAATATTGGCGGCTTATGCAGACGATGGCGAGCACGAAGTGCTCGCCATCGTGTCAGGGGATACCGTGAGTGCCATCCTTTAGTTACAAGGAGCGTAGTCGAACTCTTTGCCACTGGTATCAACTGTGACGCAGAGCTTAGTATATCCAGAATTGTTGGAACTATTGTTCTGCTGGTTCTGGCTTTGCTGTGGCGCAGACTGTTGGGTCTGGGCATGTTGCGTCGGAGCACTGTAGGTGCTGGTGCCACTGTTCGCACGACTGTAGTTCGTGTTCGAGTAGGTTTGGGTCTGGGCTTGCGACTGCTGTTGTGCGGCTTGGCGTGCGGCTTCCGCGTCGGCTTGTTCCTTCGCCGTCTTGGAGTCGTTCACACCAGTGACGGCCTTGGACACGGCGTCTTTCTGCGCGTTCAGGGTTTTCACGTCAGACTTCTTGTCGTCAACGATTTTCTTTGCCGTGTCGATGGCGGTTTTCAAGCTTTCACGCGTCTTGTTGTCCTGCACCTTGCCTTCGGAATCCTTGTACAGGGTTTCCGCATCAGTAATGGTCTTGTTGAGCGTGTCCTTCGCATCCTTGACCTGCTTGTCCGTCTTGGACTTGTTCACCTTGCTTATGGCCTTGCCGATGGCGTCGATGGAATCATCTGCCTTGGCGATGTCGTCAACAACGCTGGCCTTGGCTTTGGATGCGCTCCACAGGTTCCACTTAGTGGCATGCGATGTGGCCGGAACGCCTTTCAGGGCATCCCCGGTCTTGATGCTTTTCGTCAACGCGTCCAACACGGTCTTGTCAAGCACGTCCGTTTCCTTCGTCGCCTTGACGAGCGTCCGTGCTTCCGCAAGTGTCTTCACCAGCTTCGAATCAGCCTCCTTGGCTGACTCAAGCTGGGACTCATAGGAATCGTATGCCGTATTGGACGCATACGCGTAGCCACCGCCCACGCCGGCAAGGGCAACAACCGCCGCGATAATACTGACAATAATCGTCTTCTTGGCGGGCTTCTTGGCGTTTCCCTCGTCGTTTTCGTTTGGGTTGAGGATGGTGGTTTCCTGCGTCTCCTCAAGGTTTTGGTTCTTTTCCATTTTTGTTTTGCTCCTTGGTTCTTATGTTCGATTCTCCCATGTGGGGTAGGCGAACACTACTCTTTAATGTGGACAAATCCACTATAACACGAGAATCGGCATGTCGCAACAAAAGATATGCTATACAGCCCAAAAACAAGAGACAGCAGCAATACGGCAGTCTTCCAATCCTAGCAATACCAGCGTCTACGCCGCTGATATACGTTTGGTTCATCCCAATCCTCATCCATCATGCCGCTGTTGTAAGTGTTAACGGCGATGCTCAGTGAGTCACGGATTCGGGTTTTATTCCCGTAATCCGTATACCAATCGTCCTCAATCCACCGCCAATCCTCCCACCGACGTGCCGGAATATGCGGATTCCTCTTCCGTGAATACGCATATTTTGCGACTTCGACATACTCCCAGTGAAACCGTCCGCAATCATAAGCGTGACTGAAACCGCGTGAACGGGCCTCGTCCTCGATAAGCGCATATGGTCTGTCCTTGAATGTTCTCGACATCATCGCCTCGTTTCGTGTTCTTGGATTAAATGGTACCGGTAGCGGATAGGTAAACGAAAAAACATATCCTCTTTCTATAAGAAAATTCCGTTTTTCCGAAGGTTGATTGTAGAAAACCTGATATATGTGAAAACGACAATACAAACCTCTAGAGGAGTTAGTCTATGGGTAATCCATTGAGTAAAAACTCCCGGAAAGTCAAGGACTCCATTCTTAAACGGGTGGGGAAGGCCGCTGTCGCACTGGTTGCGGCGACGGCTACCTTGGCTTCTGGAGTGATAACGACCGGTAGTGCGCTTGCCGCCACGACTGACGGCCCCGGCTACTGGTTCAATGCGACGCGTTCTGGGAGTTGGTGGGTTGGTACTCACGGTAGTTCTCTTGGACCGCAACGTTATGAGAACGGTAATCCGGTGTACTGTGTTGAGGCCGGTGAACCTGTTACCAATACCGGTACTTGGAATAAGGCTACGGATGTGAACCATAAGGTTGGTGCGTGGCTGGTTGAGAAGCATAAGGGTGATAGCAGTGATTTCACTCAGGCTTCGGTTGCTTATGCGATTCATGAGCATCTTAACCAAGGCAGTAGCCATTTCCGTCAGCTGGTAGCGGCTGGTTTGGAGGGTGCGGATATCAATGCCGTCGCCTCCAATGCGGCGAATCTTTGGAATGATGCATATAACACTCTTCCCGCTAACCTTAATGCCGCCTATGCCTATACCTCTGGCAAGCGTACCGGAACTGTTGACCCCGGCGTTAAGAACTCTAGCGGACAGTACATTGCTGGTATTCAGTACACTGCGACGTTGAACGGCCCGGCGAAATTTGACCAGACCGGAACCAATACAATCAGCGGAACCACCACTAATCAGGCGATGCACATTCCGTGGACGGCAACCGGCAACGGAAAGGTAACAGCCAGCATCTCAGTTAATGTTCCGACTGCCGCCGTTCTAAATTCCCCCGGTCAGGATATGATGCGGGCGTCCGACCCTGAGAATCAGACTGCTGATGTTCAGTTCTCTGTGTCGCGTGATTTTCAGCCGACCGTCAGTACCAGCGTCAGTAAGAAACAGTTGACCCGTGGCTCCCCGGTCGAAGACCGTGTGACCTCCGGTGTCGCTTCCTCCGACGACGAGTGGGCGGACAACGTGCCCGTCAAATTCAAGGGCTACTATTTCGTCGGTGACTCCAAGCATATTCTTCAAGTCATCAAGAAGAACAATGGTGAGAATCCGACCGACTATTTGAAGCGTCTGCGTGAAACCGATGGCATCCGTCAGGTTGCCGCCGCGACCACCAGCTTCACCAAGAGCGGTCAGACCAACACCGTCAAGGCGAAGGCCGCTACCGGTGGCATCGACTATGACAGTGTGAACGGTTTGGACGATTATCAGGTGTCCGATGAGGACGCTGGACTGTTCGGAACATGGGTTTGGGTTGAAGTCAAGGCAGACCAGTCCCAGCAGGATTACATCAAAGGCGATTACATCGATGAGTTCGGCAAGGCTCAGGAAACGTCCGTGAGTGTTCTGCCGCCGAACCACGACTCCACCGTGTTGGAGCAGGAGTCCGGTATGAACAAGGACATCCTCGATGAAATCAACATCAGCCGTCTGCCGTCCGATTACGGTAAGTTCACCGGTGATACGAACTATGGTTTCGGTGCTGATGCGAAGGCCAAGATTCGTGTCTGGTGGGCTGGCTCCGGCACCGGCAACAAGGATGAGGATGAGAAGTACGTTCCGACCACCGAAGAGGAGCCTACTCAGGATGCCAACCACAAGCTGGTTGGCGAATGGGAGGTTCCGGCCATGAACGGCAAGTACAAGGTCGGCGGCGGTAAAATCGTTCTCTATCCGAGCGATGGTAGCGACGCCAAGACCGTTGCAACCGATGTGAACATCAAGGTCACGGATAAGGCCCATTGCGGCTACTACGTGTTCATCTACGACTTCCCCGGCTCCGACCGTGCGAAAGGATTCAAGAGCGCGTACAACAATCCGTGGGAACGTTCCTTCGTCACTCAGGACGCGCAACCCGTCACATTGACCACCAACGTGAACAAGACCACCGTCACCCAAGGTGAGAAGTTCTACGATACCGCGACCATCTCCGGTCTGGTTCCGCGTGGCTCCTATGTCACCTTCACCGCGTATGACGCCGTGTCCGGCGAGCCGGACGTGTCCACCAACAAGCTGTTGGACAACACTCGCGTGAACGTCACCAACGACCAAGCCGACCATTCCGACACCACCCAGTTCGAGGTTAAGTCCCCGGAAATCAGCACCAACAAGATTGGTAAGGTCTACTGGGTTGCGAAACTCTACAATGCCAAAGGAAAGGCTCTCGCGGGTCACGCCATCGGCTTGGAGAACGAGACCATCGAAGTGGTAGGCCCGTCCCTCACCACCAAGACCAGCGCACAGCAGACCTATGTCGGTCGTCCGTTCCACGACACCGCCGTCATCAACAACAAGATTGATGCTGGCGCGTATCTGACATTCACCGCCTATGACGCGGTTTCCGGCAAGCCGGATACGAATGCCGCGAAACTGCTTGACAACAAGCGTGTGGACATTCCAGCCGACAAGATTGCATCTTCCGGCGCCGGTAAGAGCTTCACTGTTGATTCCCCGGACGTGACCGCCACCAAGGCCGGTATCGTCTACTGGAAGGCGACGCTCTACAACAAGGGCGGAATGGAACTCGCCACCCACGAGCTGGGTGCCACCGGCGAAAGCGTTCTTATCAAGAACCCGTCCATCACCACCAAGGTCAGCAAGGAACAGGTTTCCATCAACGAGGAGTTCACCGATACCGCCACCATCAACGGCGAGGTCGAGTCCGGCGATTATGTCACCTTCGACGCCTACGCTCCGGTTGACGGCGCTCCGAACGCCCAAGGTGCGAAACTGCTCGACTCCGAGCGTGTGAACATTCCGGCCAAGGATGTCACCGCAAGCCAGAACGGACAGGCCATCAACGTCACCAGCCCGAAGACCCACGCCACCGAAGGCGGAAACGTGTATTGGAAGGCCACCCTGCACCGTGCCAACGGCACTGTGCTCGCCACCCATGATTTGGGTGTTGGCGGTGAAACCGTTCAGGTCAAGTATCCGACCATCACCACGCACGTGTCCTCCACGAGCGTCGGTGTCGGAGAGGGCTTCTACGACACCGCCGACATCAAGGGTGTCGTCCACGCGGGTGACTTCGTGGTGTTCCGCGCCTACGATGCGGTCGGTGAGAAGCCCGACACCAACGCCAGCCTTCTGCTGAAAGACCAGAAGGTCAACATCACTGCGGCTCAGGCGAAGGACTCCGCTCAGGACAAGACCGTGACCGTCAAGTCCAAGACCGTCAACACCATGAACGGTGGAAACGTGTATTGGAAGGCAACCCTGTACGACAAGCAGGGACGCCAGCTTGCCACCCACGACCTTGGACTTCCGGAAGAAACCGTCACGGTTCGTCCTCCGACCATCACCACCCAAGTGACCAAGGGCAAGGTCAAGCCGAGCGAGGAGTTCGCTGATAAGGCGACCATCTCCGGTAAGGTGCTCAAAGGTTCCTACGTCACGTTCACCGCTTACGACGCGGTATCCGGCGACCCGGATGCCAATGCTCCTAAGCTGTTGGACAACGTGCGCGTGAACATCAAGGACTCCGATGCGGAAGCCTCCGCGTCCAAGAAGTTCACCGTCACCAGCCCTACCACCCACACCGATAACTCCGGTTCCGTGTACTGGGTTGCGACTCTGTGGTCTCCGCAAGGCAAGCAGTTGGCTTCCCACGATTTGGGTCTGCCGTCCGAAACCGTTCAGGTGAATCCGGGTGGTATCGTCACGTCCAACGCGCAGAAGATGGGTGCGACCGGCGAACAGCTGTACGATGAAATCACCGTTTACGATGAGACCAATGAGGCCGAGTCCGCTGATGGTCAGGTTCACGAAGGTGGAGGCAACAGCAATCCGACCGGCGTCATCGGTCGTATTCCGCAAGGCTCCACCGTCACCGTGGAAATGTACCGTCAGGCCGAAGAGGATGACGGCGACCAAGGCTTGTTCAAGATTGCCGAGAAGACCGTCACCATCGACACCAACAAGTTCACCGCAATCAAGGCCGGTCAGGAAGGCAACCGTCCGGGCAAGCTGACTTTCAAGGTCACTGACCCGAGCTTCAAGACCACCAAGGCTGGCATGATTTACTGGAAGGCCACGTTGAAGACCCCGCAGGGCGGCGTGCTCGACCAGCATATCTACGGTGAAAAGGGTTCCGACCACAAGACCGGTTACAAGAGCTACGAACGCACCCCGGTGCAGAAGTTCTCCACCACCGTGTCCAAGAAGTGGCTGAGCGACGCGAACGGCAATTACGAGGACAAGACCACGCAAATCTACGACGTGCTCCACCAGACCTCGTATGAGCAGTTCGACGGCGAATCCATCGACGGAGACACCTACACCACCGGCAAGACCGCCCAAACACCGAACGGTGCCAAAGTCCAGTTTGAAATCTGGGCCAAGGACGGCGCGAACGCTGGCAAGATGGTCAAGCAGTACAATGCCGAAGACCTCCCGAAGGTTCGTGAACTCGCCAAGAGCGAAGACCCGGACAAGAACCATCCGTATGTGGGTACCGATGGTCTGGACAACTACCAGAACGTCAAATCCTCCACGTTCCCGATTCCGTCCGACTGGTCTGCGAACAAGTACTACTACCGTGTGAAGATTACCGTCCCGTCCACCACTCCGGGCGCTGGAACCGACCCTGCCGACAACAATCGTGATGTTGTCTGGTACGGCGGCGACGACGAATCCGAAGAGTTCGACGTGATTCACATGGACACCAAGAGCACCGAACCGTTGTGGCTCGACAGCATGAACGTGTCCGACGAAATCACGTTGAAGGGCAACATTCCGGCTGGCTCCCAGTACGAAGCCGAATTGTGGCGCACAAGCAAGGATGGCAACGTCCGTAAGGACGCGGCCACCAAGCAGGATGATTCCGACCATAATGGCATCGCCTCCGAAAAGGTCGCCACCACCGGTCGCGTAAACATTCCGTCCAAGGCCATCGGCGCCCACCTCAATGGTGTCACCTTCCGCTCCAAGAGCGTGAAGAATCCGGGTGTCGGCTCCTACATCTGGCGTGTGAAGATTTACACTCCGGAAATGCCTCACAAGGATGGCAACGGCGTGGGCACTGGTGGAGACACCAGCATGAACTCCGCATTCGGTGTCATCACCAAGGAGTGGATGACCGCCGCCAAGGCCACCACCGACGCCGATGACTCCCAAGCCGGTGACTACTGGCAGAACGCCACCGCCAAGCAGAAGGGCAATGGAGACGGCTACGCCGACCGTTGGCTCCTGTTCGACGGCAAGAACATCGCATCCGAGAAGTTCGAGGTCGTGAAGCTGACCACGAACGTGACCGGAACCCCGAACATCCACACCAGCGAAGGCGAGCATTACGTCGATGTCACCAACGGCAACGATGTGAACGATAAGCTCACCATCACCGGTTATATGCTCAAGGACTACAAGGTCGCGTTCAAGCTGTACAAGCAAGCCGAGAATCAGACTGCGGACAAGGACACCGTCGTCAAGACCCTTGACCCGGTTGCCCTGACCGAAGCCCAGAAGACCCTCGACTCCGCTTCCGTACATCTGACCGACCCCGCCGACTACTACTGGCAGTGGGTGTTCACCAAGCCGGACGGCACAGCCTTCCAGCCTGACAACATCAACCCGGCAGTCTCCGACAAGCGCATCAAGGACGAATCCTTCCACGCAGTCCGTGTAACCACCAGCACCTACAAGTGGGCTTCCAAGAACGGTACCGTTCAGGATGTCGCACGACTCGAAGGCCACCTGCCTGAGAACGCGACGCTCACCTTCGAGATGCATGATTACGCAACCGGCAAGAAGGTCGCCTCCACCAAGTCCGCCACCCTCAAGGAACTGGGCTTCGACAAGTCCAGCATCGACCAGCAGTTGACCAGCCCGAGCCTCAAGGTTCCGGACGCAATCGACTACTACTGGGTTGAGGTTCTGAATCTGCCGAAGGATGACCAGAGCACTCCGTTGCACACCGGCAAGGACAAGATTAAGAACGAGTCCTTCCGCTCCATCGAAGCGCAGACCGATGTCGCCACCGAACGTTACGTGGGCACCGTGGTCAAAGACCATGCCGACCTGACCAACGTGAAGTGGAAGCAGTCCGGTGACATCCGCGACGATTTGACCGAAGGATTGGACGCACGCTGGTTCCTGTACAAGCAGGGCGACGGCGACGTGAAGACCGATAAGAAGATTTTCACCGGCGACTACGTGCATCTGACCAGCGGACAGACCGAAGCCTACGGCCCCGAACACAAGATGAACGAGGTGGGCGACTACTACTGGGTCATCGAAATCAGCGACCCGAGCACGAACCACAAGGTCGTCAAGCTGGGAACCCAGCGTGACCCGCGTGAATCGTTCCGCATCGTAAAGGCTTCCTCCGAAGCTCAGGTGGCGCAGCAGGTCAACAAGCCCACCAAGGACACCGTGACCATCACCGGACATCCGGCTGAAGGCACTCTGGTCTCTTGGAACCTGTACAAGACCAACACCGCCGACGACGACGATTATCTGATTGACAAGACCGAGCAGCAGCAGGGCGAGAGCGAAGGCTCCAACGATACTGACGTCGATGCCGAACCTCAATCCGATAACGGCGAAGCCTCCGACAGCATGCTCGTCGCAAGCTATCAGACCCCGTCCGACGGCGCTCACCTCATCACCGCCGAGGAAGCCGCCGAGGCGTTGAAGAACGGCAAGGTGACAGTGGAAAGCCCCGAGTACACTCCGACCGATGTTGGTGAATACTACTGGGTGTTCAGTCTGACCAGTCCGACGAAGAACCTCGCCGGTGACGGACAGCCGAACAAGCCGCAGAACGATAAGGACACCAGCCATCTGGAGTCCGAGGACTTCTTCACCGACCGCGCCCATGTGGCCGATGAGACCGTCCAGATTATCGACGCGACCACCAAGACCAAGCCGCTGGGACACGTCGGGGAGAAGTTCCACGACACCGTGCTCCTTCAAGGACGCGTGCCGGAAGGCTCTCAGGCGGACGCCACCCTCTACCGTCAGGTGGACGGCGATGATTCCAGCAAGGATGAGGAGGTTCTGACCACGAAGCGCACTACGCTCTCCGAAGGTCAGGCGTTCGCGGACTTGGAGGATGTGACCGTTGACAAGGTTGGCGTGTACTACTGGCGTGAGCACGTATACGTGCCGACCAAGCACACCACTTCGGCCGACCACGACAAGAAGGTGGAAGTCGAGAAGACCCCGACCATCACCGGAAAGCCTCGCGTAAGCAACGAGACCGTCAACGTGGTCAACGTGACCACCACCACCCACCGTCTGGAAGAATCCGGCACCAAGCTTCAAGACAAGGCGAAGATTGAAGGCGACGTCGTTGACGGCTCTTACATCATCTTCACCCTGTGGAAGCAGTCTGATGGCGACGACTCCAGCAAGGACGAGAAGGTGTTCACCAGCGACAAGGTGATGCTCAAGGCCGGTCAGAAGGAAGCCGACTCCCCGACCTACGAGGTCAAGGAGACCGGAACCTACTACTGGCGTGAAAGCATCTACAATCCGGTCGAGGACACCGACATTCCGCCGTGCGTCCCGCCGACCGGCAACACCGACAAAGACCATCCGTGTGACACTCCGGTTCACACCGAGAAGCCGCGCACGCCGGGTGAAACCACCGACGTGGTGAAGGTCACGACCAAGGCCCAGACCAACGGCACCGCCACCAAGCCGGTCAAGGATACCGCCCTCATCGAAGGCAAGATTCCTAACGACGACTACGAGCTGGTGTTCGAGCTGTGGAAGCAGAACGGCAACGATGTGAAGGGCGACAAGAAGGTCGCCACCACCGACGCCGTGAACGTCCCGCAGAACGCGACCACGGTCGATTCGCCGGAAGTCACCCCGTCCGACGCTGGAACCTACTACTGGCGTGAGAAGCTGGTGGAGAAGTCCACCAAGCGGCTCGTCCACTACGGTGATGCCCGCGTTCCGGGCGAAACCGTAATCGTGGGCGAACTCGCCAAGACCGGTATCGCAAGCGGCTTCATCATTCCGCTCATCGGAGTGCTTGCAGTGCTTGGACTGGGATTGGCGGTCGTTTCCGAAGGCAAGCGTCGCATCGCTTCCCTCTCGAACGGCGCTCATCTGTCCGGCTCCACAAAGTGACGGACTGAAACAGTAGGGGAGGGGCCGATAGGGTTCCTTCCCTACACCGCCTAGTTTGGGGAGGCGGGAGAGCATGACTCCCCGCCTCCCCAAACTTTTCTTTGAAGGTCTTTAACATAGAAAGAAAAACACGGAAAGAGGAGACATGCGTAAACCTATCGCCCTGCTTGCGGCAGGCTCGATGATGCTCATGCCGCTATTGGGGGCCACGAGTGTCGTGCTGACACCCGTATCGGAGGCTTATGCCGCGTCCGCCAATAGTACCGTAAGCGACTATCCGGAGGGCGTGAAAGCCTATCTAGATGGAACTTGGTTGGCGAGTTTCGACCCGTCAGGAAGCGGAGAAGTATACGATGCGACCGGTAGAACGGTCAGACTGTCCGGAGTCCCCGACGATTGGACTGTGCAATGGCGTAGCGCGTTCAACGAAATCACCAACAAGAACTCCATCCTGTATATCCTGTCCAACGGTTCCACCACATACCGTTACTGGTTCGATGGGGCTGACGGCGCGGTTCATACCGTCGAGGAGCTTCATGGCATGACAATCACTCTGAACGGTCAGGCTGTGGACGGTGACATTACCCAAGGATTCACTATCCACGATGTGACCGCCGGGGATATGAAAGGCTATGAGAACGCGCCATACGGCTGGGTGTTGGATGGTGATTCCGAGGATGACCATTACACGTATACGGCCCATCCGGAGGATTCGGACACGCCAAGTGTCCAATATACGTTCTTGTACGACGATACCCGGCCCCATGACAGCATCAACTCGTTGAGGAATCTGAAAGCGTATCTGACTGTTGATGGCAGTGCGGTGAAAGGATTCGACTACACGCTCGCCAACACCGACCCCCTCGCTATTCCAATGAACACCGACGTGCGTTTGGAAGGCGTGCCCGACGGTTGGAAAGTTGACTACAACAATCCTTCCACCGGGAAACTAAACCGCGTATACACGCTGACCGGCCCCTGCGGCGACACGTTCACCTACATCTTCCATCCAACCTCGGATTACGAAGGCTACTATTACATCGACCAGCTCCAATACGTCCGAGCATTCGCTGACGGGGAACTGGTGGACGGATTCGACTACAGGGGAGGCGCATGGAGCTTCCCTGAAACCACCAAGAACGTCGAAATCGCCAACGTGCCCGACGATTGGAACACTCAACGCAGTGTTGACGGCAACACCATCACCTACGTGGTATCCAGCCCGAACAATTCCGTCTCTGTCACCTACGTGTTCAACATCGCCAAACATCAGGCAAGTCTGGACGAATTATCGAATGTGAAAGCCATCGTCGGCGGCAACTATGTTTCCGGATTCAACCCGAAACAGTCCGGTATCTACGAATACGAAGACGGTCAAGGAATCGCCATCGTCAACGTGCCGTCCGGATGGACTCAGACCACAACCGACGGTGACGGATACAAGGTGTACACGTTGACCAGTGGAGACCTTTCGGTATCCTACCGTTTCAACAAGCATGTGAAAACCTATTCGGTGGACGAGCTTGCCAAAGTGTCAGCCTCTACCGACGACGGCGTGGTTCAGGACTTCAAGCCGATGGAGTCCGGCACCTACACCATTGGCGAGCACGCTACCGTGTGGATTACCGGCGTGCCCGACGGTTGGGATACCAAATCGTCCGACAATGACATGACCTACACGGTGACCAGTCCCGACGGGAAAATCAAAGTCGTCTACACGTTCAAACATGCGAAGCACAAGTATTCCGCTTCCGAATTGAAGAACGTCACCGCAAAACTCCCCAACGGAGACTACCTCAACGGCTTCGACCCGGTCTCCGGTGGTGAATTCACCGTACCGATGGGAACCAAGAACGTGACCATCGGCCATATTCCGAACGGGTGGAACCTCACCAAGAACAATGGACTGTCCTACACGCTGACCAGCAGTGACGGGGAAGTGTTCGTCTCCTATAAGTTCCATGCGAAGAACGGACATACGGTAGTCTTCGACACTGATGGAGGAACCACTGTCGAATCCCAAACCGTCGAGGATGGGGGAACTATCACACCACCCGACGACTATCCGTCCAAGACCGGCTACCGTTTCAAAGGCTGGTACAAGGATGGAGTCCCATACGATTTCACACAACCCGTCTATGATGATGCGGTAATCACCGCCAAGTGGACGGTAAACACTTACGAAGTGTATTTCGACGCCGGAGCCAGTGACGACTGGTATCCTATGCAGACCATCGCATATGGCGATAAGGTCGTCAAGCCGGTTGACCCGACTTTGGACGGTTACGATTTCGATGGATGGCTGTTGGATGGCAAAGCGTACTCGTTTGACACTCCTGTCACCGCCGACATGACATTGACCGCGTCTTGGAAGACCGCGCAGGTGCAGACGCATACGGTGACTTTCACCGGTGCGGGCGATGATTTCACCCAGACGGTGGCGGATGGTTCCTCGGCCACCGTCCCAACGGTTCCCTCCAAGAAAGGCTACACGTTCGACGGATGGTATTCCGGAGACTCCCTGTACGATTTCACCACGCCCGTTACGGATGATTTGACTGTGGAAGCCCATTGGACGAAGAACGCGTACACCGTCAGCTTCGACTCCAATGGCGGAAGCGACGTGGACTCCCAGCAAGTGCCCTACAGGGAGAAGGCATCCCAGCCGGACAATCCGACATTGGACGGCTACACGTTCCAAGGTTGGATTCTTGACGGCGACCCGTATGATTTCAACACTCCAGTCACCTCCAGCATCACGTTGAAGGCACTATGGTCTAAGAACACGCCAGTAGCCAAGAAACATACGGTCACATTCGACAGTGGCAAGGGAAGCAAGGTCGATAGCCAAACCGTCAAGGAAGGCGACCCCGTGTCCAAACCGGACAATCCAACCCGTGAAGGCTACACGTTCAACGGTTGGCTGTTGGGCGGAGACCCTTATGATTTCACCACTCTCGTCATGCAGGATTTGACGTTGACGGCCTCTTGGACGAAGAATAAGAGCACGTACACCGTGAAGTTCGATTTGAACGGGGGAGACGGCGATATCGCAGACCAGAAGGTCAAGGAAGGCTCCACCATCGACCGGCCAGACAATCCAACCCGTGAAGGCTACACGTTCATGGGATGGCAGTATGAGGACTCCGACTGGAACTTCCTGAACACCGTCACATCCAACATGACATTGACGGCGCAATGGAAGCGCAACGAGGTCAAGAAGTATACGGTCACTTTCGACACTGCGAACGGCACCAGCATCGACCCGCAGACCATCAAGGATGGCGGCAAGGTTTTCAAGCCGGACGACCCGACCCGTGAGGGCTACGAGTTCAAGGGATGGACTCTGAACGGCGTTGACTACGATTTCACCGCTCCGGTGAAAGCCGACCTCGTTCTGACAGCCGTATGGACTCCCGTCAAGCCGAAGACCTACACCATCACGTTCGACACCGATGGAGGAACCGTAGTCCCCTCCCAGACGGTGAAGGACAAGGGAACGGCGACCGAACCTACCGCCCCAACCAAGACCGGTTACGAGTTCAAGGGTTGGCTGTTGGATGGGAAAACGTATGATTTCACCACGCCCGTCACCAAGGATGTGACATTGAAAGCCAAGTGGGAGAAGACGAAAGTCGAATCCTACACGGTGGCGTTCAATTCAGCGGAAGGAAGTGAGGTGGCGTCCCAAACGGTCGAACAAGGCAAGACCGCCGTCAAACCTGACGACCCGACCCGTGAAGGCTACACATTCCTCGGCTGGTATGCGGGAGACGCCGCATACGATTGGGATACTCCGGTCACAGGCAACCTCATTCTGACCGCACACTGGCAGAAGGACGAGCAACCCCAGCCGAAGACCTACACGGTCACGTTCGACTATCAGAACGGCAGTCCCTCCGATACTCGAACAGTGTCCGAGGGGAACACCGTCTCCCCGCCGGAAAATCCGGTGCGAGACGGTTACGACTTCCAAGGATGGGTTGCTATCGACGGTTCCGAATTCGATTTCGAACAGCCGATTACCTCTGACACTCTGGTGAGCGCCAAGTGGAAGAAGCATGAAGACCCGAAGCCGGTCATGCACACCGTCACGTTCAACTCGAACGGAGGCACGAGCATCGACCCGCAGACGGTTCAGGACGGGTTGACCGTCCGCCGTCCGGCAGACCCGGTGAAGAACGATTATGTGTTCGACGGATGGTATCTTGACAACGACCAGTATGATTTCAACAAGCCAGTCACCGGTGACATCACGCTGACCGCAATCTACCATCGCAAACCGATACCACAGCCGAACACGTACACCGTGCGTTTCGACACCGGTGAGGGAAGCAAGGTTGACCCGCAGACCATCATTGAAGGCAAGACCGTCATCCGTCCGGCAGACCCGAGCATGGACGGTTACGACTTCCAAGGATGGCTGTTGGACGGCAAGGATTATGATTGGAACACTCCAATCACCGGCGACATGACTCTGACCGCATCGTGGAAGAAGCATGAGGAGCCGAAGCCCGTCACCCATACGGTCAGCTTCTACACCGATGGCGGGAACACGGTCGCACAGCAGACCGTGAACGACGGTGAGACCGTCACGGTACCGGATACGCCAACCAAGAACGGATACACGTTCTCAGGGTGGACGCTGAACGGCGAACCATACGATTTCAACCTTCCCGTCACAGCCGACATCACCTTGAAGGCCACATGGGTTGAAAACCAGAAGCCCCAGCCGAAACGCCACACGGTCACATTCGACACGACCGGAGGGTCTGAAATCGGCCAGCAGACCGTCGATGAGGGGGAGAAAGCCATCCAACCCGCAAACCCAACCCGTGAAGGATACGACTTCCAAGGCTGGTTGCTGAACGGACAAGCCTATGATTGGAACACTCCAATCACCGGCGACATCACCCTCACCGCATCGTGGACTGAGAAAGCCCCGACCCTATTCACGGTCGCGTTCAATACGGGCGGCGCTTCCAACATCCCATCTCAAAAAGTCAAGGAAGGTGATAAGGCCGCACGTCCGACCGACCCGAAGCGTACCGGATACACTTTCACCGGATGGCAGTTGAACGGCAAGGACTACGATTGGAACACTCCAATCACCACGGATATCATTCTGACCGCCACATGGCAGAAGAACGAAACTCCGAAACCGGTCTTCTACACCGTCAAATTCGACACCGGCAACGGTTCGAAGATTGACCTGCAAACCATTCAACAGGGAGGAAAGGTCAAGAAGCCCGCAGACCCGACCCTGAACAGTTACAAGTTCATCGGATGGCAGTTGGATGGCAAGGACTACGATTTCAACACTGCGGTATCCAAGGATATGACTTTGACCGCAGTGTGGGAAGCCAATACCCTGCCCCCGACCGTCAAGAAGCATACCGTGACAGTGACCTTGTATGACGGCAAGACCGAACGTTATGAGGTCAAGGATGGTGAGAAGCTGACACTTCCATCCAATCCAACCCGTGACGGATACGTGTTCGACGGTTTCATTGACAAGGACGGCAACGTCTACGACATGAGCAAGCCCGTGGTCAAAGACCTGACGTTGACCTGCGTGTGGAAGAAGGCCAACGGCGTCTCCTCCGACAAGGACAAGGAGATTGCCGACGCATCCACCAATGGGACGGTTGGTAATGGCGAACAGAATTCTGGCTCCCAGAATCCTCTAGCCAGCACTGGCGCTCCAATCTACGGAATGGTCATCGCGGCCATCATCGCCGGACTCGGCGGCATTGGAATACTGCTCGCCCGGCTATGTAGCCGAAACGAGTAACGCCTATATATAGCGAGGAAGCCTCCAGTCTTAAAAACTGGGGGCTTTCTCGGTTAAGGGTGTGTATGATTGTTTTGTTATTTTTTCTTTAGAAAGTTTTACTGTGTCTATCAATTCCCCGAAATGCCATGAACAGAATCAAGAAGACAACCGACATGTGACATACTCGGAGAGTATGTCTAATAGCGTCAACGTCGAAGCACGACGTGAGGCTTTGGAAGGGGAGTACATCTTCTCTTCTTCGTCTGTTGACGAACTGATGAGGTTTCTTGATAAAGATGATTAATTACGATTCCATTGGGGGTAGGGGCCTTCTCTTTCGTGTTTTCTGTCAAATCACGCCAATATCTGCTATACTGGGATAGTTCACAAATTCAATGGAAGGTTTAACACATGCCAACCCCAAGCACAACCCTCGAAGGCCGACTCACCGACGACCCGCAACGCAACCAGCGCAACCCCAATCTGGTTGAATTCTCCATTGCGGAAGGCACTCGCTATCAGGATAAGAAGACCGGCGAGTGGAAAGACGGGCAGACGCTTTTCGCACGATGCAAAGTGTGGGATACCACGCTCGGCAACAACATCATGAACACACTCCGTAAAGGCATGGACGTGGTGGCGTTGGCCGACGTGAAGCAGAACAGTTGGACTGACCAGCAGACCGGACAGAAGCGTTCGATGGTGGAATTCACAGTCACCAACATCGGTGTCGGACTCCGTCACGCGACCGCGCAGGTCATGCCGAATCCGAAACGCAACGGCGGATACGACGGCGGCAACCGTACCAACACCCAGCAGAACAATGGTCAGATGTTCCAAAATCCGAACAATCCGCCAGTGTTCCAAAATCCGAACAATTATGGTGCCGACAATTTCCAGCCAGCCGCATCCGACGGCCCGTGGGGTGCTCCGATGGGCAATCCGGCACCGGTGTCGCAGAACGACGAGCCGGAATTCTAGTCTCTAAAAGCGCGGGGTCATGCGTTTTAAGCATAGACCCCGCGTTCTTTTTGGTTTAATCAGAAGGGGATAAAATAATGGTCAAACCCGGTCGCAAACCCATGGATGTTGCCGGTCAACGTTTCGGGAAACTCACGGTGGAAAAGTATGTTCCCAATACTAAAAAAGGTTCCTATTGGTTATGTTCTTGCGATTGCGGCAATAACGTCGTCGTATCTTTAGGTAATCTGAAAAAAGGCAATACAAAAAGCTGTGGGTGTCTTTCTAAAAAAGGAAAACCTTACGGGGAACGGCCACGGGGAAAACGTAACGAGCTTTCGTCCACTTCTAAGGGGAGACGCCGGAGAGCAGATGAGTTGTGCGGAAAACAATTCGGACGTTTGACCGTATTAAGTTTTCAAGGTGTCAATAAGAACCATCACTCCGTCTACTTATGCCGGTGCTCTTGCGGGAAAACAGTCTCAGTAGTTAGAAATGCCCTAACTACGGGGAACACTAGAAGTTGCGGGTGTTTTGAAGTTCAAAGGACTCGGGAAACCCGACTTAAACATGGTGACGCTTCTGAAAATTCTCCGTATGTTAAGCTTTTTCACTCGTGGAAACTGATGCTTGACCGTTGTAGCAATCCCCGTAACGTTTCTTATTCTCATTACGGGAAAAGAGGTGTTCAGGTCTGCGATGAATGGAAGGAATGGGGAATCTTCAAAAAATGGGCTATTGACAATGGGTGGAAAGCGAACGCTGGATTATCCCTCGACAGAATAGATGTTGACGGAAACTATGAACCGGATAATTGCAGGTGGACGGATGCCAAGACGCAGTCTAATAATAAAAGGAAAAGCATACGAGTCGTATATGGTGACAAACGTATTTCATTGTATGATTGGGCGAGAATAAAGGGAATTTCTTTAGAAGAAGCAAAAGGAATGTTCTCCTCAAATATATTGGAGAACCCACCTCAACTATTAGAAGAAAAGGACGACAACGTGGAAAAGAAAAAAATCACAAAGATTTCCGACGGAATGAAAATCGGGTATTTAACCGTACTTCGACCCAATGGGAAAGACAGGTACGGTCATGTCGTCTATCTTTGTCGTTGCGTGTGTGGCAGGGAGAAAAATGTTCTGGTTTCCAATCTAAGGAATGGTAGTGTCAAAAGCTGTGGGTGCATGAGAAAACAGCTCATATCCAAAGCTAGGACAAAACACGGGGATAGTATTAAAAGCTCTCCATATTATCGGTTGTATAGGGTTTGGGACGATATGATTCACCAGCGTCGGATTGAATCATATGAGGAACGGGAACTTATTCCCGTTTGCAAAGACTGGTCTGTATGGGCGTCTTTTAAGGAATGGTCTTTAGCCAATGGGTATTCGAAGGATAAAAAGTTAACGAGAATTTCATATCGTAAAGGCTACGAACCGGATAATTGCGTTTGGCGTTCTGAGGGTGAGTATGTTTTGCATAAGTTTTAATCAAAGATTGGAAACATTTTATGTATGGTTCTTTAGTTGACGCCGATAGCAGCGATTATGTCAGAAAAGAAATATGGGCAGTCCCCGTCCATAAAAAATCCAAGCAGATAAGAGGATACTAAATGCGCGTGCAACATTACAATCCAAATCCCGTCCCCCAACCGAAAGATGCCTACGAATGGCGCGCTTTCCTGTTCAGCCACTTGGATAAGCCAGTACCATTGAATTGGAACAGCAACTCCCAACATCAAAGGAAAAACAAGTGGCGTCGATAAAAGTATTCATGGGAAACACGATATATCCGGTGGAAATATATAAAGGCCAGCATATAAGCTTCTACTATCTTCCAGCCGGTGAGCATACCGCGCCCGGTCGTGAGGAACAGGTTCAGAAAGCCACTTTGGAGAATGAGTCCGGCAGAACCATCAATGTGACTTGGGAGGCTGTCGGCGGCTTGTTTAAGAACAAGATTGTGACCAAGCATGCTCCTCTACTTCGCCGTATGATGGGCGCTTCGGACACCTACCAGTTCGACAAGTGCATTGGTGGCCCGCAGTTCTTCTCCGCGCAGGAAGAAGCGGAGTGTTAAATTGGGTTCACCTGCACATAAAGCGGCTCCAACTAGAGTCATGCAACGTCGCCGTAGGCTGTTCCAACGGCGTATCGCGGTTTGTTTGTTGGCGGGAATGTTCGCCGCCGCCGGTACGTCTATGCTTGTGTTGAAGCCAACTCCCAGCGCTTACGCTGAGGCTAAGCCGTTTGATACGAGTACCGCTACTACTCGAAGCACGTTGACTGAAACCAGTGCGGCATCCCGTAGCGCGTCCCGTGAAGAGTTGAAGGATTATAAGGCCACGAGCAATGATGGAAGTTGGAGCATGTCCGACTCCGATGGTGTGACCGGCAAACTGACTGCTATCAGTGCGGATAATCCGGTGGTTAAATCGTTGATTAACGGTCGTGACGAGGGTCAGACTCCTGACGGTTTCAATCCGAATCATGCGACCGGAGACACGGGTAACGCCTACGAGTTTTCGCAATGCACTTGGTGGGCTTACGTGCGCCGCCACCAGTTGGGATTGCCCGCTGGCTCCCACATGGGCAATGGTGCCGACTGGGCGAACACGGCACGCAAACTCGGCTACTGGGTTGACGGCACTCCTAGGGTTGGCGACGTCATCTGCTTCCAACGGGGGCAATACGACTCCGACCCGACCTATGGTCATGTGGGAATCGTGGAGTCCGTGGGCGGGGATGGTTCCATCACCACGTCCGAATGCGGTAGCGCATACAATGGCAAACCGTTCAGCCGCACTTTCACTGCGGAACAGGCGTCCCAACTGCAATTCATCCACTACTGACCGGAAAGAACACAAGAATGGTGAAACCGCTTTCAAACCGCTCGCGCCGAAGCATTATGACTCCCCAAGGCGCGATAACAGGCCATGAGTTTGACGAGTTCGTGAAAGCCAGAGGTGGCACACCCTACCGGCTCGACACCGGCGGGGATGGAATCTTCGACCCATTCCAAGAAGACGGAAAGAACAGCAAAAGCCCATCGAAGAAATGATTTGCGGCACAGAAAGCCGCCAGAAGGGAAAGATGTAAACCATGTTGAATAAGGAAACAGCGCAGGAAATAAGCGAACTGTGCGTTGAGAAAATCGATTGGACGATAGTCGGCATTGAAGGTGGCACCGTAACCATCTTCACCGGCAAGGACAGGTATTACGCGTCCTACGGTACCGAAGGTAGTGACCCCATCACGGAGACGAGCAAGTCAAAGGAACCCGGCAACGCGAGGTGGTTTGAACGGGATGGAACCGTGTCCTCCGACCATCCGGTCATCTGCACGGTGAGCGTGCATGACGGAAAGGCTGAGACGGACGTTCGTCACATGCCGCCCATGTTCGATGAGGAAGCCTACGAAGCTGTTGCCAATATGGAACTTGATAGGAAATTCGTCCACGATGAAAGTGGAGAGGATTATTGGCCGGATTGGCCGAAGGACACCATCAAGGCATGGCAACAGTTCCGGGATGAGATTGAAGACATTCCGGAAGACTACAAATACGTTCTATTTGAGGTCGAGCCGAGCACGCAGAAACTTCTGTTCGCCTTGTCGGAAATCACCGGAATACACTATCTGTCTGAAATTCCACTCACCATCAAAGTACTGCCCGAGGATGCGAAACAAGTCCGATTCAGCATTCCCGAAAGCGAAGCGAAAATGTGGTGGGATGTTCGCGCCCGCAGTTGGGATAGCCGGTTCATCATATGTACCCACCAGTGGCCATTCCACAAGAAAGGACAATTGATATACACCATCATCGACCGGAAGCGTAACGTTCGCGGCGCATGCACCTATCTGGGTGGCGGGGCGAGCAAGGACGGCACGTATACGGACGTGGAATGCGCGGAACTCATCAGCCGACTATCCGACCCGAAGGACGAAACCCAAGTCAGCTACCGCAACTACGTGCCCTTGCGACTCGTGGAATACCGGTAGAAATTAAAAGAAAGGAGCCGAATATGGGAACCGACATCACCGTAACCCAATTGGGCAGTCCCGCCGACCCCACCTATCTCGTCCGCCGTGGCGACGAATTCTGGAGCGAATGGCATTTAAGCCGTTCCGAAGCCCAACGATTGGCCTCTGAACTAAGGAGCATGGGACTTTGAGGTTGAGCAATAGAAACAGCATTCACTCCCTCATGCTCGTGCTTTCACTGTGCGCGGACTGTCTGATGGCATTGCCCGCCACTGCGATGGCATACCCCCCATCAAACAACACCGTATACTCCGTGCGTTCGTTCCCCGCTACCACGACCACGCGCCGAGACCTGACCCGCGAAAGCATCAGCACCGACGTGCAGTCGGACAGCGATTGGGGTGGTATCGAAAACCTAATTGTCCCGCAGACTAAATCCCAAGCCGAGAAAGACGCCGAACTGAAAGCCCAACAGGAAGAGGAGACCCGCAAACAGGCACAGGCACAGGCACAGGCGGAACGACAAGCGCAAGCGCAAGCTATCCAACAGGAGGAAGCCAGCAGGAGTGCGGAACGAACCGTCATCACTCCCCCAGCATCCAAAACCGGACAGGCCGTGGCAGAATATGCGATGCAGTTCAGCGGATACCCATACGTGTACGGCGGCAACCAGCCATCAGGCTGGGATTGTTCCGGATTCGTCCAATACGTGTTCGCGCAATTCGGTGTCAGTCTCCCCCACCAGTCAGGCAGTCAAATGAGCGTCGGTTCGCCCGTGGCATCATTGGCGGAAGCCCAACCGGGTGATATTCTCGCCAACGGTTCGCACGCCGCCATCTACATCGGCAACGGCATGGTCATGAACGCCATGAGTCCAAGCCAAGGCACTGGAGTCGCACCGGTCAGCATGGTCATGTACGGAAGCTACGCAATCAGACGAGTGGTGTGATTCTTTTGTTGGCTGGTATCTTCGACGCATTCTTCCGTAATCCGCCGGATGCCAGCCAACGTTTTAGTCGGGAAATCATCCACCTTTGTATTTGTAATCGTGTTTGACTTTTTGCTCACGTGTTTTCATCCAATTCCTACAGAAAATACCCTAATGTAGAAGTAACAACCCTCCAAAATTGAAAGGCCCCCAAAATGACCGACCCAAACTACAATCCGCAACAATACCCGGACACCGGCCAAAACCGACAACAGTATCAGCAACCCCAATACGGTCAAACACAACAACAGACTTACCAGCAACCGCAGTATGCGCAACCGCAAACTAACCCGTATGCCGCTAATCAGCAGTATGGGCAGACCCCTCAATACGGTCAACCCCAATATCAGCAACCGCAGTATGCACAATACCAGTATGGTCAGCAACCGTATGTGAATCCGCAACCCGCCGACACCGGCTCGTTCGGATGGGCGGTGCTGGGATTCTTCTTCCCTATCGTCGGCCTCATCCTCTTCCTCGTCTGGAAGTCGGAGAAGCCAGTCAGCGCGAAACAGGCGGGAATGGGAGCGCTAGCATCAGTCATCTCCACCGTGGTTCTATGGATTCTGCTCATAGTGTTCGCCGCAATGAGTGGAAGCGCCGTAACATATTGAGCCTGACAGCCCACCCAATTTTTTAGGATAAAAAACCTGTTATCCAGTAATAACAACCTTGCTGTACTTTATGGTGAATGTTGGAAGCTGACAGTCGGTTTCCACCCAAAACGAGGCTAAAGGATTGGGATGAAGGAAAAATTCATCCCAATCCTCTCCCTGCCCCCCCCTACAAGCAAGGAGATAATCCAAATGACCATGCCGCAACAGCCGCAAGTCAACGTGAATATCAGCCAGCCGCCACTGCCGCCACAGCAGCCCCCAGTCCGGCAGAGCAATCTCCGAACCAAACGCAGCCTACTCAAATACATGCTCCTCGGCCTCATCACATTAGGCATCTACGACATCTGGCAGATGAGCGAAGTCGGTGAAACCCTGAACCTCATCGCCACCCGACGTGACGGCAAACGCACCATGCACTACTGCCTCATGTTCTTCCTCGTCGGCTGGCTGACCCTTGGCATCGGCTGGCTCGTCTGGTTCCACAAGCTCAGCTCCCGTATCGGCACCGAACAGGCCGCTCGCGGACTACCGGTAACGGTCACTGCCGCAACCTACTGGCTGTGGAACATTCTCGGCTCCCTCATCATCGTCGGACCGTTCATCTACACATACAAGCTTCTGCACGCCATGAACGACCTGTGCGCCGACTACAACGTGCGTGGATGATTTTTCTCATGTAAGGAAGAAGGAATAAAATCATGGTGACGTTCATTTTAGGACTTCTCGTCGGAACACTTCTTGGCATGATTGTCATGAGCATGTGTGTGGTCGCGAAACAATCCGACGGTAGGAGTGTCTTCGACACTCATGCCGAAAGCGTTGAGGACACTCCGTCGGACGGTGAGAAGGACTAGTCTCGTTGAAAAACAAACTCCTCTACCGGTCAATACCGGCTATCATCATGCTGGGGATGCTTTCGACTGGAGTACCAGCGAATGCCGCTGACGCTACGGGAAGTATTCCGGTTGGCCAGTCGGCCACACAAGTTTTGAGCACGCTTACAGTTGGTGTGAAATCCGATGTATCCTCCGACCGCAAGTCGCACCAGTGGAACAAGGTCGATGGCAAGACCGGCAATTATACGACCCGTGACCTCGTGTTGGAACGTGACATGAGCAATGTCACCTACAATAGTCGCGGCAACGTGAACACCGGCATCCTACTGGAACCATACACGGGTAAAACCATCCACTTCCAACGAGGCCAGTCAAACAAGACCGAAGGTGGAAGCGCGTCCAACCGTGACGGCGGCATCCAAATCGACCATGTGGTCGCCTATGCGGAAGCGTATCGTTCCGGCTTGGACAAGCTCGACTTCGCCCAGCGAGACGCCTACTACAACGACCCGGACGTTCTGCTCGCATCCCAAGCGGAAGCTAACAATGTGAAAAAGGACGGCACCATAGCCGAATGGGAGCCATCCAATCAAGCCTTCCAATGCGATTATGCGAGTCTGCAAATCGGCATCAAAGCCAAGTATGGGCTGATGGTAGACCAGAAGGAGCATGATAAGCTTGCACAAGTATTGGCTTCCTGTCCGGCTGAAACCATTATTTCCACCAGTCAAGTGAAACAACGGTTGACCGGTGGAACATCCGGTTCGAACACTACCGGCAATTTCGATAACAATACGAACGGAAGTAATAATCAGAGCAACCAGCCCAACGGTTCCACCAGTGGTAAAAACAATTCGCATACGACGAACAAACACCACACCACCAGTACCAAGAAGAACTGGGTCAAGAACCTATTCAACGGACTTCTAAAACGATTCTTCTAGAACAGCCGTAAACACAAGTAGTCCCCGCCATTCACTTTCGGATGGTGGGGCTACTCATATATCAGTTATGTTCTTCGTCCCATTTGTCCAACGTTTCCAACAGGTTAGGCAAGCCGAAATAGTCGTATGATTGCCCGTATTGTTTCCCACCTTTGGTCTCATATATAATGGTCATCATTTCCGGGTCATCACCGCAGGTTTCGCAGACGGCTTGGCAGAAGGGCATGTAGTCATAGTCGGTTACTTTGACAGGTTCGTTTTCGCTTCCGTCGAATAGTTCGGGGGATTTGGTTTGAAGTACCCGCATGAGTAGTTGTTTTGTTGTTGCCATTCTTTTAATTGTAGAGCATGATTTTTCGCATTTTTTTACTCATGTTATACTGAATGCGTTCACACGCCCTATCAAAAGGAGCAAAAATGAAAAAGCCAAAAACCCCAATCTACAATCCCGAAGACCTGAAAGCACTCTTATTAGGAGAATGCCCCTACTGTGGCGGAAAAGCGACCGTCACGCTAAACCAGAAGAAGGAATACACCTCATTGCGTGACTATCCCGCAGGATTTTTCATCTACGGGTGCGATGTGAAATGCGTGAACGGATGCGACCTAGCCCACTTCTACATTCCATGTGACGGAGACGAATGCCTACTCCTGAACGAAGCCCTCGACGCCTACCGTAAGGATTGGAAGCATATGTGCGATATGGTGAAGAATCCAAGTCCTTGCGGAATATGCGACGTCAAACCGAAGTGGACTGTCACATCTGATTCCGCTCGTATCAAATGCCCCAAATGCGGTAGAAGTTTCCAAGACGATTACAAGTACTACCATTTAGGCGATTTGATATTGAAGTGGGAGAAAGACCAGCGGGAACGGTCGAAAGCAAAAGAGGCGGAGGCCAAACTGAACAATTGGGCCTTATCAGAATGAGTGGAGCATATCATGCAAGAACATTGGTTTAAAACACAGCGCCGGGCATCGTCTGTCCTTCAATGGGCCATGGACATGAGCTAGAACGGGTTTCCTACAGAAGAGGATAATCCACTCTATCTTGAGGGTTGCCGGGGCGCATTAGTCGACATTACGACGAAAGCCCGTGAACTGGCCGACAGAGAGGATTGGTTCACGGACAGGGGCGATTATAGTCCCTACATGAAAATGATGTGGTGGCTTGAGCCTGAGAAACGGTATGAGGCTCAAGAAGGCCATTCGGACGCATACAGAGAAGGCTATCTGGCCGTAATCGACAAATGCGTCGAATACTGCCATATCGTGCTTGACGGCGACATGTACTCCCTGCGGCTTAAAACACTTCAAGACCATGTGAACTATCTGACCGCCTTAATCGACTGGGATACCCGTTGGATTGAGGTCGGATATTCAAAACAGGTGGAGAAACTTGTCGAAGCCGAAGACTTCATTCATGCGTCAAGCCTGAAATTGAAACGGGATAGGTTAAAAGCTTCCATAGAGTAAGAACATCAGTCCACAACAAGCCTGAAAAACGAAGGTTGATAGCGTGAAACCCCAATGATTCCAACGGTTTCGACACGCATACAGGTTTGACCAAACAGCCGTATCCCGTATACTTGATGTTGCGTTCAGCCGGTGGGTTGAACGCCTCATAATTTGACGGCTAAGTTCAAAAAGACTTTTTGTCTTTTTCTCCTTTTGGTCTGGCTTTTTATGTGTGGACATTCGAAGGCCCCGCCACTGTGCGGGGTCTTCGTTTAACTAAGGTCGGTCAGAACGGGTTGCCGTCAGATTCCCCGACTGTCACCGCTGGGTGAACAGGCGACCCTAACATTGGCATCACACCGGTCTTACTATGTCCGGAGTCCAAAGACTTTCGGCACGGGTACACTTTCAACCCGACCGGAAGGGTTTCCACATGCAGTTCAGGCCAATTATCCTGTACCAGCCGCAACGCCTTTTTGAAATGTTCCCGGAACTTTCTTGGCGGCGTATCGGCAGAATCGAACTGCATCTGCAAGTTAGCCCAAGGCACAACGACTGGTCTGCGAATGTAATAGGTTCTACGTGCAAGCCATTGGTAGATATCCAATGCCCTCGCTGAATTCCCCAGATTGAACGCGATATTCCGGTTGAGTGGAACAGGATTCTCGTTGAGGATGTTCCACATCGGTTCGGAGAATCTGATGTACGACCCTTTCAGATACTCCTTCGAGTGCTTATCGAAGCAGATATGCGTATAGTCGGCTATCAGAATGTTGATGGCGTCATGAACCGTTTTACCGTTCCCGTCATCGAACCAGTTGGTCACTTGAATGACGGTGCCTCCAAGATTATCTAACATCTGAGTCACCCGTTCTTTTCTCCCGTTGACCGGTATTCCGGAATGTTCGCAGAACGAGCTGAATGTCTCGTCCAAGTGGACGGTCTTATTGGCGGCATCGACCATTGGAGAGTTCTCCCTGATGAGGGTTTGCACGTAGAGAAGGAACATTCTGGGAATCTTGCCGTAAGTCCACTGACCGTTCCTTGGCGTGGTTGTTATGGACACTATGCCGTTTGTCCGGTGGATGCATGGCGTTCCCGGTTTTCTGACGGGGAGCAGGGACACAACGGATGAGAGTGTAGCGGCATAGGAGATTGCCTTATTGCCGGGGTTGGTGATATCCTTGTTCACGTAACCATGTCCTTTCACCAAGTGGTTGCTTTCGCCCCGTTCCATTGCCGTGGAGCGGGGTTCTTTTTTAGATTTTAGCAGGTTGTCAGCATTTTCCTTGCTATGGATTTTTACCTATTTTTGGTTTTGAGCGGCGATTTTTCTTATTTTTTAGGATTTTTCCGGTTGACATTTGAAGACGGTTTTTTGACATTTGAGGACGCTTTTTAGACATTTGTGGGCATTTTTTTGACATTTGAGGACGCTTATGCGCTCTAAGCCCTTATGGGAGTAAGGCTCAGGGCACCGGCAATAGATACATAAGTAACAATAGATACATAAGTATTGTGGTGTCGAATTTTTCTAATTGCTTATAAAAACGAAAAAATCAGCAAAAACACAAAAATGGATAAAATGTTTTTCTACGATTTTTACCAGTCTTTGCTGTAAACGCTTGTCCTCCCAATAAGAGGATATCTCGTATGTTATAGTGGAATGGTTCACATAAGTAGACTCGCTCGTTAAAAACGAAACCAAACCAGTTTCGCATGCTAGACTCCCCAAAGAGCAAAACCAGCTAAACTGGATATGTCCACAATCAAAGTCCAACCAACAAAAGGAAACACACGTATGGAAACCGGCCATCAAAACAGTCTGCCCGACTGGAACGAAATCATCGAAGGCACCAAAACTAAAACCGACGATAATTCGAAACATGTGGGAAAGCATCGCAAAGGAAGTCACGTCCGACATGGAGGCAGACCAGCCAACACGGTTTCCACCGGTGAACATGTCCTTCAATGCTCCATCGGAATCATATTCACCATCGTCATAATCCTCATCGCTCAAATCGGTTGGATGTTCTTCGGACATGACTTGGATTCCATCCACACTCAGGTCGCAAACTCGAAAAGGGTCAGCCTGAACCAGAACATCGACTTGCATACGACCCGCATAGCCAAACCGCAGTTGGGCGAAGTGCCGGTGGATGGTACGCCCACCCACGCGCAGGTAATCGGATGGATGTACATTCCGAAAATCGAATCCGGTTGGAAGCGTGCAATCCAACAGGGAACCGACCAAATCGTGTTGGACAATCAGGGCATCGGACACTACGAGCAGACCGTCATGCCCGGAGCCGTAGGCAACAGCGCCTATGCCGGTCATCGCACCGGTGGCGACTTGGGTTACATCGACCGTTTGCAGACGGGTGACGCCATCGTCATCCAAACTGCCGAACACTGGTACGTGTACAAGATGACCGAAGGTTGGGTCACTACTCCGACCGACGTGAGCGTGTTGAACAATGACGGCGCGAACCCGGACTCCCGCGAATTGACGTTGACGACCTGCCATCCTATGAGCGTATGGGCAGACCAGAGCATCAAACACAGGTATATCGTCCGAGCGCAATTCTCCTATTGGGCGAACGTTTCCGACGGTATTCCCGCCGAATTGAGCACCGCCAACGCGAACGTCGTCCAGAAGACCGCATACAAGTGGCAGAAGACCGTCCGAACCGTCAGCGCCTACGCTCCCGCGAGCATGATGTTCGCCGTGATTCTGCTTGTCGCGTGGATGGTCATGAACGGACTGTGCTGGCTGTTGTGGCGTGGGGAGCGGGAACGCAAGCCGGTGTCTTGGAACGTGCTCGTATTGTCTTGGCGTCTGCAACAGGGCGTCCTGCCGTTGCGCCTGTTGAACATGCTGTTGTTCTGGGGTGGTTTGGTTCTGCTGTTCTGGTGGTCTGTCAGCCCGCATTTCGACAGTTGGTTCCCGTTCCTGCAATCGGTGGGATTGCCGAACGTCACGTTCTGACCCATTCCCTGAAACATATTTTCCGCAAAAAACTAGGAGGTAGCCGTCATGCGGCAAACATATCTGACCAGCGACAATCCGACCGTGGTGAACCGACTGCGCAAGGACTGCCGCGAATACGCGCGTCAACGCGAACTGGAGGAATGGTTCGAAAACATCCACCATGTCCGTCTGGCGTGGAAGGAGGACGCGGATGGCAAGAGAACCGTCGAAGGAGTTGAAGCCGTCATGTCCAAGGAGACCCTGACCGTCCAAGGCAAAGGCGATTTGAAAGGCTACTGGCTCATGCCCATGAACGGCTTGTACAAGCCATGCAAGAACAATGTTGAAGTATGGAGGATGCTCCGCCAATTCGAATGGCGTCCCGACCCTCTGCCGGGCATCGTCAGCTCATACACGTATACGCCATACGTGGACATGTTTATCGAAGACGACAAAGCATATCTTTCCATGCCGGTGGAAAGCTGGGATGACTCTTTGTGGCATAAGAGCACGAAGGGAACATTCCGTAAGGCCAAGGAACGTTTTAACGACGGCGCTTCGGGAGATGACCGGTGATGCTTCATGTCTTGACGTTTATGGTGGTGGCGTTCTCCTCGGTGACACTGCTGTTGTCGTTCCTGTTCTTCCTCTCCGTCCAACATCCCCACCTGTTGGGACGTAAGGTCGCAAGATGTGTCCGAGTTGGATGTGTGGGATTCTCCATTATGACAGCCGTCGTGGAGTTCCTTCGGTGCTTCCGATTCGGTAGCGTAAGCTCCGGCATGTGCGGACTCATTTGGATTGTCACCGCGTTAATCTGGCTGTTTCTTATCCGCTGGGATGATAAGCCCGACGGTTTGGACGGTTCTGACTTGGAAGACCCGTCGGAATGAGCGAGCAGGGTGTCTTCGACGCGTTGACGGCTCTGTACGTGGTTGCGTTCTTCCTGTTCATCGTTGGAACGATAGTTTGGACGGGGAACAGAAGACGCGCCCGCAAACATCCCGGCAAAGGGTATGCTCCCCGATGGATTCGCTTGGGGACGATAGTATGCTCACTGTTGGTCGCCTTGTTGGAAATCTGCCTGTTCATAGGCAAATGGGGTTTCCTTGACGGACTGTCATGCGTATTGTGGATTGTGGTGTCGGCATTGTGGATTGCCGAATACCGGTTGGAAAGAAATCGAGAAAGGAAAGACGGCTGAATGCTTCCGTTCCGTAGATTCAAACGTGACGCGTATATGCTCGACCAGTGTGCGACCATGGTGGAGGGTACTGTTCACGAGATTGGCGAATACGTGAACAAGGATGAGGATATGACCGATTCCATGACTCAGACGCTCTTTCACCTGTTGGATGTGTATAACGACTTGTTGGACGTGTTGGACGATGACGAACTGACTGTGAATCCTCGATTGCATTTCCGACAGTATCCGCGTGTTCGCGGGTATATTCGCGACTCCTGTAATCGTTGCCGTTCGGCTGTTGGACAGTTGACGCAACTGGTGGACATGCAGGATGAGCTGAACGATATCGAATGCTATGCGAACGGTGAATTGGATTTCGGTGGTGATTTCTGAAACAAAATCACCGATGTTATACTGAAATTGTTCACATAAAAAGTTTTGGAGGAAGGAAGACGATATGGGCGCACCATGCGTCATCGCCATGCGAAACGGCGAAGACTTGTACCGTTGGATATTCAGCCCTTACGACGGGAATATCCAATCCGCGGGACGTATGCTTTTCGACCATTACGACACTAGAGAGAAAGTAGAACGATTGCTGGATAACGGCGACATCGACCTGCTTGCCCCCGCCGTCGAGGAATGCGAGCCGTTAAGCGAACGAAGCCCCTACTATTCCGGCGGGCAAGGTTCCAAGGACGAACTTCCGATGTTCGGTGAACTGCACACGTACATCTGGCGTGACGGATACGGTTGGGGTTGCAAACCTATGCTGTGGGAGGCTGTAATGCCCTTGAATCTGTTGTTGGGTGTGGAGAACCCTTGGGCCTGACAGCCAGATTATGCTATAGTGGGCATGTTCACATATTTTGAAAGGCCAAAAACATGCTCAATTTCGAATCCGTCAACTGTGACGGCAAGCACATCAAATGGGAGTTCAACACGCCCAACGAAGTACATCGATTGTTCTGGTCGGATACCTGTCCACTTCCATCCAATGACGACCCAATCGTTCATGCCGAACTAGACGGCAAACCACTGCCGCAATGCAAAGCGTTCCTCGACCTTTTACACATGCTTGGATTGGACGAGGAACAATATCCGCCCGAAAAAGGGAAAACCTATAAGCTTATCGCCATCGACTTGGACAACACTCTCGTAGACTATACGACAGCGTTCAAGGATTGCATCAGCCAATTACAGAAGAAACCGTTCAACGCTCCCGAACCAACCGACTACAGTTTCGCCTGTGAAGGCTGGTTCGAAACCCATGCGGAATTCCGTGAATGGCATCATTGGTCGGTGAACGCGGGACTCTATTTACGTGAACACATGTATCCACATGCTATGGAAGCGTTGTTGAAGCTAATCGGCATGTCGGAAGACAATCGTCTCCTATTCGTCACCTCCCGTGACGACGACCGTGATGATACACGCCGGTGGATGATAGCCATGAATTTCGACACAAGCCAGAATCATAACTTATGTCCACGTCGTAATCTGGACGACCTGCGACATACGGAAGGTGACGCCGTATTCGCCTCGGACATCAGGCGAATGGCTGAAAAAGACTGGTATGAGAAAGACCCCATTACCAGCATCGGATACTCATATACGCCGTCACGTCGAGACATCCCATACTGTCATCTCAAGCAGAAGAACCTGCTCAAAGCCGACTTGTACGTTGAAGACAATCCCATAAATGTTGGACACGCTCATACGAGAAGGACTCCCCGTCTTGGCGAAACGCCACGGCTACAACGTGGAGCAGTGCGAACGGTTGGAACAATACGACAAGGGAGCAAGCTTCAACTCATGGGAGGAAGTGCCCGAACTCGCCAACCGGATTCTCGGAAAGGAATAACGGTGGACTCCCCGAAACCTATTCTTTCCCGTTCTTGTCTTGGTAATCAGACCCCTCCTCCTATGTTGCCTAAACCTTCTACTCTTGTTATACTGGCAGTGTCCACATAAAAACGGGTCGAGTCAAACACGACACCCGTTTACACCAATCACAACCAGAAGGAACCATCAGCATTGGGTATCGAAATCTACGAACAGGACAAGTACGCAACCCACGTCGTCACCAGCAAGGGCGAAATCAAATACGAGTGCAGTGCCCGCAACGTGGCCGAAGCCATCGTCAAAGAACACAACAAGCATGACGGTGAAGACCAGTGGCATGTCGGCGCGACCGTCACTCTGGTCAGCGCGAAGAACAGCGCATGGCGGGCCGAAGCGCTTATCGACTGGGATAAGGTCAAGACCGGCAAAAACACTCCCAACAAGTGCGTGAAGGTCACTGCTTCGGAAACCCAGACGAACTTGCAGGAAAGCAAGCCGAAGGTCAGCGCCACCTATCTGTTGTCCGACGGCGACAAGCCGGAAAACTACATGCGTTGGCATGCCACGGCGTCCGATAAGGATGTCGCCATGGTGTTGGCGAAACAGGCGGCTGTCAAGGCTTTGGAAGCTTATCTTGAGAAGATTGGCAAGACCGTCAAGACTTCGGTCAAGCCGACCGTAAAGCCGTCCGGGAAGGCTGTCAAATGAGCGGCCAGAACAAAGCTGAAGAGAATCCGGATGAAGAGTATCTGCTGGACGCGCTTCGAAACTTAGGCCCCACGCCAATCGAGGAGCTTATCGACAAATCCAACATGGACGACGAGTCGAAAAAACGGTTCCATGAATCACTGCGAGCGCATGACTCCAATATCGCACGGGAACAGTCGGTGAAGATTGCCGTCGGTGAGGCGTTGCGGGAATTGGACAAGTTGAGTGAACGGTTGGATGAAATCAGTGCGTTGACCGTGTGGGATTCCAGCCGTCCGTTGTCAGATGCTATTCCTTCCGTCGAGGCAATCCGCGTCATCCTCAAGCAGATACGCGGACATGACAATGGTTGTGTGGATTCCGGTTCCCGAATCCGTTATCGTCTGGTGTGTGATGTGGACGGTGGTGTCCTGCCGTTGCTCGGTCAAATGTCGGACGGGGCTGATGGGTTGGAGTATCTGAAAAACGTGCTTGACGCTTGCAAGTCCGCCAATATTGAAGGGAACCCGCGCATCCAGTACGCGTATGTGACCGGTTGGAGGGACTTGAACTGAAATGTCCAAGTTCGACAAGACGGCTGTGTACGGGAGGGAGAATCCGTTCATTCCCTCCCCTGAGACCATGGACGCTTTAAAGGACGCGCTCATCGAGGAGGCGGATGAACGTTCCGACATGCTTATCGGAATGACCACCGCGCCTGATGGGAGGAAGGTTCTTCGCCGTCAGAGCGCGGGGCGCAACACCGGATGGCGTTCCCTTATCGGATTGCGTTACCGTATCCAGACCAAGGAGGAGGCCGACGAACTCCGCTTGGACTACCGTCGTTTCTTCGAAAGCTACGTGGAACGAACCGACAGAAGCGAGCGTCGTAACCTGTTGGATTTGGAGCATAAGACTGTGGACGGCGCGTACCGTTACACGGTGGAAGGCGTGGTGGCTGACTGTGAGGAGACGAGCGTATCGAACGGGTATGTGTCCCGCCTGTGTCTGATGTTTCCGCATGTGGTGAATTCGGATGGTTCTCAGACGCTTATCGACTCGCATATTTGGCTTGCCACGTTTGTGAAGAACACTGTTATCCGTCCCGACCGTATCGAGCCTCATAATGGTTCCGCCGACCGGCTGATGACGATTCGGTTGGGTGACACGTTGCGTGTGGACGCCGGATTGTGCGCGTATACGGATAAGCGTGGCCGTCACCGTTTCGGATTGGCGGATTGGACTCCGTTAGATTCGCATTTGAGGTATCTGCAACTCCGTTCGGATGGTACCACCACTCCGCGCGTGGTCAGCGAGCGCCTGTGTGGGCGTGAGTATGATATCTGCTGGTTGGAGCGGGATGGTAGGCCGGGTTTCCGTTCGGTGATGTTGGATGGGTTGAATGCCCGCGTGAAGGCGGGTTGGAGTTCGTATGATTGGCGTCATCGTCCGTTTCTGTCGGATGGTGACGGGTTCCCGTCCATTTGTCTCGACCAGTATTTGACGCTTGACCCATATAAGGGTGAAGCTCACGTGGTGTCCCGGTAGTCAGATTGAGAGGATTTTTGTGTTGAGGAATTGTCTTAAAAAGGGTTTCCGTCCGGCGGCCGTGCTGGTTGTGGCGGTTCTGATGTGTTCGCTTGGTGGATGTTCAGATAGTGAGTCGGGTTGGTTGGAGGGCCGCGCATTCACCATGAACGCGTATAGCAACACCGGTGAGCTGACGTTGACGAGTCATGCCGAGAAAATCGGGTTGGACGGAAACGTGACCACCGACTCCCGTTACTACGGCATCGGCACCAATGGTTCGGTTTCCTCCGGCTCGACCGATTCCCTGTCTTCGGATTACCGTGACTCTCGATGGCAGGGAGTTGGACTCCTGCGGGGATACGCTCATCTTCACCGAGGATGGGTTGGAGCCGGTCAAGGATTTCGCCGCTGACGCTCTCAAATCTCAGGATACAGAGAAGACGACCGGCACCGGTTCAACGTCGCAGTTGTTGAACCGGTATAAGGATTCGTTTGCCAAGAAGCATGTCGTGGTCATCAAAAGCCAGATGGGAACGCCGATTGAAGTGTTTAACGGTGACAGTATCAAATGGGATATAGACGATAATCTACCTAAAACAACAAGGCTCATGGTCGATGGTAAAACGCTGTACATTCATCGGGCGAACTTCCAAATCATGGACAAGGATTCGTTGCAGTGAGCCACGATACCGAACCGGAGGAGGTCAAGTTGGTCAGCATCGTAGAGAGGGAGGCCGAGGAAGCGTATCCCGTCCAATACTGGGATGGTTCCGACATCAAGAAAACGTTCGAGGCCGACAGTGACGATTTGCAGGAAGCCTATATGAACGGGCGTCTCCACCCCGCTTGCGGGGAGGAGGTGGAGGCCGTGGCGAAACATCTCATGTGGGCTGACGAAATCCCGCGATGGGAGAAGACCTACGGCGAGGCTCCCGATGAGGATTTCTTCTGGAAGCGGGACGAAACGGTCGGCACACGCGACGGATATCTGACTCTAGCCGAGGAGCTTCTGGAAATCGCGCGAAAGAAAGTCGAGGAGGGACTACTGTGATTCGACTGGCCGAGATACGGGGGGAAACTCATCGCCGTCTGCCGTGGAACGGAACCCAATGCGAACGGGCCGGACAATCCGATATGCGAGCCGCCATGGTCTTGTACCGATGCGAGAACGATTGTCCCGACGGCAAGCCCGACGACCGTGGACTCCTGTTGCGGTGGAATGGGATGTCCGAGGATGAGCGCGACAAGTATACGAATCGTGTCCTTCCGGTGTTGGAGGCTTTTCTGGACTACTAGATGCAAACTATGCTATAGTGGATGTGTTCACACATAAAGAGTTTTCAGGCAAAGAAGGAAATAAACCATGGACACGTCCACCACCTTGGAGGAGCAGATACAGGCTTTGATGGATTCGCTGGCCGACACCGCACTATCCGCCGCCGAGTCGCGCCATCAAAGTCAGGCCGGAGAAGCCCATCTGCTGTATGCGCTTTACCGGAACGATGGACTCGTAGGCTCGATACTTCGGGGACACGGGTTGGAATCCTCGGAAATCCGGCTCCTCATGTCCGATATTCCGAACCGTCCGTTGAAAATGGGAGAAGACCCGGTATTGTCCTCTTCCAGCCGTCACATATTGCACGATGCCCACGACGCGGTGGAAGTGTTACGCCAAGTGCAACGTGATAGTCATGTCGAACTCCTGCTCCGCGCCCATGGCATCGAACTGCCCGAACATCAACCCACTCGGGAGCAGGTCGAGGCGGCGTCAAGAACCGGCGTCAACCTAGCCCAGACCGTCAGCCCCAACCGTGGACGTCAGGTCGGTGTGGATTATCTCTCCTACACTCGTCTCATGCTCGAAGCCGCGTTGAACTGAACGAAACCAGCCGAAAGGAATAGTACATTGAAGGACTTCTCGAAATGAATACTGAAAAATGGACAGCCAGCCGTGTGCTGGTCATCAAATACGACAGGGATGGAAGGTACCATGAGTGTTTGTTCAGGCGGACGGTTCTCAACAACGCTTTCCCGGTGTACATCGACCCGGCTGGAGACAGGTTTGAGAAAACCCTCCTGACGACCTACCCGAAGGCGTATCCCATTCCCGACGACGCCAAGCTGTGCCGGTGGGTGTTGAAGGACGGCACCGTGGTCACCACCACCAATGGTTTTCCGCAGTCCGATTACAAAATACTTAGTACGTTCGATGGACACTACATGTTCGTTCCTGAGTCGAACATCGCCTACGTGATGGATGACGTCGCGTCCATGGCCGGGGAGGTTTCAGGTGACGTACAAGACCGTTAAGGACATCATCTGTAGCATGGACCGGATTGCCCGCGAACGTGGATTGAAATGGATGGATTCGACCATGCTGCTGTATGCGCTGCGCTGGCCGGAAAGCGAGGCCGAACGAATTCTCCGTTACGGAGGTTTCGAGCAAGTGGAGGATGCGTACCGTCTCATGGAACGGTTCGACAACGAGCCGCTGGCGGAAGACGAGAACCCAAGGTTCACGCCAGTCGCTTTCCGACTGGTGGAGGGGGCGGGCAGTCCGCTCGAACTATTGAGAAGGATTCAACGCACGGACTGCACTGCCAGACAGATTATCCGAGAGTACGGCATCCTCCCTCCCGAACACGAGCCTTCGAACGGGCAGGTGGAACGTGCCGCCGAAACCGGCTACTTCCTCTCCGCACACTCCACCTCCTCCTACGGCAACCTGAAGGCGTGGGACAAGGTGAAGCAGACAAGCAAGGAGAAGTGGCGCGAATGGGCGCGGCTCATGCTCGAAGCCACGCTCAACGGAACAGAGGAAACATTTTGAACGTCAACGGCGTGAATATCGAATACCAGTACGACGGCGCACACGACGCGCGTCCCACAGAACATACGCTGCACGGCTTGGACGGGTTGAACCTGTCAGGCTTGGATTGGATGCGCCTGTCGCACGTATGCCGTCTCATGGCCGCACGCGACCGTAAGCCGAAGCGGGCGTTCGTGCGCGTATCCGGTTGGACGGCGGACAGGCCGAACATGCGTCTCATCGTGGACGTGCTTCAAGACGATGACGGTACGGTCAGCGTGCCGCTGCCGCTCATATCCGACTATCTGCTGGTCAATTCCGGCGAATGCGATGGCCGATTATTCCAGTACGGGTGGCTGGACGTGTTGGTACAGCTGCCCGAACATGTGGACTACGGTCGATTGGACGAGACCGGCATGCGGGTCGTGGACTGGCTGAACGGCATGGCCGACCCGTCGCCGGAAATCTTCGAGGATTGGGAGGCCATCAGCCTTATACGGCAGAACGTCTATGAGGACGAGCCGACCGGACTGGCGGACCTATTGCGTTCCGCCACCCGGACGGAGCGTGACGAATGCTTCGACATGCTGGAACAGGTGGAAACGGGGAGGCCGCTGTGATGAACGATTGGCTGCGCGTCACGGCCATTGGCGGTGACGACTACGAATGCCGTATGACCGTTCGGAAGGCGGACGATACGACCATTACCGTCACTCGCCCTTGGCATCACCATTGGACGGACGGTTGGGATTGGAAGACCATCATCCGCCAATGGTTGTCCGACGTGCCGGAAACGTTCGAACCATACGACGGGTTGGCCGAATGGCTCCGCGACGCGGATGCGGAACGCATCGACTGCTGGCACTGCCTGAGTTGGCTCGCCAACCACCAGCGGTCAGCTGTTGAATCCTTGTCGAACGCGGAAAAGAAGCGGCTTGCGTCCAGATTGGGTTTCGAACGGTTGGAGGCTGCGAAATGAGCGTTGACCTGACGCCTTGGCTCCAAGCGTTGCAGGCATGGCAGAACAGCGGGCATACGGAACGCGGCTGGGAGGATGGTCCGACTGTCGTATGGCCACTCGTCTTCATGTTGGGCCTTGCACTGCTGTACGCGTTTCTGAGCTTCGTGTCACAGACGACCATAAAGGACAATGCGGGATTTGTAGTAAGCGTCAGTGTAATATGCCTCGTCTCGTACGCCTTCATGCTTTACGAGCCGCTGACCGTCCACACATGGCAGAACCCGCCAGTCGGCTTTCAGACCCAACTGGAACAAACGTTCGACATCAGCGTGAAGCATTCCGAAGCGACGCTTGAGACGCAGCCCAACTCAGCGGAATGCTTTTTCCTTTTCGATAGGCTGAACATCTCCCTCGAACAGATACGCGACGCGAACATGCCGGATGACGGTACCTACGACTTGGAGTATACGTCCAAGAACGGCACGCTGCATCACGGTACGCTGTGCGTTGGCGGACATTCCGTGACTGTCTACAATCAGGACGGCAAACCGTTGAAAGGACGACCATGACCGACCGTGTGAGAATCAGTGCGCTACGTAAAACCGGCGACCATCAGGCGCGTATCGCCATACTGTCCGGCGGTGGAGGCGTGGAAGTAGTGAAATGTTGTATGCGACGATAGAGGCCAATGGGCAGAGACCGGTAGATATCAGAAGTAGGATTCTTGTTTCTCTTTTGTCCATCCATTAATGCATACTGGAATTGTCCACACAAAACAAGGGCTGGAACCCACCCGACAAAAGGAACCAAAATGAAAATCGCACACATCTACCCGGCAGTATCAGAAGTCTACCGAACCGCCGTCAAGAAAAAAGCGCGGGACGCCATGGCAATGGCCTATGGTATCCCGACGTCGAGGGAATACCGTCGTAAACGTGTGATTCAGGAAGCCAACCCACACTTTCTTCCCATGCCGGACGCCCGTAAATATCGGCACTCGCAGCTTCCAAACTAAGGAAAAACCATGCCCGCAATCCTCATATACGTTCTTGGAGTGCTGACCCTACCATTCCTCTGTCTAGCCTACTGTCTTCTCGTTGACCTGTTCCATAGGAGCGCATGGTATTGCCCATGGTGCAGTGAGTGGGCCGTCAAGTCAAAAGATAATCCAAACCGTACCGCGTACTTGCCGAACATTATCGTCTGGTTCGCCCGAATAGGCCATAGATTGTCAAAACGGCATCGTAAGTGGAAGAGGGTGTACGAGACGTATGATTTCCACCCTTGCAAGCCGTCGAACGTTCTCAGGGACGGCCACATGGACGAGGTCATCCCGTTGGACGATTTCGACTACGGCTATCAGACAATCAGATACAAGTCCCATAGGAAAGGTCTAGACGGCAAAGAGTTAATTACAACTGTTGACGTGCCTTCCGAAACGCCGTACATCACATGCATTCGAGATGGCGAACAAACCGAAGGCGATGTCTACCGCAATCCAGACGGAAGCCTGTCACTCATACCTTGGGAGAACAATCCGAGCGGCAAACGGTTCCCATTATTCGACAAAGATGGAAACCCCGCCCCGCTTATTAGCCCGAAAGAAGAGGAACTAGGCGAATGGGTGGAACACAAAACAGTCAGACAACAGCGGCGAAATGAGGACGACAAGTGAGCGTGCGAAGCGAAACATTGGGCGAGGTCATTGAATGGCTTGGAAACGAGGCCGACAGGGAATGGGAACGCGCCAAAGACGGCCTGAGCGACGGATACGGCGGGTTCGACGCCTACACGCGGGCAATCCAGCACTGTCAGGACATGATTGTCGAGGATGAGGCTTCGAGTGGGAAACACACGGAAATCGCCTTGTTGAAGCATTTGGCCGACACGTTCGATGAACGGCTCCACAAGGCCGAACGGGCCAAGGACAGGGGAGCCGGCTACACGTACAACGACGGCCGGTCCGACGCCTTCGGGTGGGCGGCGACCTACTGCCGCCTCATGATCGAACAGATGCAACGGCACGAAGGAAAGGAATAGGACGATGCATGACTTCTCCCAATGGCTCCAGTCGGCGGGCGGGATGGACTGGACGCCGATTCTCATCGCGGGAATACTCATCAGCCTAGCCATCGCCGTCACGTGCGAATCCGTGATGGCGATATTCGCCGCCCTCGCCTGCGCCTGCTCGCTCGCCGGACTGCCCTCCTACACGCTGAAATCGGAAATCGAACAGGTCTGGGGATTGCAGGAGGTCTCGTCCGAATGCGACCTCCCTGACCACGACCTGCCGACCAAGAACATGAAATGCTACGTGACCGACAAGGACAAGCGCAAGCGGCTGGTCGAAATCCGCGTATCTAAGGACGGCACCAAGCTCGGCCTGTACGACACGGATGGCAAAGCGCTGAAACAGACGGGAAGGGAGTAGGCAAGTGAAGGACTTCACGAAATGGGTGGAAGCTTGGAACACGTACATTCATCCGCCGACAAAGCAGGTGTCCCGGACCGCCGCTGAGTTGAGTGCCGGTGAGCATTCCGCATGGGTCATTATTGCCATAATGTGCATCTTCACTCTGGCTGCCGTCATCCTCCATTGTCTGGAGGAGAGGTCCACCCTCTTCGGCGTACTCGGCAGCGTATTCACCGGTCTCGGCATCTTCATCGTCTTCCTTGGCACGGTGGCCGTCCTCATGTTGACCCAGCCGACGAAGACGGTGGACGAGAACGTGCCCCGCCCGGCATCATTCGTCACGCAGGTAGGGAGGGAGTTCGGCGTGCGCAACCTGTCATGTCCGGCCAAGGTTATGACCGCATCCGAACTGCCCGACATGGGGTCGTACCACTGCGTCTACACCTACGGCGCGAACGACGCAAACCTGCGGAAGGCGACCCTCGTCGTAGCCGACGGCAACAAGGTCGGACTCTACGACGCTGACGGAAAGGCATTGAAATGATAGACATGAGCGAATGGGCGAACGGTTCCCACAACAGTTTCGGGGACGCCATATACATGGCGGCGTTGACCACGGTGCTGGTTTTCGCCGTGCTGGGCGTCATCTGGCGGGCGGGCAGACGCTTGGCGCTTCGCGCGACGCATCGTATCCCACGGGACGCCCAGCCATTGCTGGAGGACACCAAATTCGTCATATGTCTGGCCCTTGTGGGCGGCATCGGACTGCTCCTGACGTTGAATCCCGGTCTTCTCGTTCTCCCGAAGGACACCACGTTCACCGAACAGGTGGCGCGACAGGCCGGATTGGAGGCGTTGTCTTGCCCGACCATCCCCGACTCCAAGTACATGCCCGGTCAGGGCAGGTACGAGTGCGAATACGTGGACGCGAAAGGAAAGGCCCACGACCTGAGCCTGCTGGTCGCATCCGGCGACAGGGTATGGCTTTACGACCACAACGGCAAGCCGATGAAGGTGACGACGAAATGAACCCGGAAGACAATCCGATGCCGCTCGTCTCCGAATGCAATCCGGTGGATGCGGTCGAATGCCCATGCTGCTTGACCGTGTTCCGCGTGCGCACGCTCATGACTGACGGGGCTGGGCGGCTCATGCGGGACGAGTATGAGACCATCCCCATGTTCTGCCCCATGTGCGGCGGACGGCTCGAACAGTCGGAAAGAAAGGAATAGGATAATGGCCGACCCGAAGTACATGAGGAAAATACAGGGCATGTGCCGCTGTCAGGATTGCGGCCTCATGGCCGACAATGCGGACATCGACGTGGAATTGGACTGTGACGAAATCGTGTTTGAGTGGAGCGACGCGGACGACAGTCAGACATGTAACCTACCGCCCTGCTACGGCGGACACAGGCTTCAGACCGATATGACCGCCTACGACCTGTTGCTGGAGCTTGGCGTCATAGACGACCCCTACGCGCGAAACAAGGAGCGAGATTGAGAAGACTATTGGCATTACTGCTGGTACCCATGTGCCTGATGTGCGCCGGATGCGACGAAGTGGCCGACGAATCGGAACAGGAAACGGACACCACACCGGCACCCCAGTCGGAGAAGACCGTCACCGACTGCGCCGACTACGGCATCAGTAACTCCGCCATTGACAACGGCATCGGTGAATGCGAACTCACGCTGCACGACGGACGGCACGTCACATGCGCGGTAATGTCCGACTATAGGAAAGGCGGACTGTCCTGCGACTGGGCAAACGCCGCCAAGGAGGCGTCCAATTGACTCAACACATCGAACTCAAAACCCCATGCCCGGACTGCCGGGGTCGGCTGACACTGTCAGTACGTCACACGCCGCTATTGGGCTGGCATGCGGTGCGACTGGCATGCGAGAACGGTTGCGACCTCCACTGGTACTACTACGACCTGCCGAACGGGCGGGCATGGTTTTCGACCGTCGAACAATGCGCCGACTATCACGACGGCGTCATCCGCAGGGAGGGGGAGGAGAACGAGCGGATACTGGCGTTCGAATGCCCAAACTGCGGGGAGTGCCCGCACGTGTCAAGCAAAAGCATCGGACGCCAGACGTTCCCCACCGCCACATGCCGGTGCGCATCCTGTTGGGACGTGGACCTGCACTCAGCGCTCTGCGAATGGCTGACGGAGACCAAGAACAAGAAGAACGCGGACATCCTCGAAAAAATCGGCCGTTCCACGACGTTTCAGGCGGAACCCGATTGCCCGTTCTGCGGCGGGCCGGTGTTTGTCCGCATCATCGAGACCGGCGATGACCGACGCTGGGGCTTCACCGTACACCATGCCAGTCCATGCAATCTCGAACCATTGCTACAGGGGCTACGCCCATGCGACAGAGCGCAGGAGATAGCGGACGACTTCGACAGGCACTGGCGCAAGACCGTGGCTGCCGTCAAGGACACGCCCGACTGTCCACACTGCGGCAGGCCGCCCGAATGCGCATGGGACCATACGTCCGGCCTATGGTCCGTCGGCTGCGGAAAATGCGACAAACCGAACAACGGCGTATCCGACGACATCCTGACTGCGATGGCATCATGGCGTGAACATACGGACGCCTACCGACGCAGCCACGACAGCGAAGGATTGCAAAACCAACTGACCGAATACTGGGAAAAAAGAGGCCAAAAATTATGAACACGAAAGACGGGTCGCATGTCTGATATTAGTCAGAAACGGCTTGTCCTGTGACTAGGCGAACGCCAAGGAGTCCGAATGACTCGACACGTCGCGCTCAAACCCCCATGCCCGTTATGCCAAGGCCGTCTGGACGCCGTCGTCCGGCGCATGCCGCTACTGGGCTGGCATATGGTCGGACTGGCATGCGGGCACGGGTGTGACATCCGCTGGTTCAACCGGGACATCGATTTCAGGATTGGATTGGAAGACTGCCGTATTTATCTTCCTTCTACTAAAACCAAAAACACTACCACATAAGAGCGGTTGGAATGGCAAAATCATTCCGACTGCTCTCTCTTTCATCTAAATCCGCGCCGACTTTCCGCCAACCTCAAACCAACCTCCACTAAAACCCTTACCATAAAAAATATCAACCTGAACAAAATCGGCTGCAAACTCAACCCAGACAATCCAACGGAGGAAACAGCATGAGCAGCACGGAAACACAACCCATATACGACTTGGAACATCTGCCCGGGCATAGGGAAATCCGAAGACCAAAATATGCGGTGAAATATTGGACTCAGTCAGAAACCTGCCAACGCAATCCCCGCAAATACACGCTCATCGCCAAGTCCGATAGTCAACGGACAATCCGTAACATCATGCGTCGTATCGACACGCAGGACGGCAATCATCAATACTCCTCGTTCCGCGTCCGCTCACTGGTCGATTCGGACGAATACCCGGAAGGCGAGTTCTCAACTGAAATCCGTCAGGACGATGACGGTAATTTTCTCCTCTACGTCGCATACATTCCCGCCGAAGACGAGCCGGAACCGAACCCACGCAACGAGGATGTGGTGAAAACAATCCGCTACGGTACGGAATGCACTCTTGCCGGTGACATGAAAGCGGCACTGCGAGGCAACGGCAACAAGCCGAAAGACATCGTACAGGTGACAGGAACAGTGGAACAGTGGAAATGCCGGTTCGATGACCCGAACGTGGCATTCCATTCCGAACAGCTCCACTTGTGGACGGAAGACCGCGTGTACGGGTTCATGCAGTCGGACGGGTGCGCCGTGGTTGTAGACATGCCGAGAAATCCAGCCTCGGATTAGCTTCCTCCAAGCCGGTCGATGTGCGAAAAAACGGATTGCCTCCGGCGTTAGACGTCGAAAGCAATCCGATAACCCTCTTCCCATCGGGAAGGATTAATGCTTCCTACCCGTCTTTTGCGGCCTCAACAAGACGAGGCCGACAACAAGCGACAGACTGGAGATGGCGGCAAGAACCAACAACAATCGGCCTCCCGTAAACGGCATGGATGCTATGGGAGTTTCCAAGTACGGCATCACAACGCGGATGATGCCGCAATTCTCGTACACATCCTCATATACCGGGCTTGCCATCTGAGAGGGTGATGGGAAGTCGTTCAGATTGATGTAAGCGCCTTTCATGCCGGAAGTATCCGAAATCGGGTCTGCGGCACTGTTGGTCGCTTTTGTCGAGCCTTTGGCGTTCTTGGCCGTGACCTTCAATTTCAGCCAAGAATCTCTTCTGCCGGGAGAGAACCGAACCTGATATCCGCTACCGGCGGGAATGCCGACGATACGGTAGGTTCCGTCTTTGTCCGTCGTGTCGGCCAATGGTTTTCCATCGTATCCCAAAACGGGGGTTCCGTTGGAATCGGTCAGAGTGACGGTCACGTTGGAGGCGAGCGCGTCGGTATCCTCGCGGATGCCGTTTCCGTCCTTGTCGTACCATACGAGCCCTGAAACGACTCGTTGGACTACGGTGACGTCGGCGTCGGTTTTGTTGTATCCGTCTCCCCAACGGATGCTGTACAGGTCGGCGGGACGGTTGTTGGAAGGTTGGATGGTGATGTCGAACATGAGGCTTGAGCCTCCCGGCAGTGGTTTGTCTCCCACTCATGCCCAAGCTGTTGGATGCAGGTTTTGCGGGATGGCGGCTATGCCTGTCGTGCTGTCGAACGGTAGTGTCTTCCAATCTTTTACGTCAGTGGTTTTGATGTTGCTTGGGTCTGCGGTCAGGTATTTGCTGTCGGTGGAGTAGACAAGATGCCCGTCTCCAAGTTGGGAGCCGTTTCGAGGGCTAATGCGGATGCCTGCCAAAACCCAGTCGCCATGATAGGAGCTGAGTGTGTTGGCGGTGTTCGGCATGATGGCCGTGGCTATCGGATTGGACAACGGTGTTTCGAGATTGTTGGTTTTGATACTCTTCCAATGCAATGCCGAGTTGACCTCATTTACCAACGGGTCAGCCTTGATAGCCAAAGTGGTCAGTTCCAAACGACTGATTTTGATGGTGTACTCGGAATGTGTCAAATCCATTTTCGGTCTGACTGGAGAACGATAAGTGGAAACGGAAACCTTGTTCGTCAACTGTTCCGCGTTAACCACATCATTGTCCGGGTCGGTTGCGTCACCGATGCTGGTCGAATAGTGGATTGTATACTGTTTGGACGTGTCGATATTGTCCAAATGCCAGACAAGAGTGGTGGTTCCGTCTGCGTTGAGTGTGGCGTTCGGTTCGATTCTCGTGCCATTGGCTACGCTTCCCTGACTTGGAGTGTTCTCCTTGTAGTCTCCGCCCAAATATGCGGTCGATGGAAGATAATGGAGTTTTGACGGGAGTGTGTCGGTGACCGTCATATCCGTTTTGGTATCGACGGTATCCCGCCCATACAGGTTGGATGCCATGTTTAAATCCAGTTTCCAGTCCACGTAGCGTTGTCCGTTGTCGATGTCGTAGGTTTGTTTGGAGCCTTTGTTCCCGTCGCTTTGGTCTGTGCTTTTGGAGACTTGGGCGATTTCCGCCACGATGTGGAGGCTGTCACCGTAATGCCTGTCGGCTGTGTCTCCGCCCACATATCCTTGGACGTCATCCCATTTTGCCTTCTGATATGGGGTGCTGTCCACTCGTCCGGTCGGAGCGACTTGTTTGACGAGTTCTGCCGGGTCAAGTTTGTTTTTGCTAATCCAATTGGCCCAATCCTTATTGGATGCGTTGTCGGCGTCGAGACCGGCTTTTGCGGCCAAGTCTTTACGTGTCCACATGAGGCTTTGCACAGTATATTGGGCGGTCTTGTTGATGATTTCACGTCCGGTTTTGACTTGGACGTCCAGTCCGAAAAAATCACGTCCAATACCTTCGTTGCCTTCCATCCAAGACGAGTTATATGGTGCGGCATTGTATGACGTGGCGAGAATGGCTACGATTTCGCCGTGTTTCTTTGCCTCGCTGATGGAATTGTAATAGTTCAGGTCGCTGATTCCAGCTTTTGCCTGTTCAGTGTCGGAAGACCATGCTTTCCCGTCTTTTTTGACACCATAAGCCAAGGTGCTTTCGGAGAAGATGTTCTTTCCATCACCCAAACTCGCACGATTCCATGTGGAAGCATTCTCATAGGGTTCAAGCACTGTTGAATCGATTTTCATGAGTCGGGTTCTGATGACGGGCAGATTGGTTTTGTTTTGAGAGTAGCTTATGTGGGAGGCCAGCATGACTTTTTGGCCGCGCACGGCAATGTCGGAACCATCGTGAACACTGGAACCGTTTTGCTGGAACAGTATACAGGAGGAATCCCTTGTCTGACTGTCCTGCCATTCCCATCCGGCGCACCCATACTCTATACCTTGATTATATTCGGAGGCCATTCCGGACACGTAAAGAGGAATACTCACCCCAGTCTCATCATCTGAGATTATCGACTGATTGGAAGAGTCCGACGGCGCCGATTTGGCTTTAATGCCACTGACACTGGATGCTTGAAGGTTCATATCCCAAACATCCTGTTGAAGGTTCAGGTCACTTCCGTACTGGTCGGCCAGATTCTTATTGTTGATTTTAGTGGGATTCACGAGGTCGATGCCTGCGGACGCCCAATTGAGGATGCCGTTCTGCTGGTCTTTGTTGTTGGGGTTGTAATATTGGTCTAGATGGGATACGGTGAGATGCAGGATGATGTAGCCGTTTTTGGTTTCCTGCGTCATTTTCCATTCGCTGGCATAGTCGTTTTTCTTATGGGAGAAGAAAGTTTCGGCTTCTTTCGTATTGCTTCTGTCCGACGGGTATTTGTGGAATATTGCCATCCAGCTGTTGCTGCCGTTGGCGATGCTCCAAGCCAATGGCTGCAAAGAATTCGGCTGGTTGGCTATAGGCGCGGAAGCGCCTTGCCTCCTCCACTGGTTTGAGATTTTAACGTCGAACGTGACCGGCTCATTAGTGGCCTCCAAGCCTTTGACGCCTTTTGCATGGTCGGTGGAGGTGTTCGCCACGTTGATGGTCAGATGGGAGAGGACTCCGGTCACTTTGCCCGCCGTCTTGTTTATGGCGTCACCGTCCTCAGACTCCCCGAAATCGTATGTGCCGGATTGGATTCGTTTCAAGCTCGCCAATTCGATGTTCCATCGTGGCGCGGCGCTGACGGTGACGGTTTCCAAATGTTTAGTGACCGCCTCGTTATCAGTATTGTGTTCCATACTGGCTTGGACGGTCGGCTGAATCTTGGTTCCATTAGGTGCGCCATACACGTTGATGGGCAGATTGACGGTAGCCATGCCCGGAACGACGGTCGGATTATCCTTTGTCCCATTGACGTGACGCCAGCATGTCAACGTCTGGTATTTAGCACCTTTGACATCCTCATATCCTACCTTGTATCCGTATCCTGCGGCTGTGTCCATCCAAAGCATTTCCTTGGTGGAGAACTCAGCCACGCCTGTATCGAACGGCATGGAGAATTTGAATTTGATTCTGGCGTCCTTGTAGTAATCTTTACTGTTCTTTGACGCCATGGTGTAGGAGATGGTGTAGTTCAGGGAATCGTAGGAGCGGACGATGCTGTTAGCAACGCTTGAATCGTCTCCGGGATTGTCGTCTTTGTCGAATGGTGCTGTTCCCGTGGTCTTCGAGACTGTGGATACGTCGGTGATTTTCGCATCATCGCCTGTAAGCGAATCATGTATGGTCGCGTCGCTTGGCGGATTCCAGCTTTGCTGGTAAACCCCATTATCGGTAGATTGTGTGGCGGGGACTTCTTCGGCATTGGCCGAGGAGATACCCCCCCCCCGCTAGGATTAGCGTTGCGGCGATAAAGGCGGACAGCGTTGCCCCTGCTCTATGAAGCATTCTCATACCACTTACTCCAATCGGATTCTTTAGATGTTTCCTTTCCTAAGATACCTTGAAACGTCAGTTAAAAACCGTTCTGCGGGGATTTTGGGACAGGAAACCGAAAGACCCGAATGCAGTGGTGCGGCATTCCCCCCGTCCGATAGAGGCGGGGAACCCTCGGCAAAATCAGCTGAAAATCCCATCCACGGCGTCGAAGACGCCGGAGGCGCGCATCAGACGGCTACGGGAGCTTTGATTGACGGCCACGGGTCGTAGTCGATGAGATGGAACATGTCCGGCTTGTAGTCGAACAGGCTGTCCGCCTTGTCGATTTCCATATGCGGCCACGGGCGTGGCTCGCGCGACAATTGTTCGCACACCTGTTCCAGATGGTTCAGATACACGTGCGTGTCGCCGCCGACCCAGATGAACCGTCCCGGCTCCAATCCGGCCTGTTGGGCCATCATCATGGTCAACAGCGAGTAGGAGGCGATGTTGAACGGCACTCCAAGGAACATGTCGGCGGAACGCTGATACAGTTGGCAATCCAGAAAACCGTCTCCGCGCACATGGAATTGGAACAGGGCGTGGCATGGCGGTAATGCCATTTCGTCCAATTCTCCCGCGTTCCATGCGGATACGATGATTCGACGGCTGGACGGGTTATGTCGGATAAGGTCGAGTGCGTTTGACAATTGGTCTACCGTGGTGCCGTCGGTTTTAGGCCATGAACGCCATTGGATGGGATACCCTTTGCCAATGGTTCCGTCCGGCAACACCCATTCATCCCAGATGTGGACATTCTGCTTTTGTAGAGTGCTGACCTTGTTGTCTCCGGCGATGAACCACAACAGTTCCGCGATGATGCCACGCAGGAACACTTTTTTCGTGGTTACGAGTGGAAAACCGTCTTGCAGGTTGAATTCCATACGCGTGCCGAACGTGGACAACGTTCCCACTCCGGTACGGTCGTGAGTCAGCTCGCCTTCCAGTACGACTTGTCGTAACAGTCTCTCATATGGCTGGTCGCGTTCCAATGTTCCGGCAACATAGTTTTTAGCTTCTTTCGGTGTCATAGTTTTGTCCTTTCAAGCCTAGTGACATTCTCCCCCGTCTCTCATAAGGCGGGGGAGAATGTCACACAATCTTGTTAAGTCCTCCGAATCGGCGGGGGCTACAGCATACATCCCCGACTCAGCAAGTCACCGACATACTCCATGTCCACTCCACGCTCGTTAAACGCCTTACGAGTGTAGACAAGACGATTCATGTTCGCATGGAACAGCACCCAACGTGCCAGTTCCGCGCGTTCTGAATGGTCGTCGGCGGGAATCGGCCTATCGTGCAGGATGGCACGTTCCAACAGGTTGCGAAGACTCTTGACCTCAAGATAATAGTCCGACTTCAATTTGAACATATACCCGTCGGCATCGTACACCACAACGCCCTCACGGTCGGACCAGCGGCGTTCCTCGTCCAACATGTGCCACAGGCTCTCACGCTGTTCCTCAGTCTGGAAAACGGCCAGAACTTCGGGACGGGCAAAGAATCTATCCGTATCAATCAAATCGTCGGCATCATAGTCGATATGGAAGTCAACGGTGTTCTTGATGGCGTGCAGGAACACGAGCTGTGACGTATCATACTTGATGATGTGACGGTCGGACTCTTGGTCGATTACCTCGAAAGCCAAGGTGACGTTGGCATCATGGGCGATGTTCCACAACGCCTGTTCCTGACCGATGTCCAAAGTCTGCTTGAAAAGATGTTCGATAAGATACGAATAGTCGGTCTGACCGCTCTTCGACCAGAAACGCCAAGAACCGCCTCCGCGTGCGGACACCAAGCCGAGGAACCCGTTCTCCTTGCGTTCCACGCGCACTGGGAACTTGAGACGCTTGTCGATGTTCTCGCGGGTGGTCTGCTCGTTCTCCCCAAGATTGAAGAACTTCTCGAATCCTCGTGCCACGACATTGCCGTTCCCGTCGAGGAACAGTCCGCGTGCCTTGCTGGAATATTCGTCCCAACGCTGGTTCCTGAACGCGTCACGGCTGAAATTGCAAGCGTATACGTCGTTCTCGCCCTTGACCGGGCGGACGTTCACATTGTCGGAATCTCGCATGAGTTCGAGCAGGTTCCTTCCATCCGTGGAGAAGTCGGCAAACCCGTCATTGGTCTTATGTGCGCTCTGTTCCAACCACTTCAAGTAACGGTCGAGAGTCCACTTCCTACCGTCTTTGAGCGGCGGCATATCCAACTGGATGACACCGGTCAAATCACGTCCCTTTGCCGGTACGGCGGTATAACCAAACTCGGCATTGTCGGGAACACGGGTCTTGTCGTTCCACAGCAATCCCACGTCCACCAGTGCGAGGTCTCCGGACGGAGTCATATGGTAGGTTCCGTCAACCTTCCTTACATGGATGTTGACCCAACGGCTTTCATGGTCAAGGTTTTCATGCCAAGTCTCATACTGGGTGCGCAGATATTCCTCCGGCACACGGTCGTTTCCCGGACGGGTCTGGTTGCGTTCCAGCAGAACGTCCAACGGCGTGTTGAATGTGAAAGTCTCAACATGCGCCTTGTGGCGGACGGCAATCTGCACCTCGTCCACGCAGAAACGCGGGTTGACATGCTGGGAGTCGCTGATGACGTTCACACCTTTGGCGAGCAGGTCGCTGATGATGGCATGCGCCTGACGGACGAGAATCCTGTTCAACTGTGGATTCATGGTTTCATGCCATGCCTGACGGCCTCCCGCCATCATTTCACGCAAACCGTCCAAGCTGACGATTACCGTATTCGAATCGACATGCTTCCGCGCCCAAGTGCTCTTTCCTGAGCCGGGCAATCCTCTAAGAATAGTCAAAGTGGTCATTGTATTCTTTTCTTTCGTTCTGTCTGGCTGAGTTATTTAACCTGAACGTCGTACAGTTTTTCCAGTATTTCCTCGGTGGATTCTTCCCCACGGTATTCCGTCCGGTCTGACATGTAGATGCTATCCATAATCTCGTAGAGGGAGACTATGGATTCGTCTGTCAGATTGGAGAGACGGCCTTCGATGTACGCTTTTTTCATGGCGATTCGCGTCTTTCCGTCGGATACCTTCTGCTGGTCGAGCCATTCGTCGGCATCCTTTTTTGTCTTGCGTTTAATCGCCATACGTAAAGCGTCTGCGTATTGCTTCTGATAGCTGTTCATTTTTTCTCCTTATAATTCAAGACCTATTTATGTGAACAATCCCAGTATAACTATTGTTCAAGTAAAAAGCAAACTGTGACACAAACAAAAAACGCCCGCCAGTCCACCCAACGAAAAGACGGACGTTTCAAAAACACTCAGGCTCAACCCTCCCGAAACATGCGGACCAGTTCAACCTCGGATACCGGACTCATGCCCCAAGCATCCAATCCCACGTTGATTTCGTTACGATTCTCGAACTCGTGCGGCATGCCCGCATGGGTATGACCGTGCAACAACCGCATATCCTCCCCCACTTGCGGAATGGCATACTGTCTAAGCTCCGGCTTTGCCCAATTAGCTACCACCCCATCCAAAGCGGGAAGGTCGAAGTCCTCACGCCATTGGAAGTGGCAGAGGAACACGGTCATAGTGGTTTCTCCGTCCGTGATGTCCGTCATGCCGATGCGCCCGATTTCGCCAAACGCCTCGGTCAAATCCTTGAAGCCCTTGCTCTTCCCGTACAGCACATCGTCATGGTTGCCGAGAATCAGATGACGGTTATTACGAGGGCAACGTAGGCTTTTGACATGCATAAGCGCCTGTTGAAGACTCCACGCGCCTCCGCTGCATAGGTCTCCCAGAATGTAGAGTTCGTCGTTCTCCCCTACCGTCTCGTTGATGTGGTCGGTCACGTCAATGTCATGCTGGTACCAGTTGACGCAATCCTTGACCTGCATGTGCGCTTCGTTGGCCTGTTGCTTGATGGTGTTGTCCGACGTGAACCCGGGCTTCGCATATCCCCGCAATGCGGCTACGAACGGGTGGGCGAAGTGAGTGTCAGAAGTAAAGTATTTGGTCATCGTCTTTTCCTTGAAAAAGTTAAGGGGATAGGATTGGCTCCTATCCCCTAGAATTACGAACTACTTGATGGGAACAGGAACGGCCAACAGCTCATTATTGGCGTTCTGCACGAGGATTTCCGGCGAGTGGAACCGCTTGGCCCAGTAGTTGAACTGTTCCTCCGTAAGACTGGTGTCCTCTCCGCTTTCAGGGTCGAATCCTGAGATGAAGAACGTGCCCGCCATCATTTCCACGATTTGCGAATCAGCCCCGTCTTCGAGGTCGTAGGCGCGGATTGCGCGGTTGAGTGTCCACCTGCCGAGTTTGCCTTCCTCATTGCAGTAGATGGTCGCCCCGTTTTTGAGTCCGAATGGTTCGATGTAACCGCCTACCTCATGCTGTTTCGCTTCGAGTGTGTTGGGGATGGTTTTGCGAATGGGTTTCTCGTCCTGCTTGATGACGAGGATGTCGATGGTTTCCTGCTTGTCGCTCATTTTCGCTCCTAGCTTGTTTGTGTGAACGATTCCACTATATCACGTCGTAAGAAAGAAGCAAAATCCCGCAAAACACCTACCGGACTCTTCTTAGAGGTTGAACTTGACTTCCTCCCCCGCCTGAAGGCGGGGGAGGAAGTCAATCGTCTCCTTGTTCAGCTTATCTTTGTGATACCGACAAGATGATTGCCATTCCCATTGCAAGTCTGCATCCAATCGCCGGAGTCGGGAGCATACTGGGCACCCTGAACGCTCTGTCCGTTAACCCGATAGGTGGAGCCGTTCATGGTGAACGTCTGACCCGCTTGCAGATTGTTAATCCACGCGCCACCCGTATTGTTGTGTTGCGCATACACGTGTCCGTTGCCATAGTTCAAGTCCACGATGCCGCCGCCGTCAACCGCGCCTTGGCAGTGGTCTGCGGCAGAAGTCAAATCGCAGGACATGGAACTGTAGTAGCCGCGCGGAGTGGACTGGGTTGGAGTGTAGGAACCATAGTTGGAACGGGTAGTCGCATAGTTTCCGTTCGTAGTGTCGGACGCCTGAGAATAGGACGCCGCCACTACGCTCTGCTGACGTTCCTGTCCGATACGGGACTGACGTGCGTTCATATCGTCGGACACCTTGTTAATCAGCTTGTCCAATTCGGACACGTCCACGCTCATGGTCTGCACGTCCGTGGATTCCATCAAATCCTTGGCCTTCTTCAACAGGTCAGACAGTTTATCGCGATTGTTTTCATCGTCCACGTTGCCGTTGGATGATTCCAAAATTCTCTTACCCTTATCAACCATATCGGCAAGCTTCTTCCTCATATCATCAAGCTTGTGGGAGGCGATGGCGGTATCCACGGATTTGGCCGTCCGGTCGATGGAACGGATAAGAGAGTGAATGCGATTATTGGATTTGACCGTCTTGTCGGTCAGGGATGAAACGGTGAAGACAGTAGCCTTCTCTTTTTGCGACATGTGGATTTTAGTCGCTTCCGTTAATTGGGATTGCAATGCCTCACGGGCAATACGGGTAGCGTCATCATCGTTACGAGTGACAATGGTCTTGTTTTGAACGTTTTCCGTATCCTGTTTCAAACGTGCGGTCAGAATGGTGGCATGGTTCAGTGCCGTCTCGTATTCTTTCCGATTCTGCATGAACTCGTTGGCGGTAGCTGTGTTGGCGGGAATAAGAACCATTGCGATAGCCAGTGAGATGAACATGATGGTTCTCATGGTCTTGGTGTTGGTTTTCAATTTTTTGCTTTCTTTTTCTTTTTTGATTTGGTTTCTTTTTGTGGAATATGTTTTAAGGCTTTAACCTAGGAAGGCCATTTCGTCGGCTAGTTCGTCTTCGCCTTTTTCTCTGAGTAGATTCGCCACACCGTATCGTTGATTCCAACAACGCACGATGGAGTCCGCTTTTATGTCGGATGCTCCCCAGATGGTTGGTAGAATGGAACATTCGTCCGGCTTGTGGCTGATGCCGTAGCATGTTCCGTTTACGGTATTGTCATAGACGAGTCGAACCGACTTACCGCAGAATGGACATGAGGCTAGGTGGTAGCTCAATTACGACACTTCCCTAAAAGCTCTTTGATTGGGGTGACTTCTTTTACTTCGAGAATCCAAGCCGAGGTTATATGGTCGTTAGTCCAGTTTGGGGAAAGTCCCTATCCGTTATGGTTTGAACCATCTTGCGGCGTTCTTCGTCCTTGTTGGGGGTCTGCGTATACGCCATATATTTTGACGCTGACACTATGGGGCTTTCGAGGACTCCCACGTCTACGTGCAGTTTCATTATGGATTGCTCCTTTAGGTTTCTTTCGTGTGGACACTTCTAGTATAACACGTCTTTGGTTTAGTTTTACCACACCTAGTTCCACTCTGCCGTTGCATGTCGATTAGTCGAAATACTTCCTCCTCATCCAAATCAACCCAACGCCCGTCGAACGGACTCTGATAGAACTCGTTTTGCGGCAGTGGACGAATCTCACCGTCTTTCAAACGTTTTCCTCCTCCTGTTTCCGACATTCGCGGAAGACGCGCAGAAGAATCCGCGTAGCCGCCTGTTCCGGGGTTAAACCCTTCAAGTCCAATACCGGAATACTGGTGGAACCAACATTCACGTGCAGTCCATCGAGAATGCCGTAACAGTAGTCATCATAGGTTCTTAATTCGGCGTGGACTCCACGGTACGGCATGGAAATGTTTTCCACGTCCCCGTTGCAATCCCAGTGGGACCCGCCATGCCGTTCCACCAAATCCAACAATGCGTCTTTGACCTGCGAGCCGAACGTGGAAGCCGAATATGTGATTTTAGGCGTCACATAGTTCATGCATCCGCAGTTCGGACAAGGATACGACTGCTGTTGCCCGATTGTTCCACCGTATAGCCGGACAATAGGAGTGGAACAGTATCCGCAATCCAGCCTGCCGTTGATAACCATATTGCTACTAACCCCTCTATTCGGTTCCATATTTTTTTGGCGGCTTCACTCGGCGGCATTCCCGCATATTCGAATACAGGAAGCCCCTCATGGTTGACGTTCCCATGCAATCCGTCAGTCTTTCTTCTGCAATCTTTTTGCACGTCGTTCTTCGGGAGTGCCGAAACGCTTGTAGTAGCATTCCTTGGAGCAGATGTCGTAGGCTTTCATTCCGGAATAGTAGGGGTATTTTCGACCGCATTCGGCACATGTTCTGGTGGCCGTAGCCATCATGTTTTTGGCGAAGGCGATGCCCTCCGAAGTTCCGGTGGCGATATACTTGTCACCGCGCTTGACGTAGGTGATGCACCCGTAGTGACGGAGCCGTTCCATGCTGGCTTTGGCTGTGGGCTGGGAGACGTAGTTCCAGCCGTATCCTTTGCGGGAGATTTCCTCAAGGATGTTGAACATGTCGTATTGGAGGTACTTGCGTTCGAGCTTGTATTGTCCGACGTGTGTTTCAACGAACTCGTTGATAGCGTCCATGTCGGGAATGAACCAGTCTCCGATGGTGGAGTAGTGTTCGATTCTTCCGAAGCCTTTCCGGACTAGGGATTCGAGGATTTTCTTGGTTTGCTCCAAGAGGATTCGACTGTTGTCTTCCCGCTTGTCGCGGGATGAAATAAATTCCAAGAGACTGTATTCGTCTGCTGTGATGTTGCTCATGTCTGCTCCTTGTTTTTGAACTCTCTTTATGTGAACAATGCCAGTATAGCATTTATGCGTTGAAATACAAAAAGCCCCAACCCTCCTATAAGGAAAGTCAGGGCTTCCAGTCTCAAACAGACATCAGTCGTTACGGCGGACAGAACGCTCCACTCCAACGAAGCCGACGCCCATCATCAGGGCGACGATGGACACTGCGGCGATACCCGCCACATCCATGCCGGTGGTGGCAAGGTTATCCTCGCCAGTGGCCGTGACGGTCTTGTTGTCGGCGTCCACCTTATATGTGGTGGTCTTATGAGCCTTCTTATCGGCGGTCTCGACCTTGGACTCGTTCTTCTTCGCGGAAATGGTAGCGACCGTCTGCGAGGAACCATTATCCTTGCCGGTATCGGTCTTGCCAGTGTCCCCCTTGGAAGTTCCAGTGGATGTCGAACCGTTTGGCTTGTCCGAATCATCCGGAGTGGAAGGCGTATCCGGCTTGTCCGGAGTGGAAGGCTTGGAAGAATCATCATCGACCGAGAAACCGGGGTCGATATCATCACCCTCGCCCGGCTTCGTGGCGATGCCGTCGAGAGCGTTCTTCGCATCCGTCAGAGCGGCCTCGGTCTGCTTCTTGTCGGCCTTGGCCTTGTCCAGCTTCGCGTTCGCGTCGGCCAGCGTCTTGTCGGCGTCAGCCTTAGCGGCCTTGGCCTTGTCCAAGTTGGCTTGGGCGGTCTTCTGCTTGTCCTGCGCCTTGGACAATGCTTTCTCCGCTTCCGTCAGCTTCTTCTGGGCTTCGGCCAGTTTCGCGTTCGCGTCGGTGTAGCCGTCCAGCTTGGCTTGGGCTTCCTTGACCTGCTTCTTGGCTTCGTCCACTGCGGCCTGAGCCTTGTCCACGTTCGACTGGGCGGTCTTCACCTGCTGGTTCGCGGAGTCGAATTCGCTCTGGGCTTTCTTGGTAGTGGACTGCTTCTGCTCGTACACGGTCTGCTTCGCGTCGGCCTCGTCCTTCGCCTGAGCGTAGGTGCTATCGGCGGTCTTACCGGCCTTGACTGCGGCATTGTATGCGTCGAGAGCCTTCTGGTAGGCTTCGTCCTTGGCTTTGGCGGTCTTGGCCGCTTCGTCGGCGGTCTGCTGTGCGGACTGCGCGCGTTCCTGTAGTTTGGCAAGCTCCTGCTGGGCCTGTTGCGCGGCCTTCTTCGCCCCGTTCGCCTTGTCAAGAGCCTTCTGATACGTGTCGGCGGCGGAGTCCAGCGCGTTCTTGTAGGAGAGAATCTGCTGACGGTACTCGTCCACGGAAACGCCACTGGTGTACAGGTATTTCTGGCTGAAGTTCTGTGCGGCGGTCAGCGAACCTGTGATTGCGAAACCGGTGGTGTCGCAATTCGGGTCGATGATGTTCAGATAGTGTCCGGTCTGCTCGTAGATGTCCGGATACTTCATGTAGATTTCCACGGCGGTCATGTTGCGCAGTTCCGGATTCTTCTCCGCATACTGGTCGAACACGGCCTTCTCTTCCGTATACCAGCCGTCGTAGGGGTTATCGTAACCCCAAGCGAGGTTCTGGGAGGTTCCGGTGAACACGTGTCCCATATTCGGGGAATACGTATTGTAGTCGGCGGCAAGCTGCGCGTCGGCGGTGTCCGCATCGTTGACCGTCCACTCCGGCAGTCCGAGGCTACGGCGAATCTCATTGCCCTTGTCAATCATGTCGAGAGCATCGAGCATGTTCTGCAAGCTGGTTGCGGAGTTTTCCTCACCAATCTTCACCCAATCCTCGTTCTGATACTTGACGAGCTGGTCGAGGGCGAACTGGGTGTCCTCGTTCTTGTAGCTGGAGGCAAGCTTCCACTGGTAGAAGCCGATGGAGCCGGACGCCAGCTGCTTGTCCGCGTTGTCGGCGGCGGCTTTCTTCGAATCCGCGTCGGCCTGAGCCGTGTTGGCGGCGGTGGCCTTCTCGTCAGCATCCTTCCGCTTCGCGTCAATGCCGTTCTTCGCGTCCGAAGCGTTCTTGTCGGCGGTGGTCTGCGCGGTGTCGGCGTCGTTCTTCGCTGCTAACGCGGCTTCCAGTTCGGCCTTGAGCTGGCTGATGGTCTTCTGGGATTCGTCGGACTTGGCCTTGGCGTCCGAAGCGTTCTTGTCGGCCTTGTCCTTGTCGGATTTGGCGGCGGCTTCGTCCTTCTGAGCGGCGGTCAGACTATCGGCCTTCTCCTGAGCTTCCTGCTGGGCCTTCTTAACCTGCTGGTTGGCGGATTCCAACTGCTTGGTGGTCTGGTCGAGCTGGTCGTTTGCGTTGGAGAGCGCCTGTTGAGCCTTCTGCTGGTTTTCCGGATTGGCGGATTCGCTGGCGTTCTGCCATGCCTGATTCAGATTGTTCTGCGCCCGATTGACGGTGGTCTGCGCGTTCTGAACCTGCTGGTTGGCGGCGTCCAGAGTGGTCTGGGCGTTGTCCACCTGAGTCTGGGTCTGGTTGACGGTGGTCTGCGCGTTGTCAACGTTGGTCTGTGCCTGATTCAGGTTTGCCTGAGCCTGATTGTCGTTGGCTTGGGCTTCGTCCACCTTGGCCTGTCCGTCGGCCACGGGGTCTGACTGTGCGGGGGGGCGTGGTGGTCGTAGTGGTATTGTCCGGCGTAGTGGCGGTCTGGGAGGTTGCCTGTGTGGCCTGTGCCACGGTGTCCTGAGTCTGGGATACCGCGTTCTGCGCCTGTTCGATAGCGCCGTTCACGTCCGGCTGGATATTGTTGGCGTCATCCGCGAACGCGGTGGCCGGTGCGGCGAGTGTCGCAACCGCCACGGTCGTGGCGATGAGCGTCTTCTTGACGTTTGCCAAGATTATCTCCTTTGTTTGGTTTCTTTTCCACGTGTGGGGTGGAGTCTTTTATATTATACCCCCTTGCTGGAAGGGTTTCCAGCTCGCGCAAGGAAACCCCGAACGAGAGGAAGAGCGCCTTGGATGGGATTCGAACCCACGACCATCCGCTTAGAGGGCGGACGCCCTATCCACTGGGCTACCAAGGCAAACCCCCAAAAAAATGGGGGCTATGTTTTTAAGATTAGAACATCGCTCTTTCCAGAGAAGTGAGACCCTTGCTTGTCTGGTTCAACTCCCAGAAACCACGCTCGAACTTCTCAGCCAATTCCATGACCTGTTCGACCTTCTCGAAAAGAATGTCAGAGGATTCGCGCACTTCATTGACTGAGGTTATAAGCATCCCATCCCTATACATGGGGATTCGTGCGGCTTCCGTAGGGATTCCAGTCGCGTTCCCATTGTCGGACGCGTATTGCAGTGAGAGGTCGTAGGTGAGAGTGAAGGTCGCTTCCTTGACGTATCCTTCCTCGCCCCTCATGTTGACGGTCATCAGCCAAGAGCGGGAGAAGGAGCGTTCGGGGTTGATGATATCACCCTTGACCCATTCGTACTTGCCGTCCTTGCTGTTGTCAGTGAAGTCGGGAAGTTCTGCCATGGCGTTTTTGAATTCTTCGATGGTGGTCTGCTTGTCCATTTTTTGCTCCTTTTGGTTTTCTGTTTTTGTGTGAACGGTTTCAGTATAGCATAAAACCTTGAAGCAAATCAACCCAAAGAAGCCAACTCCACCTCAATCCCAGCCAACTCATCCAACAAACGCTTACGACGAGCCATCAACAGTCGTTTCCTGCGGACGCCATCGAAAACAGGCTGACCGGAAGCAATATCATGGGAGTTCACCATATTCCTGCCGGTGGGACTCCCATCTCGATTGTTCCCCAACATGGTCAAATCAGCCATAGTCAGCGAACCATTCCGAAAACTGAACCCGTTCTCGAACATCACATGTTCAAGCCGTGCGATGTTCAACGCCCCGAACTGGGGCACCGTGGTTCCACTACCGTATTTGATACGACGGGATTCACGCAGTCGGGCAAGATAATGCAGAAACTGGGCCAAAGTCAGTTTGGTCAGTTTAGTCAACGAGCCGACGCCAATCGAATACAGTCGAATACGGAAATCAGCATCCACTACTCCCTCACGATATAAGACGGAATCCTCCACCGGTCGAAAATCCATTCCGTTCTTCCGTAGACGGTTTCCGACGATACGGGCGCTGTCGGAGCCAAAGGAACCGACGAACTGCTCTTCGGTCAACGAGGTAATATCCCCGATGATGCGGAGTTTTCTTTTCATCTTGTTGACTCGGAACTTGTCGCAGATTTGACCCCGCGCGTTGGTGAAGAGTTTTTCTATTGGGTCTAGGACGGTTAACTCGCTCATGGTTCTTCTTCTCTCGTTTTTTACATGCGGTAGAGGGTTCCAAGCTTGCGGCCGGAACCCTCTTTAATATCACAGATTCACACTGTCGATGTTGTCGGCAAGGCAATCAGACAATCGGGCGTTTCCGCCTTGGGTCAGACGATAATGCTTGAGGAATCTGATTGCATCGTTGACCGTTACCAGTTGAGATGGCTTTGCGTAGTCCTTGTCCAGCGTGCGTTCCAGTTCGCAGGTCTTGCATTCTCCTGCATCTCCAAGGCAGTCCTTGCAGAGTGTGCTACCACAGGTGTCGCACGTGTGCCTACAGGTTTTGTCGATGTATTTGCCGCAGTGTTCGCAACGTTTCCAGCAGTGGGCGCATTCCAAGGTGCCCTCGCAGTCTTCGCAGCTTGCGGCGTCATCGTCGCAGCAGTATGCGCCGCACTTGTCGCAGGAGTTCAGGCAGTCTTTGCAGAACGTGTTGCCGCAGATGTTGCATCGTTCCGCGCATTTGTCGCAGACGATGTTGTCGCACTTGTAGCACAGGTGGCAGTGGTCGCAGGAGCCGTTGGCTGTTGGATTGTTGAGGGCGCAGTAGGTGCATTCGCAGTTGCTCATTTTTTCTCCTTGTTGGGTGTGGGGTGTCAACCCTTGTTTGTGTGAACGATTCCAGTATACCATATAACAAGACAACAGGAAAGAGTCGTGTCGCAAGGTCTGAATATTGAGATATACTGGTCACGTCCACAAATAAAAAACCAAAGCGCTGCTCAAGAAACGGAAACGACACGCCGGGGTTGCCAGAAAAACACTTTGTGTTATAGTGGGAACCACGGCAAGTTTCAATCAAGTCCGGTGACAGACCGGAATTGACCGTAGAGCGGCGATAGGACGCAAGTCCCAATCGCCGCTTTTTTAATGCAGTGCGGAAAGAGAACAACAGACCTTGACCGCAAAAACCAATATCCGCTATCGCGTGGGAGCTGACGTAGGACTCAACAGCCTAGGATTCTCCGCAATCCAACTCGACGCCAACGGCAACCCAATCACACTACTCAAAACCCTCAGCTACATTCACGACGGCGGAGTAGACCCAACCCAAAACAAGTCCGGCACCACCCGCAAGGCCATGGCTGGAATCGCACGGCGAACCCGCAACATGCGCAAACGCCGCCGCCATCGTCTCGACCAGCTCGACCGTCAGCTCTACCAACTGGGCTATCCAGTAGATGAAGTGCCAGACTGCGAGCAAGACCTTTACGAAGACTGGAACACCCGTTCCGCTTTGGCTACCACATATATTGCCGACAAAAACAAGCGTGACCGGATGATTGTCATGGCAGTCCGACATATCGCACGCCATCGCGGTTGGCGCAACTCCTACAGTCGTGTCGAAACCCTGTTCGAGGACGTGGAACCGTCCGACCAGTACAAGGATTTGAAACAGCGCGTGGAGACCCGTCTCGGAGTGAAACTGGACGAGGATATGACCCCGGCGCAGCTCGTCGCATTGACGCTTTCCGAACGTAACGGCAAACTGGTTCGACTCCGCACCAGCACTAAATACGGTGAGGGCATTCTGCCGAACCGTCTCATGCAGTCCGACAATGCGCGTGAACTCCGACGCATCTTCACCGTACAGCAGGTTCCCAAGGATGTTTGGAAACCCATCCTGCGTACCGTGTTCCATTGCGCGTCCCCCAAGGGTTCCGCCGAAAAACGCGTGGGAACAGACCCGCTCGACCAAACCCAGAAGAGAGCGTTGAAGGCCAGCATCGCCTTCCAGAAGTATCGTATCCTCAATGTCATCACCAACCTGCGTATCCGACGCAAAGGCGAGGAACCACGTCCGTTGACCGTCGGAGAGAAGCAGAACGTGTACGAACTGCTCACGACCGCCAAGGAAGACTTGGAATGGTTGGACGTGTGCGCCGTGCTTGACATCGAACGCAACGAACTCAAAGGCGTCGGCACCCTCACCCATGACGGGGAGGAAAGAATCGGCAACAAGCCACCGGTCTTGGACACTGTCATCAGACTCCACGGCATCAAAAACACCAAGCTCCGCAAGATGATGGACGCATGGTGGAACTCTTCCACAGAGGATGAACAGGCTGCGATGGTTCGACTCCTGTCCAACACGGTTGACTTGGACAAGGTGCGCGACCTCATCGAATACGCCTCCCCCATCGAATTCATCGACGGGTTGGACGAAGACCTGCTCACCCCGTTGGACTCCATCAGTCTTCCAGTCGGACGTGCCGCCTACTCCGAAAAGACACTCGACCGACTGTCCAAACGCATGTTGGAAACGGAAGACGATTTGCATTATGCGATTCGCCACGAGTTCAACGTGCCCGCAGACTGGAAACCTCCGGTTCCACCTGTTCAGGAGCCGACCGGCAATCCTGCCGTTGACCGAGTGTTGAAAGCGTTCAACCGTTTTCTCAGCCAATGCGAACAACAGTATGGCATTCCGGAAAGCATCGCCATCGAAACCACGAAGGAATCGTTCTCGTCCATCGCGTTCGGACGCACGCTCGACTATGAGCGCCGTCAACGTCGGGACAAGGACAATCAGACGCGTGCCGCAATCCGTGAGGATATGAGGAAGCAACTGTCCAACGGCGGAAGCTTCAAAGTCCACGACTACGACATTCGCCGTTGGGAAATCGTCCAATCGCAGAACAACACATGCCTGTACTGTGGTGCGACCAGTCCACGATTCAGTTTCGACAAGTCGGAACTCGACCATATCGTTCCCCGTCGTGGTGTCGGTTCGGACAGCAAACGCACCAACATGGCTGCGGTCTGCCCCGAATGCAACGCCAGCAAGTCGAACGTTCCGTTCGCCGTATGGGTGCATTCCGACTATGCGAAAGCGCATGGCATCACCATGAATGATGTCATCGCACGAGTGAACCAGTTGATGTTCCCACCATCCATGAACCGCAAGCAGGTCGGTCAGGTGAAGAAAAGCATAATCAGCCGACTCAAGCAGACCGAACAGGACGAGCCGTTGGACAATCGTTCCATCGAATCCGTGGGCTGGATGGCCGACGAACTCCACCGCCGACTCGATGGACGATACGCCAACAAGACGGTGAAAGTATTCACGTTCCCCGGCTCCATCACCTATGAGGCGCGACGAGCTTCCGGCGTCGACGGGCAAATCCATTTCATCGGCGCACAGTGGAAGACCCGACTCGACCGCCGACATCACGCGGTTGACGCTTCGGTCATCGCCATGATGAACCAGAGCGTCGCTCTCCGTCTTGCCGAACGCCACTATCTACGCGAATCCCAACGCCTGTGCGGAACCCCATTCGGACAGGCGGATTGGAAGCAGTATCCGAATGAGAACACTCCCGGCTACGACCAATACCAGCAATGGAGCGGACAGATGAAGAATCTGCTCCACCTGTTGAACAAGGGTTTGGACGAGGACACCATTCCGGTCGTTCGAAGCCGCCGCCTCCGCTTGGGCAACAGTACCGCGCATGATGCGACGGTGAAACCGTTGCAATACGTGCGACTGGGAGACGCGCTCTCCCCCACGCTCATCGACCATGCCATCACCCCGCAAGTGTGGAAGGCGTTGACCCGACTGCCGGACTATAATCCTCAGACCGGTCTGCCAGCCAATCCGAACCGTGTCATCACCGCATTGGGCGAGGTATGTCATGCGAAGGACGAAATCGGCTTCCTGCCCGGCAACAACGCGCAACTGTACGTCAACGGAGGCGCCGCCGACATTGGCGGAACAATCCACCACGCCCGCATCTACCGTTGCGAACAGGTGTTGAAGAACGGGAAACGCAAGACGTTCTATGGCATGGTGCGCGTGTTCCAATGCGATTTGATGAAACGCAGGAAGAACACCGACCTGTTCCGAACCCCATTGCACTCGGCTGACGTGTCCATCCGGTATGCGGACGGCAAGGTCAGGGAGGCTATCGCACTTGGTAATGCGACTTGCGTGGCACGACTCACCCTTAATGATGAAATCAAGTTGACTTCGGAACTCATGGAGGATATGTGCCCTGAGTACGCTCACATGTTCCATACGGATTCCGGGGCTGAAAGACGGTTTATCGTTGCTGGGTTTAAGAGTCCTACGACGTTACGTCTTGTCCCCTCTTTTATTGCGAGCGAGGGCTTGAGTAAGTTGGAGGAGTCTGGAGTGGAGATTCCTAAATCTGTTAGGTCGATGCTCGTTCCTCACCTGTTCTGCCCGGCGATAAATAAGCTTGGTCATATTTTGGACGAGTGACCAACTATTCCCTTGTAAAGGGTCTGCCAAAAACCGATTATGGTATTTGGCAGACCCTTTTTTATTGGAGGTTGATATGGCAAAAGGGTGGCGGGTCATAGACTGCACCGCAATGACAGGCAAACTGACCTACAAGCGCGGGCAACTCGTCGTGGAACACCACAATATGGAGACACGGATACCGTTGGCTGATACGGCGGTGCTGTTGCTCGGGATGCAAACAACCGTCTCAACGGCACTATTGCAGCAGTTGGCTGTTTTTTGACGTGGAAGTGCTCATATGCCAGTGGAACGAAATCCCAATAGCCGCATTGCAACCATGGAACAAACCAAACACCCGTTCCGCCGCCCGTCAGAACGCCCAACAGGAAATGAGCATTCCCGCGAGAAAAGCAGCATGGCAGAAAATCGTACGCGCGAAAATACTAGGCCAATCCCACGTACTCGACAAACTCGACTTAGAAGGAGGGGAACTCTTAAGAAGTCTAGCCGTCCAAGTTCATTCCGGAGACCCGAACAACATCGAAGGACAAGCCGCACGGGAATACTGGCACCGCATGTTCCCCGAGGAAAACTTCCATCGATTCCCCGGATTAGGCGAAGGTAGAAACGCACAGCTTGACTATGCTTATACAATATTGCGTGGATTCCTCATCAAGTCCATCTGTTCGGCAGGACTCTCCCCCCACCATCGGAATACACCATCATTCCGCTAATAATTATTTTTGTCTAGCCGACGATTTGGTAGAACCTTTCCGACCAGCCATAGACTATCAAATAAGCCAACTACCCAACGAACCTTTAAACGCGGAACTGAAACAACAGATAGTTACAGCGGTCAATAGTCAGTTCTCTCCAAAGGGATTAACTATTCCCTCACTGGTGGACGAATTCTGCGGACAATACGCGCAATACTGCGAAGGCTGGCTGGACAAACTACCCGTCCCCGTCTTCGGAAAAAGGCGCTAAAAATGAAGAGAGATAAGGATAACGGCATGTGGACGCTGGTCATGTACGACCTACCCATTACAACGAGAGAGGACGCTGGAGCCGCGAACAGATTCACCAACTTATTGGCTGATTTAGGGTTCGTCCGTGTACAGTACTCGGTCTACGCGAGATACACTCCCACCCAATCAGGTGGCAGGTCTGCCCTTAACTACATCAAGGCTGGCCTACCTCCTCACGGAAACGTGAGAGTGCTTTGCGTAACGGACACCCAATGGGCTAATTCGTTAAAATTCCTCGATAAAAAACAGCAGAAGACGGACGAAAAACCGGGTTTGCTGACTCTTTTTGACGACGACGAATAGCAAAAAACGTTGATATGAAGCGGTTTTCAGCTTCCTATAGTAGAAGGAAGTAGTAATACGGCAGTCTTCCAATCTGGAAACGTTCAAGGCTCTTCGCTCGTGAGTAGAAGGAAGTAGTAATACGGCAGTCTTCCAATCAAATCTAGAATGGCTCCTAACCACACAGAGTAGAAGGAAGTAGTAATACGGCAGTCTTCCAATCAAAGGCATCCTCGAAATGGCGCGTGATGAAGTAGAAGGAAGTAGTAATACGGCAGTCTTCCAATCTTGACGTTACCGGAAGGTCGAAGGAAGAAGTAGAAGGAAGTAGTAATACGGCAGTCTTCCAATCTTGCAGTAAATTCCGCGACTCTGGCTTCAGTAGAAGGAAGTAGTAATACGGCAGTCTTCCAATCTGAACGGAAGCGAGGATTGACATGATGAAGTAAAAGGAAGTATAAATACGGCAGTCTTCCAATCGCATCCGCTGGAGAGCCTTCACGTTAGCAGTAAAAGGAAGTATAAATACGGCAGTCTTCCAATCACGTTTCCCGCTTAGTCATTTGGTGCCTAGTAGAAGGAAGTATAAATACGGTAGTCTTCCAATCTCTGATGTTGGAAAGTTTTCAGTAAAAGGAAGTAGTAATACGGCAGTCTTCCAATCTACGAGATTCAGACGCTGTTCATCCCATTAGTAAAAGGAAGTATAAATACGGCAGTCTTCCAATCAGAAAAGATTTTTCGTTCGGTTAAGACTGGTAAAAGGAAGTATAAATACGGCAGTCTTCCAATCGATGGGGTGCCGATGTGGACTGTGCAGAAGTAGAAGGAAGTAGTAATACGGCAGTCTTCCAATCCCCAGTGTCCAACGGATGCGATGTTCTGAATAGAAGGAAGTATAAATACGGCTGTCTTCCAATCATTGGATTCTCTTATGAAGAGGAGAGTTGGTAAAAGGAAGTAGTAATACGGCAGTCTTCCAATCCGTGGAGATAGCTTATGGCCATGCGGCAGATAAAAGGAAGTAGTAATACGGCAGTCTTCCAATCTATGAAGTCCAGACCCTCTTCATCCCCTAGTAGAAGGAAGTAGTAATACGGCAATCTTCCAAAAAAGAATAAGCCGGTGTTTCGCCACCCCCACCGGCAAAAGGGTTGTTCACACAAAGACGCGGAGTAGGAGAAGGGTGGAGAGAAAAACACCCGTAGACTCCGCTTTTTGTTTTGGCGTTTGACATGGCTTGGTTCTTTCCCATCAGTGAGTTCATGTCGTGAACACTGGCATGTATGCGTGACTTAAGAGGGTGCAAGGCATACGGCTTGCTGACAGTCCTTCATGGATTTCAGGATTGTCGTCCATCGCGCATGTGAGAGTCATGCCATGGATTGTCCCACGAGCTTTAGGGGTATAAAAAGTGTGGGACTTTGTGCGGGAGACGAGATTCGAACTCGCGATACTTGCTTGGAGGGCAAGGGTGATGACCTTTTCACTACTCCCGCAATAGGAGGGGATGGATTGTGTTTGCGGGCTGGAAAGCACTACATGCAGAGAAAAAATGTTTACGACCGTTCCAAACTTTTTGGAACGGAAGGCTCGCAACCGCAACCCATTCCCCAGCGGAGTCGGAGGGATTCGAACCCTCGAACCGTATGAAACGGTTAACACCTTAGCAGGGTGCCCCTATCGGCCACTCAGGCACGACTCCAAGGGTTTCCTGACCCGCAGGAAACGCAGGTCGGAAACCAAGCTCCCCATGATGGACTCGAACCACCTCTAAAGGTTCCAAAGACCCGTGTGCCGCCATTACACTAATGGGGAATGTGCAGACCGTTTTTATCGGCCCGCGAATAATTATTTGGATTTTGAAATCAGCTTGTCAATGTCCGCGCCCAACTGCCTTAACTGGGCGAAAGAGTTGGCGACGTTGCGTTGCGCCGTTTCCTCTCTCTGCTGAGCGGCTTCCATCAGCTTCTTGCTGTTCGCATCCAATTCGGCGGCATGCTGTTCAGCCTTCTTGGTTCGGAGGTCGATTTCCTGTGACGCCTTGTCCAAACGGTTGACTGCGTCAGCTTCCGCCTTGCTGATAATCTGTTCGGCTTGTTTCTTGGCCGCGTCCAACTGGATGGCAACCTTATCGTCGGTTTCCTTTTTCAGTTTGGCGCATTCCTGTTCAAGCTTCTGCTTCTTATCCTGTGCGGCGGTCATCATCTGTCTGGTGGTTTCCGTCGCGGAGTCGAGCCGCTTCTGGGATTCATCCTTGGCCTGTTGGAGAATCTGTCCGGCTTGCGTGCGGGCCTGTTCCAGCTCCTCACGTTTCTTCGACTCGTAAGTGTTTTTCAACGTTTGGAATTCTTTGCCGAGGCTGGTGCCTAATTCCTGCATCGGGTTTTCCGACGCTTGACGGGCGTCCTGCAAGTCGGCGTTCAACCGTTCAATCTGCTGGCGGAGGGATTCAGCTTCCTGCTCCCGTTTGCCGAGTTCGGATTGACGCTTGTCTAAGACCATGTTTTTTTCCGTCAACTGGCGTTGCAGATTCCAAATCTGTGTTTCCAACCCGTTCACGTATTGTTCAACGGAATCCTTGCGATAACCGTTGAATCCGGTGGGAAGGTTGAGTTGTTGTACCTGCGGTTGGGACATTCCGTCCACGGTGAGAGCGTGGGAGGAGATGACCCGTGTTTCATCAGACATGGTCATTTTGAGTTCCTTCTTTTCTGGTTGAAAAACACGAGGGGGTCGTGCGGGAGTCGAACCCGCTTCTTCAAACATCCACAGTTTTCTAATCGAAGTGGCACCGCCGATTAGAAACTGTGGACGTTTGAAGAATCCTGTCTTCGACCCATGGCCTACTATTTAAACATTCCAACGCCCATAGTTAAGGAACGTAGGAATACGGCAATATTCCAATCAATGCTACCGGTTACACCAATGCCATATGTGGATAGTCACGCCCATGAAGCGTGACCATCCGCCGAGTCGCCGTTAACGGCAGTCTTCCAATCGGGGGTAGTACTACTTCCCCAACGCGGAATGTGAAGGATTCGAACCTCCGGCACTTCACAGTGCGACTGCTTTCTGAACAGTTGCATTAAACCACTCTGCCAACATTCCAAACCGGCTGTAGTTAACGTCCAAGTCGGCTACGCAGAAAGACGTTCGGCATGGTGGAGTAGAAGGAAGTAATAATACGGCAGTCTTCCAATTAGGAAACCGGCGCTCTATTCCACTGAGCTACAAGGGTGTATGTCTCCGTTCCGCGAGGACGTCCGCAACGCGTCTTCCGGATTGGAGTCATTCACATCAGCCGTTCGCTACTTGCCATTGTTGCGGGGCAATGGTTTTTGCTAGTTGGATGATGGTGTTTTACGCGCATTCCACGCGGACGCTTTTAATTGCCCGTCCGATACGACGAGCCACAGGATTACACTCCCGATTTCCCGCAGTTACGCCAACTGCGGTCGTGCCCCCCGTGGGACTCGAACCCACAACCCACGACTTAAAAGGACGCTGCTCTAACCATTGAGCTAGAGGGGCGGAAATATTGGAATCGCATCACCCTGTACACCGAGGATGTCCATATCGTACTTAATGAGAACAACCCATGGACGGTTTCATGTTAACCGACCCATGTGGTTCGCATCTTTTCGATATTGCATCGGTTTTAGGCTCACCACCATGACTTTCAGCATCTTCGACCGCACTCACGTATGCATCCATGAACACAAATCGAAGAAGAATCCATCATGGCTTCTCCACACTCCGAAAATATGCGATTCGGAGTACCCCTCGCAGGAATTGAACCTACGACTAACATTTTATAAGAATGTTGCTCTTACCACTGAGCTAGAGGGGTGGAATACGGGAGGCGAAGGAACGAAAAAATCCGCCTCCCGTGAGTAAAAAGGAAGAACCATATGGTTCGTGCCCCAAGAGGGAGTCGAACCCTCACGTCGTAAGACAACGCATTTTGAATGCGTCGCGTCTACCGATTTCGCCATCAGGGCAGTGGCACGATTGAGGGACGTGCGTTTTCGTTCTTACAGAACGACCCATTGGCTTTCGTACTACCCTCCCAGCTTGCAAGCCAACGAAAGTCAGGGATTGGAGGAAACTGATTTTTTGTTTACAAAGTTTTTCCTTCAAGTTTGGAGAGTCTGTTTTGCAGGAGTCGCTTAGCACGCACATCAGTTTCCTCTATTTAGAGTTTGGATAAAAGCCCGTAAGGCAATTATCCAAACATTGTTTTGAATACGGTATGCATTCAAAATCGTGGAGCCGGAGGGAATCGAACCCTCGTCCTTGAAAACGTTGATGATGTTTTCTACATGTTTAGCCATCTCGTTTATATATGTTGAAAGTTCCAGTCGAAGAGGCACCTCGGAACAGTTTTGCAACTCAGTCATGAAACGATGAACAGTTGCCGTTCACCGAGTTTTTGCTGTCCTTTCTTTTTCAGAATCGCCTTACAGCAAATCAGCGACCCTGTTCTTCCTTCACCGTGTTTCAGGCGGCGAGCTGGAAGTTACGCGAAGAATTCGTCTTGGCGTTTATTGTTTGACATGGATTGATGACGGTTGTCCACGTCAGCCTCCGACATGCTTGCATTATCTTGATTTTCAAGTCGAAACCTGTCGGCCCCAAAATGCCGTCTTCCTTCCGGTTTTCCGTCCGAGCTTCCCATAGGTGTGGTTCAGAACCAATAGAATGGTTGGCTGGGATTTCCAGCCGGAAGGTTGACAGCGGTTTTGCCTGTCATGGTTTTGTCTTCAAGCGTTTTCATGCTTCTCCTAGAACTTCCAATTGAACTGGTTTTCTGGTTTTGGATAGGCGTGATAGTTCCTGAAGATTCGACCATGATGGGCAAGTCTTCATATCGAACATGATTTGATGGGCTTTAAGTCCTATCGAACCATGTTTCCTTATCTCTATTCATTTTTCAAACGGGCGGCAACATTCAGGGAGTGTTCCTTACTGGGTAAGGTCTTTACCCCGGTTGCCTTGGTGACTGTTCCAGTAGCGGGCTGGATATGAGAAGCGGTCTTCTCACAGTCTGTTCGCGCGTGATGTTTTTATTGAACCTCGTTTGTGTGAACACTGCCAGTATAGCAGTTCTAGGAAACGTGTCAAATCAGAAACGAAAAACAAGGTTTTCCAAGGCGTGTCGCACTCAAAAACCTTCCACACCAGCCTTGGAAACTTGGACAACAACGTCGCTCACAGGCTACACTCCCCTACATGCAGTCCAAGCAAATACGAGAAGCAACTACAGTCGCATATATAGAAGACCAGCTCAAGTCGGAAGACCCCACTCTCATACAGTCGGCTACGGGGAATCTAGCCAGACTGTATGGGATGACCACGCTCTCCCAACTGACCGGTTTGGCGAGGCCATCCCTCTACCGAAGCCTATGCGGTCAAGGAAACCCATCCTTCCAAACCATGTGCAGGGTATTGGACGCCATGGGGTACACGGTCACGGTGAAGCGTAAGGAGACGGAACATGAGTGACAGGCAAGTGGAACAGAACGCTCTAGACATTGACATACCCGGCATGGAGTTGGATGTTCGACGGGTCAACCTGTTGGACGATATAGAAGCCCGCGAGCCGAACAGTATGGAAATATGGTATGGGCATTCCATTCTCACCGCCACACTGTTTCCACCGGCCCAACCGTCCGATGATGTGGATTTCGTCAGCAAGTCGAACGGACGGTTGGAATACATGCTTGAAGCTGGCGTGACGGGTGATGGGGATGATAGGAAACGCCGGTTCCCGTTCGGCAAATATCCGAGACTGTTGATGGCTTGGATGGCTAAGCAGATTCGTGCGGCGAAAGGCCATAAGACGAGGAATGTTGACCCGGAGACGAAGACCATCACCATTCCAAGCATCTACCAGTTGTGTGAGGAGATGGGATTGCCTCATGGCGGACGTACTGCGAAGAGTGTTCAGGAGCAGTTGGAACTGTTGTTGGCTTGCCGTATCAGTATTCGGGCGTCGGGCACGGGGAAGGGTCTGAATGTGAGGGATACGGCTTATCTGCCTATCGTTCAGGCCGTGCGCATCATCAACGATGAGAAGAACGTGGGCTATTCCGGTGCCACGTTCCGTCTGACCGATGAGGTGTATGAACGGTTGAGTCGTGAGTCGGCTCCGTTCGATACGAGAGTGTCCACTTACCTGTTGAAAGGCAGGTCGGTCATGCCTTACGACATTTACATTTGGTTGACTGGCAGTATGAAGAATCTTCGCCGTGACCTTCCGGTGAGTTGGGATTGGCTGTATGAACGGTTCGGAGACCAGATTGCGGTCAAGAAGTCTTTTCGGCGCATGTTCCGTCAGTCGTTGGAGAAGGTCAAGAAGGTGTATCCGGGGTTGAATGTTGAGTGCCCCACGTATGAGGATTATATTATTCTGCATCCGAGTCCCACGTCGGTTCCTACCCGTGCTGTCCGTGAGGTTGAGGTGGGTGCTAATGGGGATGTGTTCGAGGTGGCTTTGCATTCGTTGCAATCGGTTCAACGGAAAGGTGTACGAAAGGCCACGTCAGATTGAGTTGACCGTGGCCTTTCGGACACCTTGGAGGGTATTGGTGTCTGAAAGGCCATGTGTGGGCGGGTGTCTGCGTGGCTTTTCGGACACCTTTCGCATGGCTTTTCAAACACTTCCCAACGGGTTGAACGGTTCCTTGACGTGGCCTTTCACGCACCCTCGTATACGCTACGGATTGCACGCGCCTTTCCAGCTTTAATTTATCCACTGGTTTTTCGTTGGAATTTCAACCATTCCACACGCTTGTCCACATTTCCACAGGCGGAACGTAGAACGTTCCGTGGACTAACAGGCACCTTTAGTGGAGTTTCAAACACCATGACGGTTATGAATCATGCCGGGCATGGACTATCAAACACCATCAGTATGGACTATCGAACACCTTTTTATGGGGTTTCCGACACCTTTCCGTGGACTAACAGGCACCTCGCATGGTAGGAAAACCGTTACGGGAGTAAGGCTCAACCGGCATGGTTATATATTATATGCTCATAGTTTCTTATAGTTCCGGTTTTCCGAGCCGAGGAATCAACCAGTGCGAAATACTGGAATCATGAAACTCCTATATAAAATCACAGGCATATATCGCAAGGCACGCTGGCTCATGTGGCTGGGTGGAATCCTGACCACCACGCTTATTCCCATGATGGGCTACGGAATGCACGCTTTGAACATTGCGAAAGACAAGCAGGAATTAGTCACGGACAATCCGGAACTCGCTTCGGAGGAGACGGCTGGCTCATTGTTCGATTGGATAACCGGTGAAAACGTGGGAAGAATCATTGGAATCATTGCGATTCTTGGCATTGTTTTCATCCTACTGTTGATTGTGTTGCAAATCTTCTCGTTCATTGGTGCCCGAACGTCAGTATCCGGAACAGACCATGATACCGCCACCAAGGAGGCCAACCGTAGGCAAGCCGACTTGGACGAGATGGACGTGGAACCGGAGGATGGGGACGTGGCCTTTCAAACACCTTCCCAGCCGAAACCCGTCAGGAAAAGCAAGCCGAAACCAGCTCCCACCACTGACAGTGACGAGGATGACTGGTTCATCGACTAGTCTGAATGGTGTTTAAAAAGCCACGCGCCGACCGGCTCGCGCGAACTATTTTTCCAGTTCGCTGAGCTTGGTCGGCGCTTTCTTATGTTTGAGCGGCAACGGTTTCCCGTCCGTCTGATTATAGACGCAGTAGTTGCCGTTGTCGGTTTTGTGGATTACCACGTTGACCTGCCGGTTGTCCTTCGTGTAGACGGAGCATTCGGCGTCCACACCGTTCTCGATGTCCTTCATTGAGTCCACGGTGTATTCGCCCCGTCTCGCGGAATGTATTATCCCTTTGGTTGTTGGGATACTACTGTCTGTATCGGAGTACTCCTTGTGTGTGCAGTTGATGCTGGACAGTCCGTACACGTATTCCAAGCTTTGGTTGAGGGACGGGGCTTTCGGCATTTTCACCGTGGTCGCGGTGACGAACGAGAGGAAGAACACGAGAACGGAAACAATCGAAACCAGTATCCGACCCTTGTTCACAGCGAAAGCGCCGACAACAAGAGCAATGATACTAACGATAATGAGAGCACTGATAATAAAATCGCCCGTACTCGCTTGGTCGGCAACCTCCCGCCAAGCGGAGAAATCCGCTGTCACTTCTGAACCTTTTCCAGTCGGGTGGACAGTTCCGCCAATCCGTCGATGATTTTATTCTCCTCCACGGTTTTCCTCCCACCGGATTGACCGTCACGGAAGCGTTTCTCGCACTCGCCCATGCCCCTGCGGATATCCTCATTGGTGATGCCATAGGCGATAGCGAACGTTCCCAACGCTTCCACCACGTCGCAATACTCTTCGACCAACCGACTGTAAATCCGCTTGTCGGAAGTGCCGTCGGCAACCCAATCCATTCCCACTGCGGCGAGTTCAGCAGACTCCTCCAACAGTTTCCGCCACTGCCGGTCGGATGGTTCCGCATATTCCGGAGCGAATGTTCTGACGGTGCCAAGACTAGCCAAATCGTGTTCAGTCATTTCCACGCCACGCCCGATGAACTTGTAGTCGGGATTCTGTTCGCAATAGTCGCGCACGTCACGCAACCATTGGATAGCATTGGGGATACTCCCCCAGCGGATGACCTTCCCCGTGTTGTCGAGGAAGTATTTCTGTTCCAATTCGTTGATGGAATTTTTTTCGATTTCATCCAACGCTTCGTCAATAATGTCCTTGACCACGATGGCGGACTTGCCATGCAGGTCGGTGGTAGGCCGCACATGGAACGCTTGGAAGAAATCGGAATAGTTGAAGGTCGGATTACCTTTTTTGTTTTGGCGAGAAAGCCGCGTCATCTTCA
>ULUD01025121.1_pt1 | contig 149259 bp, 153 predicted proteins | sample 1958191 | NCBI WGS metagenome assembly ULUD01 (sample SAMEA4835751, study PRJEB28245) | human gut metagenome | biome: gut microbiome; material: fecal sample | place: Denmark | collected 2008 | reverse complement strand
TCAAAGGTTCGTTGTTTTGTCGTTCTTAGCGACAACTTCTATAAGATATCACTTTGTTTCGTCTTTGTCAAGAACTTTTTTTATTTTTTTCAAAGTTTTTGATTTCGACGGTGATGTCGAATTTGAAGTTTTGCTGTCGTCTCAGTGACAGCTTGCTTATAATAGCACTCTAATTTTGGAAAGTCAACCCCCTTTTTCATTTTTTTAATTTTGTCGAATTGGGGGCTTGGTTTCCTTTTTTCGGTCACTGTGCGACCTTAAATGCCCAGATCGCAGAGATCTGATATTGTAATGTATCATAATCCCACAACTGCTGGCTCCGTTCTATACTATTCGGATCATGAACAAGGAACTTGTCTCCTTCCATTCCTGCGATCACAATAAAGTGTCCCTGCGAAGTAAAGTCTCCGGATCGCATCGCACATACAAGCGGATGTCCCTGTGAGAGTTCTTCCTGCATGTTATCTTTACTCAGATAGATATAATATCCCTGTACACCATACACTGCAGCCACCTCGTCCATAAATGACCACTTCGTTCCGGAATTCTGCTCATAGTATCCATGTTCCGTTGCATAGTCCGCCAGCTTGTCCGGTGTTGCCTCCTGATTTTTCGTCAGTCCAATGACGATCATTGAAAGACAGGTTGGTCCACAACCTGACAATCCGATAACATCATTTCCATAGGCATCATAGCCCCAGCGCTTATCCCATTGGATAAACAGAGGGATTCCATCTAGTTCAGATGCCTCCAACGTACCTGAAGTTGTATCATAGTTTTCCTGATAGCCAAGCGCAAAATCCAGCATATTCGGATTGCAGCACAAATTATTTAAAAGTGCCTCCGGGTATTGATCCATGTGATCGTAGATTGTCTGAAACTCCGGGTATCGGTCTGCCAGATTCTTCAATCTTGTCTGAATCTCCTCCATCGAATAGTGTGCCGGTGAACCCACCATATATTTCTTCTCATAATAATTCGGCAATGCCTGACTCTGTACCTGCGCAATCTCTCCGGTTGCCGACACCTTTGGTTCCGCGGCATCTGCCTGCTGCTCTGTGGACGCCGATTCACTGGCAGCCACCACTTCGGATACATCCTGTTTTTTAGAGGAAATCCCTCTCCGCACCAATGCCACGATCAATACCAGCATGGCAACACAGATACACAAGCAGAACAATTCCTTTGCCCGTTGTTTTCTCCTTCTGCGCCGGCGCAGCTCTTCCTTTCGTTTCTTTAATTTCTTTCTACGCAGTTCTTCGCGTTGCTGTTCCTGCAACATCGTCCGCCTCCTGATGACTTCTGAATCCTCGGAAATTATACCCACATTCCCGTTCGTTTCATTCCGTCTGTATCTTTCACTGTATCTTTCGTATTCCATTTTCATGCACACTCCTTTTATAAACTTCCCGTAGTTTACATGGACTGTGCATCATATCTGTCTCATATATGTATCATTTTTCCATCTTAGTTGCATATTTTTGTATGTCACCTGACGGCTCCACATGTGCCTTCACATTATGTCTGTCTGTGCAGGTGCATCCATCATATTGCTCATTGTATCGCAACTCCATCATAGATGGTTCCAATCGATGATATATCCTGATCGACCCACATGCCAATCTCTACAAACTGCTTTCCGTCTTTTTCCTGCTCCTTCACACCTGCCATATCATTCGCAGTCAGTTTGCCATCTGCATTCATATTATAGCCTTCTCCATACATTTCATTATAGACGCCATAGTTATACTTCTTAATAATAACCTCTTCGGAAATGCCCAGCTCCTCCGCCATATATTTCACCACATCCGCTTTTAAAAACGCCTGCCATTCAGCATCTGTCATATAGGCATATACAGTATACCCCAAAATCTTTCCGGTTTCCACATCTACACATAAATACATATAATCATCAGAAACCTGACACACCATATATTCAAGCATCACGTATTGATTCATATTGTCCAGATTAACCAGAGTTTCATACTGCGTATCCGCATATATATCAAGAATATCAAAATCTAATTCAGGAAGTAAATGTGCTGCCTGCATCCTTTCAATCTGCGGTGCTACCTGCACTTGCATATCATAATCATCATATACGTCTGCATTTTCCACCGGATAAGAAGTTGACACATGCATCCCTTTTGATCTCCCGTCCATCAAATCAAGTTTTTCTTCCATCGTCATCTGCGCGGCAGTATCCAGATAGGATGTATCTGCCTGCTGCACGTATATGTGATCAACCTCACTTTTATCCATCATGGCAAATATCGTCTTCGGTGCCATAATTCCGATTGTCAAAACAGCAGCTCCCGCCAGCACGCACAGGCAATTGCGCAGGATATTTTTATGCATTTCATTGTTTTTCTCTGTTTTTTGTTCGTTTTTCTTCGTTTCCGCATGTCCCCTCATACTTCTTCCTCCATTTCCATCTTTTCCGAGTCTACCTGTCTGCATACCTCCTTTGGAAAACAGACACTCACCTGAGTTCCAATCCCCTTTTTACTCATGATCTGCAGCTTTGCCTGATGCAGCTTCACAATCTCGTTACAGATAGCAAGTCCCAGTCCCGCACCACCGTTTGCCCGGGAGCGTGATTTGTCTACCATATAAAATGCTTCGGTCAGCCGGCTCAGATTCTCCTCATCGATACCGCATCCGTTATCCTTGATTCCGATACGATATTCGTCTGATACCCACACACCGAACAGAGAAATTTTCCCTTTTCCATCCATCGATTTTCTGGCATTGTCAAACAGATTGATCAATACCGTCTTCATCAGATCCGGCTCAAGCCTCACTATCGCAGGCTGTACATTGACTGTCAGTTCAACCCCATATTTACCGGCAACCGGAAGCAATGTCTCATACACTGCTTCCGCAAAAATCGGTATATCCATATCATAAAACAGAAAATCCTGTTTTTTTAGCACGATCAGATCCATCAGTTTCATGGACATTTTCTCTAAGCGCCTGCCCTCCACAACAATCTGGTTGGCATAGATAATCAGTTCCTCCTCCGAAAGCTGATTGGAGCGGATCAGATCTGCATATCCGATCATTGAGGTAAGCGGTGTTTTCAACTCATGGGCAAAATTGTTTGTAAACATCTCCTGACTTTTTGTTTTTTCTTCCAGTTCCTTCATTGTCCTGTTCAGACTCGTGGACATCCGGTTGAAATCTTCCGCCAACACACCGATCTCATCTTTGCTTCTTTTTCTAATGCGGATTCCGGCACGTCCGCCAGCTACCAGCTTTGTTGCCCTCGACAATCGTCGGATCGGAACCACGATCATATTGTTTAAGATTGCCATCAGCATCAGGCAGACAATCATGACAATAATCATGATCACACGGAACATCCGAAGCTGCGCGTCACGGTTTTCATAGTCACGTGTGATATCCGAAAATGTCTCCACATAATAGATCCGGTCAAGTACCTCAAAACTTGTTCCGGTATATAATACATATCTTCCGTTTTGCTTGACAATCTTGTAGCCTTCCTGCCCAGCTTCAAGTTCATCCCGGCAGATTGATTCCTTTGATTCTTTCAGTCTGTTTGTACTGTAAATCCTTATTTTTTCATCCGTCCAAAGTGCAAACTGTACTTCCTCTCCGGCATTCCGGACAGAAACTGATTGCGCCGCCTGACGCACGACAACATTTTTCTGTTTTTCATATCCGGTATCCCGATATACAAGATTAATCGTCCGCTTTACATTCTGCACAAGATTGATGCAGACAACACTTGCATTATTATATCCGTTCTGGATATCCTTTTCTCTTGCACTTTTGAAGCCGGAATGGATCAGAAATGTTCCACACGCCGAAAATGCCAGCATCATACAGGTACAAACGGATAAAAATAGTTTCCAGAATAATTTCAAGCTTATACCTCCAGCCGGTATCCTACCTTATATACCGGTACAATCTTATCCTCCAATCCAAGCTTCTTACGCAGGCGCTGTACATGCAGATCAACGGTACGGCTGTCTCCGTAATACGGTTCGTGCCAGACACTCTCGAAGATCCGTTCCCGGAACAATGCAACATTCGGGTTGCGCATGAACATCACTAAAATCTCATATTCCTTCTTCGTCAGATGAATCTCCACCCCGGCTTTTTTTACCCGAAACGACTGCGTATCCACCTCAATATCATATGCGGTAAGTGTCTGTGATACTTTATTATACCTACGCAGCACACGTTCCACTCTGGCAAGCAGTTCAATGATTTCAAACGGCTTTACCATATAATCTTCTGCACCAAGTTTTAATCCCCTGACCTTGTCCTGCACGTCCCCCATCGCTGTGAGAAAAATCACCGGGACGTGATAATAGTTAAAATATTCCATCAGGGAAAATCCATCTGGCCCCGGCAACATAATATCGACGAGCGCCAGATCGTATACCTCCTGTTCCAGCTGTCCGGAAACCGAAGTGCCGTCGTAGACACAATCACACAGATACCCCGCATTCCGTAAACTGATTTCTATAACATTGGAAATGGATGTATCATCTTCCACAACTAAAATACGATTCATAAAACTGTCTCCTTGTTATTTATAAATGATGGCTTAATGCAAACCATTCCGTATGACGTCCTGTTGCACAAAAAACAGAGAGGAGCCATCTCTGACCTCTCTCTGCTATTTTACATCATTGTTGCATCATTTTAGCATCAAAATATGATTTTTTGAATTATTTTGTAAATTTTATGAAAATACCTGTTTGATACTGTCATAATGCAGGAATTTTCCCTGTGCACCAAGTGCTTCGATCTCTTCTGCAGTGGCTAACATATATCCATCTGTCTCTGCCTCCTGCAGATGCAGGTCTGCCTCTGAAAAATCTCCCGTAAAGCGATAGATGTCCACAAAATAGTTGTCGCCCTCGTCGGGATTCTCGCGTGTATAAGAAAATACAAAACCACCTTCAAAAGAAGATACGTCAAGTCCTGTTTCCTCTTTAATCTCACGTTTCACTGCATCTAACGAGTCCTCGCCTGCCTGCGCCGCACCACCGGATACTTCCCAGCATCCCGGGGCCCACGCCTTTGTCATGACACGCTTCGTGATCAGATATTTACCATTTGTATGACGGATCACGCCAAGCACAGTCAGGTGAAAATCTCCCGGCTGCATATGCCAGTCGTTTCGTTTCATTGTACGTCCGGTACGCTGTTTGTCCCGGTCATAGATATCCCATAATTCCATGTAAGTCCTCCTTGCGGGTTTCAGACTGCATCTATCGCAGAGAACACCCACATCTTCATTTTATTCATTCTTTTCTTTACTTGACAAGGTCATATTTCTGCATGAAATTAAACAATGCACCGATCAGGTTCGAATCATTACCGAATTTGCATAAGTCAATCTTCATCCGCTCATAAATATAAGACAGACGCCGCAGCTTCGATGTGTATTTGATGATTCCCTCCATAAACTTCGGCTGTGCACTGATGCCACCACCAATCAGGATAATCTCCGGTGCAAGCGTGATGTAGAGGTTACAGCAGTGCCATGCAATGTTGTAATACATCCGTTCCAGAATATCCTGAATCTCCGGATCGGTCTCTGCCATCTCATAGATATCCTCACCGTTTACTTCCTGCCACTTAAGTCCTTTTGCTTCGGCAACCTTCCGGCGAAGCGCCTGCACGGATGCCTGCTGCGTCCATATACAAGGATCCGGTAGTTCTCCCCCTTGCTTTGAATTGATTTCTTCGAGCGGACGGATCTTGTCCACATCCTCAATCGGAAGTCCATCATACAAAAAGGACATCTCTCCTGCAATCATGCCGACACCATGGCGCACCTTCCGGTCAATAATAATACCGCCACCAATTCCGGTACCAAACACAAGCACGCAGGCATCTTTGCAATCCTTGGCGTTTCCAATCCAGACCTCTGCAAGTGCGGCGCACTTTGCATCATTTTCAAGTGCAACCGGAACATTTCCGCATCGTCTGCTGATCAGATTGCCAAGTGGCACCCGGTCAAGGTAAGGCAGACTGCCACCACCATAAACAATACCCTGATTCACATTCACCTGCCCGGGAAGGCTCATCGCAATTCCCGTAATCTGATATTCCTTGCTATACTTTCCGTATATAATATCAATCTGCTCGAGAAATGCGGCAATACCATCTTCTGTTTTCACCGTATACGGTGTAATCTCATCGCCATTATCGTCCACTTTTCCATCCTGGAACGGCGTCGGGACTTTATACTTCTCATAAATCTTGCCCTTCTGATCCATGAGCGCATACTTGATAAATGTACCACCCACATCAAATACTAAATACATATGCCACCTCCTATATTTCCCTGCATCCGCGCGATAATTCACACACGCATCCGCGCGTCTCCTGATATAATTTACTCCGCGCACCGGAGACGATGCACGGAGTTTTGTTTCGTTCGTTTCTATATTCTGTTATCCGGATATTGTGGCACGCACTCTTACATCGTTACACCGCCACAGTAACGCAGGAAGATCATAAGCATAGAAATCGTCACAACGATAATCATCGCCGGAGCGGCTGTCTTACAATATCTGCCCCATCCGATCGGATATCCGTTCTTTGCTGCCACAGATGTACCAACAACATTTGCAGAAGCTCCGATTGGCGTTGCACTGCCACCGATATCAGTTCCGATGGACAATGTCCATGCAAGGCAATCAAGCAATGGCTGGTTTGCACCTGCCAGGCTCTTGATGATTGGAAGCATCGTTGCTGCAAATGGGATATTATCTACAAATGCACTTGCAATCGCAGAGATCCAAATGATAATTGCTACCATCACATATACATTTCCACCACTGACCTTACCGATGAAGGATGCAATAGACTTCAGGATTCCTGTCTGCTCCAATCCTCCAACGACAATAAACAATCCGATGAAGAATAACAGTGTCTTATAATCTACTTTTTTAAGCAGTTCTAACGCATCTTTTCCGGATGTGACCAGAGTAATGATCGCGATAACCGTACCGATAAACGCAACCGTCAGACCTGTTGATGCATGCGATACAAGAAGTACCACCGCACATGCAAAAATCACGCTGCTGATGATAAACTTCTTCTTGTCTGTAATGGCTGTAGAAGGGTCTGGAATGTTGGATGTATCCAGCTCCTGTGACTCTTCTGACAGCAACTCCTTGCGGTATACAAGGTAAAAGTAAATAATAACTACAACAAGGCAGATACCGACGATCAGACCGGTATTTGTCAAAAAGTCGGAGAATGAAAGTCCCAGTCCTGTTCCGATGATGATATTTGGTGGGTCACCACACATCGTTGCCGAACCACCCAAGTTCGCACAGAACACCTCTGACAGAATCATCGGCACCGGATCTAAATGCAACAGCTTCGCAAGCTCGATCGTAACGGCTGCAAGGAACAAAATAACCGTAATACTGTCAATGAACATCGACAAAACGGCTGCCATGACCATAAACGTCACGAACAACGGTATTGGCTTATAATGCACCAGCTTCGCAAGGCGTAAGCATAACCACCGGAAGAATCCGGCCTTTGCCATACCTTCTACCATTACCATCATACCTGCAAGGAATATAATCGTCGCCCAGTTGATACCGGATGACTCCTCGGAACCCTCACCGGATGTGATCCAGAATCCCTTCGTGAAAATATTCTTTACATTCAAGGTCTCGATGACCGCATCCATGCTATGCATTGCCACACCAAATACGAGAATCAGTGTCAGCGCGCCAGCCACGAGTGTGATGTACTGTTTTTCGATCTTATCCAGCACCATCAACACAAACATGACTACAAAGATGGACACAGCCAAAATTTGTGCTACTGTCATATCATCGTCCTCCTTTAATCTATGTTATGCCACATATGTACCTGCGACAAGTTGCACATTGATTTTTCAACCTGCATTATAATAGCATTAAACATCGAAAAAAGGAATAACTTTTTTTACTTTTTTTACATATTAAAAAGAGTTCTCAAAATATGTATATTTTATTGATTATAAATATCCTCTTTGTTCATGGATGTAAATGCAAGGATTCCCTTTGCTTTTACCTTTCCATCAACCATTACTTTTGCATTGAACTTCACAAGTCCGGCTCCACCACTTTCCTTGCGGACTTCGATCTCCAGACAATCGCCCGGAATGACCGGTCTCAAGAATTTGAATTCCTCGCACTTTAACAGTACATAGATCTTATCGTCCTCGGTGCCCTGACTCTCCATCGTAATCGAGCAAAGCTGTGCACACGCCTCAATGACCAGTACGCCCGGCATAATCGGTGCATCCGGAAAATGTCCTGCAAAATATGGTTCATTGACAGAGACGCATTTGATTCCCTTTGCATATTCGCCATCTTCCACTTCCAGAACCTTCTCGATCATCTGAAATGGCGGGCGCTGCTTGATTCTTTTTTGTACTTCGTTGATATTCATCATTACAGACTCAGTCCTCCATCCAATACGATCACCTGTCCTGTCATGTAGGAGCATGCAGGTCCAGCCAGCATCGTAACAACATCGCCGATCTCCTCCGCAGTACCAAAACGCTTCATCGGAATATCCTTCAGATACTCTTCCTTCTTATCTTCTGGTAATGCCTCTACCATATCCGTTGCGATAAAGCCCGGTGCAACTGCGTTGACACGGATGCCATATGGCGCAAGCTCCTTTGCCATTGTCGCTGTCATAGAGTTTACAGCACCCTTGGTTGCGCTGTATACACTCTGTCCCGGTACTGCAAGCTTGGAACTTACGGATGATACATTCACGATCACGCCCTGTTTCTTCGAGAACATCTTCAAAACTGCCTGCTGGGTACAGTACATGTATCCCTTGATGTTCAAGTCGAGACACTGATCAATCGTATCCGGATTCATCATCAAGACAAATTCATCCTTTACGATTCCAGCGTTGTTAACAAGGACATCTAACTGTCCAAATGCGTTGATAACTTCACGCATCATTGTCTTTACCTGTGCAAGATCGGATACGTTTGCCTTGATGGCAACGGCTTCGCTTCCGGCTGCCTTGATCTTCTCTACGACTTCATTTGCAGCTGCTTCGTTTGAATTATAGTTGACGGCTACCTTGTAGCCAGCCTCTCCAAGCTTGATCGCACATGCGCGCCCGATTCCGCGGGATGCGCCTGTGACAAGCGCTACTTTACCATTTGTCATGTTTTTCTCCTTTATTCTGTATATTCTACAACTGCGAACCCCACATATCTCGAATATATATTTCCAGTTTGTTCATTCCATATACAATGTATTGAATCTAAGAAGTTCTAAATGTTCTGATATATGTATCTATAATATGCGCCACCGCCGTCAATTCGCCATCCATGGCTCAATGACGGCTTGTTTGAACATCGTGTTCAAACATGGCTAATATTATTACAGAACATTAAGAACTTCTAATATTCAAACATATCGTATATGTTCATGAAACAAACTGGAAATATATAATTCACTTTATCTTTTTGTTCGCAATTGCCTCTATAATTATCTTTTTATAATCCATACTATGCCACTTTCTTTAAGATGACTGCGGCATAGCTGCCACCGATGGCACAGCTTGTTGCGAGTACATACTTGTATGCGGATGTGTCGACAACTTCCTTCGTTACCTCTTCGGTTGTTACATAGTAAGCATTCTGTCTTGTGGCAAGATCTCCGGACAGTGTAAGTGCAGCATGTGCAACAGACAGTGCGGAGCTTGCAGCTCTGCCTTCACCTGTATAATCTCTGACCTGATGTACAGGAACCTTTCCTGCGAAAATTTCTTCGTACACATGGCGCTCCAATGTGTCGACTTCGTCGGCACCATTTGCGAATCCGTAAACGGCATCAATCTGATCCAATGTGATGCCTGCCATAGCGGCTGCATCTACGATGGCGTTCATCAGTCCCTTTTCGGTACCTGCGACATCACCGTAAGCAACGCCTTCGTGTGTCATGGCGTAACCACATACCTCTGCGTACTTCTTCGCATTGTGGCTTGCTGCGTATGTCTCGTTCTCGAGTGCGATACTCGTACTACCATCGGCAAGCACGAATCCGTCACCGCCAGCGTATGCCTGCTTCACATCTCCGGCTACCTTGCCAAGCTTCGCATAGAGCTTCTCCATAACCTCGCTGTTCTCATCGGTACCAGTTGCAAGCATTGCCTTGCCGCGGTTCTGCTTGATCTCGTTATATGCATAGCACAAGCTGCTCATACCAGACTGTGCGCCGTTTGTCACTGTTACGTTATAGCCACGCATACCTGTCTTGATCGAGAGGTATCCACCTGCTGCATTGTAAACGGTGTTCGGGAAGTTGAAGGCAGAACCTGCTGTTGTTCCATTCTCAGAAATGTGCTCCTGGAACTCATATACGGTTGTAAGTGGGCCATCACCGGTTCCGACGATCATACCAAGCTCTTCTGCATTCTCCTCTGTTACCTCGATGCCTGCTTCCTGCAGTGCCTCAAGACCAGAGATGACCTGCATCAGACTGAACTTGTCGAGCTTTCTGTAGAATGCCATCTTCAAACCATATTTATCGTAATCTTCTTTTCCAACATTTGCATGTACAGACGCTGCTTCCGGCTTTGTCTGTGCATTGACCTTATCGATATAGTTGGCAACGCCATTTCCAAGTGGGCTGACGATACCAAGACCTGTGATATAAACCTTCTCATCGTTCTCAGTTTCCTTCACATTGCCCGGCTCCTTCGAGAAGATGATACTTGCATTGCTTCCGCCAAATGCAAAGGAGTTAGACATTACATAGTGCAAATCCTTTTCCTTCATTGTATTCGGCATGAAATCGAATGTGCCTGCCTTCTCACCGAGCGCCTCGATATCCTCCTCAGAATATCCGATCGTTGGTGGAATCTTGTTCTCTGTCAGAGCCTTGATTGCGAAAACTGCCTCGATCGCACCGGCTGCACCTAAGCAGTGGCCAACCATTGCCTTTGTAGAGCTGACGCTTAAGTCTGGATTTGTCTCATCAAAGATTGTATGTAAGGAGAGGAATTCTGCCTCGTCGTTCTTGGCGGTTCCTGTTCCGTGTGCATTTACATATGCAACATCCTTTGGCTCGATGCCTGACTTCTCAATTGCCTCGCGAATCGCATACATCTGTCCAAGTCCGTCCGGACGTGGTGCTGTGATATGATGGGCATCACTGCTGATTCCTGCTGAAAGCACGTCACAGTAGATCTTCGCATTTCTCTTCTTTGCATGCTCATAGCTCTCCACGATGATCGCACCAGAACCTTCACCAAGTGTGATACCGTTGCTGTGGTTAAATGGCGAACATGCCTGCTCAGAAAGCGCATGAAGAGCTAAGAAGCCTGAAAATGGAACAGATGCAAATGCATCGGCACCACCAACGATAAACGCATCTGCCACACCGGCACGGATCAACTCACACGCATAAGCAATACTGATCGTACTTGCTGCGCAGGCATTACCAACGTTTGTGACAACACCCTTTGCGCCTGCCATATTTGCTACATGGTTTGCAATCGAGGCAATCGTCATCTTGTTGATATCCTCTGCATGCTCACCCTTTGTTACATAATTTTCTACACTGACAACACCACCGACGCAGCTTCCCATGACAACACCGACACGACCGGCATTACTCTCATCGATCACAAGACCTGCATCATCGAGTGCTTCCTTGGAAGCCTTCAGGCAGAGCTTGCTGACACGGTCAACATCCTTTGCCTCATCGATCTCATCCAGTGTATCGCAGTGTACTTCTGCACCAAGGTTTGCATAGCAGTCGGTTGTATCAACAGATGCTACCTTATCAATTCCTGTTTTTCCAGCCAGTGCATTTGCGAAGCACTCATCTACGTTATTTCCGATTGCGCTGATCATGCCAAGTCCGGTTACAACGCAACGTGTATTTGTAATCTTATCCATTTTTATCTCCTTTATATGCCACCACGCATTCGCGCGTTTCCTATCTACCTGTTCAGAATACACAGGGCTGCCCCAAAGTTTCCTTTCGGGACAGCCCTCTTTGTATGACTTGCTATTACATATTTGCTACAACGTACTTTGTAAGGCTCTCGATGTTGTAGAAGTGCTCCTTTGCAACACCTGTCATAGCTACGCCGTAAGCAGAATCGATACAAGCGATAATCTCCAGGGAATCAACAGAATCAAGTCCAATTCCATCACCAAACAATGGAACTTCATAATCTAATTCTTCCTCAGGGATTCTAAGATTCTTTGAAAGCATTCCTTTAATGTTCTCAGCGATTTCTAACTCTTTTTCGTTCATTCTATGTATCCTTCCTTTTCTTATATTTTACCCCGAATCAACGGGTATATTTTAAGAGTGTTTCCACTCCAAATATCATGATTGTTTCTTCACACCGTAGGTATCACGCAACTCATAGATCCTGTCTCTGCAGACGCCTGCATATTTTTTGAGGACAACCGATGGTCTGCCTTCTTCGTTTAAATCCATCTCGACCGGCTTGCCGACGATAATGTGCATGCGATGGAAGACCTTAAATTCGCCGTCGATCACAACTGGTACAACCTGCGCCTGTGCCTGTCTCGCAAGCATCAGAAATCCTGGCTTGAATTCATCCATCACTCCGGTATGGCTCGTATGTCCTTCCGGGAATATGTAGATCGGGCAGCCCTCATTCATCTTCTCCAATCCCATCGACAGCCAGCTTGTATCCATCTCCTGACGGTTCATTGGGATATATGGAAGATTGCGGAACAACCAGTTAATCTTCTTCTTATCATACCAGTCCCGCGCAACAAAGGTATGTACCCTATATTTACCAAACAGTCGTGTCATATAGAACCCATCCACATGACTTGTGTGATTGGAATAAACAACACAGTTGCCCTTTTTCAACGCATCTTTCGTTGCCTTTTTGTCTTCCCACGTTACCTTGGGCGGGTACAGGATACGGATTACGCCATTCGCGATCGCAAAGGCAAGCTTCGCTGCAAATCTCTTTAGTATCTCCACGTTCTACACCAGCTTTCCGTAAGGTCCAACCTCCGGGTTGTCCCAGTTCATATTGATTGCCATCTCGAATGTACTGTGTCCAAGCAACGGTCGCTGCAGCTTGTTCCACGTACGTTCCGATAAACAGCCTTCCCTTGCATATTCGTGACCAGCCTCTTTGAATTTCTCCAGATAGCGTGCCACCTTCTCTGCAAACCCCTGCTCTGAGAGTGGACCCCCCTGCGGTGCCAGCACCGTTGTGTATTTTCCCTCGCCGCAGATCCGGTCAAACTCTGCAAACACGGCATCGTAACAGTTGTCTGTCACCTCATAGCCGCATGTGGATACTAAAATCAGTTTCTTCTTTTCGAGCTCCGGATACCGCATGTTATGCAGGAACCGATGATTCTCCTCATCGCCCGGATTCCCGCGATACTCCTGTACATAGGAGATCATACGATCCGTAAATGCCTTCAGCTTTGAAGGCAGTCCAAAGAAATAAAGCGGAAAGCTCTCAACAATGATATCGCTGTCCATCACCATCTGCCGCAGCTCATCCATATCATCGTGGATACAGCACTGCCCCGGTGTCGTCTTCCAACAGACAAAGCACCCATGACAATGGTCAATCCTTTTGTCCTTCAATGCTACCTCACAGACTTCCGTGTCCGCTCCATATTCTTCCACCATGCCTTTGACAAATGCATGGGCAACTTTGAGGGAGGAGCTGTAATCTCCACGCAAGCTTCCGTTAATCAAAAGTATCTTCATCTTCGCTCACACTTTATCTTCTAATTTTGTTGTGTTCTCCCTGCATACATCTAATTAACATTGGTATACGCGTAGAAAAGCACTGTGTTATTTTCGCATATATTCCAAGTTCCTACAAGTGTCAAAAAACGGAATGTGTATATTTTTTACACATTCCGCCTAATTTGCACAACTTTTTTTTAATTGTTCTTATTCACCAAATACCCGCTTCATCACCGGATCTTCGCGAAGCACCTGTTTCGCCTTCTCCCGGTACTTTGCTTCATGCAGATATGTGTAACGATTCGGCTTGATCTGCGGTGCCATATCGATTGCCGCCTCGTAGTCTGCGCGATTCAAGCCAAGTGTCGATACGAAATCCCAGAATCCGGTATCCTCGAAGATCTTATTGACACGCACATACCGGTGATCCTGTACAACTGCCATCACATAGGTGGCGATTCCAACCTGCACACCGTGGAGCTGTGGCACCTCCAGCAGCTTATCCAGCGCATGGGAGATCAGATGCTCACTACCGCTCGTCGGCGCACTGCCACCTGCGATCTCATTTGCAATTCCGCTCATCGCCAGCGAATCAACCAGCTCCTTCAGGAAGAGGTTATCCTGAATACTCTCAAATGGTGTCCGCACGAAGCTGTTGACCGCCTTCTTCGCAATCATTACCGCGAAATCATTCACCTCGGACACGCCATGCTCCGCCTCAAAAATCCAGTCGTACAGTGCTGTGATCTTCGATACCATATCACCGATACCGGAATATAAGAACTTCGTCGGTGCGGACTTCAATACATCCGTATCCACCACGATTCCATATGCCATGCGTGCTGGCACAGACGTACGCTTGCCATTTACCAGAAGTGATGCACTTGCCGAAGAAAATCCATCACTCGATGCCGATGTCGGCATGCTGATAAACGGAAGCTTCCGCAGATAAGCGGCATATTTTCCGGCATCAATGACCTTGCCGCCGCCGATGCCTAAGATCACCTGTGTCTTCGCGTCGATTGTAAATGCCAGATCGATGATATCCTTGATATCCGTTGTGTCAAGCTCACAATACGAAAGCACCTCGATATCCGCCTCGGAAAGGGAATCCATTACCGTCTTTCCGAACATCTCCACAAGTCCATTTCCAAAGAATACAACCGCTTTCTTAAATCCGCTTGACTGCAGATATTTTCCTACGTTTCCAAGTGTTCCGCTCCCAATCTTCAAGATTGTCGGGATTGCAATATGAGATCCTGCCATGTATATACCCTCCTGATTCTTCTCTGCTTATTTATTATTATAATTCTTGTTCAAATTATTCAACAGCACCTGTCCGACGCCGTCCACCGCGGCTATCGCTTTCTCCATCAGTGCGACCGGATCCTGTTCCACACGACCGCGTATCCATTCAACTGCATTTTCCGAAAGCATCTTCGCGAGTATATAAGATGTATCCTTGATTGCCTGTTCCTTGTATGTGATGTCCGGATTTTGCACCATCTCTTTTTCTGCGTACGCCTGCACGCTCCGGTAAATGGAGCCATAGCTGATTTCTAACAGCTGGTCACCAAACGAGTCCCGTCCCATTGACTGGTAGAGGTTTCTTATAAAGTTTTCGTTCTTCTTTCCATACTGTCCCATGAAACGCAGGTTACTCTTCCACGAGTTCTCCAGATTGTCCTCATCTAAGACAAATAATTTCTTCGCCTTTGTGACGACAATCTCCTCTAACAGTGCATAGATATCCTGATAGTGATAGTAAAATGTATTCCGTGTAATTCCGATATAATCGGTTACTTTTTTTACAGTGATCTTATCGATCGGCATCTGCTTGGACAATTCAATAAATCCATCCATGATCGCCTGCTTTGTAAATTTAGACATGCCATCTTCCTTCCTGTATAAAAACCAGATCTTACAATTCCTAAATCATTGTTTCTTCGTACCCGTTATACCTGCCGCATTTCTCCCAGATACTCCTCACACTGTTTCCGGGCAAATGCCTGCAATTCTTCTCCGTATTCCAACCGCAGTCTGCACAATGCGCGCTTTGCCTCCTGCACATAGGCAATGTACGCTTCCCGGTCTGCGAACTTCCGCTTGCCAAAAAGCACTGCCTGCATGTAGCCCGCAACATCGTCTTCCTTCAAAAAGGCACGCAGGGCAAAATCCCAACGCTCATACCATGCGTCCGTCCCGATCTCGCCGCCTGTCAACAGATCCTCCGCTTTCAGGAACCGTGGTACAGCTGCAAGCAGCCTTGCAATTTTCGCTTCCCGGTCACCGTCGAGTGCTAAAATCTCCAGGCTTCCACAATCATCAAACACGCCATTGCCAAGACGCAGGTCAGCAAATCCATCGATGCCCTCTGCCACAACCTCTGTCAGATGTTCACAGCGTGCAAACGCATAGTCATCCAGAAATCGAAAATTTTTTCCAAGGCGCACCTGCTTTAAATTTTTCTTCTCATAACACGCCTTTTTCCCAAGCTCGGAAACTGGAAGGATGCGCGTGTAGCTTCTTCCCTGTATATCAAACAGCGTAACCGGAAGCTCATCCGGGATGGTCAGAACTTCCATATCGCTGTCGATATGCTCGATTCGGATGCGGTCACCATCCAGCATCGCCAGCCCCTTTTTTATAATACATGTAAATGAATTCTCCTCATAGAGGCAGCTAAATTCATCCTGTGTCATACGTTATCCCTCGCTCAAAAGCTTTTTATCTTCCATACAGAGTCTGCAGGTGATCTGCATGGTATCCCCGGCATCCACATACCGAATTGTACCACCATTTTCATCGACGATCCGCTGGATGATCTGTGTTCCATACCCATGCGAGCCGCGATCCTCTTTTGTCGTCTGATATCCTATTCCTGCTTCATTCGCATGCAGCTTCTGACTGCTGTTCTTTGAGTTCTGTAATTTCAATTCCAGCATCTGCGCCGCAGGATCTTCTGCGATCACAACCTGAATCTGTCTGGTCTCCGTCTGCACACATGCTTCGATCGCATTGTCCAGCAGATTCATCACGAGGCTGACCAGCGACATCTCGTCCATACGCAGATTTCCATTTAAGGTTCCCTGCACATCACAAGTGATCTGTTTATGCTCTGCTTCCTGTATTTTCTTCTGCAATACAAGCTCCAGCAACTGTCCATGCGTGACCGTTCCCATATTCTCACGCATAACCTGTACAAGCCACTGATACTTTTTTAATTCATGATTCATCTGGCGATATGACTGGTTCTGTTTTACCACATCGACATATTGCTTCTGCATCTGCCCGATGCTTTGCTCCAGCCGTTCACACTCTGCCTTTGCCCGCTGCCGCTCCCGGTAATAATGCACCTGCACAAAGGCAACGCCCACAACCAGCAAGGCAAACAGTCCAATCCCCACTGTTTTTTCCATTTGCATTTCTCCCTGTATCTGTATTACACATGCTGTTCTACCATACGCATGTACTGTTCATGAAATGATGTCCGGTATGTCCGTCCAATCGGAATCTCCGTACCATTTGACAAAATCACGCTTTCCCGCATCACAGTATCAATATAATTATAATTCACAACATATCCGCCATGACAGCGCAGGAAATTTCTTCCGAGAAGTTTCATAATCTTCGTCAATGACTGATAACATTGGTACGTTCCCTGTGCTGTGTGAATCTGCACAATCCGATCCTGTCTCTCGGCATATATAATATCTGCCTGCCGGATATACATCATCTTTCCATGATTTCTAAGTTCAATAATTTCATGGTCTTCCTGATCACAATAAATCTGTATCGCCTTTTCCATAGCACGCGGCAACATCTTCTCCTCGTTTTGCTTTAACACAAAATAGCAGTGGATCGTATCATACACTTCCGGTGCAAATTCCAATACCCATGTCAGATAGATGATCTGGCACAGCGGCAGCTTTTTATTTAACTCTTTGCTTAATGTAATCCCGTTGAACTGCCGGTTTTCATACTCGATATCCATAATCGCAATATCACATTTTATATCCTGCACCTCCAGTCCCAGATGCATCTCCTGTGGTGTAAGAATCGTAATGTCTTCCTCCTGAACACCTTTGCAGGAAAGTAATATTGTTTTCGCGCGCTCGGCATCCATTCGTTCATCATCACATATAATAATCTTCATCGTAATAATCGTTCCGTTCCTTCGTATTTCTCTTTCAGCGGCGAACCATAGACTGTGGAAGCAACACACAGATCTGCCGTTCTCTTCCCTTTTTCCGCAGTTGTTTACTGCCATCATATTTGCCGATCAGTGCATCCGCAAGTGCCTGTTCCTTTTTGTGCGGTACTCGTTTTCCCGTCACATAGTCAACATCCAGAAACAAACTGCCCTTCCGCTCACTCACTGTAAGCTGTACAAATGCGTCCGCCTCTTCAACAACTCCTGCAAATGCCGTCTCCAGCATCGCATCCACAATTACCGTTACATCCAGTTCCGCCTTATCCGTACATTGCAGCGGTTCCACGACTGCCTCAAACAGCAGCGCACGTGCCTGTGCACGCTTCGCATAATCCGCCACGACTGCATCTAGTGTAACATTTCCACTCAGGTTCTGTCCATAGACAAATGGCTGTTTTGCAAGTGCTGCATAATGCATCTGACTTTCCGCCTGTAATTTTTGCAGCGTTTCCTGCTCCCGTTTTCGCCATACGATATCAAGTTTATTATACACATATGGCACATAATTACAAACCATAATCAAAGATACAACCCACACGATACCCAGTGCCAGTACCTCGTACCCTGCAATTGTATTTTTCCGCAACTGATCGATCAGCTTCCAGCGGGATGCCAGAGACACATACGAGATAAACGTGTAGCCAAATACAATCCGTTTGTAGATATACCCGCTTCCCTCATACTCCTGCTTGAACATTTTCTTTAAGAAGAGTGCTGAGAGAATAAATGCCAGTGACATCACTCCAAACACCAGAATGCATGCCCGAACCGGTGCAACCGGTGTAAAGCTTACTAATTTTGTCAGATCTTCATTCAAATCTGGAGATGCGTAACCGAAAATGGAAAATAACAGACTGGTCATGCCCTGTTCCAAAATCAAGATACAGTAATTGCGCCAGAAGCATCCTTCGTTATTGATTACAATTAACAATGCCAGCATCAGGATTTCTGTCAGTCCGCTATAAAGCCAAAGCTTCTCTCCATGATAAAACATCAAAACTTCGTAGATTTCAAAATACCCGACAATCATAAACAGAGACAGCAGACGCATCCATATGCTCCGCCGTCTCCGCTTAATCAAAACCATGCACGTTATAAACAACCACACGGAAATCTCTAGCCCCAGTGCCAACACAGAAAATAATTCTTCTACCATAGTACCCCCACAATTTATCCCTTTGTTTCTTCCTTCTGTACCTGATTTGGAAGCAGCACACAAATCTGCCGTTCTTTTCCTTTTCTTCTGATCTGTTTACTGCCCTCATATTTTCTGATCAGGGCTTCTGCAAGCGTCTGTTCCTTCTTGCGCAGGATTCGTTTTCCTGTCATATAATCGACATCCAGAAACAAACTGCCCTTTCTCTGTCGCACGGTAAACTGTACGAACGCATCAGCACCTGTCGAGACATGTGTAAATGCCGTTTCTAACATCGCATCGGCGATTACCGTCACATCCAGCTCTGCCATATCCGATATATGTACCGGCTCTACGACAGCATCAAACAAAAGCGTTCGTTCCTGCGCACGCTTCGTATAATCTGCCACCACTGCATCCAGCGTCACATTTCCACTCAGTGTCTGTCCATAGACAAACGGTGCTTCTACCAGCCGCTCATAGTGGCGTTCACTCTCTGCCAGCATCTGTGCCAGCATCTGCTGTTCTTTTTTCTGCCATCTGGCTTCTGACCGGTTATAGACATACGGAACATAATTGCATAAAATCACAATTCCTATGATCCACACCACATACAAAACAACAAAATTACTGATTTCCACATCGCCCTGTCGTATCCGGTCAATCAGCTTCCAGCGCGAAGCAAGGGATACGTACGCGATCAGAATATACCCGATCATGATATTCCGGTACAGACGTCCATCCCCGGTATATTCCTTCCGGAAAATGAATTTCAGAATAAGTGTTGCAATGACACAGCACACATTCATCAACCCCAAAATCAAAAAGTTCGTAACAGATATTGGAAGTGGCTGGAATCCGATAATACTCAGCTGGTACTCCTGCAGCTTCGGAAATGGCAGCGCCGCCATTGTAAAAAACAGACTTCCAACACCCTGTTGTAACACAACGATGCAGAAGTTTCTCCATAGATTTCCCTCGTTATTCACGGCAACAACCGTCATCATGACTGCAATCTCCACGAGTCCTGCCGGAAACCACGCTACCTCACCGTGATAACTCATCAAAAACTCATACAGTATAAAATATACCATCAACACAGCCCACATGCCTGCATGAAACAGAAACGATCTCGGTTTCCGTTTCAGCAGGAACATGGAGCTTAAAAACAGCCACGATCCAGTTACAAGCCCTAACATAACAAGCTTATAAACATTCTCTGTCATACCAACAACCTGTTACAGCGCCTTCATCCGGTCAATTGCCTTGACTGTATTCTCATAGGTTCCAAATGCAGTCAGACGGAAATATCCTTCGCCGCTTGGTCCAAATCCCGAACCCGGTGTACCAACGACATTTGCCTTCTCTAACAGATAATCAAAGAACTCCCAGGAACTCATACCGTCTGGTGTCTTCAGCCAAATATAAGGGGCATTGACTCCCCCGGATACCGAATATCCGGCACTCTTCAATCCATCAAAGATATACTTTGCATTCTTCATATAGTATGCGATCTGCTCGCCAGTCTGCTTCTTTCCTGCCTCAGAATACACAGCTTCACCGGCTGCCTGCACAATATACGGAGCACCGTTGTATTTTGTTCCATGGCGTCTTGCCCAAAGTGGATTCAGGGCAACACCATCTGCGGATTTTAACTCCTTTGGAATCACTGTAAATCCAAGTCTTGTTCCGGTAAATCCGGCATTCTTCGAGAAGCTTCGAAGCTCGATTGCACAAGTCTTTGCACCGTCACACTCATAGATGGTATGTGGTACATCCGGCTCACTGATATATGCCTCATATGCAGCATCGTAGATGATCACTGCATGCTTTTCGTTTGCGTAATCTACCCATTTCTGCAACTGATCCTTCGTGATCGTTGCACCGGTCGGGTTGTTCGGGAAACACAGATAGATGATATCCGGTGTCTCCTCCGGAAGTTCTGGTGCGAATCCATTTTCTTCCTTACATGGCATGTAGATCACATCGCTCCAAAGACCGGTTGTTGCATCATACGTTCCGGTTCTTCCTGCCATAACATTCGAATCTACATAAACCGGATATACAGGATCGCAGACAGCGATCTTATTGTCAAGGGAAAAGATCTCCTGAATATTTCCGGAATCACATTTTGCACCGTCACTGACAAATACTTCGTCGATTGCGATGTCAACACCGCGTGCATTGTAATCGTTCTTTACGATCGCACTACGCAAAAACTCATAACCAAGGTCAGGTGCATAGCCCTTAAATGTCTCCTGCACGCCCATCTCGGATACTGCCTCATGCAGACGGTCGATGATTGCCGGTGCGAGTGGCTGGGTTACATCACCGATACCAAGACGGATGATCTCCTTGTCAGGATTTGCCTCCTGATACGCACGTACTTTCTTGCCGATGGTTGAGAAGAGGTAACTTCCCGGAAGTTTCAAATAGTTGTCGTTTACTTTAAACATGTCTTTTCCTCCTAAATTGTACAATATATTTTATAATTATAAATCAATTTCACCATCGAAGACGACCTTGGCAGGGCCTGTCATGTAGATGATATTCGCGTCGCGGTCCCAGCGGATGATAAGCTCGCCGCCAAGCAGCTTCACTGTCACTTCATCTTCTGTCTTGCCATTTAAGATGCAGGCAACGGCAGTCGCACAGGTACCGGTTCCACAGGCAAGTGTCTCGCCGGTTCCACGCTCCCATACACGCATCTTCGCATACGTCGGGCTGACTAGCTCGACAAACTCTGCATTGACACGACGCGGAAAGATTGGATTGTTCTCGAACAGCGGTCCTACTTCCTCCAACGGGAAGTTGTCGACGTCGTCCACGAAGCTCACACAATGTGGGTTACCCATGGATACGCAGGTAATGCGGTATTCTTTTCCCGCTACCATGATTGGATAATCCTGCACGATATCCCCTGCATCCGGCAGATCCACTGGTACGTCCTCTGGTGCAAGAATCGGGGCTCCCATATTGACACGCACAAGTTCTACTGTCTTCCGTCCGTTTTTCTCCTCATCGCCAAATGTAAACTCCAGATATTTAATACCTGCCAGCGTCTCGATGGACACGGAAGTTTTATCCGTCAGCCCATAATCATACACATACTTTCCGACGCAGCGGATACCGTTTCCACACATCTCACTCTGCGTGCCGTCCGCATTGTACATATCCATCTTGAAATCCGCCACCTCCGACGGCTTGATCAGGATCAGTCCATCTGAGCCAATTCCGAAATGCCGGTCTGATACCCGCACTGCAAGCTCCGACGGATGCTCTACTTTTTCCTTGAAACAATTGACATAGACATAGTCATTGCCAAGCCCTTCCATCTTCGTAAAATGAAGACGCATATGCTCACCTTCCATCTTTTTTTCGTTTATTTTATATTTTACTCGTTTTTCCAAACTAAACCACTGAAATTTTACCATAAAAAAAAGGAGAGTGCAACGCACTCTCCAATAGAATCTCGATATCGTCTATTTATCCGTCAAATAAATAAACAGCCGGCTTCATTATACTGTGAATGTAAGATCTAAATAATACATATACTGCCCTTCCACGATCTGACCGTCCACGGCACTGACTCCAAACAGATATCGCTCTTTTCCCCCTTCTCTCGTAGATCCATAATACGCCCATATCGGAATCACATTACATTTTCCATCCGTATAACACACATAGACATAATTTAGCTCCACCCGGTCTATCATTATCTTATGGACATCTGCATAGGCATTCGTCTTTTCAAATTTCTGCATATAGTTCTGCGCCGCTGCATCCACCTGTTCCAGGGTAAGAACACTTTCAATTCCGATTCCGGTCTCTTCCACGTCATATGGCGCTGACTGTATATCTGCCACAGCCACGCCGTCAACATCTACCGCAACCGTGATCACCTCTTCCGAAGCCGGCAGTTGATTGGCAATTCCAAATGTAAAATTATATGCACCGGGTGTCCCAGCTACCGGAATTCCATCCCTCGTACGAGTGTAACTAAAGCAGTACGCACAATCGTTCAACGTACTCGGATTCATAGATGCGGCATCTTCATTTGCAACGAGTTTTGCTCCAATACCGGTTTCAAAGCATGTGAAATCGTCATATCCAAGTTTTGCAAGAAACTCATCGGCCTTTGCCTCCGCCTCTCTTATATCCAGCCCCTCCACGGCATCTTCCTCTGTTTTCGGCCGCACTGTAATTTTCGCTTCATACGAATACATATCATACCGCATGTAACGCATGCTGGAATAAGGATATGCATTCGAGTCATAATATGCACATGTATATACATACGGGATCTCATCGATTTCACCATCCACGCGAGCAAGACTCGTCGTGATTCCATCTGCAATCTCATATGTATAAATAGCCTTTCCTGTTTCCTCTGTGACCATTGACTCATCCCGTTGATCTGCAAGCCAGTCCTCCGTTTCCAAATCCGACTGAATACCATTTTCCCATATTGCATGAACGGAACTGTTCTCCGTATCTGTCTGTAACTGTAATTCCTGCTGTCTTTGAAGTAATTGATTCTGTCTGTTTGCAAGCTCCTGCTGACTGCACACCTCATACGGTTTGACCTGCTGCAAAGTCCCCTCGTCAAATATTGTATAGACATGCTCCTTTAGATATGCCTCATCCACTTCCACAGGTTTTGCCCCATAGCAGTGACTTTCTGCAAGCTTTCCACCGCCTGTCGCATCGGCATCCACCGTAAATGTAATTCCGGAATCACTGACAAGCTCATACTCCAGATGGCCGGTCACGCTGTCTGTCTCCGCAGACACATCTCCCTCCAGCGCGTCATTTCTCTGGTAGTCCTTCGACAGTTCATCGCCCCTGCCTTTTCCGCAGCCGGCAAGCGCCAGACATGTTACCCCTAAGAAGATCACTTTATTCCATCGTCTCATGATACTATCCTCCCCTTTCTATAAATCAAATGGATTATCTACAACCTTGGAATACACGCCCTCGATAATCTGTCCATCCACCGCACTGACTCCAAACAGGAAACATTCCCGCGGTGAAGCATCTCCACTGTATCTTTCTTGATATAGATTTTGTTCAAACTGATATCCATAGTATGCCCACACGGGGATCATATTGTAGTTTCCATCTGTATAACGCACATAAGCATAATTTAGCTTTACATGTGTTACAGAGACTGCCTGTGGTACATTCTTCGTGATATAATCCGGTTGTTTATATTCACTCATGTATTTCTGAGCGGCTGCATCCACCTGCTCAAAGGTAAGATAAGACGTAATACCGGTTCCTTCTTTCTCTAATTCATATTGATTTGCCTGTATCTTCACAGTTGCAACGCCCTGTGCATCCACCGTAACATCGATGGTCTCCTGCGGAGCTGTCAGCTCCCCCGATACGCCAAACCGTAAATCATTAACACCTGCTGTAACCGCTGTCGCAATCCCATCCATCTTCCGGCTATAAGAAAAGCAATACCAACGATCGATCAGATTAGTTCCCATCGCATACGGATCTTCGTCCCTTTCCCTATAAGCACCAATCTCCGTTCCACAGCATACAAAGTCTCCATATCCAAGCTTCTGTAAAAATGCATCTGCCACCGCCTGTGCATCCGCCTCACCCAGATCCGGGATTTCATCCCCGTCCTCCTTCGGTCGCACAAGGATCTGCTTCCGATATCTGTCGTACCGCATATATAAGGTAACCCAGTTTACATTTTCTTCACTATCCGAAGCCGCCCGGTAATACGTCTCATATACATACGGCAGGCCACCGATTTCTCCATCCACTCTTGCCCGGCTGATATTCTTACCTTCTGCATCGACATAGCTATACGTTTTCTGGTTAGTTGCTGTGACCGGTATTCTCGGATCCGCTTTTTCTTCCCCTGTGAATAGTGTATGTATCGCCTGTCCTTTCGTATCCGCACTGCAGTTCAACTCACTCATATCCGCAAAATACCCATACTTCCAGATCTCAGAGACGGCATCCGTCTGGGATGCCGGTTGTTCATACACCTTGTCTATCTCTGCCCAAAGAGCATCTCTTCGGTCATCCATCTCCTGATCTGTACATACCATATATGGTTTTACCGACTGTGCCGTTTCCTCATCAAATACCGGATATACCTTTGCTTCCACATACGCGTCATCAAGCTTCTGTTGTTTTACTCCATAGCACCGGCTGCCGGAGAGCCGCTCGCCTCCTATCACATCGGCATCGACCGTAAATGTCACATTATTATTTCCTGCAACCTGATAGCTGATATTCGCTGGCTCTCCTGCCTCAAATGTACCACCCTCAGCATTTTTCTGATAATCTGAGGCAACATCACCTCTGCCTTTTCCGCATCCTGTCAATAGCGAAAAAAACATTCCTATGCATAGCACTTTTATCCATCGTTTCATCTCGGATTCCTCCCCCTTCTGATTTGATGGTTTCAGTGTAGCATAGGAATGTATCAAATTTGTATCTATTCCAGATAAATATAAAATAATCGCAATTATTACAGACTTGCGAGTGTCTGACCAAGTGACTTCAGTTCATCCTCTGCGTCCGGACCAGGTGTTCCGTTTACTGCGATACCCTCGCCATTTACAACAGTTGCGCCATCTGCAACAATACGATCCTCCCAGTCACGCATCCACTCCTGATTTCCCCAGCCGTAAGAGCCAAACAGTGCAATCTGCTTTCCAGCGATCACGCCATCAAGCTCACACATAAATGGCTCCATCTGTGTCTCTTCCAACTGCTCTGCACCCATAGATGGACAGCCAAGTGCGATCACTGATGCATCCTTCAATGCATCAACGCTTGCCTGATCTACCGTGATCAGCTCTGCCTCACCGCCTGCGGCTGCTACACCGTCTGCGATACTGCCTGCCATCATGGCTGTATTTCCTGTTCCGCTCCAATATACAATACTTACTTTGCTCATAACTTATCCCTTTCTTTTTGTTATATATTTGGCGTTTTGCAAGTCACAGCTCAGACTGCGATCTCCCGGATTGTCTTGCCCTCCAGAATCTCCTGCAGCACATGCTCCCGTTCCTCATCAAAACGCTGAAACAACTGTGTCATCTCCTGCTCATTGTGATAGACCTTCCAATATCCATAAAAGGAAAAATTCTCTCCATCATTCTCCATAAATCCTAAGATGTCCTCGATCGGATACTCCAGGAAAGCTCCCATCTCATGTGGATATGCAATCTCTCCTCTGCTATACTGTTCCACACGCGAAAACAGTCTATGCAGCATCGCAGAAAAATCACCTGCCGGATAGCCATAACCACGCAGAAATTTCTGTACCTTCTCAGATAGAATGTAGCGTTTGAGTGCTTCTCTCCGATACAAAAATAACATGAATTTATTCGCTTTGATTTTTAGAAGATGATAAGAAATCCCGGTTCCCCGCACAAGCTTCCGGATCATGTAAAACTCCTGCATTGTCACTGTGATCAGATTCGAAGCCTTGCTTCCCTTGATCACCGGTGCACAATTGACCGCCATCATCACGGCTGTGTTTTTTTCGAGATCGTTTGATTGTTTGATTTGAACCAGTTCCTGTATTGGCATATCGTTTCCTCACCTTGATGCATATAAGTTAGTTTTAACTAACTATATGCATCATACAGGAACTTATTTTGAAAATCAAGAATTATATATGAGAAAATATATCATTTGTTGTTCTGTAATGGCATCAGGACGATTCCCTGTCCATGCTCCGTCGTATATTGCAATGCCTGTAGGTTCTCTAAGTCGCCAGATACCCGGAGTGTGATCAATGCTCCATTTTTAATTTCTTTTATCTCCTCTACGTCCGGGTAAGGAATCGTCACAGAAGCAACTGGCATATACTTCATCGCACTTGCCGTGTACAGCTTATTTTCCCCAAGGACATCCCGTATCTGCACATTTTCATAGAAGTCCAGAAGTGTTGTTGTCTGCGCAAACTTCGTGTTGTTTGTCCATGCAAGCAGGATTGTCCCACTCTCTGTCATATAAACGATATTCTCCTCGCTGTTATCATACTTCGTAAATGTGATCTTCCAGAGATATGCCGTATAGGTATCAAAGCTGGTGTCCGTGTAGCAGTAAAGTTCTGACGAATATGAATACAGATTGTCATACTGTATCTGCACGGAATACGGATACACGCCCTGCTTGTAATAGACATCCAACTGCTTCTTCGCAAGTTCCACCGCTTCGACTTCATCCAGAAAGCCCTCTGTGATATCGCATTTTGTCATGTTACTGTCCCATGTGCCGGAGATCAGCTTGATCCGATCGACAGCCGAGAGATTTGAGGATGTATTGCGTGACATCATCGTTCCCGCTTCCAGATAATATTCCTCCGGTGCCACCTCGACGTGATTCGTCTGTTCCGTAAGCGTCCGTGCAAGCAGATATTTCGGTGCTACGATGCTTAGCACGACGATCAGCGCACAACAGACAAATAACAGTCCGACGCGTATTTTATTGTTCTGTAAGATTTTTCTCATGAAATACCACCCACATTGTTGTGCCCTCTCCAACTGTACTTTCGATCTCCAGCTTCTCCCCATGGCTTTCCACAATGGATGCCGCAAGCGAAAGTCCAAGTCCCGCACCGCCCTCTTTCCGTGAACGCGATTTATCTACCATATAAAACTCATCGAAGATTCTTTGTAAATGTTCTTCACTGATACCAACACCAAAATCCTGCACGCCAATCTGCACGCCATCGTCCGTCTGCTTCGCAAAGAACCAGATCTCACTTCCTTGCTCTGACGCCTTTCTGGCGTTGTCTATAATATTGATAAATGCGGATTTCAAAAGATTGCTGTCTCCCTCGATCCTCGCTTCCACCGTCGTACAGACAAGCGTCTGGTTCTTCTGCGCCAGGATCGGCGTCACACTCTCCGTAACCTCCTGCATGAAGCTCACAACCGAGATCGGTTGAAACTCAATCTTTCTGTGTTTCGTGTAAATAAATTCAAACAGCTTCATCGACATCGCCTCAAGACGTTTTCCTTCATGGAAAATATACGATGCCGCAAGCACCTGATTCTCCCTTTTCATCTCCTTGGAACGCAGCATGTCCGCATACCCGATGATCGTTGTCATCGGCGTTTTGACCTCATGCGTGAAATCTGCCACGAACTGTTCCTGCCGTGTCACCATTCCCTGCAGTTCATCCATATGCTCACACACTGCATCCGCCATCTGGTTGTAGGTCTGTGCCAGTGTACCTACTTCATCGTGACTGCGCAGATGCACGCGGCTCTCGTAATCGCCCTCTCCAAACTTCTTCGACGCCCGGTTCAACGTCTCCAAAGGCTTCGTCAGAAGATAGGTAATCACAAACACTGCAACCGTACAGCAGAACACTACAATTCCTAAAAGCAGCACAAAATACCGTCTCTCCGTTTCCACGAGTTGATATGTCTCGGTGATATCCCGCGCATTGATAATATTCATCATTTTGTCCTGAACCAGACTTGTCGAACAGGAAAACAGATAATACCGCCCGGCTTCCTTTGTAATCATGTACTGCTTCTGCCCGATCACTGCGGTACTCCACAGCTCCTCCGGGCAGGAAAGTTTATTGTCGTCTGACGCAGAATGCACAACCTCCGCACCATCGTAGAACACATAGACACCTTTGTTGTTACCGCCCATCTTACCTACAACATCGGCACTTAAATTCTTCATCTGATATACAAGATTCGATGGGGATGAATTGATCGTATCGAGCAAACGATACTCGATCGTCGATTGCAGCAGATTGTTTTCCTCGATCGAGGTTTTGATCTGTGCATCAAGCGCAAGCTGGAAATTCCGACGGATCATAAAGAATCCGACGGTTCCAATTCCAAGCGATAATAATATGATATTGATAATTACAACTTTATAACGAAACTTCACGAATCTTCTCTATTCCTTTAATCTTCCAGCCGGTATCCAACCTTGTAAATCGTCTTCAGCTTGTCAGTCAGACCAAGCTTTTTACGGAGACGCTGTACATGCAGATCAAGGGTACGCGTATCGCCGTAGCTGTCATTTTCCCAGACAAGCTCGTAGATTTTGTCCCGAAACAGGGTAATATTTCTGTTGCGCACAAATATCTCCAGCAGCATAAATTCTTTTGGTGTCAGTTCGACTGGTACACCATCTCGCAGCACCGTGCGATTATCCGTATTGATGACAAGATCGCCATACACAAGCTTTGTCGCATCCTTATGGAACCGCCGCAGTACAACCTGTACCCGGGCGATCAGTTCGACAATCTCAAATGGTTTCACAATGTAATCTTCTGCTCCCAGATTCAACCCCTTCACCCGGTCGTCAAGCCCTGCCTTTGCCGTCAGGAAGATCACCGGTATTCCTGTCGGTTTGATATATTCTAACAGCTCATATCCATCTGCCTTCGGCAGCATGATATCCAGTAAAACCAGATCAAACGTCTGTGTCTCTATCTGATCCGCTGCCGCCATACCATCATATACACAGGTGCAGGCATATCCGGCATCCTCCAGATTCATCCGAATGAGATCCGAAATCGCGCGTTCATCCTCCACTACCAGTATCTTAATCATTCTTTCTTTTCCTCCGCCTCGATCACGACGCGTCCATCCTCGATGCGCACCTTGACCTTGTTCGTATCAATGCCTGCTGCCGCAAGCATATCATCGCTCAGCTGCACACGATGTGCCTTATCCAGCACGGAATATTCCTCATGTGTCTCATCCGTCATATCCGGTGATTCCAACTGATCCAGCATATCCCGGTAATGCTGTTTCAGGATCTTCTCTGTACTGATCTTGCCATCCGAAATCATGACAACACGGTCTACCTTATGTGCAAGTTTCATATCATGCGTGACTATGATGATCGTAAGTCCAAGCTCCCGGTTTAACTTCCGGAACAGATCCTGAATGTTCGAAGAAGTCTTTGTATCAACCGCTCCGGTCGGCTCATCGGCGAGCAGAATTTCCGGCTCGTTTGCAAGCGCGACTGCGATTGCCACTCTCTGCTGTTCTCCACCAGACATCTGTGCCGGGTAAGAATCCCGTTTATGCTCCATGCCAACTAACGCCAGCAATTCCTCTGCCTTCTCCCGCCGTTTCTTCGCGCTTTTATGGATTGCAAGCATTGGTGCCTCAATATTTTCCAGCGAAGTCAGATACGGAAACAGATTCCGTCCGCTCTTCTGCCATACAAACCCGATCTGTTTCTTCCGGTACTGCACCATCTGACGCTCTGTAAATTCCGCCAGATTCTGCCCGTCCACGATGATCCGTCCGGCGGATGGCACTTCCAGACCTCCAACGATATTCATAAGCGTACTTTTTCCGCTTCCACTCTTCCCGATGATTGCCATCAGCTCCCCGCGGTTGACCGTCAGGTCAAGTCCCTGCAAAGCAAGCACCTCAACCTCTTTTGTCTTATAGATCTTCACGAGAGAATCGCAGACGATCAGAGGGGCAGTTTCCGCCAGATCTGCCACCTCCGCCATGTCGTTTTTCCTATCTTCCAATGTATCATTCTCGTATTTGTCTGTCAATAATCTCACCATCCTCCAACTCATAGACAACATCACCAAGCTCCATCAGGTTTGGATCATGTGTTGTCATAACGATCGTCACGCCTTCTTTCTCGATCAGGTTTCGGAACAACTGCATGACCCGAAGTCCAGACTCGGTATCCAGCGCTCCGGTCGGTTCATCTGCAAACACAACCTTCGGTCGGTGTGCCACTGCCCGCGCGATTGCGACCCGCTGTTGCTCTCCACCGGACATCTGTCCCGGCATATGCCGCATACGCTCTTCCATTCCGACCAAGGCAAGTGTCTCCCTGATCCGTTCGTCAACCTCCTTCGCGGTCAGCTCCGGTTCTGCCAGCCGCATTGCAAAATCCACATTCTCATATGCATTCATAATCGGGATCAACGCAACTGCCTGAAAGACAAACCCAATTTCTTTTCTTCGCAGTTGTTCCTTCTGTGCATCTTCCATCTCCGAATACACCTGTCCATCGAAACTGACATCCCCCTCTGTCGGTGCATCCAGGGCACTTAATATATTCATCAATGTGGTCTTTCCACTTCCAGAACGTCCCTTCAATATCGTAAGTTTCCCTGCCGGTATATCAATATCGACATGCTTCAAGGCGTAGAATTCGCCGTCACCAACCGGGAACATCCGTGTAATATTTCTTGCTTCAATGATATTCATAAGCGAAACTCCTACTCCTCTCCTAATTTCAATGCCTGCGTGATATTCAGACTCCGTACCAGCCGCCGCAGGATCACGATACACAGCAAAATCATAACCAGGAGCACCGCGACAAGCTTCAACACATCCATCTGGTCGAGATAGACATAGATGCTTAAGTTATGTTTCTGCGGCAGATAAATCACACCAAATAACCGCACAAACAGATATGTCGCCACACCGCCGCAGGCACCACCTGCCAGAATCGATGGCAATGTGGAAAACAGATGCTCGTTTACAAGCATACGGTTTATCTCCTTCTCGCTTAAGCCCATCGCCCGATATACACCAAATAACAATTCCCGCTGCCGGATCGATGAGATCCAGTAAATCAGGAATCCAATCATACATAGAATCAATGCAATGACAAAGCTCAAAGTGAACATTCCGTTTGTAATCCGTATCATCGCTGTTTCCTTCATCGCATCAATATCCCGGTCCAAAGCGGTATATGCCGACAACTTCGTTCCACTCGCGTCGATCACAGCCCGTACCGCATCACTGTCCACGCCATCTGCCAGCTTGTACCATATCTCATATGGAGAAATCTTGAAGCTCTGCACCGTTTTCGCATAGTTTGCGACGATCAGATAATGCTCGGTTTCTTCTCCATCCTCATATGTATACTGTACAAAACCCGGCCACGCATCTACAACCGCTACAACCTTTCCGCTGATCGTACCGCGCACCGTCTCCTTCTTCATCACGGAATCCCCATATCTGGAACAATCCACAACATCCCCCACTTTGACCTCCAGTGCCGCTGCCAGATTCTTCGACAGAATCACACCATTTTCCTGCTGTGCCAGTTCATTTAAATATGTATACCAATGAACGTCTCTGTTTAGTTCCTCCTGCAAATACGCAGTCTCACCAAAATCTTTTGTATGGATTCCCATGAACTCACAGTTAGCAATCTTCGTTTTTCCCCGGCTTACCGATATATTGTTGGTTCGGATTACCTTTGCCATGCTCGTGCAAAGTCCCTGCTTGACCGGCTCGTCATATTTGACCGGATCTGGCTCCACATAGTTATAGTCGATATCATTGGCAGACACATAAAATGCCTGCATCTTCCATGTCTCCTGCAAACGGATATCGGCTCCATCTGCATAGCGGATCCGGTTTTCATAGTTCTGGTTGATCGTGCGCGCCGCATTGGCATTGAACAGTCCCATCGCCACGGTCAGAATCAAAAATACCGAGATAAAGCCCTGCTTGCGGAAGTTCCGCGTGATCTGTAAGAACGATGCGTACACTGCCGGACGCCACTTTTTTCTGCCGATATGATAGACAAGCTGCACAAGATAATGCAGCAACCGCAGCACAACAAGTCCCATCGCCACGATAAACAATACAGAATCTAAGAAGATCAACGGATCCATCTTCGCCCCAAGCAGTGCCCGTGCACGGATCTTATCAATCTCCTGATTGAAATTGTGAAGCAGATAGATTGAAACGCCAAGCAACACGATATCCAGAAAATATTTTTCCCAGAACATCTTCTTGTTGATCTTCTGATCAGATTTTTGCTGTACGATCGATACCCCGGAATGAATCACGACCGGAATCAGGATGAACAGAATTCCAACGACAGACGCCGCCAGTCCATAGACAAGCATCACTGGTGTAAAATGATACATCGAGAGATTCCCGGCACGGAATGTCAGGAAATCTGTGGTCGATGCAGCCAGCTTACAAAGTCCATATCCAAGTGGCGTTCCAATCAGCATTGCCACCAGACAGAGAATACACGCCTGCAACGCATAGAGCGCTACAATCTGGCTGCGGCGGTATCCCCGGCTCCGCATCATGGCGATCTCGCCCTGTTCTGTGTCGATGATCTGTCCAGTCACCATATAGATAAATGCAAGCACCAGACCAAGCAACGGAAGCTCCAATACCCAGAGCGTGATATCTATCGTTTTCTTGTCCTTCTGGTACTGCTTGAGCAGATTCAGGAACGAATCGGTAAAGCTCTCATCCTCCTTATGAAATTGCTCGATATAATATTGCACATCTGCTACATTCTTCTGATTGATCTTCGTATAATCAAGCAGCACATTGGTCGCATAGTTGATCTTTTCCGGTGCAAACTGCTTCACGATGGCATCAAAGGTTTCCTCACTTACAAACATCTCCTGTTCCATCGTATTCGGCGCTGTATACCAGAAGGTGTCTGTGCTGTCCGTCTCCTTGAAGATACCACAGATCTGCAGCTTCAGCGTTTCCCCGTCTGCATCTGTCCAAAGTGGGAATTCCAATGTCTCACCGACTGTAAAGCCGCAGGCATCCATCACACTCTCGGACAACATACAGCCATACAGATTCTCAGCATACGCATCGTAGTCCTCGCCGACAAGCACCTGTGTATGTGCCAGCATATCCGGCATATACGATACCCTCAGATATTTTCCTTTTCCACCATACGCGCCCTGTGCGGACTGTTCATCCAGCGTCAGAATAGTCTGCGTATTCACCGCCTTTATGGATCCAAGATATTTCTCCCATGTCTGCTGATACCCTTTCACACCGTCGAGCACAGCCGCAGCTGTCTGACGTTTCTCCGTCACATAAGCACCTGTTCTTCCGATCACCGTCGGATATGCCTCTGCTTCCTCACCTGCATTATGAAAGCTGTCCAGCAGCATCTTGTTGAGCGAGCCTGCCTTGAACATTGGCTGACAGGAAACCGCCGCCACAAGGAAGACAAGTCCCAGAAGCAGGCAGGTCGTCAACCATTTTTTGTTTTTAATTTTTTGTAAAACGAACCGTATCATCTTTTACTCCTCTTCCTCTGAAACTGGTCCCGCCAGTATATCTCCCTCCGAAATACCATTAAATATACATGCCACTACATCGCCCTTTTTATATTTGGATGTATCCTGTGCGCTGTTGCAGATTGCTGCATCCACATATTGTTTCTCGATATTTCCATCTACGATTTTCCACACATAATAGAAATCCCCGGATGTCTCCTTGCCTGAGTTCGCCTTCTCTGTGTAGAGCGCATCTGCCGGAATCGTGTACACATCCGAATAAGAAATCAGCGGATAGGAAATTATCTGACTTCCGGTCATATCCTCCACGGATGCGTTCCCGTCTAATTTCACATAGTACATCCGGCTGTCGTCCGTCAGACTCTGCGTGATATAGACACGATCCCCTACCGTCGTGACATAATACTCTTCCTTTGTTCCTTCCGTGATTCCGTTGGAGCCACAGATGATGCCCTGTATCGTCTTTCCACTTTCCTCATCCTGCACCGATACAGGTGTCCCGTTCGCAACCTTGCTGTTTCCACCATACAATGCCAATTTCTCCTTCACCGGCGTATCAATCGCCAGAATATCCGAGTCAAGCTCCAGCTTGCCTCCGGTGTCTCTCCAGAAATCCAACACCTCGCCCTCCTGCTCAGCGCAGATTGACATAACACCTGTTCCGTCATTGTTACAGCTTGCCTCCGTATATGCTTCCTCTGACTGCTTGAGCTGATATGTATAATCCAGCGTCTGTATCTGAAAATCCAGATTCTCAATCTGAATATCGACATCCAGCATAGATGAAAGATTCGGATTTGCCTGTTCTTCTGCATCACCGTCGGTTGCTTTCTGTGCATCCGTACCGGTTGCAAGTGGTGTCTGTCCGGCAGTCAACGCTGCCTGCTTTTCCTGTTGCAGCGACTGAAGTGTATTCTCATGTGCCTGCACTGCTTTCGTACGATTTTCTTTCATATCCTCAATTCCTGACCGCATCTCCGCCAGCTTCGCGCTGCCTTCATTCGTTCGAACCTTGAGTAACACATCGCCCTTTTGCACATAATCTCCATTGGATACACAGATTTCCTGAATTGTACCTTCATATGGAGATGTGTAATTGATCCGCATCGTATCTGCAATCGCATAGCGGTTTGTATAAAACATCGAATCATAATTCGTTGGAGCACTTACCGTATATTCCTCATATGCATCCGGCCATGCAGCCTCTGATGTATAATACACTTTTTCTCCCTCAGAAAGCCCGGATATCACCTCTGTATTTACCGTGTCACTGACTCCTGTCTCAATGTAGCGCTGTTCGCGCTGCTCCCCATTTTTTACATAGACAAATGATCCCTGATCGTCCTCATAGATAGAATCGTTTCCGACATACAGGACATCTTCCACGCGGTCTCTGACGAGATAAACGGCGATTACAGAACCGACTGGCGCGCTCTTTTGAGCATCCTCATACTGCATTCGAAGTGCCGGATATTTCTGCTGATTTTCGGCTGTCAGGCGCTCCTGTGTTGTATAGGCATACTCCCGAAGCGAAATTTTCGCGCCATCCTGTATCGTATAATAACGGTCGTATTTCTCCAGAAGCTTGTCTTTGATCGTTGTATTCTGTATCTGAATATATGTATCCTCATAATCTGCAATCGTGATAACATTCATCGAGCTTGTAACCTGATTGCCATATGTAAACTGACGCACATAAGAAACATACCCGCTTGCAGTTGCCTTGAGGGTTCCATCTTCAATGATCTCCTGCTGCTTCTGAATCTGATCATCGTAATCGGCAAGCTGGTGCTTGTAAAGCAGTTCATCATAATTGGCATTTTCCTGTTCCGTCTCGATCTCTTTTCCTGTTTTCGCAGCACTGTCAGAATCTCCCAGTTGATTTTCTCCCGCCTGTTTTAGATTCAGCTTCTGTATCGTGAGCTGTTGTTTCTGCACCTCCAGCTCACGTTTTTGCACGAGCAGACTCCGGGCTTCTTCCAGATCCTGTTTTGCCTTTTGTGCCGCTTCCAGATCCGCAGTAGCTACCACCTGTCCAGCTTCCACATAATCTCCAACGTCGACAAGGACTTCTGCCACGCTGACCTGTGTCGTCCAGAACACCGCATGTTCTGTTGGCACGATCGATCCATATGCGATTTTCAGATCGCCTACATCTCCCACAGATACTTCCCGGTACGATTCCGTTCCAGATACCGGTTCCAGCAAAGCTGGCGCATCTGCATATTTCGTTCCACAGGCAACCAGAGAGACCGCGCAGAGTACACTCATCAAAAATCCCAGCTGTCGTTTTAGTTTCTGTCCGATTCTCATTTTGCAATCACCACCTTGTCGCCCTCTTTTAAACCATCTTCAATCACTGTATAGCCATCAATCGTTGCCCCAGTCTGCACCTGTACGCCATGTCGGAATCCGTCTTCATCCAGCACATAGACGTAATTGTCATTTCCCACATACACGATTGCATCCTCCGGTACATACAGGACATTCTTGAGCACATTTTTCTCGATCTCCAGATTCAGTGAATCCGAGCTTGGCCGTTTCGCTGAGTCAACCAATGTAAATGTAAGCTGCCGTTTCATCCCGGCATCCGTATCCGACGCCAGCACATCAATCGCTGTCAATCTGACCTCATAGCTTCCAACGCCAAAAGTTGCCGTAAATGTCTGTCCTACCTCAAACGCATAATCATCCTCTGTCGTCGTAGTATAATTGTCCGAGCCATACAGGATCGTTACAACTGCATCTCCGGCATACACGGTTCCATAATCAAGCATATCCGACAGGCTGCTCACAATGCCGCTTCCCTCTGCCTTAATCGTATAAGCTTCCAGTCTTGCGTCCAGATCTTTGATGTACAGTCCTGCAATCTCCTGGTCTTTCTTTAACTGCTCGATACTCTCCTGGTGTTCATCTGTCTGATTAATTGCATCCAGCTTCGTATAATGGTCGATCAGAAGCGCATCCTCTTCCACACGGTTTTCATACTGTCTTCGTTCCTCCGTTATATCCTCCGAAGAGAAGGTGACAAGTGTGTCTCCATTTTGCACGACATCTCCAACATGGACAAATACCTGATCAACCTCCATCTCATCATGATCAGGATAGTATTCTTTCCGTTCAAACTGTTCTGATTTCAATCGCAGATCGAGCACCGGCGCAATGTCTCCATGCACGACTGGCTCGGTTGTGTATGTAATTTTCTCATATTCCGGTATCGTGATCACAAGATCATCCGTCTGGGTTTTGCCGGCACATCCGCTGAGCAGTCCCACACAGAGTACCATCACGGCTGCCATTCGTCTTTTTCTTATCTTTCTCACCACAATCTCCTCACAGTATCCTTTATTTTACTGTTCTTATCTTACCATGAAAATGTATCTAATTTGTATCAATTCGTATATATTATGACAAAAAAGAACTCCAATCTGCGGAAATCCGCAAATTGGAGTTTTATACGTTCTTCTTACTCTACAACGTAAGGGATAAGAGCTACGTGTCTTGCTCTCTTGATTGCAACTGTAAGTGCACGCTGATGCTTTGCACAGTTACCAGTAATTCTTCTAGGAAGAATCTTACCTCTTTCAGAGATGTATCTCTTAAGCTTGTTTGTATCCTTGTAATCAATTACTGCATTCTTCTCTGCACAGAATACACAGACCTTTTTTCTTCTACGAATTGGTCTTCTCTTCATAGGAGCGTCTGGACGATCGCTCTTCTCTGTCTTATTGTAAGCCATTACTAATTACCTCCATTTAATTTCCTTACTTAAATGGTAAATCGTTGCCTGTCAATCCTGTTGGAATATCCATGAATCCATCTGCACTGGCATTACCAGGTGCTGGTCTGTCTTCCTGCTGATATCCACCGCCGTTGTTTCCAGATGCATTCTTGCTCTCTGCAAACTCCTGCTCTTCTACGACAACTTCTGTTGTATAAACTTTATTGCCGTCCTTATTGGTATAGCTGCCTGTCTGAATACGACCTGTAATCGCAATCTTTGTACCCTGCTTCAAATACTTCTCAGCAAACTCTCCGTTTCTGCCAAATGCAACACAGGAGATAAAATCTGCTGTCTGCTCATTTCCAGAATTGTCTCTTCTCTGGAATCTACGGTCAACTGCAAGTGTATATCTTGCGATTGCTAAAGGCTCTGCAGCCTGTGAATATCTAACTTCCGGATCACGAGTTAAACGACCCATCAAAATTACTTTGTTCATCGGAAATCCTCCTAACTATTACTCTGCGTCCTGTCTAACACAAAGATATCTGAGAACAGATTCCATAATACGAACACTTGCTTCGATCTGAGCTGGAGCTTCAGCGTTTGCATCAAACTGGATGAAGTAGTAGAAACCTTCCTTCATCTTCTGAATCTCGTATGCTAATCTCAGCTTGCCTTTTTCGTCAACGTTTGTGATTGTGCCGCCTGCCTTCTCGATAATAGCCTTAGCCTTATCTACAACAGCAGTTCTTGCGTCATCATCAATCTTTGCGCTAACAACCAACGCCAATTCATACTTGTTCATGTTATTGCACCTCCTTATGGTCTATTGGCCTCCGAACTGGTCGGAAGCAAGGAATATAAAAATATATCACAGAGTTAGATATTACCATACGGAATTTTATTTTGCAAGCAATTTTTTCAGAATTTCTCATTTTTTTCGTCGTTATTTCGCGAAATAACATGCAAAGCTCTCGCTTACACCCGACTGTTGTATTAATATAGTATTTATGTTACATTAAATCATAGTAACTACTATATACCATAGGAGGGTTTTATTACAATGAAAGATGAAACAAAATGCCTGCATGCAGGCTATACACCAAAGAATGGCGAGCCTCGTGTTCTGCCTATCGTCCAAAGTACAACGTATGTGTACGAATCTGCCGCAGAAGTTGCCGGCATCTTTGATGATCCAACAAAAGGACTCTGTTATTCCCGTTTTGCCAATCCAACAGTCATGGCAGTCGAGGAGAAAATTGCAGCCCTGGAAGGTGGTGTCGGTGCCATGTGTACTACTTCCGGACAGGCAGCTACCTTGCTTTCCATCTTAAATATCTGTCAGGCTGGTGACAGCATCATCAGTACCCCTGAAATCTACGGCGGCACGATCAATCTGTTCTCTTTCACTTTGAAGAAGCTTGGCATTGAATGTATCTACGTGGATAAAAATATGTCTGACGATGAGATCAAGGCCTGTTTTAAAGAGAATACAAAGCTCGTGTTTGGCGAGACAATCGCAAACCCGGCGCTGACTGTATTTGATATTGAGCGTTTCGCAAATATTGCACATGCAATGGGAGTTCCATTGATCGTAGACAACACATTTGCAACTCCGATTCTCTGTAAACCTTTTGACTTCGGTGCTGATATCGTCGTACATTCCACAAGTAAATATATGGATGGACATGCCGTTCAGATCGGCGGTGTCATCGTAGACAGCGGCAAGTTCAACTGGGATAATGGCAAGTTCCCAGAGCTTGTCGAGCCTGACGAATCCTACCATGGAACCTGCTATACAAAATCTTATGGCAATATGGCATATATCGTCAAGGCAAGAATGCAGCTCATGCGTGACTTCGGTGTATATCCAGCCGCACATTCTGCATTCCTGTTGAATCTCGGATTAGAGACTCTTCCAGTTCGTATGAAGCAGTATACAGAAAATGCAATGGCAGTTGCAGAATACCTTGAAAAGAGTGACGCAGTTGTCAGTGTCAGTTGTCCAGCACTTCCTTCTGATCCAAACCATGCACTTGCAGAAAAATATCTCGGTGGCAAATCCTGCGGTGTTATCTCCTTTATCATCAAGGGCGGACGTCCGGCTGCGGCAAAATTCATGGATTCATTAAAGCTTGCCTCCAACGAAGTGCATGTTGCAGATATCCGTACCTGTGTCCTGCATCCAGCAAGTGAAACACATCGCCAGTTATCCGACGAGCAGCTTGTTGCAGCTGGTATTGATGCTGGTATGGTTCGTTTCTCTGTTGGTCTGGAGAACATCGATGATATCTTAGAGGATTTAGACGCCGCATTAAAAGCAGCTATGGAATAATTGATAGATTCTGTATCCATAAAAAAGGGTTGAAACAACTATGTTTCAACCCTTTTTCTTATCCTGCTTATATCTGTAATTCCAAAACACTTCCGAGGATTGCTTTCGGTTCCTTCACTTTCCGCTCTTCCGCATAGAATGCTTTGTTGTATTCCTGCAATTTCTGCATTGCGATCGGCTTGTCCACTTCCTCATACATCTGTGCATTCTTTGCACTAACCAGATTCGCCATACTAATAAAGCCAGGTTCAATCGCAATACCGCTGTCTTCTACCGGTGTGTCCGACTCCTTCGCCGGTCCCCACCATTTCATACCGATGGTATCTGCGTATTCCTCCGTTGGTGTCTCACACAGAAACTCCAACGCATACTGTTCTACCTGCTGCTTCGTACACACGATCTTCTTGCACCCAGTCACATGTCCTTTTTCATCCACGCGTCCAATCATCGCTGGATACGTGTCTACACTATTCAGATAATGACAATCAATCTCATGCATCCGTAGCTCTGTACGCTTGATGCCGCGTCGTTTCAGCAAAACTGCGATATCCGGTCGCACATTCATCATCCAACGTGCAAGCGGATTTCGATATTCGCGTTCTTTTCCAGACCATCCATTGATATGCTTTCCAAGATCGAACCCCGGATTTTCTATATCCAGTTCCTTATCCAGATTGTAAATCTCCGCAGCATTCACTGCCTTGGCATCTACATCCTCAAGCATCGCCCCCTGCGCCTCTTCACCTGCATACAGTGCACGTAACTTCCGGTTTGCAAATGTCACAAGCTTCCGGTTGAATTCAGCTTTACTGTCCGCATAATTGAAGTAATCACGCAGGAACGCCGGCATATAATATGCCTGCATTACTTCGTAAGTCTTATTTGTAAAATTGTCAGAATCGATCTTGACACGTTTGCATCCGTTCAAAATCTGGAACAGATACGCGGAAAACTGAGCTTCATCCCTACACAGGGAGCGCTCTCCATTTATATAGTCATTGATCAATATGTCCATATGTTTTACCACCATTTATTTTTATCTTAGTTCCCAAAAGTATGTATACCGAGCTTTGCGGCTGATCCCTTTGAGAAGTGCCAGTACATTGGTGAACCGTCACATTCCAGTACCACATAAACTGTTTTATCTTCCGATACATCACTAAAATCCAGATCCGGATAATTCTCACGGATATCCGGTGCATCACCGTTCGATGCAGTAAATGTACCTGTGTAAGTTCCACCATACTCTTCATCGTTCGATACAAGCGATACAGTTACCTCTCCATCAAACAATCCATCTACCAGATTACCAGAACGGGTTACCGTTACAAGCTCATCGCCAGCGTCCTCGTTGACAGATGTCTCAGTACCTGCACCGTTCGGTTTATCGTTGCTCCATGCACCTTCATAAACCAGATATGCCTGATTATAACCATCCATCTTGACGAACATCGTTCCCTGTCCACTTCGCACACCGTTCTCGTAATCACCATAATAGAAGTAATAACCAGAACTCAACAAAGTAGAATATGTGTAAACGCCCGCAGCTTTTCCTGTATAGGAGCTGTCATAGCCATCCGTTGCATAAACATAAGAATCACCGTCCATATTTGCAACAACTGTACTTGCATTATCGGAACCATCCACGTCCATCATGCCTGCATAATCGGAAGCTGACATCAGGCTGATTACCTGCTCCATCAGATCATGTCTGGCTGTCATCAACGCACGCTCTGACTCAATCTTCTCTGTATAAGAAGAGAAGTCCACATCCGACATGCTGTCCGCATATGTATTGATAAAGGATTCTGCCTGATCATACTGCTGTGCATCCATCATATCATCCAAAACAGCATATGCACATGCCTTTCTTCCACTCAGAGCCGACTCATTCGTACTGTCGAGATCCAAAGCATCTCCATAAGCAGCAATCTTATTTTCATAATCAGAGTTATCCATTGCATCGGCACGGTCTACATATGCAGTTACGAGGTTCTTCTTCAGACCGTTGTCATTTGTCAGGTTGTACCCTTCCTTATATGCATCGATCAGAGAATCCGTATCACTGTAAAGATCATCTGCGTATTCATAGAATGCTACGATATCCTCACTGTTCTCTGTTACTTTATCTGCATCAAAGCCCGTGATTGTTGTACGGAACTCTGTGAAATTCTCTCTTGCCCCATCGCTTTCACCGGCACTAATCTGTGCGGATAACAAACCGTTCATAGCCGGAACCCGGTCATCAAAGATACCAAGTGCTGCTTCATACGCCGTGACAGCTTCTTCGTAATTGCTGTCTGTCATCGCCTTCTCAGCAACATCCATCTTCCTCTCATACCGTTTCTCTGGCGTAAAGAACAGGAAATATGCGCCTGCGCCCAGTGCCAATACCACAACGACGCAGATAGCCACGATCAGACCTGTCTTTTTCTTCTTTGGTGAACCATCTTTGTTTACTTTTGGCTGTTTTGGTACCTTCGGTTTTTTCTCCTTCGGAGCTTTCGGTGGTTTCGGCGCCTTTGGCGGCTTTCCACCATTCATCGGCGGCATCTGTCCGTTATTCGGCATCATACCCATCGGTGCTCCCATTGATCCATTTGGCATCTGTCCCATTGGTGCTCCCATCGGTCCATTCTGCATCTGTCCCATTGGTGCTCCCATCGGTCCATTCTGCATCTGTCCCATTGGCGCTCCCATCGGTCCGTTCGGCATCTGTCCCATTGGTGCTCCCATCGGTCCGTTCGGCATCTGTCCCATCGGCATTCCCATCGGTGCTCCCTGTGGCGGAAGCATCTGTGTCTTGTCCTCAAACTGTGGTGCGCCCGGTGCTGGTGCTGCACCCATCATCGCTGGTTCTGGTCCTGTCAGAACCGTCGTTGCACCTTCCGTATCATCGTCATCCTCAGGTGTCATATCTTCTGCGCGCAATACCGTCGTCGCGCCCTCTTCTTCGTCCTCAGTTTCTGCATCCATCGCACGTAATACGGTGGTGGCACCCTCTTCTTCATCCACGTCATATCTGGATTCCGGATTCTTATTTTCGTCCATATCGTTTCCTCCTGCAAAACTGCAATACCTTCTTTACAGTTTATACTTTTTCTACCTCATATGTCAACATACTTTCTCGTATTTCACAAACGATTTACCATTCTTCTCTGTTTTTCAGGCTCTGGATTTCCTCTGTGGTAAGTTTCCGATATTCACCACACGCAAGCGACTCATCCAGATACAACGGTCCCATACGCAAACGCTTTAAATATAGCACCTGCATACCTACCGCTTCAAACATTCGTTTAATCTGATGATACCGCCCCTCTGTGATCGTAATTTCGATCTCACTTTCGCTCCCTGCCTTGTGAATCTTCAGTTCAGCTGGTGCTGTGAGCAGCTCATCTCCGATATCTACACCCTCAGCAAAAGCAGCGACCTCCTTCTTCGTGACCATGCCTTTGATCCTTGCATAATAGGTTTTTTCCACATGCTTTCCCGGTGCCAGCAGATCATTTGACAGCTTTCCATCGTTGGTTAAAAGCAACAGCCCTTCCGTATCTTTGTCCAGCCGTCCTACCGGAAATAAATCGCGTCGTTTTTGTTCTGTAATAAGATTCACAACTGTTTTTTCATGTGCATCTTTCGTTGCAGACACGACCCCCTGTGGTTTATGCAGCATATAATAAGAAAAACTCTCATACACGACCATTTTACCCTGCACACAGACAACATCCTGCGCCGGTTCCAGCTTTTCCTCCGCATGGACACACGTCTCACCATTTATGGTGACCTGTTTTGCCTTCAGCAGTCCTTTCACATCCTTTCGGCTGCCAAAACCCGCATCTGCCAAATATTTGTCGATTCGTATTTTTGCCATATTGCACCAGTCCTCCCATTTCCAGACAAAAGAAGAAGATCCACAGTCAACCCGCGGATCTTCCCATTCTTATTATCAATCCTCTTGGGGAGATTGAACTATATATTTCTGTCTCTGCTAATTAGAATAAGCTATCGTAGAAGCTTCCAACTGACGCGCCTGCCACTGCTCCGTACTGATTGTAAAATACAGACGATGAATTTGCAGATGCATCGCTTGCAAGCTGCAACATACGACTCTGTGTATTACTGCCGAAAGAGAAATCTCCGGCAAACAGTTTCTTCACATCCGACATATCTGCGGATGCAAATGCCTCCTCGTCAAATGCAAGTGTGTTATCACTTTTCACCGTAATTCCGATCTTGGCTAATGCACTTGTATAATTTCCAGTCTGAGAAGCCAGTCTGGATGCATCCTTCAGTACGCCTGATTTATCTGAATTCTGTGCACTCTCCATCACACTGTTGTAATTGCTGACAAAGCTCTTTACATTCTTCTGGATCTTATCTGTATCCGCACTCTGATACAGCTTCTCATCCTTCAATGTTTTCAGATCCTTCCATGCATCCTCGGATGCCGTCTTTGTCGCAGTATCCTCTGTCTTCGTCTCTATGTTACTCTTGGAAAACTGCTTCTGCGTTGCCTTCTTCGCACTATCGTTCGAATAATAATGCTTTGCAAGCTTCAGATAACTGCCGTTCCGAATGGAGTTGTAATCGCTGAGAAGTCCCATCAATCCACTGCTTGAATTGCTGGAAGATGTTCCAAGCATGCTATTAAAAAAATTGCTGCTAATATTCATACTCATATTCTCACTTCCTTTTTACATTCTCCTACTATTCGTTCTTACCCGTAGTATACTACATATCCCACTGATTTGTAAAGAGATTTACGGATTTGTCGTCGAATCTTCCGTTGTTCCCTCTGTTGTGTCCGCACCTTCACGTTTGAGATAGATAACTTCATCGGTATACATGCCTGAATCGTCGGCGGTCTCTTCCCAAGTTGTCGTGCATGCCTCATCCGTGTATGCTTTATATTCCAGCAATGCAAGCTGTACCGGTTTGTCCACTGGAACTGTATAACTGCTCTCCAGTCCTTTTCCCTCTAAAATCTTGAACGTAACTGTCCGCGTCATCATAGACTCGTGTGCGGTCGCGATTGCCTCCGGATATGTATAAGAATTTCCTTCTGTCACCCAGGAATATGATACCTTTTCCCCATTGGCATCGTAACAATAATATTCAAGCACCTTGTAATTGTCATCCAGAACATACTGGAATACATAAGATGCGTTGTCATTCTTATAATTTGTCTCCACAACCAGATCTCCGTCCTCACGGTAGATATCCTTGATCGTCTGATCCGCCTCTGTAAGGGAGATAATCATATCGTTGTGATTCGTGTTGATGATCGCATCTGCCACATTTGGTTCCGGATAGATCAATGCATAACACGTCTTGTCCTCATCAATCAGATACCAATAACCATATTCTTTATCAAGCACCTGCACGATTCCATTTGAATCCTCGTACGCCTGCAGATACGTGCCGTCCTCGGCAAACCCAAGGAACTGATATTCCGAATACACCTCAACACCATCACTGTAATAGATTGTATTCAAGCTGTAATTGTTTCCACCCGCAAGCAATGTATCCCCTTTGTTTGCATCATAGATTGCTTCCATCGTGACCTTCTTATCTTCCTCTGAAGCGGGTTCGCGCTTCTTTTCCTCTTCCGTTGTATTCTCTGCTTCCTCCCGGATATCTGCCAGAATATCTTCGGTCGTTGTCGCATCACTCTGTGACGCTGCCGCTTCGGTTGTCACAAGCACCAGTTTATCTTCTTTTCCGCATGCAGTCAGTGCAAGCATCGCTGCCGCCATCGCACACGCCACCCATAATTTTAACTTCCTCATATGTTCTCCTTCCCGCTCACATGGTTGCTGCCGCCCCACATTAAGCCTGTCTCTTCAATACGCGTATCACAAGTTTCTTTACTTCTGCAAACTCTCCCATCTTGAAATAAGCCACAAACAACAACAGATTTGACACGATCACAGACACGATTGCCTTCAGGATCAGCGCCAGAATTCCAACGCCCGGTATCTGGCTTGCAACCAAATAGGTAAGTGTACATACAATCGTTGTCACGATTGTATAATACAGAAGCTTCCGTATATATTCCCATGCATTCCGCTTAAATAATACCGTAAACAGGTTGTGCAGAATCCACGGCATACCAACAGCCAGCACCGAAATAACGGTAGACAGGATAACACCATAGATACCAATAAACTGTACAAGAATAATATTCAGCACCAGATTCACAAGTGCCGTCACAAGTGGACGGAACCGGTCTTCATGCCAGATTCCCGCTGCATCTTTGTAAGTGATCAGAATCTGGTTTACCTGGCTGATGAAGAAATACACAACCATGCAAACAACGACTGCAAATGGAAGCATTCGCTTCTCTGTTACCCAGAGCCGCATGAACGGCTGATACAGACAGAGCATAACCGCACTGCACATACCTGCAAGCCACATAATGATAAATGAAAGCTTCTTCAAATCCGTATAATTTTTTTCTTCCGTCTCCACCAGAATGCTGTTTCCGATACCTGCGGTACACGATACAAACACCACATTCATGATTCCGGTTACCGCAGTCAGCACATAGTAATAATTATTGTAAAATGCATTCGCTGCAAGTCCTAAAAATGCAGATATAACAATCGTATCCGCCGAAGATACAATGACCTGTCCCACCTTCATGGTGAAGAGATCTCTGATACGGTTATTGATTTTCTTTACTGTCTCCTTCGGCAGCTTTCCGACTGCCTTATATTCCGGATACATCTTATTCGCAAAATATGCCGTTACCAGATTCGTAACGATCTGTGTGAAGATCTGTACAATCAGATAGATATAATAATCACCGATTGTCATAACGACAACTAACTGTGCCGCATACTGGAACGTATTCGTCACAAGCATGACCTTGCTCGCTACATCATTTCTCTGGTGTGCAGTCAGCAGACTGTTCTTGTACGCGAGCAGCCAGTACGACATACAGGTACAGAACAGATTGAGCAGATACACGACATAGATGCTCACGCCCTCCGGCATATCACTCTTTACAAGATACGGAATAAACGGCGTCAGAATTCCGCCAACGACTGCGATTACCAGTCCGATGATCCGGTAATATTTCTGATATAATTTTAACAACGCGCAGATCTGCTCTTTATCATTGTCGATAATCGGCTGGTACATGGAATAAACCATCGCTGAACCAACGCCCAACTCCGCAAGGTTCAACACCCACAGCACCGAACCAAACAAGCTGTTTAAGCCGAGATACCCATCGCCCATGTAGTACATAATTGCTGTACGCATGATAAATGGAAGCAGTATCTGATAGCCTTTCAAAAACATGCCAAACACAACATTTCGCGAGGCATTTCTTACACGGGTTTCCTGTTGCATAACTTTCCTCTTTCTACTACGAACTTATGATTCCTGTGTGGAATCAATATAGACACGCGGTACACGCTGGGAGATATTGCATACAATCTCATCGACATTTGTCTGAAGCAGATCTGCCATCCACTGGATGGAAAGGTCTCCGCCAAGTAGCGTCACCTGATCGTTTCTCTGTACATCCGGGATATCTGTCACATCGACCATACACTGATCCATACAGACTCTTCCGATGATCGGTGCTTCCTGTCCACGGATCAGCACCTTTCCTCGGTTCGACAGATCTCTCCGGTATCCATCCGCAAATCCAACCGGCAGGGTTGCGATCTTCGTCGGACGCTTCGTCACGAATGTGCCACCATAACCAACCTCCGTTCCTGTCGGAACCTCCTTCACCATAACCACATACGTGTACCAGCTCAAAATCTCCTTGAAGTTCTCTTTTTTGAACCCTTCTTCGTCGATTGGATTCAAGCCATATAAGATATCTCCGGCACGTACCATATCGAGCTGCGAATCCGGCATCAGCAAAATCGCCGGGCTGTTCGCCACATGATACTTCGGAAATGTGATTCCCATTTCCTTTAACTTCTCTGTCATACGCAGAAAGCGGTCAAGCTGCTTCCCTGCACTCTTATGATCGTACTCATCTGCACGTGCAAAATGCGTGAAAATGCCTGTCATATTCAGGGATTCCATCTGTGAAATCTCCTTGATTGCTTCAAGCGTCTCATCGTTATCCGGGAACCCGATCCGGCTCATTCCGGTGTCGAGCTTGATCTGTATATTCTGCTTTCTGCCCTGCCGTTTCGCTGCCTCGGCAACCGTCTTCGCATATTCCACCGAGAATACTGGAAAGTCCAGATTGTAACGGACTGCCTCATCTAAGTCATAATCTCTGGTATCTCCAAGCACAAGAATCGGCTCTGTCGCGCCATGCTCCCGCAAGGCAACACCCTCGCTCCACAGTGCAACCGCATAGTTGGTCACGCCGCAGGCTTTCAATGTCGGATACAATCCTTCCGCGCCGTGCCGGTATCCGTCACCCTTTAAAACCGCCATGAGTTCGACACCCGGCTTTAATTTCTTGCGGATCTCTGCTAAGTTATTTTTCAGCATACCAAGATCTACGACGGCTGCTGTTCTTCCCATCCAAGGTTCCATACGATCTATCATACCTTTCCATTTTTCAAGTACATCAAAATTATCTAAAATAAAACACAATCGAGCAGGTTCATACATCCTGCTCGATTTACTTTCTTCACAGATTATCTCTGTACAATTCTTACATCAATTCATTCATTGAATCTCTGATGATATCCAGTCCGCGCATCAATTCGTCATCCGTTGCCACAAGCGCCGGCATCAGCTTCAACACATTGTTATCTCGGCCTGCACGTTCCATGATCAATCCCTTTTCAAAGCACTTGTTACAGATTGCCAAAGCAAGCTTTCCATCTGCAACCTGGACGCCCCAGATACAGCCGATTCCCCGGATCTCCACACCCGGTCTTGCAATGTTCTCATCCATATATTTGCGGATGATTCCCTCTTTGCGCTTTACCTCAGCCTCAACCTTATGGTCAAGCATATATTCCAGTCCTGCCTTCGCTGCAACCATAGAAAGCTGGTTGCCACGGAACGTTCCGTTGTGCTCGCCCGGTGACCAGATATCTAACTCCGGCTTGAACATTGTCAGAGCAAATGGCATACCATATCCACCGATGGACTTCGACATTACGAACATATCCGGTACGATACCTGCACGCTCGAACGAGAAGAAGGTTCCTGTTCTCGCACAGCCTACCTGAATATCATCCACGATCATCAAAATATCATACTTATCGCACAACGCACGGACACCCTGCAGATATTCATTGGAAAATACATGCACGCCTCCTTCTGCCTGTACGGTCTCGATAATGATTGCTGCCGGTTTCTCCACACCTGAGTGGTCGTCCGTAAGCAATGTCTCCATATATTTGATTGTATCAAGCTCCGGGAACATATATGGTGCCGGAATATGTGTAACATCATTCAGACATACACCTGCGCCGCCACGGCTGCCCGCATCACTTGTGAGAGACAATGCGCCAAGTGTCATACCATGGAAACATCCCATGAGTGCCCAGATCTGATTTCTCTTCTTTACTTTACGCGCCAACTTCAATGCAGCCTCTACGCCATTGGTTCCGGTTGGTCCAGGGAACATTACCTTGAAATTCAATCCTCTTGGCTGTAACACCTTTTCTTCAAAGAACTGCAAAAACTCTTTCTTCGGAACAGTCATCATATCCATCGAATGCATAATTCCATCACTCATCAGGTATGCAACCATCTTTTCCTTAATATAGTCATTGTTATGTCCATAGTTTAAGGCTCCTGCTCCGCAGAAGAAATCTATATATTCCTTTCCGTTCTCATCCTTCATGATCGAACCCTTTGAAGTCGTAAAGACCGCAGGGAAGCTTCTACAATAAGAACGTACCTCTGATTCATAATTCTCAAATACTTCAACGTCAGTCATACACTCGTACCTCCTACTCTGTGTGACTCATTTTCTTCATAATCAAGCTATAATATACTCCTCATTCTCTCACTTCGCAAGTGAAAAAAGAATGAATTCTGTATTTCAGACTTAAGATAATTCCAAATCCGGCTTTTCAAACTCCTTCATTTTCTGGTTATAGGCATCCCGCATCGCATCTTCATACGGTATTTTCTCCATATCTGCGCCTAACATACGCAGAAGGTAATGTGTGAAATCCGGGTTTGCTACAAGGATTGGTCCAAGCATGTAAGTCGCAAGAATCTTTCCTTTGCGGATACCTTCAAATACCGACTTCGGATTCATACCAGTTCCCATCTCAACCTTACAAAAGCTCTCCTGCTCCGGGATTCCAAATGTATGGGAGAAACGGCTTGTATAACCAAGCAATGTAATATCATCGAATTTTGCCTTCATCAATGTATTGAAACGGTTCGGTGTCTGTCTGACCGAATAGCTGTTTAAGTACGCCAGAGCTTCCACCTTGCTGCCATCTTCCCGCTTGATGTATTTGCCAAGCAGTTCGAGCGCATTTCCAACGAAGAAGAATACCGTCTTCTCTGCATCAAATGCACGGAAGATCTCTTCCTTCAAAGGAAGCAGACGGCTCAAAATCACTTCCTGACTCTTCTCGCTCATCGAGCACATATATACCAGATCAATATCCTCTGTCAAAAACAGAGGCTTCGCATTCAATGTTGTCTCTACAAATTCTGCATCCGGTAAGCAGAGCTTCAAGTATTGCATATTTCCTTTGTCACCATATAAGGTACAAAGCTCCGGATAAAGGATTTCAATCTTCATTATTTTTCATCCTCCAGTCTCTTCAAAAGCTTCTGCTTCATCTTGCAGGAAATACCATAGGTATCGCAGTCGTATAAGATATATACCTTATCAACGCCCTCTAACTTTACTTTATCGACCGCTGCAACCTCATCGAGATCCCACGCGATCTTCTCCTCCGGGATTCCGGCGATCAGCGCACGCACACGGTGATCGAGACATCTTGGTCCACAGCAGACTACCTGCATTACATCGTCTCTTGCAAACTGCTCGTATTCAAGGTCGTAGATCCAGCCGATAAACTCGATACTCTTCTGTCTGTCGCTGAAGTCATCCTCTGCGATCATGATGACCTTCTTACCAGGCTCTTCTGCCACATACTCGAACGTACGGCAGGAGCTGACTGCGCTCTGTCCTTTGCTGAGTGCCTGAACGACTGTCACATTTCCGACCTTCGTCTCGCTGTAACGGGATTCCGGCACATGGATCTCTGCGATCCGCTTCTTCACCTCATCGGAAGAATATCCAAGCTCCCGCATCATCGTAATTACAGTCAATTCATTATAAATATTAAACAACGCATCATGGATCAGTGCGTATTCGATCTCATTTCCATCCTTTTCACGGACAATTAACTTCTTGCCTTCCTTGTCGACCTTCGTTGCAAGATAATCTGCATCTGCAGACTTGTAATCGCAGTTTGGACAATAAGCATTTCCAATATGATGATAACGAAGGTAGTTGAACTTCAGCTTCGTACCGCATTTTGGACACAATGTATAATCAGCGATCAGGTTGTATGGCTCCGTCTTGTCATCGTCCTGCTTTCCGATTCCGAAATAAACATGCTCACTATTCGGCTTTAAGTTGCTGCTGCACTGCTCATCTGCATTTAAGATCAGCTTCGTTGTGTCCGGGCAGTATGTGTCAATGACACTGAAAATGTAATCCGGATGTGCGTTTCGCTTCAGTGAATCACGGAACAGGTTCGTCACGACGAGATAATCCGGCTTTACATATGGAAGAATCAGACGGGATGCACGCTCGTCCACCTCAAATACAGTTGCGTCCACGCGGCATCTGCCAAGCCAGTTGACGCTGTTCAACAGGTTTGTCACACAGCCCGGCACGATATTCGAACCGGTCCGGTTGCTGACTACCTTCTTGCCTTCCTTCTCCAGCATATCGGTCAGCATGTTTGATACGGTCGTCTTACCGTTCGTACCTGTCACGCAGATACAGAGCGGTGCCTTCGGTGCCTGCGCCATGAAATCCGGGCAGATTTTTCTCGCAACAACGCCCGGGGTGTGCGTGCCGTTGCGCCCCGAAAGGCGGATGATGACTTTGCTGAATTTTGCAGCCATGACTGCGATATGATAACGTAACTTCGACATGATTGTCTCCTTTTTCCTTTTGAACCTCGCTGGTGTGTGATGAGATAAACTTTTCTCCTCATATATCCAAATACAAATTCATTTCATATATGATGTATTGAAACTAAGAAGTACTAGATGTTCTTAATTTTCTTTTTCTCTATGTCCGCCATCGCCGCCAATTCGCCATCCATGGCTCAGTGGCGGCTTGTTTGAACATCGTGTTCAAACATGGCTGCACTCTGAAAGAACATCAAGGACTTCTAAGTTCCAAACATATATATTTCATGAATTTATATTTGAATATATGTTGAAGATTTCTTTGTCCTCATCACAAACCAGCTATACATACAAAATCCTAACACAAGACAATCCTGTCTTGTTTTGCCTTGATTTTTGTATGAAAGTACAATATCTACTGTGTAAAATCCAAGACATTATATATCTTGTGGGTAGGATTGTCAATTTTTTCCGCTGTAACAGGCGTCCATTACGATTTGCCAGCTTGTCCTATGCCAGCAGATCGTGTTCGAGTGACGCGATCACAGCAGCACCATCTCCGATTGCAGTTGCGATCTGGCGGACAGTCTTGGTGCGCACATCTCCGATTGCATATAGAAATGGTATATTTGTGCGGCAGTCCTCACCGGCACGGATATAGCCGTTCTCCATCTCTACGACCTCTTTTACAAGTGCAGTCTGTGGCTGCATGCCAACCGCGATAAAGATGCCGGATAATGCGAGATCTCGTTTTTCTTCTGTCCGGTTATCCTCGATCACGATATGGTCAACCATGTTCTCACCACAGATCTTTCGTACTTCGGTGTGTGGTAGGAATTCGATATTTGCCGCATCGAAGATCCGCTGCTGCAATACCTTGGCACCGCGCAGCTCATCACGACGATGAATCAGGTAGACCTTCTCACATACATTTGCAAGGTACAGGGCATCTTCAAGTGCCACATCACCGCCACCGACAACGGCCACCGTTTTATTCCTGAAAAATGCACCGTCACAGGTTGCACAGTATGAAACACCGGCGCCGGCAAACTTTGCCTCGCCTTCCACGCCAAGCTTTCGATGGGTCGCACCAGTCGCTACAATTACTGCTGTTGTCTCGATCACACTGCCATCTTCCAGATGCACTTCCTTGTAATCATCCTGATTGGCAATGTCCGTCACCGTACCCTCCATAAATGGAACCTCCAGCGCATCTGCATGTTCCCGGAACTTTACTGACAGATCATAGCCATTTGTTCCGTAGAAGCCAAGCAGATTATCCACACGGTCGGTTGTGACAATCTGTCCGCCGCTGAACATTTCCTTCTCGATTACTGCCACATCCAGCAACGCACGTTTCGCATAGACCGCCGCCGATAAACCTGCGGGACCGCTACCGATAATCACGACATCTTTCCTTGTATCACTCATCGTTTTCCTCCAAACTGGTTTCTATTTCATTCGTTTCATTTTTTAATCAATTTCTTATTTTATCCACGATCTATCTGTGTGCAAATTCTTTCATAACATCAATCGTTTTCCGGATATCTTCCTCTGTATGTGCATCTGAGATAAACATTGCCTCAAACTGCGATGGAGCGAGGTTGATTCCATGATCAAGCATATAGCGGAAGAATGCTGCATACTGCTTCGTGTCGCTCGTCATGGCAGTATCCATATCAACCACCTGCTTGTCTGTGAAGAAAATGCTCATCAATGAGCCGATCTGGTTGACACAGACCCGATTGCCAAATGCCTCTCTTGCTGCCTGTGCAAGTCCTGCGGTTTTTCCTTCGAGCTTTGCATACACTTCCGGATGTTCATCCAGCAACTTCAATGTCTCAATGCCTGCGGTCATCGCAATCGGATTACCGGACAGGGTTCCTGCCTGGTATACCTCGCCAAGCGGTGCCACGCACTGCATGATCTCGCGTCTGCCTCCGTAGGTTCCAACCGGCATACCGCCACCGACGATCTTGCCAAGTGTTGTCAGATCCGGCTTGATATGGAAATATTCCTGTGCACCGCCCGGTGCCAGACGGAATCCTGTGATAACTTCATCGAAGATCAGTAATGCACCATCCGTCTGCGTGATGTCACGCAGAAACTCTAAGAATCCTGCTTTCGGTGGCACAACACCCATATTTGCTGCAACCGGCTCGACAATGATTGCTGCGATCTGTCCCTTATATGCATCGAATAACTGTTTTACGGATTCCTCATCGTTATATTCTGCGACGAGAGTATATTTCGCATAACCCTCCGGAACACCCGCGCTGTTTGCCACCGTCTGTGTAATCACGCCAGAACCTGCCTTTACCAAAAGTCCGTCACTATGTCCATGATAACAGCCTTTGAATTTCACAATGTAATCTCTTCCGGTAAATCCGCGTGCCGCACGGATTGCACTCATCACTGCTTCTGTACCGGAATTTACCATACGGGACATTTCCATCGAAGGCATATGTGCCGTGATAAGCTCCGCAATCTCCAGCTCTTTTCTTGTTGGTGCACCAAAGGTCAGTCCATCATCGCAGGCCGCCTTTACCGCTTCGATTACCGTCTCCTTTGCATGTCCAAGGATTCCCGGTCCCCATGAACATACATAATCTATATATTCCCTTCCATCCTCATCGAATATACGGGAACCTTTCGCTTTTTTTATAAAAATCGGGGAGCGTCCGACTGAGCCGAATGCACGCACCGGCGAATTCACACCGCCCGGAATATATTTCTTGGATTCTTCAAATAACTGTTCTGATTCTGTCTGCATGATGCTTCCTCCTGTCATCTGATACACATCTATCGTGATACACATTCCTGCGAATCATTCTATTGTTCATCCTGTAGCCATCTAGCCACGTCAAGTGCATGATAGGTTATGAGGATATCCGCACCGGCACGTTTCATGGCGATCATGTTCTCCATGACGATACGCTTCTCATCGATCCAGCCATTTAATGCTGCTGCCTTGACCATCGAATACTCTCCGCTTACATTATAGACTGCGAGCGGATGCTTCGTCTCGCCACGCACCGCTTTCACGATGTCAAGATAAGCAAGTGCCGGCTTTACCATAATGATATCCGCCCCCTCTTCGATATCTGCCTCACATTCGCGCAATGCTTCCCTGCCATTTGCAGGGTCCATCTGATACGTTCTGCGATCACCGAATGCCGGAGCGGAATGTGCCGCATCCCGGAACGGAGAATAATATCCGGACGCAAACTTTGCGCTGTATCCCATAAGCAATGTATCCACGCATCCATTTTCATCCAGTGCCTTCCGCAGATATGCGATATGTCCATCCATCATGTCAGACGGTGCGATCATGTCTGCGCCCGCCTTGGCAAGTGTTACTGCCATCTTCGCCAGAAGCGGAAGTGTCTCATCGTTCAGGATCTTTCCGTCCTGCACCAGTCCGCAATGTCCGTGGGAGGTATATTCGCACAGGCACACATCTGCGATAATCAAAAGCTCCGGTGCTTTCTTCTTGATCTCGCGCACCGCACGCTGCGTAATACCATTTTCATCATAAGCGCCGCTGCCGCATTCGTCCTTGTGTTCCGGGATACCGAAGATCAAAATTGCCGGAATGCCAGCCGCCTGTATGCGCTCTAGTTCCTCATCGAACCGATCCAATGTATACTGGTAGATGCCCGGCATGGAATCGACCGGGTTCTTCTCATTGGTTCCTTCCTTGATGAATACCGGGTAGACGAGATCGGATTTGCTGATTTGTGTCTCGCGCACCATGTTTCGCAGTACTTCATTTTCTCTCAATCTTCTTAATCGTATCATGTGTGTATATGCCTCTTTTCCTATAAATATATTTGTATCCACTCTATCCAGGAGGTGAACATACTTACCATTTCTACGCAAACACGCATGGGTAACATCACATCGCTATGCTCTGTGATAAGTCGTCGACATCCATCCTAAATGGAACTACGTTCCATGGATGTCTCCTCGCTCGGTTCAGCACGCAGTGGTACTAAATTCGCGACAAAGAAACTGTCGCTCATTAAGTGCCAGCGTGCTTCAACGGTCTGCTTAAGAATTGGTAAGTATATCCACCTCCATCTACATTTTACACCTTATTATCTGTATTTTTCACGTCAAACGCACTATCCAATGCCCTTACCAGGCCTTCCGCATCGCACTGTTCTGGGACGACATCGGCGGGTAGGCCACATTTTATAAGGGCGTCTGCTGTCACCTGTCCGATTGTGCCAAGTACAATGCGCTTCTTTCCTTGTGCCGGGTTCCAGTCTGGTTGTCCGGTCTCGGCAAGGCAATCTGCAAATGCATGTACCCCGGAGGCACTTGCAAATAAAATTGCATCGTAATTATTTAAGTATTTCCAGTTTTCTGTCCGCGCACCACGCACATCGTAGATGGATAGAATTTCCGCGTCAATCCGGTTCGCAGATAGAATCTGTTCTAAGACCGAACTTCCTTCCTTCGCACGCGGAATCAAAACCTTTTCTCCTGATTTTACAACGGTACAAATCCCATTTGCAAGACTTTCTGTCGTATATTGCTCCGGTATATAATCCGCATAAAATCCATACTGCTCCAGCGCCTGCGCACAGCCACTTCCAACCACAGCGAATCGGATATCTGCAAACTTCCGAAGATCGACTGTACACGCGCGCACCCGGTCAAAAAATAGCCGGATTCCGTTCTGGCTTGTAAATACGATCCACCGGTAATCTGACAAATTCCAAATTGCCACATCTAACTTCTCCATATCCGGACACGTTCTGACATGCATATCACAGATTGAAAATAATGATGCGCCTTTTTCTTCCAGCAGTCCGCGCAGCTTCTCCCGGAATACTGCCGTACCAACGACACCGATCTTGCAGCCATCAATTGCACTGCGCTTCTTGTCCTTCATCGTGCAGGCAGCTGTCTGCCCGACGACTATGATTGCCGGTGAAACAAGCTCGTTCTTCGAAACAAGTTTGCCGATCGTCCCTACCGTACCGCGCACGATTGTCTCTCCAGGCAGCATACCATTTGAAATCACACTAACCGGTGTCTCCTCCGATTCCCCCTCTTCGCGCAGTCTCTGCATAATCGGTTTCAGATTCGAAAGTCCCATCAGGAACACGCTGGTTCCCTCCTGTTTATGGATGTTCGCAAGTGCATCTGCCTCGCCCTTCTTCGTATGTCCGGTAATCACATGAAAGCTCCGGCTCATCTCCCGATGCGTCACCGGAATTCCAAGCACCTCCGGCACCGCAATCGCAGAAGTCACACCCGGAATCACCTGAAACGGAATATCCGCTTCCTGCAATGTAAGAATTTCCTCGCCGCCACGTCCGAACACAAACGAATCGCCGCCCTTTAAGCGGACAACATTCTCGTATTTTCCTGCGGTCTCTACCAGAATCCGGTTGATTTCCTCCTGCTTCTTATAATGCGCACCTGCCTGCTTGCCAACATAGATCTTCGCACAATCCGGTCGCACAAGATCGAGAAGCTCCCCCGTCCCAAGCCGGTCGTAGATTACCGCATCGCACGATTTTAAGATCTGCAAGCCTTTGTATGTAATTAATCCCGGATCACCGGGACCTGCTCCGATTAAATATACCATTTCCAATTCATCCTTTATACATGTGTCAATACATATTCGTCAAATTCCGGTAATACAAAATGTACATATCCATGTTCTTCACAATTTATAATTCCTCTTTTTTTCAATCTGTCACGATAAGGATTGAACTCATTTGTTTTAAGTGATAATTTCTCCCGGATTTCCTTTATTTTCCCGGAAGCTGTCTCTGCAATTCCATAGCATATTTTCTTATCCTTATTCGATAACTCTGACCAGATCTTATCATATACATATTCGCTCAGATACTGTCTGTACATACCAACCACAGACTTATAATCTCCATCCTTCTGCCACGTCAGGTATCCTAATACCTGAAATGCGAATGGATAGCCTTTTGTCATATCCGCCATCGCTAACGCATCATCACTTGAAAAACCAAAGATTTCCTGATATTTCTGTTTTACCGCACCTTTATCTAATGGTTGCAGCTTAACCTTCGGTGCCCGATATAAAAACGTCAGATTTTTTTCATTCTGTAAGGCATCTATATTTTCAAAAAGTCCTGTCATGAGCAAAAATACCGGCAATTCATTTCGAACAAAAATCTGAAATGCACTTGCAAATATTTTCATCTCTTCATTACTTGTTGCTTCATCAATTGTGATAAGTACACGTTTCTTCTTATCCTTTACAACCTCCAGCATCGCCTGAATTGCATTTTCTATATCAAAAAAAGGATTCGATTTTTCAATAGACACTCCAATCCCTAATACTGATAAATCCAGCTTTGCTTTTATAAACAAATCCTTCAGATTTTTTTGATCGTATAACTTTGCAGCAAAACTATGTAGCAAGTCACGATCTGGATTCAGTTCTATTACAATCCAATCCTTGTCTTTACGAAAATGCTTCGATATATCTGTCAGCATTACAGTCTTTCCGCTGCCCCGGACTCCCGTAATCATATAAATCTGCTGGTTCATCCATTCTGACGAAAACGAACCAATAATCTCATTCGTCTGTGCCAATCTGGAGATTGATTCCAACGGACTTTTACCAAAAACTAATGTAAATGGATTTTGCATTGCGCACCTCTTTTACTGTTCTTTACTCTTTTTATTATTTTTACTGTTCTTTACTGTTTTTATTTATTTTTACTCTTCTTTACTGTTTTGTCAAGAGATTTCCATTATTATACAGTACACAGGGACGCTCCTCATGACAGATGCTACGTCCCTACTCGCTTCGTCCCTGCTCGCTTATTTATTTATCTCCCTATCCTTTTTTTCTTTGATTTTCTGCAATATTTCTAAATATCTTTCTTCAGATAAGATAGGTTTATCATCCATTAATTTTATTATTTCCTTAAGAACACACGCAAAATCATTAAGCTCTGTTGTTTTTCCTTCAAATACCCGTACAAAAATGCCTTCATTCTTTGAAAAGCATACCACTTCTCCATCGCCAATAATTTCTCCAATTACGACCAAGCCTTTTGGTACATAGTCAGAATGGAATTCATTGGGTCCCCAAAATGTTGCTGTATTACCTGCTATACAACATTTTCCCGAAAATCTAAGCCACTCCTTATATGATTCTGGTATTTTCGCTCTGTTTCTCTCCTCCCAATTTATCATCTCTTCTTCAGTAATAGGGGCATTGAAATAATTTCTTTTCTCTCCATTATCTTTTTCATCTTTTTTACATAATTCTAATAGTTTCCTAATTTCCTTTTTTAAACTATTGTTTTCTGGTACTTTTCTCATTCCGACTTCCTTTCCGTGCCGTTAAATTCAATCCTCCACTGGCTTACAGATTGGTAATCCCCGTATGCATACGCCGATCTTATACTTTCTTAATCTTCTATTCTTTTCCCAGAAAATAACTGTATAGCTAAACTCCGGACCATCATTTGTGAGCAACTCTCGAAGATAGCCAAGCCCCTTGCTTCCTGATTCTACGGAGATTAGGTCATCTTTTTCCATTTCAAGTAAGTTCTCATATATAGAATTATACAATCTACAATATCTGTCGCGGCTAGTATAATTCGCGCGTATATCTATCCTGTTCAGTTGTTCTATTTCTTTCTCGAGAGTATTAAAATTCATTTTTCTTCTCCATAAAACACATCATCCCGACAAATAGAAGTTATCAGTCTGTTTCATCTTTTTTATATATTACACCGTCCCATGCATAATATCCCGCGATATATTCATAATCAGGATATTCTTCTATCTCATATAATTTTCTCCCACTGTCAGATGTACAAATTACCGCATTTGATATTTTATAATTTCCCAGTTTCGATGTTTGAGAATATCTTACTCCATTAAGATATATATAATCTCCTTTTTCAATTGCCTCATTTTTATTTCTTTTTTTCTACCATCATTCTCATTAGCTTCCTCTTAACATTTCATGAAATTCCAATTTGTCCCGCACCCATTTCATTCATGCGGAATTTCCAGCATATCAAGTAATTTCACAAAAGTGTCCTGCCCATCCAGACACGTATCCACAAGCCAGCCATTTTCCCTTCTCCACTCGGAAAGTCCTCTGTAATAAAAACTTTTTTTGCTATCCTCAATAATAAAAGGAATGACGTTATTTTTGAGGCATTCCTTTAGGGCTATCAGCCTCCCGACTCTTCCGTTCCCGTCTTGAAAAGGATGAATGTATTCAAATTCTGCGTGAAATTCAATAATATCGTCTATCGTAACATTATCCTTGGCATTATATCTTTCCAGAAGTGCCCGCATATCTCTGGCAACTTCTGAAGGTTTTGAGGTTTCTCTTCCCCCAACTACATTCGCACGTTTTTTATAATCTCCTACTGCAAACCAGGGAAGTGCTGCGTCCTTTGTATCATGCTTAAGCATGAAATGCAGTTTTTTTATGATTTCTTCTGTCAGTTTCTTCTCTGCAATATCAATGCAATAATCAATCGCTCTGAAATGATGAACCGTTTCCAGAATATCATCCACGGGGATACCGTCTCCCATGTTAATCGTGTTCGTTTCAAAAATAAGTCTGGTCTGGTCCTCCGAAAGTTTACTGCCTTCCATATGATTGGAATTGTAGGTCATTCTAACTTGAAGTTCATGATACAGACCTCCGGAAAGCTGTATTTCTTTTTCGTCCCTTAATATCTGAAGAATTTTGTTGTCGGATTCCTGGCGGCAAAGAAGCTCGGGCGCAACATTTAAATACCCGGCAATTCTGTTTAAGCTGCGCGTGGATAATTTCTCACCTTTTGCAATTTTGGCAACGGTACGCGTGGATAAACCCGCTTCCGTACTGAGTTCTGTTTTTCCAATTCCTTTTTCTTTTAAAATTTTTTCAAGTCCGGCATATGAAATCACTTCCGTAACCTCCTTTTATATCTTTACTTATTATATCATTATTTTATCTAAAAAGTAAAGATTTCAGTCTGCATCAGACTAAAAAGGTAAAGATCACCCCATAAGTTTCCTTTACATTCCGCACTTTTCTTTCAAAAAAGCAAAACTCCGGCAATATCTGACAGCAAGCCTTTTTGCAGGGATGCAAACATTACGGAGAACAACAGTCCCAGGGAAATGCCCCATCCCAGCCAGCATTGTTTTTCATAATGGTCTCTAATCTTTTCATAATTACCGGATGAAAGCATCATAAGGTGCTTTATCATCAAATGGCTTTCTTTTACTAAATTGCGCTGATTCATCGATGTGTGCAAATATAACGTCAGAATATTTTCTGATACCACTATGTCCTGTACAGACATATTCCAATTGAATGTGTTGGACATTATCAATCAATGCCTTCAATTTTACCAGAGACTTTTTGTTCATATCCGGATATTGGGTGAAAAAATCAAAAAAACTATATCCACCTTTTTCATTTATCGCAAGACAATCTCCGGTAAACAAAATCTTATCATCAACAATATAACAGGTATGCCCCAGAGTATGTCCGGGTGTAGGAATAGATTGTACCTTAATGCCTCCGATATCAAACTTTTCATTTTTATCTATAGCGTAATATCCTTCTTTAATTCTGACACAATTTTTAATCTTCACCCCTAATTTTGTCATACGATGGATGCTTCCGTTCAAGTATGCGCTTTCCGCTTTCCCCAGGTACACTTGTGCATTTGGGTATATATTTGTTCCGCTTGTGTCAATTCCACCACAATGATCCACATCGGCATGAGTAATAAAAACATGTTTAATTTCTTCTGGATTAATACCTATTTGCTGAAAAGAATTTTCAACACCACGATAATTCAAATGTCCTGAATCAACAGCTATTGTCACGCCATTTTTGGTATAAAACCAAAGATTTACATCCCCTTGCCTGATACAACTTATTCCGCATTCATAATTTCCTGTTTCTGCCGGATTGCAATATTTTTTCCCCTTCATAATATGGCGCTTTATTTTATCATCAAAAAAATACATAAACTTCATAGCAATTTTCTCCTCCTTATAATTATATTAGCCACTATAACCGAAGGGAAAATTTTTTGCTTTCAAAAATCTGCTGTTTTTCTGTTTATTTTAATACATCCGTAATAGAAACACCCGTTAATTTCTTACAAGTGTATGCAAGATGTGCCGAACTTGAGAAACCGCTTTCCTGCGCTGCCCAGGTAATTTTACTACCCGTGCTTATCAATCTGTATGCATATTCCATTCTGCGCATCAGAATATAACTTTTTAGCGAAATTCCCGCTTCTTCCTTGAATAAATGCGTCAACCTGCTTTCAGAAAGGAAAACTTTCTCCGCAATCTGCTTAACACTGTAACTTAACCATTCCCCAGAAATAACTTTGCTGATTATCAGTTCAATCCTTTCATCTCTTACGTTGTTTTTTCCTGTTGAAATACCCATGGCAAGAAACATATTTTCAACAATACGTATAATTTCATTCTCCGGCAAATTGTGAATATCTTCTGATATCTCTGCAATTTCATCCGAAACATTGCAGTAGGAACCACCTTTTATATATTGCTCGCGAATCTGTTCCGCAATAATGCTTGTGGGATCAATCAGCAGAAAAAAAGCGCAATTGTTTCCTGTTTCAACTGCATGCCTGACTCTTGAATCAAGCAGAATAATATTTCCCCATATATTTTCTTTACCCACTGTAATTCTACAGCTCTTTTTCCCTGCAAACAAATGCAGAAATGGATGTTTATGAATGTCCGTTTTATAATATGATGGTATAATAACAATATATGAACTTTGAAAAATAAGACTACTCATTTTTTCGTCCTCATACTCCCTGCCCATCTGTCCAAACTCTCTATTGCGGTACGCTAATTAAAGCTCTGCAATTTTTGTCTCGATACTGAGGCAAAACCCTGGTATCATGCCAGAAGCTGTAACCTTACCAGATCCCTGCCAAATCCTACAACGAAATTCTCATATTATGATACTTGGCTACAACATCTTCAAACCCAACAGATCGGTATAAGGAATATCCATCCTCTGTTGCCTTTAATTCAATCTTGCTCACGTTTTCTGCTTTTGCGTCCTCCAACATCATGTTCATTAATTTCTTAGCATATCCTTTTTTCCTATACTCTGGCTTCGTATAAACATTCAAAACAGTCCCCGTCTTCCCGGTAATAAATGATGGGCTCATAGGTTTTTCCACGATCAACAAGAATGCACAGGAAACGATATCCTTCTCATTGCGTGCAACATAGACCATCAGATCCTTATTAAGGTGTTTTTCATAATAACCTGGCAATAATGACTCTATCAATTTTAAATCCGCAGCCTCAATTTCTCCTAAATCCTCTTGCAAATATGCGATTCTAAGTTCTGTCAACATACCTGTATCTTGAGCAGTTGCTTTTTCAAATGTCATTGTCATTCCTCCGAATGCTTTTCTCTTTCCTCAGCATTTTTCATAAATTTCATAAACAAGTCCTCCGCTGCTTTTGAAATTTTGCTTTCTTCTTTAAGCATTCGGATTATTTCTTTCACCATATTCAGGTTTCGCTTTCTCACATAGCTTTACAATTTCTTCAATTTCCTTTTTGTAACTATTGTTTTCTGGTACTTTTCTCACTTTGTATCCTCCTTCATACAACATAGCATTCGCTTCTCATGCATTACAGAAAACGATATTTTCCTTTTCCATGCCCTTGAACTTTCTCGATTATATTATTTCTTAGCAGGAGTTGTAGCACTTCTGAAGCCCGTGTTGACTTTAATCCTGTAACCGATTCTACAACTGTACGTCCAAAAAATGTTTCTTTACCACAATGCTGATATAATGCTAAAATATTACTGCGCGTTTTGCTATTTATCGCTTCATCAATATTCGCTATCTTTATTGCAATGTCCGCTTTTCCTTCTGCAAATATATGAATCTGCCACAGTCTGGATACAAATACTGCCAAATGATGAATGATCTGATCCATATTCAGGTTTTTATAACTGAATTTTTTCTCTTCAGAAAAATCATACTCCAAAGTCGCACGCAATTCTGATGCACTTCCATACATCACCGTTGCGCCATTTAGTACCCATTCTTTCTTCGTGATATTATAATCCCGAATCCTTCCTGCATGGCTGTAAATACCCGTAAACAGTTTTCTATGAATTGAAATGTATTCATTTGGTGTAAAACTAAATGCCTTTTCAGATAGAATTTTGACTATTCGCAATGATACCTTATCTGCTTCCTCTGCTCTGTCTGTCGCATCTGACTTCGGATTTTCCTCATAATAGCTATTTAATAATTCTCCTGCTTCATCAATCGAGATATCACCCTCAATATTCTTGATTGATGTATCAATCAGGTATTTGGATGGTCGAAGCCCATCTACAGCTTGCAGTCCTATTGCGGTATGCCACGCATATCCCTTGTCTCTTTTTTCAGGCTCTGTTTCCTTTATATATTCCTTGAATGGATCCTGTTCCATACAATACTTCTCCTTTTCCCAAAATCATAACTTCCTAAAAACACTTATCCAGAATATCCGCATCCAGTCCTTTTCGCCCGGTAATCGCCCCAATCACAAAATACAGGACTGCACCGACAAGAAGTCCCCATACAACGGCGTTGATTCCTCCAACATGGATGTTGTATGTGGCGAAAATGTAAGTCGCAACCGCGCCGATACTGCTGCATACTGCCGCCTGTTTTGTTTCCTTTTTCCAGAACAAACCACCGACAAGCGGCCAGAAGAAGGTACATTCCAAACCACCAAACGCAAACATATTTAACAAGAAGATGATATCCGGCGGATCGATTGTCAGAACCATCACAACTGCGCCAAGCACCATCGTAAGAATAGTGCTCACAAGCTTTACATGCTTCTGATAAGATTCATTTTTCACCGGATCATCCTTCACCACATAGTTCTTCCATAAATCCTTGACGATTGCCGCGGTCGCAAGAATCAGAAGGGAATCTGCGGTCGACATAACAGCTGCCATCGGTGCAGCAAGGAAGATTGCTGCAACTCCCGGCGGCATGATCTTCTGCACGATATATGGGATAAAATAATCGGACGTCGGAAGGTTGTCTGTATCGACCAGCGCGCCTGCCCATGTTCCAGCCAGATGCATGCCAATGATTACAAAGCTGCATGTCAGCACACCAATCCACATCGCTTTGTGCATACTCTTGGTATCCTTAAATCCCATCGCACGCACGGCTGTCTGCGGAAGTCCCAATGTTCCGAATCCAACCAGAATCCAATAACTAAGCAAACCTCCCGGCGTATATTTCGAGAAGATATCGTCGTACACGTCCGGCAGATTTGCAGCCAGTCCCGCATCGATTGATGCAAGCCCGCCGCCCTCTTTTAAGACGAAAAATATAAACAGGAATGTTCCAATACACATAACGATTCCCTGTATCGTATCCGTAATCACAACCGCACTGAATCCGCCGATCGCCGTATACAGAATCACGACCGTTCCAAAGATCAACAACGATGTCACATGATCGAGTCCTGTTATGGATGCGATCAGCGTCGCGCCACCTGTGAACTGACTGATCATCTGTGCAATGAAAAATGCAATCAGTCCAAGGCTTGTAAATATCACAAGCACATCGCTTTTGTATCGTGCCTTGAAATAACCGACAACCGTAACCGCACCAGCTCTACGGGATACAAGTGCCAGTTTATTTCCAAGCACGCCAAGCACCAGAAATGTAACCGGCACCTGAATTGCGGCGATCCACGCCTGTGCATATCCATAGGTAAGTCCAGCCGCTCCCGGACCAGAAATAAAGGAACTGGCAGATGTATATGTCGCCATAATCGTCATCGCAAGCACAATACCGTTCATATTTCTTCCGCCGATAAAATACTTGTTCTCTTCAGATGTATGCAAACTTTTCTCTGCCTTTTTACTGTACGCAAAACTCACTACAACATTGAATAAAAGATATCCTAGAAACACGGATAAAATGATAATCTGATTACTGCTCATCTTCTGCATCCTCCTCATACGAAAAATCTACAAACACGAATCTGAGCAACCAGAATACCCCTATGATTGCAATCACAACTGTCCCTAACACAGAAACCACAAACCACGCCGGCATATGGAACAACGTCCAATCCACCGAGTTCAACAAGAACGCCGTCAGCACATGCCACAAAAAGCAGATTCCGACAACGATCAGTGTGGCTCTGATTTCTTTTACACACTGCTTATGTTTCTCTTCCTTCGTTAATTTCTTCATTCTCCACGCTCCCTCTCTTCCGATCTCATATATAAAAGCGGGTACGGATTTCCTTCCTCATCCAGATCCGTTCTTTTATACGTCGCAAATCCCAGATGCTCGTAAAATCCTACCGCGTCCGGATTTTGTTCATATTCCAGTCCGAACACACACATCTGTACCGGCCCATAATAGGATACCAGCTTCACGCTTCGTCCAAATGTGCGCCGCATGATCGAATCGAAAATATACATACCTGGGAATTTTTGTGCCTCACCTTTTAATATCCTTGCTTTTTCTCTCGCTTTTTCTTTTTTTCAGATGTTCTTTCAACAAAAAGACCGGCAAGTATGTAAGACTAAAATCAAGCAGTGCAATAAGCATCAACCATTTATTCGGTGAGAAAAAACCTGCCAGCAAGAAGAATACGAAAGGGACTCCCGGCACTCCGGAAACATGATACCCCCGCTTCCTGCTTTCAAGCGGTGCCCCAATATAAGTCGCGATCCAGCACAACAAACCAATCGCCCAGAAAACTCCGTTGATTATCCACATTGCTATTGGATAATGTTCATACAAACTGCTCATGTACTCCTCCCAAGTTACCGTTTATCTCCCAATTTCAATGTGTTTTTGGGAGATAAATCAATATTTATACAAAAATACATCCTAATCCTGATACCTAAGCTGAAAATAATCCATATACACCTTAAATCTGTCTTGTGCGGTCAAACATGTATCTATCAAATACCCCCGCTCATTCTTCCACTCTTTCAATCCCCGATAATAAAATTCCTTGATATCATCCTCAATGATAAAAGGTGTAATTCCATTACGAAGACATTCTTTGAACATGATCAATCTGCCAACACGTCCATTTCCATCCTGAAACGGATGAATTTTTTCAAACATATAATGAAATTCTATAATATCTTCCAATGTTTTTGCAGAATCGGCATTATACTGTTTTAATAATTGTCTCATTTCTTTTGCAACCTGCTCCGGTTTCGTCGTCACACTCCCACCAACTTCATTTGCAAATCTTTTATAATCACCAACCGCAAACCATGATTTGCGACTATCCGATGTGCCCGATTTCAAAATAGCATGAAGCTGCTTAATAAAGGCTTCACTTAACTTATAATGCGCCTGTTCGATAATCAGATCTATACATGTAAAATGATTTGCCGTCTCTACGATATCATCAACATTTACGGTACCATCCTGTATCCCAATTGTGTTCGTTTCAAAGATATATCTTGTTTGATCGTGCGTAAGTCTGCTTCCCTCTATATGATTTGAATTATATGTTAATTCAATCTGTATCTTATGATATATTCCACCCGAAATACCCGATTCTTTTTCCATTCTCAAACGTGACAGTAAATCTGTTTCTATCTTCTCTGTCCGTTTCTTCCTCTGTGGCTTTACTGCATCTTCCGGTATATCCCACGTTTTCCCGTCTAAAACAGCTCCCGGTATTCTTCCATTTGTGCAATAATTTCTCACACTTCTCTCTGATATATTCCATTTTGTAGCAGCTTCTTTTACGCCAATATATCTCATACATACCTCCATAAAACAAACGTTTATCGGAATAATTATAGCATTATCGGCAATATATCTCAATAATATTGACCTTGATTTTCAATTTTATTTTGCCGATAGCTCCTCTGCATTTTTCCGCAACCACTTATAATCCGATTGCTTCGCCCGCTCCAGATACGCTTCTAATCTCGGTGAGTTGAGCTTCGCCAATACATGCAACGCCATGATTTTTTGATATTCATCTTCCGAAGAACCCGCCGGATATTTCCCACAATCCCAGAATTCAAACGCATAGCGTTCCGCACATTCCGGCTTTAATTCCACCATCGTCCAAAGTGCCATTCTGGAAGTATGTTCATACTCCGATTTAATAAATGAAAATATAAGTTCCGGATCACAACCCTCGCAATCTCCAAGATGCTTCGCAAACTGCCACTCTGCATTCACATATTTTGATCCAATGCTCTTTTTTGCAAGCAATTCAAACCAGTCCCTGCGCAACACCAGTTTCTCTTCTACAAGCTCCTCACACTCATTATCTCTGGCTATTACAAACAGCAATGCATGGATCCGCCCATTTTGTGAACTTTTTAATTTCTCGATATAGTTTTTCTTTATGATTCATAATTTCCTAATTCCACCGTATTATCCGCCATTTTTAATTCAGACGCAGCCACTTGTGCATTCTCCCTCTGCGCCTTATCCATATATTTTGTTGTCGTCACCGCCAGATTACTCACGAGCGCACAGACGATTGCCCAGAAGATTGCAAATACAATTATATTCTCAAGATTCAGACGCTCTTTGCGCGTTTTGTCACATTCCACATCATCCCGGTACTTCTCTGTATTTCTCTGCCGCCACATAATTACCGCAAGAATAAGCCAGACGATATCCAGAACCAGACACACAGTGAACAGAAATGTACAGATATCTTTCATAAAATGCCATTTGATCAGATACATCACATCCACCACCAGAAACAGGACAAAGAATGCGAAATACATCCACATTCCAATCCGGCTGTGCTTTGCAAAAAGCGATCTTCCTGCCTCGCGCGTCTTCGGAAGATTGTTCAGATTATTCCCATATGTTTTTTTATTTTCCGGAATTTCGTAGCCGTAGGCCCGCAGACGGATAAAATAAAATTTCGCAGAGAGAAGGACTACATAACATGGAACCCCCACAAGCACGCTTGCATAGATTGTCATGATATAGAAAAACTCTGTACCATCAATTTCAAGAAACGAAAAGACTACACCAATTACAAAAAGAACCGTACATATAAGCGCACAGCATTTTGCAGTTTTTGCAATTATTCGATCGAATTTAATTTTCATATCCCTCCGCCTTTCTTCGCTGACACCGTTATAAGCTGTGCCCCATTATCCAAGTTAATTCGCGTCTTCCATTTCACGTTCAAACGTCTCTCGCTTGACACTTCCACTTCTGGCGTTCATCACGCGCACACAAAGCTTCTTTTCATTTTTCCATGTCGCATATACACCAATTGGCTCATGGCAGCCCGCTTCCATCTCACGGACAACCGCACGCTCGGCACGCAGACAGCCCTCTGTCTCCGCATCACTGATTGTCTCTGCCATATGATACGGAAGAGTCCCCTCACACGCCTCGATCGCGATAATACCCTGTCCGGCTGCCGGAAGCATCACATCTACATCGAGATATTCATAGACAAGATCCGGTTCCTTCTCGATACCTAACCGTTCGATTCCCGCCGCCGCAAGGATGATCGCATCACATAAGCCATCCCGCAATTTCTGTATGCGCGTCGTGACATTTCCCCGAAGTTCCATGCACTCTACCTGTGGGTATATCTCCTTAATCTGGCTGCGTCTGCGCAAGCTTCCGGTTCCCACGGTAAATGTATTCTTCGACCGGATATCCGTATCCGCACGATAGATCAGCACATCCTGCACGCAGGCACGCGGCAGAACGCCCGCAATGCCAAGCCCCTTCTTACATGGATTCGGCATATCCTTCGCGCTGTGTACCGCCAAATCGATCGTACCATCCAGCAAAGCTTCCTCGATTTCTTCTACAAACACTGCCTTGCCTCCAAAGGAACTGATTGCCGCCTCTTTCTGCTTGTCACCCTTTGTCGTCACGATCACTTTCTCAAACCGCACATCCGGGTAATGCTTCTTTAATTGTTCAATCACCATATCTGTCTGAATCTGTGCAAGTTTGCTCCCCCGCGTTCCGATCCGGATTCTCTGTTCCTGCATTTTTGCCTCCACAATTGCTGCAAATCTTCGTTTTCTTGCCCGTTCATCCGGCTCCTCTGCCAGAATTTCCTCACGGATAGCACCAAGTTCTTCCGCAATCTGACCATAGTCTGTCCGAAGCGTCTGCCGGATATCCTTCTTGATCTTCGATGCAAGCATCGGACTGTTGCCTCCGGTAGACACCGAAACAACAACCTCACCCTGCTTGATGATTGCCGGGAAATAGAAATCACAATCCTTCTTCACATCGACCACATTTACCAATATATGCTTACTTCTGCAAAGCTCCGCATACTGCGAATTAAGCTCCGCATCATCTGTCGCCATGATTACAACGTCCATGCCGGAAATGTCTGCCTCTGTGACTTCCCGCTTCCACACCCGGATTCGTTCCGGCTTTTTCTGGCAATTACCATCAATATTTTCTACTATGCCTGCTGTTTCATCTATTCGTTCCGTATCTGCGATAGCCAGCAGTTCCGCGCAGATCTCCGGTGCTACCACCGTTACACATGCGCCAAACTCACACATCTGTGCCGCCTTCCGCGCTGCAACTGCACCGCCGCCTACGATCAGACATTGTTTATCATCGAGTTGTATCATGAATGGAAAATACGCCATCTTCTATCCCCTTTAATACGTGATTTAAGTCCTGTGCATCCAGAACGTCTTTCAACTGGTACAAAAGCCACATCGCGGATTTCTCGCCAAGCTTCTCCGTGATGTACTTCCTCGTCCCGACAAATGCACGAAATGCAAGCAGCTTCTGCATCTCGTCCACATGTTCTTCAATCAGTAATTCAATCTTCTTTGCCTCGGAAAGTTTCTTTCGGTTATTTTCCGTCGCAAGCGACTTGATATAGTCGAGATCTTTCACGACGCAGCTGGAAAGTCTTCCGATCTCTGCATCAATATCCCGTGGAATCGCAAGGTCTAAGAACAACTGTGGTTTTGTTTCCTTGCGTATTTCCGCTACCTTATCTGCAAGGAATGTATAATGCGGACTGTCAGTCACACTGATAATCACATCCGCCCAGTCCAGATATTCATATCGCCGGTCGTAATGCACCCATTGCACCCGCTCATGCGAGAAAATTTTCTGCAATGCCTGCTTATGCTTCCGGCTCGTTCCGACGATCTGCACCTTTGCATCTGCATCGAGCAGATCCCGCATCACAATGCTTCCCATCTGCCCGGCAGCTCCGATGATGAGGACATTTTTTCCTTCACCAAATTCCAACGCCGCTGTACATGCAAGTGTTCCGACAGATACCGGAAGGTGCGTCATCTGCGAGGTTTCTACAACCTCCTTGGCAAGCCGCAATGCCCCTTGAAATACCATATTCATTTCCGCATCGGTCTGCCCGCGCTCTTTCGCCGCAAGATACGCCTGCTTGACCTGTCTTATAATTTCAACCTCTCCAAGCACAGCAGAATCCAGTCCACAGACTACGCGGCACAGATGTGTCAGGCAGCTTCGACCTTCATACCGCATAGCCGCACCTTTCAACGCCTCGACCGGGAATTTCTTTGTATCCGCAAACTGCTGTTCCAGCCACACAAAATCCGTGTCTGTGCCACTCATATAGATCTCACTTCGATTGCACGTCATGAGCATAACCAGCCCGGCTTCCGGATATGTCTTAGCCACGGCATCTGCCAGTCTTATTTGTTCGTCATCATTGCAGGCAAAGCACTCCCGCTTCGCTGCTGTTAAATTCTTATGTGTGATACTGATGCATATCATATGTGTTTCTTCCTGTTATCTGTTTTAATTCATATACATACTGCTTATTATAATTGACATTCTTATTTCCTTCAACCTTAGAAATCACTCTTATTTCCAGTTCTGGTTTTCCTGCCTATCACGCAAAAGCAGCAGGAATCATCTTCCTGCCGCTCAACTAATCTTATTCGATTACAAGTTCTTCCTTGGTCACATTTTTTTCCTCATCAATATGGAACGCATTCAATACCGGGTTCTCTAAATCCATCAAAGAGAGGATCAGATAATTTACCTTGGAATCATATGCCAGACGCTTGTCCTCCTCGGACGGGCGTGATGGGGATTCCGGATGAGAATGGAAGTTGCCAAGCAGCTGGTATCCATTTGCTCGCATGTCCTTGACTGCGGCAAGTTGCTCCTTCGGATCCATCGAGAAATGCTCGTTGCTCGCATCGATATTCGTGAGCAGATACACCTTCTTAATGTACCTCTTTCCATCTTCAACGACACCGCCGATCAATCCACAGGATTCATTTGGCAGCCCCTTCTTGCAATGCCCCAGAATCTTCTCGTAATCTGCTTTTGTCATGACTAACATGGCTCTACCTACTTTCCGTCGCACTCGACCTGTTCATAATCAATCAGCTTGTGAATCGTTGGGTGGTCGCCACAGATTGCACATGTCTTATGGTTATCCGGAAGCTTGATCGTATGGAATTCCATCTTCAATGCATCGAAGGTCAGAAGCTTACCAGTAAGCAGATCACCGACACCGATCAGGTACTTGATTGCCTCCATTGCCTGTAAGCTTCCGATGACACCGCCCATCGCACCGATGACACCAGCCTGCTTACAGGTTGGAACTGCATCCTTTGGTGGTGGATTCTTGAATACACAACGATAGCAAGGACCTTCTCCCGGCACATATGTCATAAGCTGGCCCTTGAAACGGATGATACCTGCATGGGAAAATGGCTTCTTCGCCATAACACAGGCATCGTTTATAAGGAACTTCGCCGGGAAGTTATCGGTTCCATCGATGATGAAATCGTAATCCTTGATCAGGTCCATGATATTTTCTGAGGTTACAAATTCACGGTATGTATTGACTGTGACGTCCGGATTCATCGCATTCATTGTCTCTTTTGCAGATTTTACCTTTGCTTTGCCTACATCGGCAGTACCATGGATGATCTGTCTCTGAAGATTTGAAAGGTCAACCTCATCGGCATCGACAATACCGATCGTTCCAACGCCGGCTGCTGCCAGATACATTGCTGCAGGTGCGCCGAGACCTCCGGCACCGATGATCAGAACCTTGCCATTCATCAGCTTCTTCTGTCCTTTTACACCGACTTCCTGCAGAATGATATGACGGCTGTAACGCTCCATCTGTTCATTCGTAAATGCCATTAAAATGCGCCTCCTCCCATGAAGTACAGGAACTCTACCGTATCTCCGTCCTTCAGTTCTGTCTTGTCAAATGCGTCGCTGTCAACAAAGTCATCGTTGACGGTAACTGTTACATAATCCGGATTTTCCACCTTCTCGTCTACGATGAGCTTTGCGATGGTTGTTCCTGCTTCTACTTCCTTCTTAACGCCTGCCACTACAACTGTCATTTATTTATCCTCCTTTGTTCCAAACAATTATGAAGTTTTTAGCCTATCTATGAGTTGTATATAATTACTATTCTACGCAGACCCGCTCTCGCTCACTTCCACACGCAGTGGTACTAAATTCATGACAAACGAGTTTGCCATTCATTAAGTACCAGCGTGTTCCAATGGTCTGCTTTAGAATTAGTAATTATATACAACTCTATTTACCGAATTAAACTTCATTATTGTTTGTAATTAACTTTGTGTGTCTTACTCCAATATCGTTTTCACTTTATCTTCCAGCTCCGGGCGCTTTACCAGTCCGCGGATACGGTCAACTTCCTTGCCATCCTTGAAGAAGAGTATCGTTGGGGATGCCATTACCTGATATTCCCCGGCAAGATCTGCGTCGAAATTCACATTGACCTTGACAACCTTGACCTGATCCTCGTAATCATCCTCGATCCCGCCAAGGATCGGTGATAACTGCTTACATGGGATGCAGCTGTCAGAATAAAACTCTACGATCACCGGAAGCTTCTCTTTCAGTACTTCCGCTTCAAATTCTGCGGTTCCTACTCGTTTTGCCATAGCTGCCTCCTACTCTTCGACCTTCTTCACGATCAGATCGTATGTGCCGTTCTCGTTGTCGATCAGCTTTAAAATCTGCTGTCCTTCTTCCTTGAAGCTTCGTGGTACATTCTGCACCGGCTCACCATCGTTCATGGTAACTGCAAGCACCTGACCGATCTCCAGTTCTTCCATCGCTACCTTTGCCTTTACAAATGTCATCGGGCAGACAACATCTGTGATATCGACTCTCTCATCAATCTCAAAATCACCCATTATAAGCCTCCTTTATAACTTCCTTAAATTTATCGATTCCAACACGGTCCAGTGTAAAACGGAAACGCTCACTTGGATTTGCGTAATCATCAAAAAACTGAATGGCTGCATCTGTCACACGGAATAACTGTTCCTCCGATGTAATAACCGGAAGGAAGGATTCTCCCTTGCAGATCTGATTTCCGAACAAACCACCAAAGGATACGAGATATCCGCTCTCGCCCTTCCATGCATCTGTCGGACACGCCTTGGCACATCTGCCACAGTAGTTACATTTGCTTGTATCAAGTGTCAGCTTGCCATCCTCGATCGTGATCGCATTCTCGCGGCACGCCTTCACACAGACACCACACATGATACAGCTTGGCTCATCGTAAGAAACAACACATGCGCCCTTGATTCCGACATCATTTTCCTCTGCCTTTAAGCAGTTGTTCTGACATCCGGTCACACCGAACTTGAACTTGTGTGGCAATTCTCTCGCATAATACCGTGCGTCTAATTTCTTCGCGATATCGTAAGTATCAATATTTCCGCTTGGACAGATCTGATTACCCTGGCACGCAGTTACGGTACGAACACGTGGTCCACACACACCCGGCTTACAGCCCCCCTTGGCAAGCTCTGCCTTTACTTCCTCCACATCATCAAGCTTGACAAATGGAATCTCCACACTCTGTCTCGATGTCAGATGGACATGTCCATCCCCATATTTTTCTGCTACCTCGGCGATCTTCTTCAGATTTTCCGCCGTCAGATTTCCTCCGACTACCTGTAAACGAAGCGAGAAGTTATTCTTCTGCTTCTGTCTCATAAATCCACCTTTTTTTAATGCTGCATAATCAACTGCCATCTCTTTTCATCCTCCTGTTGGTAATGCATGCCATAACGTCTAAGCGAGTGCCGCTTTGAAATCTTCGATCAGATCCTCGATATCCTCTATGCCCACACTGATTCGGATCAGATTGTCGAAGACGCCTGCATCTTCTTTTTCTTTCTCTGTACTATGTGCATTCAGCGTTGACTCCGGATGAATAATCAACGTCTTCGTATCTCCGATATTGGATACGATCTTTGGAATGCTCAGGTTGTTGATAATGGAAAATGCACGTTCCTTCGAACCTACCCGGATTGTTAAGATCGCGCCATATCCATTTGCAAGCACCTTATCTGCCACATCATGCCAAGGACTACAGGCTAACCCCGGATAGTTCACCGTGATATCCGGGTATGTATTCAAAAACTCTGCGAGCGCCTTTGCATTGCTGCAGGCACGCTCCATCCTAAGTCCCAGTGTCTCCATTCCGATCAGGTTGTAAAATGCTGTCTGCGGTGCCATGCAGGCTCCCGTATTACGGAACAACCCATTCCGAAGCTTTGCTGTATAAGCCATTTTACCAAATCTTGCGTATTCTGCAACTCCCGGATATTTCTCTTTATTCCATTTGAACCGTCCGCTCTCTGTGATCACACCGCTGATTGCGTTGCTGTTGCCGTTGATGTATTTCGATGTGGAATTGACAACGATGTCTGCGCCCTTCTCAATCGGCTTTACCAGATATGCCGTTGCCACGGTGTTATCCATCACAAGCGGCAGATCATGTCGATGTGCCAGCTCAGCAAGTGCCTCGATATCCACGACATCGAGCTTCGGATTGCCGATCGTCTCTGCGAATATCACACGCGTATTCTCATTGATGGCTGCCTCGACTGCATTCACATCGCTGATATCGACGAACACCGTCTTGATTCCAAATGCTTCAAAATCATGGAACACATCAATCGAACCACCATACAGGCTGGTCGATGCAACAATCTCCTGTCCGCATGTCACGATATTCAAAAGGGCATTTGTGATGGCTGCCATACCGGATGCACAGGCAACCGATGCAAGTCCGCCTTCAAGCGTCGTCATGCGTTCCTCAAAGGCAAAGATCGTCGGGTTGTTGATTCGCGTATACGAAAATCCGGTTGCCTTATTGTGAAACAGCTTCTCGTGCTGTTCTGCAGATGGCTGGTAAAAGGCACTTGACTGATACACAGGTGTGAGTGTCGCGCCGGTATTGACATCACCCATTTTATTTCCATGTAAAAGTGTCGTATTAAACCTCATAGGCGCCTCCTAGATATAATCTCTTCCTGCAACGATCGTACCCTCATATGCGGATGCGGATCTTATCTGCCTGCTTACCTCTTCTTCATTTGCATCGCCCTCAAATACGAGATCATAAGTTCCGGTAAGTGTCTTGTCCTGTTTCTCATTTACAAGCAGCAATACGACAAGTCCGGCACGGTGCAGATGCTTCACAACGGTCTCAATCGCCTCGCCATCGGCTGGCGCGTACAGGTATGTGTGACGTCCTTCAATGCTCAGTGCCTTCTCCACTTCCTCAACATACGCACGGTTGATTGTCTTTCCTTCCACAAACTTCACTGTAATTGCCTTCTGGCTCTTTATGGCAGCTCTTGTATTTCTGTCGACTCTGCCCTCATATAATCCTGTTTCTTCGGTGTGTACCTGCTCTACAACGCCACAGGCAGAAGTCATATTTGTAACACGGTCGATCAGGATGAACTCGCCCAGTGTCTTATGATTCTTAAATTCATCGACCACGATCTTATCTGCCAGAGAGATCTTGCAGACCGCAATCTCATTTTTACTCAGGCTGCTAACCTTCTTTTTCTCACCAGTGTTGACATCAATGGCATATTCGATATCCGTCACAGCACCAAGGATCATCTTCGTGCCAAGCTTAAAGAAGAAGTTCTTGCCATTTTGCAGCTCCTCGTCGTCCATCCACAACAGCGTTGCTGTAATGGAAGAAGCAACCTTCGCACCGGATGCAACTGACAGAACGCATCCTCTTGATACATCCACCTCACGGTCAAGCTGGATGGTAACCGGCTGTCCCTTCGCTGCGGATTCACTGTCCTTATCTCCGATGTAAATGCTCTTTACCTTCGCTGTCTCGTTGCTTGGAAGTGTTGTGATCTCGTCACCCACATGTATGCTTCCATGCTCGATTTGTCCCTGGAATCCACGGAATGTATGGTCCGGACGGCACACACGCTGTACCGGCATGTAGAATCCCTGCTCGCTGTCGTCCTCTGCAATATCAATATCCTCGAGGTACGGAAGCAATGCCTTGCCTGTGTACCAAGGAATATTTTCTGACTTTGTTGTAACGTTGTCACCCTCGGTTGCAGAAACCGGAATGATCGTTACATTTGGAAGTGACAGCTCTTTTGTAAGCTCCGCAATCTGCTTCTCGATCTCACGGAAACGTGTCTCATCGTAACCGACAAGATCCATCTTATTGACAGCAAATACGAAGTACCGGATACCCATCAATGCACAGATTCTTGCATGCCGTCTTGTCTGGACAAGCACGCCCTGCTTTGCATCCACCAAGATTACGGCAAGGTCTGCAAAGGATGCTCCGACCGCCATGTTTCTTGTGTACTCTTCATGTCCCGGTGTATCCGCCACGATAAAGCTTCGCTTGTCTGTTGTGAAATACCGGTAGGCAACGTCGATCGTGATACCCTGCTCACGCTCTGCCATCAGTCCATCTAACAGAAGGGAGTAATCGATTGCACCGCCGCGGCTTCCGACCTTACTGTCTAATTCAAGTGCCTTTTCCTGATCTGCGTAAAGCAGCTTGGAATCATATAAGATATGTCCGATCAATGTGGATTTTCCATCATCCACACTACCGCAAGTGATAAATTTTAATAATCCGCTCATCTTAGAAATATCCCTCCCGTTTTCTTCGTTCCATGCTTCCAGCTGCCTCATTGTCGATGACACGCGTTGTACGCTCGGAAGAAACTGCTGAAAGTGTTTCCTCTATAATTGCATCCAGTGTATCTGCGGTTGACTCGCATCCACCGGTCAGCGGGTAACATCCAAGGGTACGGAAACGCACGCTCTTGTACTCAATCTTCTCGCCCGGCAGAAGCTTCATCCGATCATCATCTACCATGATGATATTTCCATCCCGGTATACGACCGGTCTTACCTTTGCAAAATACAGTGATGGAATCTCAATGTTCTCACGCTTGATATACTGCCAGATGTCTTTCTCTGTCCAGTTCGAGAGCGGGAATACCCGGACTTCCTCTTTCTTTTTGATCTTGGAATTGTAAAGCTTCCACATCTCCGGTCTCTGGTTCTTCGGGTCCCATGCGTGATGCTCATTTCTAAAGGAGAAGATACGCTCTTTCGCTCTTGATTTTTCCTCGTCTCTTCTGCCACCACCAAATGCTGCGGTAAATCCGTATTTGTCGAGTGCCTGCTTCAACGCCTGTGTCTTCATGATGTCTGTGTAAGCACTGCCGTGATCGAACGGATTGATGCCCTGCTTTACGCCTTCCTCATTGATATACTCGATCATCTCAATGCCAAGCTTCTTCGCCATGTAATCACGGAACTCAATCATCTCCTTGAACTTCCATGTCGTGTTGACATGCAGGAACGGAAATGGCGGCTTCTCCGGGTAAAATGCTTTCATCGCCAGATGCAGCATGACGGAGCTGTCCTTTCCGATGGAATAAAGCATAACCGGCTTCTCACACTCGGCTGCCACTTCTCTGATAATGTAAATCGCTTCTGCTTCCAATTCATCCAGATGTGATAACTGTCCCATCCTCTTGTACCTTCCTTTCGATCTAATACTTGTTCGATTCTTTCTGGTTGATCACAACCTGTTCGGTCGTGCCGTCCCGTTTCTCGATGTTCCAATAAAGCTTGCCGTCCTCTGCATTCACGGTCATCTTACTTCCCATGCCGCCAATGTCTGCGCCAAGGTATAAGGCGATCGCCCCGAATTTACATTCCTTGATGCACGAAGAACAGCCCCAGCAGTCTTTCGGGTAGCGCATGCATGCGGTTCCATCCGGATTTTTGCCGATCAGGCTGCCCGGACAGACGGCTGCACATTTACCACATTTCTTACATTTTTCTTTATCAATAAAGATGCTCATAAGCTTCCTCCCTTCCTACTAAGTCACGGAAGATGATTTTAATCTCGCCGTCCTCGTATCTGGAGTTTACATATTTTAACCACGCATCGCTCTTTTCCGGATAATCCAGATTCTCTGCGAAGCTGTGCCAGCGTGTCTCTTTTCTCGCTTCGAGATGTGCGATCACGGATAAGCATACAACCAATCGCTCCCTCAGCTCATAGACAAACATCAACTCGTGCATGTCGTCCGCCTTCACATCTGGCAGAAGCTCCTGCAGCTGCTTGATCTTCTGCTTTGCCAGCTCTAACTGCTTCGCGTTGAACTGGTAATGGGTGGAGATTCCGCCTGCATAATTATCCATGACCTTCTGCATTGCTTCCTCAAGTGCCTCTGTTGTAAACATCCCGGATGGATTGTTCAGGTAATGGCTGTATTCGGTGATCTTATCATCCACAACCGTCTGAAGCTTTGCATCGAATGTCTCATCTGCGGATCTCTCATCCGATGTACCTGCCTGCTCGTCAAGCATCTGTACGATATGCTTCGCCGCAATCTCTCCCTCGACCATCGCGCCTGTCACATATTTTTGTGGACATCCACCTGCCACATCCCCGGCTGCATATAATCCGTTGATTGTCGTCTGGCGGTTCGTGTCAACCCAGTAGCCACTCGCGGTATGTCCGCCTACAATATACGGCTCGGTTCCTTCGATCTCAACATTCTGCTCACTCGGCTTCCTGCCGGATTCTAGCCATTTCAGCGTCTGGCTCGGTGCCATGTTCAAATACGCCTTTTTCAGCGATTCGTTCTGTTCCTCTGAAATACCTTCGGTACGAAGATAACAAGGACCTCTGCCCTGCAAATTCTCCATCACCGTGCCATACACACGCTCGGAAGTCGTCAGTCCGTATTTTGTCTCATATACCTCACCAAGTGCATTGACCTGTTTCGCGCCAACGCCCTGTGCGATCGTTCCGGTCGGTGCGATCGTGTCCTTACAACGAAGGGCGATAAACCGCATCTCGAACGTTGTCATCTCGGCACCACCGAGGATCCCCATCGCGAATCCCGCTCCGGTATTAAATGGCGGGTACCACATCTTATGTCTCGAAAAGCCCGGATTGTTCGGTCGGTACAGACCAGCCGCACCTCCGGTTGCGCAAAGCACTTTCTTCGCCCGGATCACATAGACTTTGTGCTCTTCGATGGAAAATCCAATCGCACCTTTGATCTCATTATCTTCGATTAAGTAATCAGTGATATTCACCCGGTTTAAGATCGTGACATCCGGAAGTGCTTCCACTGCCGATGCGAGAAGCGGTTTCATGTTCTCTCCGTTGATCTTGATGTTCCGGTTACCTCTGGCGACGTACTCTCCATTCTCATCCTTTAAGATGACCAGTCCAAGCTGTTCCATCTTCGCCGTCACACGGTTCAAGCCCTCGGACATCGTGAGAAGCAGATCCTCCCGCACGATGTTGTCCGCGTCCTTCTTCGCATACTCCACATAATCTTCCGGCTTTCTGCCCTTCACAATATAAGCATTGATTGCGTTGACACCGGCAGCTAAGCATCCGCTCCGCTTGATGTTCGCCTTTTCCGCTATGATGATCTTGTAATCGGAATTCTCCCTTACGGTAAGTGCCGCATAGCATCCGGCGGTTCCGCCACCGATGATCAGCACGTCCGTATGAAGAAGCTCTGTGTTCTCGATATTCATAAGCAACTCCCTTCCAGTTTTCCTTTGCACTAGATGTAGAATACATCCTGCTCCTGCATCTCTTTATTCTCTAACAAATACGTCTTTTCTTCATCAAATACATATAACCGGTAGATCAGCACATGTACCGTCTCCCCGACGGATACGAGATCTTTTTCGAGCGACCGCTCACCGGTTACCTCAATTCCGTTGATATCCACAACCACATCCATGCGGTTTCCCTTGAAGATCACTTCCTTGACCGTCCCAAGCTCCGCAGCACTGATATACTGATCGAGCTTTCCACTCTTCGAGATCTTCACGAACTCCGGCCGGATCACCGCCTTGTCTGCATGTGGGATTCGTTCAAATCCTTTCAGCCGGTCATAATCTTCCACTACAGATGACCGTCCGATAAACTGTGCCACAAATGGGGTATCCGGGGATTTGTAGATCTCTAGCGGTGTTCCCATCTGCTCAACCACGCCGTGGTTCGTGATGATAATCTCATCCGCAACCTCGACCGCCTCATCCTGATCATGTGTGACGAAGATACTTGTGATACCAAGCTTTGTAACCATCTCTTTTAACCATGTCCGAAGCTCGGTCCGCACCTTCGCGTCAATCGCTGCAAATGGTTCGTCCAACAACAGTACCTGTGGATTCGGAGCTAATGCTCTGGCGAATGCCACCCGCTGCCGCTGTCCACCGGATAGCTGATTCGGATACCGCTTCTCCATGCCGGCAAGTCCGGTCAGCGATAACAGCTCGGTCACACGTTCCTTAATCTGTTTCTTCGGCATCTTCTGAAGCTCCAATCCAAATGCTACATTTTCATATACCGTCATATAACGAAACAGCGCATAGCTTTGAAATACGAATCCGATTCCACGTTTTGACGCCGGGATATCATTGACGCGTTTGCCGTCAATAAATATATCACCTTCATTTGGATTCTCCAGTCCTGCGATCATCCGAAGAAGTGTTGTCTTTCCGCTTCCGGATGGTCCAAGCAGAGCGACCAGCTTTCCTTTCTCGACGCCGAAGCTCACATTGTCCGATGCAAGGAAATCACCATATTTTTTATAGATATTTTTCATTTCCACATACATAGTCTCTACCTTGTTCCTTTCGGCTCCTTCTCTTTTCCTCTATGCTCGATAATATTTCTTGCAATCAGTAAGATGATCGCTAAAATCACAAGAATCGAAGATACCGCAAATGCCGCGGTGATTGAGGTCTTCGTCCCCGACATATACAGGGCATCGATCTCAAGCGGCAGGGTGAATGTCTCGCCTCGCGTCTTCGAGAGCGCATTCACCGCACCGAACTCTCCCAGTGCCCGCGCCGTACAGAGGATGATGCCGTAGATCAGTCCCCATTTCATATGTGGGAATGTGATCTTTCGAAATATCGTGAATCCCTTTGCGCCCATCAGTGCAGCGGCTTCTTCCTCATCCTTTCCCTGTACATTTAATACCGGGATGATCTCTCTTGAGACAAACGGAAATGTGACAAATACTGTGGCGAGCACTACGCCCGGAATTGCAAATGCGATTCTCACATCCGTTCCAAAATGCTGATTAAACGCCCGGAGCACCGGGTAGAACCATCCAAGTCTGCCGAAGGTCATCAGGTAGGCAAGTCCTACGATGACCGGCGATATCGAAAATGGGATATCAATCAAAGTTGCAAGAATCTGTTTGCCCCGGAAGGAAAACTTCGTGAGCAGCCATGCGGCGCAGATTCCGAATATCGTATTCACTACAACCGCAATGCCGGTTGCAAGCAGCGTCACAAGTAGCGAGTGACGCACATATTCTGTCGAGATTGACTCAATGTAAAATGTGAATCCCTCCCGCAGGGAATTGACGATTACAGAAAGTAATGGCACAACCAGCATCAACACGATAAACAGTACCGTAATCGTGATCAGTATGATTTTTGTCCGGCGTCTGCTTCGCTCTAATTTCTCATTTTCACTCATGCTGGTTCCTCCTTCCTAATGTATCGCCCCTCACATCCGTTCGGCGGCAGATTGTCAGCGTCATCCTAATATGGGACTTCGTCCCATGGACACTAATTAAAGCAGATTCGTTCTGGCAGATTGTCTCGCCTGAACGATATTGATAAATAACAACAATACAAACGATATAATTAACATCAGCAGTGCAATCGCTGTGGCGCTCTCATAATCGATCATTCCAAGCTTCTGCATGATCACATACGAGATGACCTGCGTCTTGTCCTTCGCGCTGTTTCCCGATATGTAGATGACACTTCCGTACTCTCCGATGCCTCTGGCGAATGCCAGCCCGAATCCGGTCAGCAGTGCCGGTCGTAACTCCGGAAGGATCACAGCAAGAAATGTTTTCCTGCGGCTTGCGCCAAGCATGAATGCTGCTTCCTCATACTGTCCGTCCATCTTCTCTAATACCGGCTGCACCGCCCGCACAACAAACGGGATTCCGACAAAGATCAGAGCAATCACAAGTCCTGCCTTCGTATAAGCGATCCGGATTCCAAGCTTCGCGAATATCTTCCCGTAAAATCCACTGTCCGTAAAAAGCTTTGAAAGCGTGATACCTGCAACCGCAGTCGGAAGCGCAAACGGCAGCTCGATGAATCCATCTAACAGCTTCTTCCCCGGAAACTCATATTTGACAAGTGTCCATGCAAGGATCAATCCAAACACGGTATTGATCACAGCTGCCAGGAAGGAACATCCAACACTTGTCAGAAATGCATTTCTCACATTTTCCTTCATGATAAGCCGGAACCACTCCCCCGGCGAAAGCTTCAGTGCATAGACAAGCACCGATGCAAGCGGGATCAGTACGATCAGGGATAATAATGTAATTACGATTCCAAATGTCAGATGATATCCCGGAATCACACGCGTCTTTTTTGCTTTCTTCATCGCTTTTGTACTCTTTCCTCTACGAATGGTTATAGATCTGATCGAACAATGCACCATCATCGAAATACGTTTCATAGGCGTTGTCCCATCCGCCAAAGTCATCGATACTCCACAGATCGATAGTCAGTTCAAATTTATCTGCATATTCCTTCAGGATTTCTGCATCGGCCGGACGATATCCATAGGTTCCGATCAACCGTTGTGCCTCATCACTGTACAGATATTCAAGATACTGCCTGCTTACTTCCTGCGTGCCGTTGGCATCTGCATTGTCATCGACGATTGCCACACTCGGCTGTGCCAGTATACTGACGGAAGGATTGATGATCTCATATTCACCGGCATAAGAATTCTGGATTGTGATTGCCTCATTCTCCCATGCCACAAGCACATCGCCCTTTTTGTTCTCTATGAAGGTCGTTGTAGCGCCTCTGGCACCGGAATCCATCACAGAAACCCGGCTGTATAACTTCCGCATGAAATCCTGTTGCCCAGATTCTTCCTTATATACCGTCTTCGCATAGCTTAAAGCAGCCAAGAAATTCCAGCACGCGCCACCGCTGCTCTTCGGGTCGGGCGTAATAACCTCCACATCCTCACGGATCAGATCATTCCAATCCTGAATCTGCTTCGGGTTACCCTTTCTTACAAGGAATACGATGGTCGATGTATATGGAGAGGAATCATCGCTGAATTCCTCTTTCCATCCCGCATCGATCAATCCGGTATTCTGGATCAGTGTAATATCATGTTCGAGTGCGAGTGTTACAACATCCGCATTACAGCCCTCCACGACGGATCGCGCCTGTGCACCGGAACCACCATGCGACTGGATAACCTCCACAGTCTCGCCATATGTATCCTGATAATGTTCCTCGAACATCTGATTATATGCTTCATAGAATTCCCGCGTCGGATCATATGACACATTTGTAATTCGGATTGTCCCGTCCTCCTGCTTTCCGCATCCGGTCAGAAGGAGCGCAAATGCAAGGAGTCCGAGCATCAGTTTTTTCTTCATAATGTTCCTTTTTTATACAAAGAGTGAAGTTGATAAATATCTCTCCCCGGTATCCGGAAGCAATACAACGATTGTCTTTCCTTCATTCTCCGGACGCTTTGCAAGCTCGGTTGCAGCGAACAGTGCAGCTCCGGAAGAGATACCAACGAGTACGCCATCGGTTCTTGCTACATCTCTGGATGTCTCAAATGCTGCATCGTTTTCTACCGGGATGATCTCATCTAAGATATCCATACGAAGCACATCTGGTACGAATCCGGCACCGATACCCTGAATCTTATGTGGACCCGGCTTTCCTCCGGAAAGAACCGGGGAGCTTGCAGGCTCTACTGCAACCACCTTCACCTCAGGATTCTTCTCCTTTAAGCCAAGTCCGGTTCCTGTTACGGTTCCGCCTGTACCTACGGCTGATACGAAGATGTCAACCTGTCCGTCTGTATCATTCCAGATCTCCTGTGCTGTCGTTGCCTTATGGATGGCTGGATTTGCAGCATTCTCAAACTGCTGTGGAATAAATGCATTTCCATATTCCTCCTTCAGACTCTCTGCCTTGGCGATTGCGCCCTTCATGCCATCGCGTCCAGGTGTCAGGACGATTTCTGCTCCAAGTGCACCTACGATCTTCCGACGCTCCACACTCATCGTATCCGGCATCGTCAGAATCAGATGCAGTCCCTTTGCCGCACATACAAATGCAAGACCGATTCCGGTGTTACCGCTTGTCGGCTCAATAATGATCGTATCCTGATTGATCTTGCCATCCTTGATTCCCTGCTCGATCATCGCATTTGCAACACGGTCCTTCACACTTCCAAGTGGGTTGAAGTACTCAAGCTTGACTACGATCTTTGCCTTCAAGTCCTGCTCCTTCTCGTAATTTGTAAGCTCCAGAAGCGGAGTATTTCCAATCAATTCAGTTAACTGTTTTGCAATCTTCATCTTTGTTTTCTCCTTTTCTTTTTCGTTTCTATTTTTGCCATTTCCTACATTTCATACCTCTTTAGTAGGAATAGTATGTATTCGTTGAGTAGATATTACTACTCAATTCCTACAAAGTCAATAGGTTTTCGAGGAAAATTAGAAAAATTTAGAAAAAAAGACGCACATTTTTATTGTACGTCTACTTCCCCACTGCCCGCCGCAGTTTCTTCAGATATTCCTGCGTCTTTTTATAGGTTGCTTCTTCCACGGACTGATTCGAGAAGCCCGCGATATTCAAGATTTCAATTACTGTTCCGGCTTGCGGTTCCAACTCTGTTCTCGCCTCTCCCTGTGCCATATGGGTAAGCATATATTGGATTTGATTCTCATAGTTTTTACATGTTGCAAACTCCGTATGCCGTTTCTCGTAACGTTTCACCATCCGGCTGTAATATAAGATCAGCTTATCATTATAGGAAGCTTTGGCAAATCGGATATAGAATAACATCCATAGTACAAACTGTTTTCCAAGCAGAAATACAACAAATCCAGCAGCGATCACAGCCAGTCCATACACGATATTCCGCATCAGATTGTCCGGAATCGTCAGTGCATTTCCATTCTCTGTAACCGTATCGGAACCACTTTCGTCGCCGCCCATGAAATCTGCAAACTCATCCCAGAAATTCGTGATATCCTCATCGTCGCTTGACGACGGTGTCACATCCACCGGATACCAGCCGATTACCGGATCGTACACCTCCACCCATGCATGTGCATCGGCATCAGTCACATCCACTTTTACATATGCAGTCTCACCAATCTCAGAATAGCCATCATAATAATCTGCATAATCCGCGCCATCGACCAGCTCGCCACTTAATATCTGATCGTAATCAATCGCATAACCTTCCACATACCGTGCCGGAATTCCCATGTATCGGAAGATCAGCACCGCCGCACTTGCAAAATAAGAACAATAGCCTTTCTTATTTTCCAACAGGAAATAGTTGACAAAATCCTTTTTCTTTGGTGTCTTTCCCGGACGGACGGTATACGGATAATTCTCCTGATAATAATTTTTCAGTTCCTCGATCACATGATCTGTCGTTCCGATTGTTCCAAGCTCCGATGCAACCTGTGACACCGCCTCTAAATTCTCCTCCGGCACATACAGATCCATATCATTATACGCCACAGACTCTGACGTCACGGATGCACGGTTTCCTGCCACACGCGGATAATAGGTGATCGTATAACCGTTCCGTATCGCTTCTGCGTCCGCAGTATAATACGGCTGATACAACTGAGGATACACACCCACACACTGAATCTCCATCGTTGCTTTGGCACTGCCCTCACGGTTCTCCTCGTATTGTTCTTTCAGCGATCTTACCTCCGCACTCGTGTCCATGCCATCATAATTCCGGATTTCACTCATCGGTGTCCACTCGTTCGCATATGGGTTATATCGGACGCCAGTAAAAGATTTCAGGTAGATCCGGTTTGATGTATATGGTGCCATCTTCACAACCAGATCGGTCTGGTTATCCAGATAAACCGTAGAAACCTCTCCCAGCTTTCCACCTCCAACACCGCCGTTGGTACCAGTTCTGTGATACAAGCCCTCAAAACCGTCGACCAGTAACGTCGACATCGCCGCCATTGTCAGATCTTTATATTTGTTTCCGGTGTATCCGACATTAAATGACTCCTTCGGGCGAAAGCTGCTTGCCGCCGTCACGACCAGTATTGCAGTAACTACCGCCAGTACCCCTGCCTGCACCATTGCTTTCACGTCATAGACATAGGCAACCTCTTTTTTCTTTTTTCCCTGCACCTGAAACTGTGCATTGCTCCGCTTGACTGATACCTGCGGACTGTAATGCTTTCCCGCCTTAAATATAATCGCCATAGCCACACCGGCAAGCATCATAAGCACATACAACAGATCCGGCTCCATCGTCAGATAAAGCGGAATCAGATTCAGACACATGATAATCACGATTGCCGTCACATACTGCATCCGTCGGGAGATATAGACATTTAATAAGATGTCAAGCACAATACCGATAAAGAGTGCCACAAACGTGACTGTCACATACCGGTTGCCAATTTTCTCCTCATATAACCTCTGAATATCCACATCGAAATACTGGGCTGCATTATCGACCGTGATGTTCACGATCGCATAAAATCCACTGTTGATGTAATCGCGGAATGTAAATACCAGAAATGCAAAGGTGACAAACAAAAACAGATAACCGAGGTTTTCCACCATCAATCGGTAATACAACATTGCACAGCCAAGCGATGTCAGTAAAATCAAAGCATGGCAAAGCCCGACATGAAACGAAATGTCAAATGCCGTCAGATAAAAACCGATACTTCCCATCGAAAGAAGATAGACAATGAAGCCCTTCAACAACAGAGTAAGCACCCGGTTTTCCTTCTTCTCGAAGAATTCCTCCTGCAGGTACACACCCTCGCACAGTTCCATCGATTCAATTGTATCTGCATGTTTCTTTTTTGCCATATTATAACCTACTCATTTTCCCGCACCTGCATCTGCGCACCCTGTCCATCACTAAATACATGCAGATATGCATGCATTTCCGGGTGCACCAGTGCCATATGATCTGCCGCTTCACTCGGATTCTTATATGCCTTCTCATAATACAAACGGTCAAACGCCGCATCTAGTTCTTCCTTATAATCAATCCTCACATCTTCATATTCATAGCGGTTTGTACTCCAATACAAAAGCCGCACGGTCGTCTGCTCCTGTATCAGTTCCAGAATCACGGAATACGTCATCGTCAGAATCGCCGCCAGATTCACCGATTGATCGATAAAAAGCTCCGGCACGATCACAAGCTGGTGATCCGACATACTCACGCGATCCTTCACCATCAGGATATCCCGCTTTGCCGACAGCTTCCAGTGGATACTCATCAGCTTATCGCCCGGAATATACTCCCGGACTTCCTGCACGTCAGAGAAATCATTGCCCCGTTTTGAGCTTTCCTCGCTCTCCAACATGCCCTGTTCAAGTGCCGTCTTTTCATATGCGATATCCGTCACAGCCCGCGGCAGAATACTAAGCTCCGCCGTCTGCTCCACGTTTTTCTTCAATCGAAAAAATCCCATCAGATCTTTGATATACACACGTGACACACTGATCTTTAACAGTCCCGGATACGTCGCCACAACCGGAAGCGTAAGGGTATATCCTTTTCCCGCATGTACCGGCACGGAAAATACCTGTTGCCCGATCGTCTCCATCAGAGTGTTCTCCACATTTACGATCAGCTTCGTATCCAGCGAGACAAACCACGTTGGATTTTTGATCTGTATCGTAAAATACGCAGTCTCCCCCTGTACCCCATAGGAATCCTGCGCATGATGAATCTCTACCTGCAAATAATGCCGCAATACCCACACCGACATTGCGGAAAGGATTGGTCCAGCCACCATCAGCACAAGCACCAGAAAATAAAACTGGCTATGCAGAAAATAGTAGATCATCCCATTTACAAAGAGCAATAACCCATATCCAATTATCCGAACAATATATTCTGCCAATCCTTATACCCTCGGTGCTGTAACATTTGCAATCACCATTCCGATCGCCTGCTGCATTGTGATACCCTGTGCCTTTCCACGTGCTGACAGCTTCACTCGATGTCCTAATACATCACGTGCTACATCCTGCACATCCTTGGCACAGACATAATCTCTGCCGTCGATCACTGCCATTGCCTTTGCCATACGCAAAAGTGCGATCGTACCTCGCGGGCTGGCTCCCATCGAAAAGATCTCCATCGTCCGGGTTGCCTCCACCAGATTTACAATATACTCATAGATTTCATCTTTCACATAGAGATCATTTGTCATCGCACGCAACGCAAGCACCTCTTCCATCGAGATGACTTCCTGCACCTTCGAAAGTGGTTTCCCCGCATTTCCTTTCAGAATTGCCACTGCATCTGCATGACTTGGATACCCCATGGACAGACACACCATAAAACGGTCAAGCTGGGATTCCGGCAGCATCTGCGTACCAGAAGAACCATATGGATTCTCTGTTGCGATTACGACAAATGGATCTGGCAACGGCCGGGTCACACCGTCAACCGTCGCCGTTTTTTCTTCCATAACTTCAAGCAATGCGGACTGTGTCTTCGGCGAGGTTCGGTTAATCTCATCCGCTAAGAACAGATTCGTAAATACCGCACCTTCCCGGTATTCAAACTCCTTGGTGGCAGAGTTATACATGGAAAATCCCAGGATATCACTCGGCAGTACATCCGGCGTAAACTGCACACGCTTATAGTGCATTGACATACTCTTTGCAAAGGTTGTTGCAAGCGTCGTCTTACCTACACCCGGAATATCCTCCATCAGAATATGTCCGCCTGCAATCACGGCAGCAAGAACCTTCTTTACAACGTCCTCCTTGCCCTTGATCACTTTATTTACTTCCGCCTGCACCTGTTCGAGCTTCTGACTCATTCCGTCCATCTGCACACCTCCCGCATCTTTACAACTATCTTATTACTTTACGATTCCGAGCTTCTTTGCCTCATCCGATACTGCCTTGGCAACGACCTTTGCCACTCTCTCATCAAAAGCACCCGGAATGATATACTCCTCATTTAATTCCTCATCTGTTACGATCGAAGCAATCGCCTTGGCTGCCGCAATCTTCATCTCCTCTGTGATTGCCTTTGCCTTCGCATCCAGCGCACCACGGAAAATACCAGGGAATACAAGCACGTTGTTGATCTGGTTTGGATAATCAGAACGACCGGTTGCCATCACGCGCACGCCGCCCTTCTTTGCTTCCTCTGGCATGATCTCCGGTGTTGGATTTGCCATTGCGAATACGATTGGATCGTTTGCCATCGATGCGACCATCTCTGCAGTTACAATATTCGGTGCAGACACACCGATAAAGACATCCTTGCCCTTCATGATCTCAGCAAGTGCCCCAGTCTGCTTATCTTTATTTGTCACCTCTGCCATCGCTGCTTGTGCCGGATTCATCCAGTCCTCACCCGGACAAAGTGCTCCGTTTTTATCGACCAGTACAACATTCCCGATACCGAGTGCGAGCAACAGCTTGCAGATAGAAATACCTGCGGAACCAGCTCCATTGATCACAACATTTGCCTTATCAAATGGCTTTCCAACCAGCTTCAATGCATTGATCAATCCTGCCGATACAACAATCGCTGTACCATGCTGATCATCATGGAATACCGGAATATCCAGCTCTTCCTTCAGACGGCTCTCAATCTCAAAACAACGTGGAGCAGAAATATCCTCCAGATTGATACCACCGAATACCGGTGCGATCCGCTTTACTGTTTCCACGATCTCATCGACATCTTTTGTATCCAGACAGATTGGAAATGCATCCACGCCTGCAAACCGTTTGAACAGCACAGACTTTCCTTCCATAACTGGAATCGCAGCCTCCGGTCCGATGTCGCCAAGTCCAAGTACAGCCGTACCATCGGATACAACAGCAACGGTATTTGCCTTGCAGGTATATTTGTATACGTCAGCCGGATTCGCATGAATCTTACGGCATGGCTCTGCAACACCTGGTGTATAAGCGGTGCTTAAGTCATCGCGGTCATTGATTGCGACCTTGGAGACAACCTCCAGCTTTCCGTGATTTTCTTCATGCATCTTCAAGCTCATCTGATTATAGTCCATCTTTGTTTCCCTCTGCTTTCTTATTTCATTTATTTTAGTTCATCTTTACATGATCGATTTCGTCATTGCAGTTTTTGATTGACTCTTTTGCAGCGTCAATCTTCTCTACCAACGGCGAAAATTCCGGATCCATCTGCGCACCCTCTTTTACCTTATTGTAGAAGATCTCACCGATTGCCTCATATGTCTCCTTGATATTTGCCTTTTCCTTGCTGATCTTTGCTTTCAGCTTTGTAACCTCCACTGCGTCACCAGCTTCACTCTTCACTGTCTTTACAAAATCCTTAAATGCCATTTTCATACCCTCCTACACTTTTTCTATTTTACTAACAGGTACTGCCTGTCTTTTTATACAACTTCAAACCATACATCTGTCCAAACAGATTTACCACTGCACAAACCAGATTTGCAATCAGCACATACAGGTAAATCGTATAAAGTCCGATCTGCTTATGCATCTCCACTCTGGAGAACATATTGGCGATATCTCCGGTCTTTACATGTCCAACCAGATAGAGCACCAATGCTGCAACCGCCAGAACTGTCATGGCAACCGAAATCGGGAAGAGTGGTTTCTTCTTCGGATTGATTGCTGTTACCGTACCTACCAGAGATAACACCACTTGTACCGCCATCAGCAGTCCCATCACATACAGAAAGATGCGGATCGATGGACTGAAATCCGCCGCAACCAGATTATCGCTCAAAAGCACGATATCGGTCTGCGTCTCATCATACAGAGTCTGCAGAATATAATAAAATCCTCTTGCTGCTACAATCATGGCAACCACTGCGGAAGCAGCTGCCATAATCGTCATGATCATAGACATGCCGGAATAGAAATTCATCTTCACATCTGCGGCTGTCTCCGGCTGCGCGTTCTTTGCTTCTACTGGTTTCGGTTCTGGCGTTTTCTCTGCCTGCGGCTGTTTTGGCTGCGCCTTCTCCTGTGCCTGTCTCAGCTCCTTTTTTTCCTGTTGTCTTTCTTTTTTGCTCTTACTCATCTTCTCCATCTCCTCATATATCTACCATTTTTACATCATGTCAAACAAACTGAGCTGTGTTCCAATCGTCTTATTCTTATACTCCCGCGTGAACCGAAGCAGTTCTTCCTTATCATACTGGATTCCATGCGCCTCGCAGGTCTCACGGATGCACGCCATAATCTCGGTATAATTTTTTGTCTTCAATGTCTTCTCGTCTGCGTAAACAGCCTCATACTGATCATAGATATCCGGGAAATTCTTATAGAGCTGCTGATAAAAACGCTCCCGGTTTCCCTCTCTTAAAACCGGACACATTTTGTCCGTCAGGATTCCATATACGCCCGCTTTCACACAGTACGACAACAACCCCTGTATGTTCTCCATGTCATCATTGATAAACGGCAGGATTGGTGCCAGGTTGACGATCACTGTGATGCCCCGCTCCGTGAGCTGCTGCATCAGCGAAAACCGCTCTGATGGAAGCGACGTTCCAGGCTCTAACTTTTTCGCGAGCGCATCATCATAGGTACTCAGCCGCACGATCACGATGCATTTGGTCTTACGGTTGATCTTATCTAAGATATCAATATCCCGCAGTGCAAGCATCGAATGTGTATGTAATACCAATCCAAAATCAAACCGTTCGATCTGGTTCAGACACCGCCGCACCAGTTGCAATTCCTCTTCGAGCGGAATATACGGCTCCGACGAAGAACCGATCTGTATCATGCTCCTTGTCCGCTTTTTCTTCAATGCATACTCCAGCATATCCACAGCATGGGCTTTTACCTCGATATCTTCAAATTCGTGATCCATCCGGTGGCAGGTACTGCGTGCATCGCAGAACACACACGAATAACTGCATCCCCGATAGATATTCAGACCATTCTGCGGAGATAAAATTGCTTTTACTTCCTTGTAATGCATAACTTATCCTCTGTCTTTCCCTACTATATAAAGTCGAAGCTCACCTGTTCATATTCAAGATCCTGATAAACAAGTTCCTCCTGCTCGACTTTGCTTGTATAATCGACAACTACGGTCAGCTGCTTTCCGCCTGCCATCTGTTGTCCTAAAATATAATTAACATCGAATCGTCCGGTGATTGCTGGTGTTGCCCCACGTGCCGGCACGATCAGCTGTACATGATTTGCCGCAAGCAATGCGAAGATCGGCTCCCAGATATACACATCCTTCGCCGCACCAAACGGGTTATCAATAAAGATCGTCTTTGTTCCTGTATCCTCATTTCCAATCCGGTACATCCCGGAAATGTAATTGATGATGGAAATCAGGAATTGGATATAAATACCCTGCGACTGTCCGGTACTTCCAACCGCCTCCTCGTATTTCAGATAACGGCTTTGTTCTTTGATTCGCTCCCGCTTATACAGACTCAGCTTGATCGCATTCATATCGGTTACAATCACACTGAACAATTTCTTTAAAGTCAAACTGTTCCTAATAAATTTCATCCGGTCGCGATCCTGCTCATAATCATCTGCCTGTGCCACGATGCGGTCTACATAATCCGACATCCGCTGTTTCAAAAACTCATCCTTCACATATGGCACCTGTAAGCCTACCATCTGGATCACTTCATCCTCCATGATAATCCGGGAAAGCTTCGGTAATTTATCCAGCTCCGTCCGCACATCCAAACACCGTTGCAGGCACTGCTCCTCGAAGTTTGCTTTGAGCCCCTCCATATCGGTCAGACTCTTCTCCACACGGTCACGTTCCAGACGCACATATCCAACCATAGACTCCAGATTGTCCACCAATGCCTTTGCCTCTGCATAATTCTCTGGAATCCGCACATCGTCCCGGATCGTTCCCGCAAGCTCATACGCATGCATCTCATCAAACGCCTGTGCCGTATTGCCCTTGAATTTGAGCAGCTCATTTTTCGCACGGTCAAGCTGTTTGCATGTCCGGTCGAAATTCATAAGCTGGGATTCAAACATCTCCCGTAATGTCTCTTTATCCTCTAACATCGGTGTCGCATCTTCCAGACTGATCTCATGTGTCGTTACGATTCGCTTGACATCCTTATACAGATCTGTCATATACCGCTGCCGTTTCTCATAGGTACGATACTCTTCGTCGCACGCCTTTGCTTCCGCCTCCAGCCGTGCCAGCAATGTCTGCCCGCTTTCAAGACTGGCAATGATCTCTGACTCACTTGCATCCACTTCCTCGTAAGAACCATATCCATTCTGGATATTCTCGATTGCATATTGAATGCTTCCATCTAACTTATCTGCTTTGGAGCGGATCTCGGAAAGCTGCCGTTCCTCTTTCTTTAACTGTTCCTTCGTCTGTGCAATATTCTCCCGGCATACAGTAAGCACCGCATCATCCGAGAAATACAGCAGGTTCCGGCTTTCCAGATCTGCCAGTTCTTTAAAATCAACACCTCTGCGCTCGATTGATTTTCTGGATTTTTCCATCGAAGCAAGCAATGTGGCGATCACGAGCTGCTTATCTTCCATCGCACGCATATCGCCGCGGTTCTCATCAACCATTGTCCGGAATCTCGCCCGTAAATCCTCATCCGAAATCGTTAATACTTCGTATTCCTGATCGACATTATAATAAGACTCATAATTATCTTTCCATTCACGTACAAGCGTATCCAGCTGTTCCTGCATGAAACGTATTTTCGCTTCTGTCTGTTCTGTATCCAGACGACTGTCTCCGCCCTGTGCCGCGAACGATGTTTTCTGTTCTTCCAGACGCTCCAGCGCCTTCTCTGCCTCTGCCTGCCGCTGTTCCTGCGTGGCAATCACCGAGGTTAACTGCTCCACCGTATATAACCGGTTCACATCCTGTAAACATGCTTCGTATTCCTGCTTACAATTTTCCTGCTTCTCTTTCGATGCCGCAATCTTCTTGCGGATCATTTCGAGCTCATCCATGCATACGGTAAGCTGCGTCTCTAATTCCGTCGCCGTTTTTCTCGCATCCGCCAAACGTTTTCCTGCCTCCAACAGATCCCGGTCAGACAGACGGATCAAAAATGCCTGATCCTCCCGGTATGCAGAAAGCATCTCCTCCTGCATGGCAAGCTGATCGCCAATCTCCGTCTCCCGCTGCCGCTCCTTTGCGACCAGTGTGCTGATCGTCTCGGCATCCAGCAGATACTCCGGTGTTGCCGACACCGCAAACACATTGTCTCCGAGATGCATCGCCATGTCTTCCATCCGGTCACGGTCGTAAATATAGACTGGAACTTCTCCTGTATCAATCGTGCGGATATTCGGATCTTCTGCCAGGGTATCGTAGTCCTCTGCCACAATCCCATAAACAAGCTGTGGATTTGCTGAAAGTACCGCCGCCTGCTTGTCCGCCGGCAGAGCCGATACATAATCCATTCCGTACATAGCTGCACTTCCATGCCGTGTCTCAATATAATCCAATACCTTCTTGGCAGCCTCGGATACTCCGATCAATCTGCCCTCCGCCAGTCGCTCCGCATTCTTGGCGCATTCCACTCCCTGCTTTTTCAGTGCCTCTATCTTGAGCACCGCATCACGGATACGATCTGCCAGCACATCCGACAGTGCTTCCATCTCGGATGCCCCGTAAATTGTCTGTATCTTATGCAGTTTTTCTGCCGCTTCCTCAAATGCCTGTTCCTTCGTCAGAAGCTCCGCAAGCTGCTTCTCATTTTCTGCCTGTTGCAGACGAAGCTGCATCAGCCGTTCCTTCTGCGCTTCTTCCTGTTTCCTGCAATCTGCGACAAGCGCTTCCTCCTGTGTCTGCTGTTCCTGCAAAGATGCCAGTAACTCTTTGGACTCTGCAAGCTGCTCATCCACTTTCGTAAACCGGATCTCATTCATCTCCATACGGATTGCGGAAAGCTGTTCGGATAACTGCCGGATCTGCGTCTCAGCCTCCTGCTTGCTATGCTCATACACTGCCTGCTGCACCTGCATCTCAGCAAGCATCTTCTCATTATATTTCTGCTTTGCGACCTCACGCTTTAATTCTTCCGTATCGGCTGCAATCTGGTTGCGCAGGTTCGTCATCTGCACATCCATGCGCATCTTTATATTATAGGCATAGGTATATAACTGTGTCTCATCAAAGGCTGACGCATTCATCTGCGCCTTTACCCACGCCTCCAGTTCATCCTTTTTCCTGCGGTCATCCACATATTCGAGATACTCGTTAATACTCTCTTTTTTTGCGAACTCCGCCTGCTCAGTCTCCAGACGGCTCTGTTCCAGTTCAAGCTGTTTTTCCGCCTGTTTAATCTGTCCGTAAAGCTGTTCGAGATGTCGTTTATCCCGTGCAACCTTCAGGCATTCCATCCGTTTTCTCTGGTCGTCCTTTGCCGCACGCTTCTCATTGCGCGTCTGCTCCAGCTTTTCCAGCGTCTCGGCATCATTTTTTACAAACTCTTCTCCAGTCACGCAGATATCCGCCAGAAGCTTCTCCATATTCGTCTGCTCCTGATACAGACTCATAAATGACGCGACTTTATCCCGCAGCACCTCGATCAGCTCCGCCTGATGGTCATAGCTTGTAATATCCTTTTTCTTCTTAGCAAGGATCGTAAGCTGCTCCTTGATATCCATGAGCATCTTCGCCATTGTGTCAGAATCCTCGCCGTCACGCATCGTCTTTACTGCATACGCTTTCTCGATGATGCCCTCGATCAGCAGATCCTCCACGACCTTTCGCGTCGTCTTATAATTCGTCTCGAAGTAGGTACGCACATGCCCCTCGGTCTTATTGATTCCTCGGATGATCTCCCACTGGCTCTCATGCAGACCATATCCGCTGATAAACCGCTGGTATTCACCCTTCCGGTCAAAGATGCAGACCTTCAGTGACATATCACGATGTTCTAACTCTTTCAGATAATTCCGCAATCCCTGAAACGTGATGCGCTCTTTGTCCTTCGACAACGGCAGATTGATAATATCATTTTTATTGTACTCCCGGTAGAAAATACAGTAATTGAAATACTCAATCGCTGCCACATCCTTCTTCGCCGTCTCGCCCTCGACATCCTTCGCTTTGCGCGCGCAGAATCCCGTCGTCATATAGCGATAGCCTTCCTTGCGATCCTGCTCATCCAACTTCCATTCGACGAGAGAATGGATGGTTGTATTTCCATTTCCGGTACGAAACAGCTTTTCAATCGGCTGTTTCTCATCGAGTGTACAGTTTGGAATCATGTTCTGCATCAAAAGCAGCATCAGCACACTCTTTCCACCACCATTTGCCAGATCGTACAAAGTGTTCTTTCCATACATCCGCATGGTAAAATCATCGTAGTACTGCGTTCCAAAATTATATTTTACATTGTTGACACGAATACGGTTGATACTAGGCATTTGTCTCTCCTCCCAGTACTTTGTAGATTTTTCCTTTGTACTCCTCGAAATAGTTCTCCACGATCGCATGGAAACGGTCAGTTGGATAATAGCGGTCTTCCACCGCGATAAATAATTTCTGTTCCTGTAAGAAATTAAACGTCAGTTTCACATATCCGGTACGGGACGCACGGCTGGCACGGTTCTTGTCCTTCTCATCGGAAGTCACAAGTGGAAGCTCATCCCACAAAAGCGCCAGTGACTTGAAACTGTCCGCTTCCACATCACTCATGGAATACACAGACAGATCCTTTGTAATTGACGCAAGATACGTTGTTACCTGCTCTAAAATATCTTCGAGCCGCACATATTCCTTCACCTGATATGATGCGGAATCCTGATAGAACAGTAACAGGAAATTGTACATGATAAAATATACCATATACAGCTCCCGGTTTAACCGTAGCCCAAGCAGACGCTTCATATCATCGTTTGTATATCCAAACACGCGGTTTCCCTCACCGGCAGTCAGATAGACCGCATCCTGATATTCATATAAATTCAAATTCAGTTTTTTCATCATCTTGGTTACAATGTCGTACACAGCAGCATTTGCATAAAATTCTTCATACAGATCCCGTGTGTCCGGATTGCTTCTGGAGATTTCCTGCCCGGTAATCAACGCGGCATATACATCCAATGCTTTTTCCAGATTTCGCTGTTCCATTACTCGGCTGCCTCCCTTTCAAAATTCATATCCGTTACCATAAACGGCTCGACGGCTTCTATATCCTGCATCTGTGGTTTGATCTCTACCTCATCCGTTCCAAATGTGATTGTGAATCGAATATCTCGAATGCGCTCCTTTTCTTCCTCTGTCAGATGTTCGACGACCATCTCTTCTAACATCGTTTCCTGCTTCTCCAGCATTTTATCAACCTGATATGACCGCTTCCCGGATAAATGTACCAGGAACGCATAGTAATCGCGGTTTGTATAGATTTCCTCGCCAAATTTTATTTCAAGGATTCCATTGTATTCCTTCAAGGTAACACGATTCCACTTCTTCAACTGATCGCAGAGCTCGTAGAACAGGTGGGCGAAGTTTCGCCCGATCTTCTCCTCCAAAATCTCGTCCTCGTACTTGAAATCCGGTGTCAGTTCCCGCTTTTCAATCTTCTCTGTATCCTGCTTCTCATCACTTCGAAGCGTCAGGATATTGTCGATGTTCCGCATCGTGAAATACTTATCCATCCGCGGCGCAAACAGCGGTTCCAGCACATGTGCCAGCAGATCCGGCTGATCTTGCTTCATAATCGTATTTAACGCCTGCTTAAAATCAAAGACCGGTCTTAATTTCCGTAATTTCGCCCGGTTGATGATCTGATCGGATAACTGTGACAGCTCGGTTGTCTCACCGATCAGGCGGCTATGATTGTAGATTGTTTTCTTTAACTCTGTCTCCAACTGGCTGATCTCCGCGAGTGCCTTCGAATGCAGGGTCGGTGAACCTCCATCGGTATCGCGTTCAAACTCTGCCTTTTCAATCGCCTTATCGACCAGCGCCTTGTTCTTCACAAATAATTTCTGCTCTTCGGTAAACCACTTTGCCGTCGTGTCCATGAAATGCTCGTATGCTTTGGCACCCTCGAACACATCCACTCCAAGCAGCTTTACGACCTGCTCCTTCTGCTCAATCAGCGAGATCACCTGACTGTTGATCCGACGAACCACATCGATACCGCCCTTGAAGTTGTTCGCATTGATCATCTTCTCAAGCAACAACTGGGATACATTGATCTTGCTCTCGTCTTTGATTTCCTTCGTATCCAGATAGAACTCAATGCCCTCTGGCGTAATCGTATAATAAACCGTCCCCTGCGCGATATGACTGTCAATCAGCTTCACGCGTGCGACCTTGTTTTCCCGCACTTCCGGATCATAGAAATGAAACTCAAACGCCCGCCCGTCATTTTTAATCTTATCAAAAATATAGGAGATCAGTTCGCGCAGCTCTACCGGTTCCTCTTCCAGCTTGAAATCCCGCGTCAGAAGTTCCCGCAGGAAATCCTCATATTCTTCATACGTGACGTCCTTTTCGTGGAAATTGTTTTCATTGATGAAAAACCGCAAGGACGCCATCGTGATATATCCCATATCTAAAAACGCATACTTGCCTTCCTTGTACTGTGTAAAAGTCGTCTCATTCAACACGAAAAACGGATAGTACTTTTTCAGATTCTGCATCCGCGCACTATGTTCTGCAATTATATCGTTGATCATTACGTGTTTTAAAGCCATGCGTTTTCTCCTGGTTCGACAGTAGTTTACATAAATGGGCATACTGCCGCATAATTATAATAATTATAATACATGCAGACACAGGAAACAAGAGAAATACAGAAGAAAAACGTCGAAAAAAGTCGCCCTACATGATGTAGAGCGACTCGCATCTAGTCTTTTTTAAAGAAGTTACTTATTAAGCCTTACCAACAGATCCGAAAAGTTCCATCTTCTCTTTTACTGTTGCCTTGATAGCTTCTGCACCAGGTGCAAGGAGCTTACGTGGATCAAATCCCTTACCCTCGAGATCCTTACCAGCTTCAATGTACTTTCTTGTAGCTTCCTGGAATGAAAGCTGACACTCTGTATTTACGTTGATCTTAGATACACCAAGTGTAATTGCCTTCTTGATCATATCAGCAGGAATACCTGTACCACCGTGAAGTACGAGAGGCATAATGCCTGTCTTCTGCTGGATAGCATCCAATGTCTCGAAAGAAAGTCCCTTCCAGTTTGCCGGATACTTACCATGGATATTACCGATACCTGCAGCAAGCATGTCTACGCCAAGATCAGCGATTGTCTTACATTCTTCAGGATCTGCACACTCACCCATACCTACAACGCCGTCTTCTTCTCCACCGATAGAACCAACTTCACACTCGATAGAAAGACCAAGCTGATGAGCTACGTTTACGAGCTCTGTAGACTTAGCAAGGTTCTCTTCGAATGGATAGTGAGAACCATCAAACATGATAGATGTGAAACCAGCCTTGATACACTTATAACATCCTTCGTATGTTCCATGATCCAAATGAAGTGCTACTGGAACTGTGATTCCAAGTTCCTCGTCCATAGCCTTAACCATAGCTGCAACTGTCTTGAATCCTGTCATATACTTTCCGGCACCCTCAGATACACCAAGGATAACTGGGGAGTTGAGCTCCTGTGCTGTTAAAAGAATTGACTTTGTCCACTCAAGGTTATTGATGTTGAACTGACCAACTGCATAATGACCAGCTTTAGCCTTTTTCAACATTTCTGTAGCTGAAACTAACATTTGTAATTCCTCCATTTTTCTTTAATTTTATCCTAGATAAGCATATTATACTATACTATCCGAAAAAATAAAAGACTATTGCTTACAATAATCTAAAAATTTCTCTTTGATTTCTTCCCGGTCTTTTCCCATAACCAGAGAAAGCTCACTGTATAAGCCCTCCTCGGCGAGCTTCATATACCGTTCATCAGTTACCGTCACTTTCTTTCCATGTGACTCACGCTCTTCTTTCCGGATCAGAAGTGCCTTGATTACCTTGACACACTGGCGCAGATCACAGCTTTTCATTGCCTTTTTGTAACTGTCATCCCGCATCCGCTCACTCTCTACCTGCAATGGTTCGATTTCCTTGACCTCTTCCATCAAAGCTGCCGCCTCATCGGCTGTGATCACACTCCGAAGCACAACCCGGCTATTGTCTGTCGGGCAAAACAACCGACTGTCCCTTGTCTTTTCCGGCACTAACACATAATACAATTTGTCTTCATCAATTCCCGCTATATCCGGATGTGTGATCTCCTCCACCCGGCATATACCATTGCTTCCATATACGATATAATCGCCTACATGAAACACTCTCTCGCCTCCATCTTTCTATTAAACCCTCTTATATTCTACCTATTTATAATATTTATAATATCACTTTTTCAGGCAAATCGTAAGTCGGTTTTTCTGAATCTCCAGATTTTCAGCACTTTTGCAAAGATAGTTTCCTATTTTTTTGTGTTTTTTCACAATAGTATGCTACAAATTTTACAATTTTTGAAAATTATGTTGAATTTTCGGTTAAAATGTCGATAATGAAATTATAAGGTTCGTGGTTTGTTTTATGGAACAAGGGGGAATTTTCTTTGCGAAAAAATATAGGATTGCTAATCAATGATTTGAATACTCCATTTACATCGGAGGCAGTCAAAGGTGCCGAGCTTGGCGCACGTGCCATCGATGCAAATATGTATATCTTTCCGGGTATGTATCTTGATAATACCCTTATTTCTGATGACCATTTACAGTACGAATATCAGTATAATACCCTGTTCCAGTTTGCAAATGATAATCACCTGGATATTTTATATATTATGATGGGACTGATCGGTTGTCGTATTGATCTTGACGCCCGCCGCAGATTCCTTGCACAATTTCTTGGAATTCCGGTTGTCATCCTCTACACCGATATGCCAGGGTATCCATCTATGATTTTTGATAATCAGGGCGCCTTCATGCAGGGCATCCGGCATCTGATCGTCGATCACGGTGCGAAGAACATCGGTTACGTCAGCGGTCCAAAGACCAATATTGACGCGATGGAACGTCTGAATGCCTATCGCAAGGTTCTGGAAGAACAGAATATTCCATATAACGAAAACTATGTTGTCTATGGCAATTTCGAGGATAGTAGTGAAAAGCTGATCGGAGCTTTCGTCTCAACCCATCCGGAATTAGATGCCGTCGTATTTGCAAATGATGAAATGGCAAAAGGCGGATATCGTGTATTTGCCAAGCTTGGACTGAAGGTCGGCAAGGACATCTTAGCAATCGGCTTTGATAATGCGCCTTACGCGTCCACATTAAATCCACCTCTCACAACCGTCGAGGCAAACGCAGCTGAGCTTGCATACAAGGCAATCCTCCATATGGCGGATTTCTTAGATGAGAATACAGCACCTGTCGCACAGCGTGTTGCAACCCATTATATTCACCGCTGCTCCTGCGGCTGTGCGAACTACGATTATGATTCTCTGGCAGCAAAACTGCAATTGGTTGGACTTCTCGACGAGAAGAAACGTCCAGAGATTCTGAAACATATTATGAACTATCTGTTCAGCACTTACGCTGACACAAACATCATCCTCCAGTTAAAGGATGACCTGTCCGTATTTTTCCGTCTGATCTGCGATCTGACAACATCAAACGATATTGCAGCAGATCGAATGGATGTCCAGACATTGTTCACACAGATTATCGAACAGCCGATTTTCTCCTATACTTCGGTAGAGCTTTTTGTGAATCTGCTGTTCTCCTTACAATTTGTATTGGAGCGTCAGATTGAAGATCCAGAGAAGCGGATTACGTTCGTCGATGTCTTTTCATCGATGTATCAGCAGCTTTCCATCTCCAACTTCCGTACCTACCAGAAGCAGTACGGCAGTATGGCACAGATCACACATCTGGTGGACGAAATCAGCGCAAACCTGTCACAATCCAGACTGATGGATCTTCCATTTGAATCCATCCTGAAAAATATGAGTGCGATTGGTATCCACTCTTCGTTCTTATATACGTTCAAACAGCCGATCAATCATCCACACGACACAGTATTCCGCAAACCGGATTCGCTGTTGTTACGTGCCTATACGATTGAAAACCAGTCCTTCGGTGTACCGAAGAACGAACAGCTTGTAACAATTAACAGCATTTTCAACAACACAAAGATGCAGCAGGATAAACGGAGAACTTACATCCTTGCACCGCTGTTCTCACAGGAACAGTTGCTTGGTCTGATTGTCTGTGATACGGAGCTTGATTATTTCAATATGGTTCCATCCCTTGGCATCCATATTTCTGCCGCGTTAAAGACGATGCTTTTGTTAGAACAGCAGAAAGAAATCAGTGAACATCTGCAACAAAACTTAGAGCAGATGTCCAAGCATAATCTGATCTTAAAGGAGATCTCCAAGACCGATCAGCTGACCGGCTTATACAACCGCTGGGGATTCTTAGACTACGTCAAGACGATCATTGAGAATCCGATGAACCAGAACCGAGAGGTACTTGTTCTCTATGCAGACATGGACAACCTGAAGATGATCAACGATAAATACGGGCACGACGAAGGTGATTTTGCCCTCCGGGAAATCGGTATGATTTTAAAAGAAGCATTCCGAAATACCGATGTTATCTCCCGCTTCGGCGGAGACGAGTTTGTAGCTTTCGCACTGCTTGGTATTCCAAACTACGAAAAGATCATGAAGCATCGTATCGCAGAAATCACAGAACGCCATAATCAGATGGTTCAAAAACCATACCGGATTGAGATGAGTATCGGTATCTGTGAAGTTGCCTGTACAAAAGATCTGGATATCGAAGAGGTGTTGGAACAGGCAGATAAAAAACTGTACATCGAAAAGAAAGCGAAGAAAGAAAAGCAAAAAAAGTAGAGCCAACCGCTCTACTTTTTCTTTATTCCTCTACAAATCCACGGAAACCTTTTTCCACAACACGTCTTGGAATCATCACCATATGTCCACAAGTCTGGCACTTCAACCGGAAATCCATGCCAACACGCTGGATCTCCCATGTATTTCCACCACACGGATGCGGCTTCTTCATTCGAATGATCTGTCCAATCTGAAAATCCATTTATTATAACCTCTTTCCTATGTTACATCGATCATCCCCAACAGTATTAACACTATACAGAAACATAACCGCCCGTATTCTCATGTATTATCGCAGGATGATCTGCACCATTTCTTCCGCATTCTCTGCAAGATATCTGCAATCACAGGCTTCAAACTCTTCTTTACTGCCATATCCAAACAGTACACCGATCGTCTCGATTCCAAATGCTCTGGCACCGATTACATCGAACTCCCGGTCACCAACCATAATGATATCGTCCATCGAAGGTTTTCCCTGATCTGCCGCAATCCCGGCAAGCAGATACTCAATCACCGCTGCCTTTGTATCTCTTGATTTGTCAAAGGTACTGCCTGCAATGATATCAAAATATCCATCCAACTTCAGATGTTCCAGAATCTGTTTTGCATAAAGCTCCGGCTTCGAAGTTGCCACATACAGATGACAACCACGCTCCTGAAGCGTCTGAAATGCAGCTTCCATCCCCGGCATAATACCATTTTGGTAGATACCCTTCGTGCTGTAATATTCCCGGTAATACAACACCGCCTGTTCTGCCTCTTCTTCCGAGAGTCCATGAAATTCCCGGAACGAATCCCGAAGTGGGGGTCCAATGTAAGAATACAACGTCGTCCGATCTTCTACTGTAATTCCAAACTTCGAAAGCGCATACAACACACCATTGATGATGCCCTCTTCCGGTTCCGTAATCGTCCCATCAAGATCCAAAAATACATACTTATACATATCAGTTCTTCAGGTACAGAATGATACTCTTTCGTGTGATAATGCCGATAAAGCAATCCCGGTCATCTACCACGCAGAGGAAATTCCGATCCAGAATCCTTTCCATAATCTCATCTTTTTCTACAGTATTTAATACTTTCGCGCCTTCGTCTTTGTTGACGATATCTGCTACCTTATACTTTGCGAGGTTCTCACGTCCGTGTTCCATGACCGCACGCAGGAAATCGCCCTCGCTCGCAATCCCGACATACCGTCCCTGATCATCCACCACAGGGATTGCCGTATATGTGGCACCAAGCAGAAAAGCAATTGCCTGATCCAGAGGATCATTTGCATTTAAGTACGTCAATGTGTGCTTCGGAATCAAAATACTAAATATATTCATATGTAACCTCCTGGCTCAAAATAAGCTGCTGATTGATTCGAACCAGCAGCTTATCCATAAGTCTCATTTTGCTTACAGCTGCTCTGCCATCTCCAGAAGCAGTCTCTCTGTCTTCTTCCATCCAAGACAAGGATCTGTGATTGACTTGCCATAGCATCCACCACCGATTGGCTGATTTCCATCCTCGATGTAGCTCTCTACCATAACACCCTTGACCAGATGCTTTACCTCATCACTGTGTCTTCTGCTGTGCAGAATCTCATTTACGATACGAGGCTGCTCATCCCACTTCTTACCAGAGTTGTTGTGATTTGCATCCACAATACATGCAGGATTCACAAGCTTATACTTGCCATACGCCTCAGCAAGGTACTTCAGATCCTCATAATGATAATTTGGAATCGAACGTCCGCTCTTGCTCAAAGATCCACGCAGGATACAGTGTGCCAATGGGTTTCCATCGGTCTTTGCCTCGTATCCTGAGAACAGGAATGTATGCTTTGCCTGTGCAGCCACACAAGAATTGAGCATAACGGAGAAATCACCACTTGTCGGGTTCTTCATTCCAACCGGAACGTCAATACCGCTCGATGTCAGACGATGTGCCTGATTCTCCACACTTCTTGCACCGATTGCCACATAAGATAAAATATCCTCGAGATATGGCCAGTTATCCGTATACAGCATCTCATCGGCTGCAGTCAGTCCTGTCTCACGGATTGCTTTGATGTGCATCTTTCGGATTGCCTTCACACCCTCGATGAAATCCGGCTTATCCTCCGGATTCGGCTGATGCAGCATGCCCTTATATCCGGAACCATTTGTACGCGGTTTATTCGTATAGATTCTAGGAATTACAAAAACCTTATCCTTGATCTTCTCTGCAACAGCTGCCAGTCTGCAGAGATAATCGAGCACCGAATTCTCATAATCTGCGGAGCAAGGACCGATGATCGCAATAAACTTATCAGACTCACCGGTAAATATCTTCTTGATCTCAGCATCTCTTTTTGCCTTGATCTCCTGTAACTCTTTGTCCATCGGATGCGCTGCGCGAATCTCTTCCGGCGTTGGAACCGCCTTTACCATATGTAAACCCATTTCTTTTTCCTCCAAATATTACTTATGCGTCTTTGTCAATATTCGCAAATACATATCTAAGCTGTTTTTTGAATGCACAGCCTGACTTGCACACACAGACACAATTTGTATTATAACATACTTACTCGATAGACTTCAACGATTCCGCCATATCTATTTTATCAATTTTCCGACGCATCACCAGATCCACAATAATCAGGAATGCCAGTACAATCAGAACGCTATACAGATAACTGATATTCATGATTCTCGTTGCAAATGCCACCATATCGACCTGAATCTGGGACATAACAAACCGATGCAGCAAACAGCCAAGTGGAAGTCCGACAACGATTCCCATCAGCGTCAGTATGAAATTCTCCCGAAAAACATACGATCCTGTCTCTCGCGGATAAAAACCAAGTACCTTGATTGTTGCAATCTCCCGCACACGCTCCGTAATATTGATATTGCTTAAGTTGAATAACACGATAAATGCAAGCGCACCCGCACTGCCAATTACAAGTCCGACAACCGCATCCATCATCTTCATCATATTCTCCACACGGTCTTTGATGTCTGCAACAACTGAGACGCTCATCACATTGGAGAGTGCAGATAATTTCCCGCCTGCCTCATAAGCGGTACTGTCTGTATCGACATGCAAATACATTGTATTTGCCTCGCATGCTTTGTCAAAATACTGCTCATAGCATTCCGGTGTGATATATGCGTAGTGCCATACATAGTTTTCGAAGATTCCCGATACGGTCAGCGTCACATCTCCCGCATCCGTATCATGCAGGGTAATCGGATCGCCAACCGTCACATCCGCAATCTCCGCAATCTTCTTTGACAACATCACCTCACCGTTTCCCGGATAAGTGCCATTGCTGGTTGTCATGTCAAACTTCACAAAGCTTTCTAAATCTTCCGGCTCTGCAGCAATTAGATACACTGTTTTAATTGCAGAAGCTGCATGATATTCCACCGTGCTTTTCAGGATTGCCGTAGATGATTCAAAGCCATCGCCGACGGCATCTTCCACCTCCTGCTGTATATCCTCGTTATATGTGCCATTCAGGGTTACTTCCATATCGTAAGTATCAATATCTCCATACTGGAATTCCGCCAGATTTGATACTGAATCCTTCACTCCAAGCCCCGTCAGGACAAGTGCCGTACATCCGGCGATACCAAGCAGCATCATGAACATACGCTTCTTGAATCGGAATACATTTCGTGCGGTTACCTTATGTAAGAACTTCATCGGCTTCCAGATAAATGGAATCCGCTCCAGTAAGATACGTTTTCCTGCTGCCGGAGCCTTCGGCCGGATCAGCTCTGCCGGCATACACCGAAGTTCATTGATGCAGGCAAGGAATGCCGTTCCCATTGAGCAAAGCAGCGACACGATCAGGCAGATTACCAGAAGTCCTGGTGAAAAATAAAATTCAATGCCTGTTCCGAAATCATACAACATCTTATACGCCTCAGATATTACATATGGGAACAGATAGCTTCCTACGAAAAATCCGATCACGCAGCCAAGGAACGCCGAGCTTCCGGAATAAATCAGATACTTCGCCATAATGCGTCCATTCGTATAACCAAGTGCCCGGTATGTTCCGATCTGTCCACGCTCATCATCCACCATACGTGTCATCGTCGTCGAACAGACAAGTGCCGCAATCAGGAAGAAGAAAATCGGGAATACCTTTGCTACGCCATCGACGATGTTCGTATCATTGTCATAGCACATATAACCGACATTCGTCGAACGATCCAGCACATACGTCTTTACATCTCCAAATGCTTTCTTCGCCGCCTGTTCTCCATATTCCTGTACGAGTGCATCCTGTTGTTCCTGCGTAAGAGGCTGTAACTGTTCCATCTGGGCTATCTGCTCCTGTGTGAGCGTTCCGCTCTGCGCATCCTGCATCATCGCCTGTAATTCTTGCTGTTGCTTTTCAACCGCGTCCTCCACAAGTGTCCTGCCCAGATCTGTCACAAGCCGGTCATACCGATCATCGGTAACCGCCTTCAATGCAGTCTCCATATCCGGTGTGACATCATCGATAAAATCATCATACGCATCCGTATAGATATCATAGGAATCCTGACTTTGTACATAGATTTCCTTATATGCATCAAAGGAAAATCCGCCTTCCGGAATAAAGATAAATGCACTGATCCGTCCATTTCCAAGATCCGTCGTTCCACGTTCGATATTGATATAGATTGGCGAATTCACCGTACCGACAACTTTGTATTTCTTGTGTGCAAATGCATCTTTTGTATCCTGCGTGTTGCTGTCCGCAATCTCAATTTCCTGTCCGATGATATCCTGTCCCTTGAACTGATATGCATCCACCACACATTCATCGTCTGCTTCCGGCATACGACCATCCCGCAGTTCCAGTGTATTCACATGCTCCGTAATGGACTGTGCGCGCAACACCTTCTCCTTACCATCCGCATCTTCATAGATCATATCCTCGTAGTAAGAGCCATCTGCCGCCAGCACATGCTCCTGCTTCCGCATTTTCTCTACCGCATCTGCATCAAATCCAATCGAAGAAAGCAGCCGGAAATCATAGAAGTTATGCTCTCGCAAATACTTATTTCCGGTTTCCACCATGCCCGGCTTTGTCACCTTCAGTCCGGAGAAAAATCCAACGCCCAGCGCAATGATTGCAAGAATTGCCAGGTACCGTCCCATACTCTGTCCAATTGTTCTACGTATATTTTTTCTATATGCCCGCATCTTCTATCACCACTCAATTTCTTCTACCGGTACAATCTGTTCATTCATCTTCACCGAAGCAATCTTACCACTCTTTACTTTAATGATCCGGTCTGCCATAGCCGTAAGTGCCTGATTGTGGGTGATGATCACAACGGTCATGCCACGCTTCCGGCTGCAATCCTGCAGCAGCTTTAAAATTGCCTTTCCCGTCTCATAATCGAGAGCACCGGTCGGTTCATCACAGAGCAGAAGCTTCGGATTCTTTGCGAGTGCGCGTGCGATTGCCACACGCTGCTGTTCTCCACCGGATAGCTGTGCCGGGAAGTTATTCATACGTTTTTCCAATCCGACATGGGCAAGCACCTCCGATGGATTCATCGGATCCTTGGACAACTGAGACGCGATCTCGACATTCTCCAGTGCAGTCAGGTTCGGGATCAGATTATAAAACTGAAATACGAATCCGATATCCCGCCGTCTGTACGTCGCGAGCTGTTTCTTATTGTAATCCGAAACCGCTGTGCCATCCAGATACACCTCTCCTTCAGTCAGGCGATCCATACCGCCAAGGATATTGAGCAGGGTGGTCTTACCTGCACCGGACTGTCCCACGATGACACAGATCTCGCCTTTCCCGATCTCAAAGGATGCATCCTTTAAGGCTTCAACACTGACATCACCGGTCTTATAGGTTTTGCTTACGTTCTTAAACTCTACATAACTCATTTGCGTGTTCCTTTCTAATTTATCTGTGATAATTGCAAAATAATTCGATATACCCGAGTATAACATACTGTTTCCCTGCGATATATCAATTTCACGAAGCATATAATGTATTGCAACCAAGAAATACTAAATGTTCCAATCTACAATCTCTCATGCTTCCGCAGCCGCTGCCAATTCGCCATCCTTGGCTCAGTGGCAGCTTGTTTGAACATCGTGTTCAAACACTGCTGTTTTATTTATGGAACATCAAGTATTTCTAAGTTGCAAACATATCATATGCTTCATGAAATGATATATTGAAGGTGAACAATCATGTTATATCTCAGGCATATCCAATTATATTTTGCAATTATCTATAACTAATATTACTTCCTCCAGCTCGCGATTCTTAACAATACTTCCTTGTCAAGTGGATATGGACAAAGCGCAAGCTTCGCTTTATTTTCTACTACAATATCAACGACCTGACGGATGTTTTCTTCCGGCAGGATGCCGCAGTCGCTCACAACCTGAAAGAAATCTGCAAACTCGTCCACAGAAGAAAATCCAATTGTCGACAACAGATATTCCTGATCCGCTATATCTGCTTCACGGATATATCCCGGCAGGAAATATCCGATTGCAATGCCATGCGGCACGCCAAGTTCATACGTGATCGCATAGCTTAAGCTATGCGGAATCGTCGTTCCTGTCTGTGCAATCGCCATACCTGCGAGTGTCGATGCCAACAGGAAATTGCTGTAATCCTCGTCTGTCATCTCCCTCATACCAAGCAGGGCATCCTTGCTTCTCGCCCATACCTTTAGGCCCTGATCAACGAACATCCGGCTGTAATCCGTCGCGGTCGTATTCAGATAACTCTCAATCATATGTCCAAGCGCATCAATCGCGGTCTGTCCAATGACTTTCTTCGATGCGGTCTTCAGATATTTCGGATCTGCCAATGCAAGCACCGGAAATACACGGTGTGGCAGCGATGCCTTTGTCCGCTTCGCATGGACGGTAAGCACTGCGACACCAGTCACCTCTGAGCCGGTTCCACAGGTCGTCGGAATCGTTACAACTGGGAGCGCCTTTGTATGCGCGACATTCTCATACAGATACTCCGCATCCTTCTCCGGGTTGGCAAGCATAATCGCAATCGCCTTTGCCGCATCCATTGGCGAACCACCGCCAATCGCAATTACGAAATCCACGCCATTTCTTTTTCCAAACTCGGTCGCTTTCATAACCGTTTCCACAGAGGGATTTTCTTCGATCCCATCATACTGCACATGTTTCTTTCCATATGCATCAAGTGCTGCCTCCACATCTGCAAGCGCTCCATTCGCGCGTGCGGAATATTTTCCTGTCACAATCAGTGCGTAGCTTCCATAGCCTGCCAATTCCTCTGCATGTACCTTTACTGCATCTATCTCCTGGTATACTTTTGTTGGTATGTAATATTTCATATTCTGTCTCCAATCATCTGCCTGATTCCGAAGTTTCCCCGCGGTACAGACTTCTAATAATATGTTATAATGGATATCCATATTTTTCAAGCGTTGTTTTGTGAATTGTTTGTGTTTTGCGCAACCAAAAAGACACGACATACATTTTGATGTGTATATCATGTCTTTCTTTTTACTCAAACAATCTCATCAATACATCATAGACTTCCTTCGCCACCGCCAGTTTGTACATTAACCTGCTTGGTTGCTGTGGAATCTCGACAACATAGGACCTAACAGTACCTTTCAGGCTTATCGCAAAATAAACCTGTCCGGGAACCGATGCATCCGCATTGTCCGGATCCGTATTTCCCATCGTTCCGGTGACACCGATTCCGATGTCCGCACCATACATATTCGCGCAGGCGGTCGCCATGGCTTCCGCTGTCTCCTTCGAATACACCGTATACTTATGAATCACCTCAGCGGACACACCCTGCATGATCTTCGTCTCATTGCTATATGTAATGCTCGCACCTTTGAAGATGGCAGATGCCCCTTCTGTATCCGTAATCAGAGACGCAATCTGTCCGGCAGTCGCACTCTCCATCGTCGTGATCGACATGTTCCATTCGATCAGAAGTTCTGTCAATTTACGATAGTCTTGGCGGATATCTTTTTCCACATATTTTTTCTTGACTGGACGAACCTTCGGTTCTTTCTTCTTGTCTGTTTTTTCCTTTTTTGCATTCTCCTGCTTCTCTGTGTCTGGATTCTGCAAGAGTTTTGCTTCCTCACAGTATGGGCAAACTTTGTATCTGTCTCCGTTATAAAAATGATCATTTTCACATTTTCTGATATTCATAATTTTAACCTCGGTTATATTTTTTCATTTCAAAATTATCTTTATTATAACGTAAGTGCAGGAAAATAACCAGATGGATATGAATTTATAATACTATAAAATATTACATAATCATAACTACCAACTTTCCTTTAAAGAGCCTCTATTTATTTACCTTGCTGTCTGTAATTGATTTCGTATATATTCTTCCTATATCCGCTCGTATTTGCCGATATATAATTTTTCTTCTCGGTGCAAATACAATATGATACTTACATTCCCACGTGGTATGTGCTAAACTGTTTTTGTCCATTTGGATATCTCCTTGATATTTTTAGTGCGGTTGGTGAACCTACACTTTATATTATCATGGAGGTTTCTTTACTTGAAGCTAAAGCTCACTGGGAACCACCTGCATAGCAGGTGGTTTATTTTTCTGTCTATACAACCAAAAACTCCCCATTACGTCAAATGGGGAGTTTCCTTATTTTTGTTACCCAAAATGTTTTTTATTTTCTTCCAGAGTATCCTCTAATTGATTCTGAAAAGACCGAATTATCATTTCACTATCCAAAGACAAGTTTTCTGATGTCTCCTGCATTTTTAGATAAAATTCTGTCAATTTTTCACAATTCTGAATTAATTTGCTATACAAACTCTGTTTATCTGGCGGTGCAATTTTTTTTGCTCTTTTTAGTTTCTCATTCAAAGTGTCCATAAGTCGCAGTTTATTTTTAAATTCATAACTAATCTCCTGTAACTCACACACATTAAAAAAAACTTTCTTTGCCATTATTTTACAAACTCAGCAACAGCGGCAGCTGCCTTCAGTCCTTCTACTGCAACTTTAAATCCTGCCTTTGCCTCTTCAACACCTGTCCCGATTTCTGAACAAACTCATCCATATCACTGAGTGTAGCTATATTTATTCCATAACCATCTTCCTCAACTCCCCATAATACCTACGGCTCACTGGAACCTCTATCTTCCCACACTTTATAGATGTTCGGCTTATTTTCGATATATCTGCCATGCGAACCATAAAGCTCTGATGCACGCGGACAAATCCATTATTGACCAGTTTCTCCTCAATCTCGGAAATCTTCGAATAAAATGTCATCTCTCCACACCCCAGATGCAAGACGATTTTCCGTCCTCTGCTCTCTACATATTCTATAGATGCAATCGGGATTGTCCTCTTTTTCCGATTGATAATTGCCTCCAAATAATGGTCATTTTCCCTTACTGACTCCACATTATTTTCAACCATATTGCACACACTCTCCTAAATGTTTTATCCTTCGCAAATCTATTTACTTTTACATAAATAATCTGTCATTTTTTACATAATATCACATAAATTTTTGTTTTTTTGCGTTCATGCATAATTGGTGCGTATTCCGTCAAAATTGGTTTATTTGCCTGTTTTCACTCCTCTTTTTTGCTCTGTTTATACACCTGATTGATCCCCGTGGATGCAAATCCAGACATAATTCCAACTGAGATTGCCGTAATAATATCTTCCGCTGGAAAGCTTTTCATTACATACATAGCAGGCACTGCAACGATTCCTCCCACGATACCAACGATCACCGGAATCGTCTTATCGCTGATCTTCTTGCTCGCCTTACACCCGATTCCAACCAGATAACAAATGATCACAATCGGCAGCACCGTTACATAACTTGAAATATCCATCTTTTCTCCGCAAACATTCTCTTATACTATTTCTATGTCACGTCCATTCAGTTTGACAACAAAACAATCTGCTATTGAGATATTTTCTTATGTAACCGTAGAAAATATATTTGACGCTCATTTCGGACAACTATATAATGAACTTGATTTTAGAAACACCATGAACAACAGCATAGAAATATAAATCTGCAAATTACACATTTCTTGAAAAGGAGATTATAAAAATGATAAAAATAGATTTAATTACCGGATTCTTAGGTTCCGGCAAAACAACTTTTATAAAAAAATACGCCACCTACTTGCTGCAACAGGGAATGAACATCGGCATCCTCGAAAATGATTTTGGAGCCGTGAATGTTGATGCCATGCTATTACAGGATATCTTAGGCGATCACTGCACATTGGAAATGGTTGCCGGTGGCTGTGATGCCGACTGCCACCGCCGCCGGTTTAAGACAAAACTGATTGCTATGGGCATGTGCGGCTACGATCGTGTCCTTGTAGAGCCATCCGGTATCTTCGATATGGACGAATTTTTCGATGCATTACACGAATCCCCCCTCGACCGCTGGTATGAAATCGGAAATGTAATTACCATCGTAGATGCCGATCTGGAACAGACATTATCCCAATCTTCCCGTTATCTTCTCGCGTCACAGGTAGCACAGGCTGGTGCCCTTTTATACAGTCATGTTCAGGAAGTAAGCCCGGAGAAACTTATCTCTACCAAAAACTATGTAGACCAATCCTTTGAGATTCTCCATACTGAAAAGAAACCAACTCCTTCTATTACAATAGAAAAAAACTGGGATGATTTAACCGATGCAGATTTCAAAGCCATCCTTTCCTCTGGCTATCATTCCGCAGATTACGCCAAATTATGGTTTGATGATAAGAAAACATACGACAGCTTATATTTTATGAATATGGATTTCACAGAAGAATTTCTGAAAGAGTCCTGCGAAAAAATCTTAAATGATCCTGCATGTGGAAAAGTATTTCGAATCAAGGGATTTCAGAAACTCTCTGATGGATCGTGGATTTCCCTCAACGTTACGCATCAAAAAACAGAAATTCAGCCAATTCCAAATGGTCAGGCAATCTTAATCGTCATTGGAGAAGGACTGAACCAGGCATCCATTGAAGGGTATTGGGGAAAGTCAAATATTTAATTCTGTTTTCATAATTTCTGCACACCTTTTGCACACCTAAGTGATTTTCAACCATTAAAAAACGGCGGAAACCCCTTGATTCTACGTGGTTTCCGCCAAATAAAAAAGATGCCCAGAGCCAGCGTTTCCCTTTCTTCCTATTATAATGCACATATATGCAAATGTACGAAAATAAGCCGTTTTTTAACAATTCTCAATACACGATCTATGCATATATGCGCACTTTTTTTGCACACCTGCTGCACACCAACTCACTCTTGTTGAATCGTATATGTCACTTTCATAGTCTTATCTGCCGTCTTTGTAACTGGCTTGTCCAGGTTACTGATTGTTGCCAAATAGTTTTTCAGATAAGTGGTATATATTCTTCCGGAGTCATTTACAGTCATTTTATTTAGTCCATTATTTATTATATACGGACGGGAACTATCATATTGCTTTAACTTTGACAATTTCATGCTTTTTGTTATACAATCAAATATAGCAATACGATTATTATTCGTCACATAGATTTTTCCGTTGCTATTTGCTATTTTGTTTAGATATATATAATCCATTTTTGTTTCATATTCATGCACATCTGTCGGATTTTTGGTATTGATCTCGTACAGTTTTTTGTTACCGTCACTTATGTATATATATTCATTATATGCATCTATTCCACCATCATTATACCAATTTGTCTGTGTGTTATTAGTTATATCAATCCGTTGCATTGTCATGTTCGTTATATCTAGTTTAAAGACTTGTAATGTTTTATTCTTATACGTTATACCTTTGTTTATGAAATAAATATATCTCCCATCGTTACATGTGCGACTCAAAGTTGACAATCCGTCAATCTCCAGATCGATTTGTTCATAGCTAATTTTATTTATGTCTTGCGTTTTATTTCTTTCTATATTAAACGGACTAAATGTTGATATCTCTGATGCATATTTATATACCTTAAACTTGTTAGCACTTAAACTTCCACCATAGATATACTGAGAGTCTATATAGAAAGTGGTTATACCATTTATCGATTCTCTTGCATTGCACAGATTGTAACTTCCATCTATATATTTGTTAACATTTGTAGGCTCACTTATACCAGCATCTCCAAATCCAGCGTTTCCCATGTCTCTATGTGTTAACGCTGCAGCCGCAATCACACCATTTCCCTGATTGGTTGTCCAATCATATACATATGTCATTTTCTTGCTCGGCCAGTCTGCTACGCTTTCTTTTTGATTGTAGCTTCCCTGCGTCAATGCCTCATCAGCATTTGCAACATTAAACGCACCACAAGCCGTTGCCTCTATACCACCTGGCAATGTTACAGCATCATCAGGTATTTCTTTGTCTGTCAAGACTATACCTCCGAACGCAACCTCTGTTGTTGGACATAATTCGTCCATTACTTTTCCAATGTTTAGATAATATCCAGTATTGCTGAACATTTTCTCTAATGCAGCTGTCATATGATTGTCATGCTCAATCACTTCGGTCTCTCTGCATCCCCGAAGTTCCAGGCGTACATGTCCGTGAAACTTCGGTACCTGAATTTTGTTAATATAAATATTTTTGAGTATTGATTCCATCTTATTCCTCCTCGTTTTTAAACTGATACTGAAACTCTGTCAAGCTATCTTCCACAGACGATACTATGAATCCAATCGTAAGTGTCTTTGATTGTCCTACACTCTCATATGCATGTAACATACTTCCTTCTAATGCATCCGTCAAAGTTTCTTCTTCCGTCCAAGTCATGCCTGCATCATAGGATAGCTTAACTTTTATACCTTCATGGATTGCTGTTGCTCCGGTGATTCCATAGATACTTACATCCGACATATCACACGTTGCCTGTACGATCTGTGCATGCGGTACCGCCGTGATCGTAATCATTGTATCTAGGATTGTGTCAGCTGCAGTCCATTTGTATATCTTCGGTGATTCTAATTGCAAGATATAGTCCGATGCCGGTGCTGTATCTAATCCATGTGTCTCGAAATCTGCTGCCTGCAAGATATCTCCTGAAATAGTTATTTCGTTTACTACATCATCCTGAATCGTGTAATACTTGTCTTCCGACCAGAGCAGATACTTCACAACCTGTTCTGTCTCACTCTCAGCATCTCCACTCTCACTTGCAGAATTGAGCACATCACTAACAATAGCACTCTGGATTGATTCAAATTCTGTCGTGTGTAGCTCAACAACATTCATCATTCCACGGTCTATGCTCTGATTCGCCGATTGGTTCACAAACTCCGTTGCAAGTTTGAATGCTCCATCTTTCGTTGTTACATACCTCGATGAGTATGTGCATTCACTGTCGGTTGTAAATGTCCAGCTCACGATTCCCCAGCGGATTTCCGCCTTATCAAGCAGATTTCCAACTGTTGTAATATCTTCCAATTGAACTGTCTGGAGCTGCTCGGATACAATATTTTTATCCACATCTATCATATCTGCAACAACCGTACATATCATATCCTTTGACACAGTGAGAGAATCCAATACAGCAATTTGTGTAAGCTTTTCTTCCAGTGTGATAAATCCATCCCACTCGACTGTACCAACTAAGCCCTGACCGTAGATAACCGCACGTACCGCCCCCTGTGCTATCGCTATACTGCCACCGGCAATGTTTAACTTTACCATCCATCGATTGATGGAGTTTTCTTCAATCATAAGCATATACATCAAACTCAGTATATGCTTTCCGTTTTTCCATGTCTCTGTCGGATTATATCCTATGATTGTCACATCATTCAGCGTGTATTCGATGGTTCCGATCACATCCGCTTCCGTCGCTGTTGCTTCAAGCAGGATTTCCGCCTGAAAGAGTACTCCGATTGATACGGATGATGTAAAGCGGATATCTATGATTGCCTTGGACTCACCGTCGTCGATCTGGATTGCACTCGCATTCTCATAATTAAAAAATAATATCTCATTTGTTGATACGTTATTCCGCAGCCCTTCCAGATTCTTATCCGTCTTACTCTTTGCACTTGCAAGCGCTGGATCCGATCCAAAGCCTGTGATCTTATACCCTCCGTTGAATGTATAATCATACATCATCACACAGCCAAGCTTTCCCGGAGCAATACCATCCGTGCACCGGATGATATCGCAAAGGTCATACATCGCCCCACACAGGCAACCTGTCTCGAATGGCACATAGTCTATTTTCAAAAGTGCATCCAGCACCGCGCGCCGGATCTGCTCTTTGTAACTGTCTACACCATATTGCAGAAACGGATTCGATCCAAGATTGTATGTCAGATAATTATCCGGATCAGCTCCATAATAGCTTGTTGTATCATCCGCGATGTTTACGCAGGATAATCCAGAGTAACGGGTCTCAAACTTACTGAATTTCGAGCCGGTAAACCGGTTATGGTTCGTAAGTGTATCAACAACATTCTGTGTGTAGCTGCGAAGTACAAGCTTTCCTTCACGATTCATCGTCGCAATGGTACCTGTTGCCTGTGCTACCCAGAACACGAAGTCCTGCCATGTCTCGATATCATTCTCTGTATATAGCGAAAGACTCTCCGTTCCGTTCGGAAGTGCATCCACCTCTGCCTGTGTCAGTCCCAACTCTACCTCGCATGTTGTACAAGCAAGTGTTAGAAGCTCGTATGGGGTACCAATCGTAATATCTACCGTACAGGAGCGATTGAATCGAGCCATGTTGTCATATGCTGTGATATCAATGCCATATTCTGTATCATTCGCTTCTGATACTGTATAGACGCCAAGCGGTACATCTTCCCATGTGGTACCATCAATCAAGAGTCCTTCTGATACTATAATCTGTGCATTCGTCCAGTCCGGCACCTGCAGATCCGGCTTGAATGTGCTTTTTAATTCTCCAATATACACAGAACCGATTTTGACATCGTTCTGCTCGCTGCACTGATTCGTTATCGTGAAAGAACCGCTTAATATGTCATGATTGGTAAATGCGATCTTATTTACTGTTCCGGCCAGGCGGAACGTCTGTACTTTTCTTTTTGTTTGTTTCAGATATTCTTCTGATACCTGATACATGCTACCGCCTCCTTGCTTTATAACTCTTCCGCGCCGAAAGATACCGTCCAATACCCTTGTGTGTTCTGGCTATATTCCGAATTCTTCTCCAGATCGCAATCAATACTCTCAATCCGCACCGTATACTCCGCTTCATCAATCTGCAGTTTTACCGACTGCATCTTTGCATATCCAAGCATCTTGTTCTTCCATCTTGAAGATACCTGGAACTTAAACGAGCCGGAATACTTCCCGGCTCGCACGTCAATTGCAAGATCATCCCCTGCTTCTGACTGAAATGTATTTGATACTTTGCTGAAGCTCTCTGAATAATCGATTGGATTTGGTACACGTTCGCCATTGATTTTTACATATTTGTTCAGCATTATCTTCCTCCGCTTCTGTAATTATTGATCTGGTTCGCACGTACAATGATGTCATTTAATTTTGACTGGCCGATATATACCGGGATCACAATATCTCCTGCTGCCATCGCTGTCTGATTACCTGCAAGTGCGGCTTTCATCTCACGTGCTACCGCCGCAATCCACTTTTCGTTTTGATCAAGCGGAACAACCGCCTCGGCGCCATTACCTTCCAGTAATCCGACCTGTCCTTTGGCAAGCACACCGCCTCGTTCCAATTGCGGTACTCCAAGCTTACTGATCTTTGACAAGCTGACACCCGGTATTTTGTTGATCACACCGATCACAGCATTGATTGCACCGATGAAGCCGTTTATAATTCCGATTGCCTTGGATAAGACAAAATTAACGGCTGTTTTTACTGCTCCGGAAATCGCATTGCCGATTGCCATACCTGCACTTTTGAAGATGCCTGTTACAGAGTTCCATACGCCTGAAAAGAAACCGCCTAATCGATTGAAGATACTTGTTATGCCATTCCACGCCTGTTGGAATATGCCTGTGAAAAAGCTTCCAACCGTGCTGAATACATTCCTTATGCTTGACCATGCATTTGTCGCGACGGACACGATCCCATTCCATATGCCTGTAAAGAAGCTTCCAATCGCTTGAAAAGCAGATGTGAAGAATTCCTTAAACGCCGTGACAAGCTGTGACACCTTCTCACAGAAAGATTCCCATACAAACTGTGCCACCTCTACGATTGCATCCCAGTTTTTGATTACTACGATAATTGCAGTGATCACGGCAATTACCGCTGCGGCAATCAGCAGAAACGGTCCGATTGCAGTGACAACCCCGGTGATGGCCGGAATCATGGTTCCTGTAATAAACGAAGATGCAGTACCCATCCATGTAGTAATAGAACCGACTAAGGACACTATCTGACCGCCGAATGTGATAATCTTACCCACAGAGGATATGAGTGTACCAATTATCACAATCAGCGGTCCTATCGCCGCAGCTATTGCTGCAATCATTACAATCTGCTGTTGTGTCTCCGGATCTAAGTCACGGAACTTTTGTACAAGCTCCTGTATTTTCCCGGCTATCTGCTGAACGATTGGCATCAAGATCTGACCGATTGATATTGCGCAGTTTTGGATTGCCGTCTTCGTCTTCTCAAACTGGATGGACGGATCAGAAGCTTCCAGTGTATCAAATGCTTTTTGCGCTGTTCCTGTAGAACTTTCAAGTTCTTTAATTGCTCCTGTAAAGTCGTTCGTATGCTGGATGATGGTTGCCGCTGCCTTGGCTGCTTCCTGTGAGCCAAACATGTCCGCAAGACTCTTTCCACTACTGTCCGCTTCATCTTGTACAATCTGCAGTACATCTGACAGATTGTACCCTGAATTCATCAATTCGCTAAACGATTTGCCTGTTTTTTCTTTTAAGATATCCGATGTTGTACTTCCCGACTTACCAAGTTCATTCAACATACCATTGATGTATGTTGTTGATTCAGCTGTTCCAATACCATTTTTTGTCGTTGTAATATACGCTGCGCTCAGCTGATCCAGATTCACGCCATACATCGCCGCTGTCGGTATAACCTTACCCATTGATGCACCTAATTCGTCTACGGTCGTTTTACCAAGATTCTGTGTTGTGATCAGCTTATCAGACACACTTGATACCTGATCTGCTGACAGTCCATATGCATTCAACGCTGTGGTCAGTGTGTCTGTTGCGGTCGACATGCTTGTAAATCCTGCCCTTGCAAGCACGTTCGCCTGTTCTACAAATCCAACAGCATCCTTGGTCGACTGACCTGCGGAAATTGCCTGATACGATGCTTCCGCAATCTCCGCGGCACCCATACCGGTACTATCGGATAAAGCCATAATCGAAGAGTCAAGATCATCTATTGGTGTCTGTGTTGTATCTGCAATCGTAGACAGCTTCGCCAATGCGGAAGAGTAATCCGTCGCTTCTTTGACCGCCGCGGTACCTCCTGCCACAACCGGCATCGTAATTGTTGCCGTCATCTTTCCGCCAAGTGCAGATACCTTATCTCCTACACCTGTAACCTTTTCTCCAAGTTCAGATATGTTGTTGCCAACTTCCTTGATATGCGCACCTGCTGCCTGCATCTGACTTCCCAGCACAGACGATGCCTGTCTTGCCTGCTTCTCCAGATTTGAGAGTTCATTTGTCGTTGTAACAATCTCTGCTTGCAACGCATCATATTCACCCTGTGTGATGTTTCCAAGTTCAAGTTCCTTTTTTGCGGATTCGGCAGCCTGCTTCTCCATATCAAGTTTTTCTTTTGTTTCTTTGATTACTTCATTCAAAGCATTCTGTTTTGCTTTGAGAAGATCTACATTTTTCGGATCAAGCTTGAGTGCTTTTTCCACCGAATTCAACTGGCTTTTCGTTGTTTTGATCTCTGAATTGGCAGCTTTCAGTGCTTTCGTAAGCCCTGTTGTTTTTCCATCGATTTCAATTGTAATTCCCTTGATCTGTCCCACGTGGCCACCCCCTTTTACATAGCTGCAAATTTGTCAAAGTCATCCTGTGTCGCCTTGAGTGGGTAGTTATACGTGTCGTTGCTGCTCTCAATCATCATGTCGAGCACATCTCCATGTGTTAACTCCTCAAGGTCCTGCATCGATATATGTAGTGAAAAAGCCCGCAGCATGAAGATGTTTGTATTCATCTCCCTTACTGTTGACTTTGGTTTTTTTTTAGTTCACTTGTGGTCGTAATATTACGATTCCATACATTCAGGATGGATGTGATTGCCGCAGGATCCTGGAAGTCTGCTTCTTCAAATTCTTCCATCCATGCGATGTATCCTTCTTCTGAAGCTTCTTTAATCTCCTTTCGGTTTTGCATGTTCATCACATACGCAAGCTTCGATGTATATTCAATAGCATCAAGCTTGTCTACGTCTTCTACGTTCTCCAGCTTCGCAAGATCCTTTAACAGCTCGCGCTTAAAAATCTGCTTGTATCGAATCGCAGTTGCTGCGTTGCTTTCAACTGCTACCTCTCTCTGTCCAATTCTGATCACTGATCTCATAGTATCCTCCGTTTCTGTTGCACCGGTGCAACTTTATATTTTTGCAAGAAAAATGGGACGGTATCTTCTACCATCCCATTTCATAATTGATATTAACCTGCTGCCTGTTCTGATGCAGTCGGCTCCCATACTTTTGTATACCAGCTCTTATACGCGCCATCTGTTGTATTGGATCCGGTTGTTGCTTTAACCAGATTCTTTTCCTTGCCATTGATCACGTTGACATCCGGACGTGGTGCAGCCTTAATTGTCACAGATTCTGTCACAGGCTCCGTGCTGTCTTCCTTGGTCTGGGACGCAACGGAGTGTCGTGTCAGTGAGCAACGATACAGTACATGTCTGCGTGCCTTTTTATCGCCTGAAAACTCAAACAAAAGAGCAATATACTTCTGTTCGTCTGTCGAAGATTCAACAAGCACACCATCGACTTCTTCCTGTCCCATCACCTCAATCTCTACGTCCTCCGGTACTAGTGCAGATTCGAAATCTCCCTCATAGCCGGAATTGCTTGATAATTCGGCATACGCGGTATCATCCGCATAAAACGTGTTGGATTCTCCGGACGGATCAAGCGACATACTTACTGCTCCCGGCCATTTCTTCGGCGTACTGTATGTACTCTTGATTGTTCCATCCTCCTGTTCCGTCTCTGTGATAATCGCATAGTGCGTATTTTTCAGTCCAAACTTAATCTTATTTTTTTCTTTATCCATCTTTATATTACCTCGCTTCCTATATGGTCTTAGCTTCGTATATGGTCATAAATACTTTCTGCTCGTTCTCGAACTCGTCTGTCATGCTCCACGGAATTTCTGCTTCATTCAAAGCATCTTCGATCATCGCTTCCAGCTTCTCATTCTTCTTCGTACTGTACAGCACCGCACGCATGGAACTAATCTTCTGATACACCTTGTCATCTGCGAAGAAATTGCTGTCCGCATGGCATGTGTACGTGATAAAAGGTACTTTCGTGCCTTCCGGTGCATGGTCATAGTGTACAGTCACACCCGGTACCGACAAGACTTTCTTTACATCTGCAATCGTCATCCTTTTTCCACCTGCCTTTTGAATTCTTCCGGAAACTCATCCTGCGCCCAGGCTTCCACCGGTGCAATATGTTCTTGCGCTTCTGCACGTTTTTTCTTCACAACTCCATTGATTACTACGTCATGTCCATGCTCCAGAAGATGTGTCAGCTGGTACTGCTCGTTATATACCGTCATTCCCCCCGATGTTTTCTTATGCTTCCAGCCATTCTTATACTTTTTCCCTTTTGTACGCTTGTTGTTGGGTGATGTCTTTTTCAGCTCCTTTACAGCTTCCTTTGCTGTTTTCTCCGCTGCCGTATCAACCGCAGTGTGCACATGATGCTCAAATGCCGAAAAAATCGATTGTAATTCCATATCAAGCTGTCCAATTTTAATCGTCTTGTTCGACATACGTCACCCCTGCTTTCTCTTCAGCATAAAGCTCGATCGTATCGGAATCTGTACGCTCATAGGTGCGATAGATCCCATATACCTTGTCTTTGTACTTCACAAGCTCTTCGCCGTTGTAATTTACCTTATCTGTGTCAAAGCGATACTTCGGATTCATACCGACCTGCCCGGCTTTGAAGAACTCCTGGCGATCAACGGACTGTACTTTGCATATTACTGCACGCTCGGTCTTCTCAACGACAACCGGATTGCCGATATCATCTGTCCCAGTCTTAACCGCGATCAATATGATTTCGTCATCCATCCTCTTCCACCTTCGCTTTCTGCGCAAACAGGCGATTGTTGAGTTCATACCGTAACATGCGCGGCATCTCCTCTCCGGTTGCTCTTTTGCGCCACATCCACGCCGCATAGCTTATGATAAGCTCCTCATCATCCACAGGTGGATCCTCCGGGAAGGTGACGCCCTCCCGTTCGATCCGTTTCCTTGCAGTCTGCAGATACTGACTCAACCGCTTATCATACACTGTGGCAGAAATCCCAAGGTCGATTTTTAACATGGTCAACTTATCTGCATCTGTCATAGATTACTCCTTACTTGATACAGCCGCCTTATTTGCTGTATCTTCTGCAAATGTCATATCTGCTGTCGGTGTTGTTCCAAGGATTCCGATGGCAACGAAGCCCTCTGCAATCACCGGAAGACCGTCATATCGTGCCAGTCCCTTATATACTGTCTGATCTTCCAAGAACTTCACATGCTCGGACTGTGTGATCTGTGCGCCCTCACGCTCGGCAAGGAGATATAAGTCACCATACCCGCCGACAATTACATTGTCCGGGATGAAATCAAGTGTTTCGATCGCACCACCGACGATCGGCATAGTGTCGCCCATTCCGGTTGCGATTGCGCCCGCTGCATTAAAGCTGAGTGCCTCTGCTACGAGCTTGGTCTTGGTTGTCTCGTTCATAGCCCAGAAGCGATTACCTGTCGAATACTTGCCCTTGGCATTCCCTGATGCAATCACAATCTCCTTGAACAGATCAACACCCTTCTTCGCGGCTGCAATTGATACAATGTTTGAAGAAGAAAGATTCTTCCACTCACGCGCGGTATCCGGGTAAGTCTCCGGTTTTTCCGCCTGCGCCAGACGTGTGACTACGCCTGTTGGCATTTTCTTTCCTGTTCCGTAAAGGATTGCCTTATCAAGGGCTAATCCAATTGACTGTCCAAGAGCTGTGATGATTGCTTCTGCAAGATTGATATCCGAGTCATTCAAAGTTGCATTATCGATTGCCATATATCCAGATACTTTATATCCATCTACTTCGACATTGTTGAATAACATCGACAACTCGTTGATAGAACCATTCATCTCTGTCCAAATTGCTTCAGGGATCGTGCCCTGAATCGGCTGTCTTGCCTTGCCCGGCACAGACTGCACACGTACATGCTTATAAAGCTTTGAGTACTCCTCGATGTTCTCGCGAAGGAGTTCAAGCATCACGTTCGGAATTGTAAGCTCTGCACCTGTAATCGCGCGGTTCTGCACACCGTTTGTATAAAGCGTACGCACACGTTCCAAGAAAGTGTGTACCTCTTCTCGCGCGAAAAACGCATCACGCTCCTGTACTGTCATACCAAAAAACTTCTTTCTAGTTGTTTTCACTGTTTCCACTCCTCTCATTCTTGCCTCTGGTGCCGGTTCTGCCTGTCTCTGCTTGCTTTCCAGTTCTGCAAGCTCGGACTCTGTATCCGATACTTCCTTTTCCAGAGTTCTTACTGACTCGTCATTTTCTTCCTTATCCTTCTCGTACTGCTCTACTTCCTGTGACACTGCCTCCTTCTCTTCGTCTGTCTGTGCCTCTTCAATGGCTGCCTCAAGCTCCTTCTCACGTGTTGCAAGCTCCTTTGCCTTCTCACGTGCCTCTGTGAGCTTATTTGTGACTTCGCTCAGCTTCTTTCTGAGCATGATAACCTTTAACATGATCCATTTCCTCCTTTTAATTTTTGCTTCATGTCAAGTTTCCACACCTCATTTTGTCGCGCCCGGATGGTGTCGATATCCTTTTGACGTGCATTGACACTTGTCTCTTCGTAAGCAGGGAATGTACATACTGACACTTCATACAGCTTGACTTTCTTGATTTTCCAGTGAACAGAACCATCCTCACGGACGTCTGTCTCTTCATCCAGAATATCAAAGCCAAAGCTGCACTGATCCACGTCATGCCGTTTCACTCTGGCGTACAGATTCATTGCATCCGAATCATCCGGATTAATGTTTATATGTCCCCAGAGTCCACGCTCATCCTGTCGTAGTGTCAGTGTTGCTGCTTTCGTTCGTCCAAGCACCATGCTCGTGTCATGATTGATTAACGCGCGGATATCATCTGAAATTGTCTCAGTAAATGCTCCACTTTCGACACTTTCGCTGTAACCCGGTGCAATAATATAGGTGCTATTAAAAACGGCGAAGTAACCTTCAATCGAAAGTGCCTCGCCGTCTTCTCTCGTATTAAATTCCGATGCGACAGATCGTATCTGTCGAATATGTCTATCCATTGTCTTCTCCCTTCTGTATCAATTTCTTCTGTGCTGCTGCCATGTCCCACGGTATATAGTTTTCAAGCACTCTAAGTTCATCCAAGCCTTCCTTTGGTGACATGCCTATCTTGTCTCTGACTTCATTTCCAGTCACAAATCCACGGTCTGACAGCGAACCGAATACGGATGCTATCGTCGTCAGATCCCAATCCATCACGGACAGGACATTGAACTTGATGTACATATTCGGACTGTATATCAGTTTCCGCGTCATCTCCTGCTGTAAGCCTGTGACAATCGTCTTTATTTTCGTCTTGACAAAATAATTCCACTCATCCTGCTTGTACTCTCCAACGCCAAGCACGAACGCAGGCACTCCTAATATCGCGGCTACACTTTGCTTGTCCAGCTTTACATTGTCGGATATCGCAAGATCTGACAGAGACAACGGTTTGATCTGTTCTATCTCAAACTGTTCCGCAGGTATCAGCCACGGTGCACCAGCTTCGCCAGAATTCATGTACTCATTGATCAGCTTCTGTCTGCCCTTTGGCGACGAGAATTCTTCCGTCATTCCATCCACTTTGACGATCAGGCTTGGCTTGTACTTGCTCTTCATGAAAGCATTTGTTGTAGCCTGTGCCTGTCGCAGGTTGTCCGCGACATCTTTCAATTGTGCTGTAACGCCCTGCCCTTTGTACAGGTATACCTTATCCGGATTATATACAAAGTGCATCACCTCATCCGGGGCATAAGGGATTCCATCAATCATCACATGATATCTGGTGTAATCGCCCTGATATGATACTCTGTTTGCAGCCACCGGCTCCATTTCAGACAGATATCCATCTTCCGTGTATACTTTCACAACCGAATTGCCTTTGCCATACAGGAGCAGATTCATCACAATCGCTTCTATAAACGTCTGCCGCGTCATGGTACTGCACGGGTTTATATCAATCTTTCGTGACAGTTCATTGATCACACGCTCGTCACCCCGTTCGGTGTTCTCCATGACGTGAATCGTCATTGCTCCAACCACTTCTGCAATCTTACGGCAGGCTGCTACAATCTCCGGGTTCTGGTCCAGAGATGTATAACCATCACCGCACAGGATGTCATATGCTTCCGCGCTTCCGATCAGTACCGCCGATCGTCTTGCTTTTCTTAGTGCCCGCTGTATCACGTTATTCTTTTTACTCATCTTCATTCTCACCTCCCCACCAGCTCTTTGATTTCTCGCTCTTTTCGAGCGAATTCAAGTATCTGACGCACGCAAACACACTCGAATCGAACAAGTCGATACGTGCCGTCGGTTCTATCTTCTCAAATTGGATCATGTCGTCGGTCTTCTCAATCGCATGTACATTCTGCACGCAGTACTCATAAGCATCTGAATGCAGGTAATACAACGTTCCATCTTTGGCAGATTTCTCAATATGCCGGAACCCCTCCGACTTCACGTAGAAATACTGTGGCTGGTCGACTATACGGAACCCTGCCTTTTTCATCTGGATAAAGTACTCACGTGCAAACTTCTTATCGTGACCAACCTGCTTGATCTTAAAGCCTTTGCTCCGCATCTCCTTGAACCAATTCACAATATCTCCAACGTTAACCGTCGGCGTGTTGCACATGGTCAGCCATCCATCGTCCCGCCAGCCAAACAGCGGTATGTTGTCTTCATCTGCTTTCCTTGCTGCTTCCACAACCGGGAAGAATGCATGCGTGATAATGATATCCACGCCCTTGTAATGTCCGAATAGTGCCGCTGCCGTGAGATCATGCAATTTCGACAGGTCGGCACCACCGTACCAGTCTATATTAAGCTTTGCGAGCTCCTCTATGCTCCAGGTATACTGCTTGTCTGAATTTTGGAACTCTTTTATATCAAAATATGCCTTCATCGCCGTTGTATATACATTCAACTGGCGGCTTAGAAAATCCTTCCGCTGTTGCGGATCGTTCTGTGCCTGTATGGAATCGTTCATGATAGCTTCCGGCCGGATTGTCACACCATATCCCGGATTTGCCTTTTCATGCTGGATTGGATTGGTAAAATCTACATTTCCCTTTTCGTCCTGATCGGCACGAGATACAAAGCAGAACAATGTATCGTCCTTCACTATGCCATCCAACACTTTGTTTGCATATTCCAACCGGCGATAGCAGAATGAATTCATGTTATCGCCCGCAGTTGTGATACCAATCATCAGCTTGTTCGTGTATGCTGCCATTGCCTCCTTGAATCGGTTGTACTGCGATGCACGCTTGAACGCATGCACCTCATCCGCGATGGCTATGTTACAGTTGAATGAATCCTGCGTGTCTGGATTGCTGGCAAGTGCTTCGATGTACAAGGAACCCTCCGGCTCTTCATTCTCATTGTAAAAAGTGTACTCGATAGAGTGCTGTGCATTGTTATTCAGTACTTTAAACTCGCCTATCATGCCCCGGTATCGCAAAGTATGCAGGATATCGTCGAAGCTCTGCTTTGCCTGTTTCAGTGCCGCTGCAACAATATAGATCGTCGCACCTGATTTACGCTCTAATAACCCCAGAGCAAAAGCCAGCGCCGCTATAAAAAGTGTTTTTCCCTGCTTTCGTGGGACAAAAATAAAGGCCTCTTTGTATCGTCTGATCTGAGTACCTTTATAGTAAAAGCCTATTAAGTTATATACGATGAATATCTGCCACGGCTGCAATATCAGCGGTGTGTTCCGCAGGGTATGTCCTTGCAGGTCCTCGCCTTTCACATGCACCATCACCCGCTCGATGATATTGATCACAAAATCCGGCTCTTTCGTGTGCAGCTCAAGATCATCGCGTTCCAGATCCGCCAGGAACCGTTTGCACTCTCGTACATTGTTTCCGGCAATGATCTTTCCAGCGACCACATCTTTCGCGTAGCGGATTGCCGCCTGCTTGTATGACTTAGCCGCCAATGTCCCGCAGGATGTCTCCTAATGCAGACACCTTTTTCCCTTTGATTGCTGATTCGTCGATTTTTTTCAGCCCTGCCGGTGTGAGCCCCAGATCTCTCCAGTATGAAAGTGCAGATGTATTCATATCCCCCCAGCTCACCAGCAGTGGATTTTTTGTCATGTTGGTACTTCCGTTTTTGTTCGTATGCTCCACTACAGGTTTGGCACCGGTTTCGACGTATTCCTGATAGATTTTGTCACGCTCTGCAAGTATATTTGCGAGCGTATCGATCATCGGAAGAAAAGCATCTCGATACGTGCCAACCGCCTTGGTTGCTGATATTATTCGATTTTTCCATGCTGTCTTTTTCACCCGGTTTCCCCCTTTCTCAAAAAATCCTGCGTATTTGGAAAAGGCTCCACCCACCGTTCTATCCTTACCCGCTCCAAAATCGCTAGAGAGGGGGGAGTCTGCTGCCATATCTCTTCTTCATACGCATTTGTAACTGTTTTCCATACGTTGTAAGCTCGTGTGAATCCCGATCATGCATGCGGTTGTGGCACTTCTGGCATAGCGTAATCAGGTTGCAGTCGTTGTATCGCTCATCTGGATACTGTTCGACTGGGTATACGTGATGCACATGGTCTCCAGATCTACGCTTGCCATATCGTTTGCACTCTTGACACTGGTAAGCATCTCGCCGTAGAATCACTGCACGTTTCTTCTTCCATCGTTTGTCGTTATACATCATTCTTCCTCTGATTTCTTCTGAAGGACATCGATTGCCTTTGTGATTACTGCCGGGAGCTTTACGCCCATAAGTCCTGCGTTTTCTACCAGTGATATCGTTTCATTTGCGATAAATGCAATCACAACCGCGTCGCGGATATAATTCGTTCCAATCACAAGATCTAATCTGTATGCCACGATCACGAACACAAGTGTCATGCACTTTCTGCATAAGCCTTTCCATCCTGCTTTGCTCTCCAGGCTTCCGGTATCTGTCTTGTTGCTTTTGTGGAACACTCCAGCTACAACCAAACCGGATACATAATCAATCGCCATGAATATGAGCAAAGTTACGGTTCCCGCATCCCATCCACCAAATACCGAAGCAATCGCAGATCCAATCATTCCTACTGCTGTACATATCGTCTGTTTCATCGTCTCTCCTTTCTACGCAAAACAGCAGCTATATGTTTCCATACAACTGCTGTTCTCCGTTTCTCTCAACTATCTCACGCTATCATAATATCATTTAATTTGTCCCCTGAGTACTCCACTTTCATTTTTTCTTAAAACTTCCGAAGAATTCTCTCACTCTTACATACAGCTTAAAAAACAAATATGAATACGTCTCTCTTAATGCAAGTCTATAAAGCATCTGATCTTGCAGCGTCAGGCTCTCTACAAATTCATTTTCGTTAAAGTAATCAATATATTCCTCAATGATCTCATACTCCGTTTTCATATCTTCTCACTTCACTTTCTTAGATAACAGATAATAGAACTTCCGTCGACTGCGATAGTATAATGCACGCGATGCTGGCATCCCACGTGCTTCAAGCACCGGATATGTGCATTCAGTATCTGTTACTCCCGCGAGAATGTATTGTGCAAGCTCTCTATTCGCTTCCATCGCTGTATCTTCAATCAACTTGCAACGCTTGCTTAGTTCCGCTGCCTTTATTGCCGCACTTGCAGTTGGGTTTGAAAGTCCTGTTCCTGCCGTCTGTTCGTGCGAGCGTAGTCCGCGCAGTTCTTTCAACTCTTTTATCCATTCCGGATACTGCATGCAATAGTGATATAATTCAAGATATCTATGCTTGCTTATGTTGTACTTTGCCACCGTATTTCTATGTCTTGGCATTTCTCGCATCACCCCTTTACACTCGTTTGGTATAATCTAATGCAATCCATCCGGCGCCGCTTTTAAGCTTGCCCCACTTCGTTGCTCCTGTTCCGGCAGCCTCCGCAACGATCGTATATACACCTTTGTCACGGATGCATCCGGTTGTATGATAGTTGGTACCTGCTCCCTTCCGGATGTTTAGTGCAGATACTGTGACCTTAACCCTATATGTATCTGCCTGTGCCTGTTCCGGTTTGACTGCTGCCTGCTCCGGTGTCTTTGTTTCTCCGTTTGCACTCTGTTCTGTATTCATACCAAGCGTTGCAAGGATTCCTTTCGCATATGCTACACCAAACGCCCGGCACTTCTCTTCAGTATCCGCTTTTGCCGCATCAGCTTTATTGTCTACAAATACACCCTCGCAGATAATCGCCGGGCATTTCGTCTGTCGAATGAATCCAAAATAATCGCTTCCGTATGCGTTCTTTTCTGTCTTTAAGCCTCGGCTTTTCTGCCCGATCTTCAAAACTTCTTTCTCGATATTTTGTGCAAGCACCTTTCCTTTGCCGCCGTTCACACTGTGCCATACTTCGAAGCCTTCTCCGCCTCCTGCGTTGTTGTGTATGTCCAGTGCCAGATCTGCGCCCCAATGATTGCACATTGTTGTCTTTTCGTTGATTGAGCTATCAATATCTCCAGTTCTGCTAATCAATACATCTACGCCATGCTCTTTCAGATAATCGCGGCATCCCTTTGCCATCTGCAAATCAATATCTTTTTCTACAAGATACTTCACTGCTCCGGGATCGCTCCCGCCATGTCCTACTCCAATATATACTTTTGCCATCTTTATATCCTCCAATCATTTTATATGTTTATGTTCTTTCAGTTTCCCAGATTCTCACCCCCTTCCTTCTTTAGATTTATGATATATTTTCTTAGTGCCAAAATAAAAAAGGTACCAACCAATGAATACTGGTCAGTACCTTTCCTTTTCTTGTATTTACTTGTTTTTCTCGATGAATTCTTTCATCATCATGCTAAGCTGTCCAGCTTGACTTACTCCAGCCTTCTCACATGCATCTGCAAATGCCTCTACCAGATCTCGCTTCAGCTTATATGATTTGCTTATCAAGCCAGCTTTTGCATTCCACTTGTCCTGCGGTCTAATCTTCTTTTCTTCCATCGTGCACCTCACAATATATATTTAATCCAATTGATGCCACACTCAATACAAGTGCTATTGCAATAGCCGCATCCAATCCTTTTCTGATTGCATAGTACACAAGAACCGCCGCCGAACAGGTGCTAATAATTGTTAATACTTTTCTTATAGACATATCTTCAAAAATGGCTTAGAATAAAATTAGGCGGTGGGTGGGATATTCCCACCGCCTGTGCCCTTACTTGAAGAAGGTTTCGTAGATCAAGCATACGATGGTTGCTATGCCTTGCAGGATGCCTGTTACGATTGCGACTTTTTCAAGTTTGGGCTTTTTCTTTTGTTTTTTCTTAGCCATTTCTTATTCACCTCCTTACAAGTATTATAATATCATACGGTGTACCGTATGTCAATACTTTTTATTAAAAAAGATGAAAAATTTCTGACCAGTATTCACTTTTCAATGTGCATCTTTATCTAGTATTTACTAGACTTTACAGGTAATTCTTCCCGAAGATCTCCCGGAAGCTCTTATCTGGATAGTGCTCTTCGAAAGCCTTCTGTGCCGCTTCGTGCAATATCTGCATATAGTCGCTGTTCTGGTGTACCGCATCCGGTCCCGTTCGGTGATGCTCCGGGCAAAGATAAACCTTCAGTCCATATTTTTCGGACAGTTTTCGGTTTGGTCCTCCAAAGCAATGATGCTCTTCAATCGTATAGCCCTGCTGCCTTGTTCCGAGCAGATCGCACATGTAACAACATCCGTCTTTGTTCTGTATGATAGATTTACTCATGATTCACATCTCCCTTTTCATCTTCCTTTACGATAACAAATGCAACATCTTTACGTTCCATATACTTCTTAATCTGCGAGATCTTGAACGTGGCAAGCTCACTGATCTCCAGCTTGCCGGAATAATTTTTCTTAATCATGCAGACGTTCTCATCATCCATCAGATTCGGAATAACCGTCTGCTCTGTTATTTCTTCTATGTACATGCTCATATCCTCCATTTCGATGCTACATCATCCGTCTTTGTTCTGCATGATAGATCTACTCATGATTTCCCTCCTTGCTTTACTATCTCGATTGCTCTATCCAGTCCTCTGTGGTACAAGTCATCATATTCTGTATCCAAGCAAGGACATATTTCATCCACATACTTGTCAAAATCCGCATATGAAAGCTCTTTTTCCTCTTCCAGTTGTTTCAAAACATTATCTACGTTGCATGCCGTAGGTTCTGCGTCAATAATTCTGCAGAACCGTTCGTATTCATCCGAGCTCAAAGTGTACTCACTTACTCGATCTTTTAAGCTCATATCATCTATCAATCTACTCATCATAAACCACGTCCTTGCTCACTTTTTTCGTTACCTTGATTGTGTCCTTATTTGTCTTGCTGATCGTGATCTTAACACCTCTTCCATTGTCCGCTGTTATCTTCACTATGTTTCTCCGATCAACAAGCTCCACGCACTGTTTCAGATACTCGCATACTTTCTCGTCCGTCTCATGAATAGCCAGCTCAATGTTGTCCTTTGCCTTCTCCTGCCGTTTCCGTGCTCTCTGGTGAATCCGTGCTCCAGGGCAGTCGCACATCATGATTGCATGCTCCTCTGCCTGCTCATTTGGTATCTCTTCGCCAAAGAGTACAATATTCATACAGTACTTACATGTTCCTTTATTTGCCATTACGCATCCTCCTTTTTGCTCTCTTTACACATTCCTGTTTCATATCAAGATACTCACTCAATGCTTCTTTCTGTTTTCTTATACATTCATTCTTTTTTCGTTGTGTCTCTGTGAATGCTTTATACTTCCCACATACACTGTGACAACCAACTTTCCTGTCTACGCATTCCTTACATGGACAGTTTTTCACAACTTCCACTCCTTCCACTACCTATTTTTGCGCAAAAAAATACCAACCATCGAATAATGATGGTTGGTACCGGTGTCATTATTGACTATTCTATTTTTCCTCCAAACTTTGGAAATTTGTCATACAAAGCATGAAATACTTCTTCCCATCTTCCGTCTTCCATGAAATCTCTTGCGACAAATTCGCAAAAATGATATTCAATAGCCGGTTGACGCAACATTGCCTGACGGTTTCCACCAAATATAGATATAATGTCCGATTCATATTCCGAATAACTAACTTTTTCACCATTTGAAATCCGGATTCTGTATTTATCCATTACATCCATAATTTTGCGTTGCTCATCTTTTGTAACACCATATTCTTTGAATAACTGATCTACATTTCCCATAGTACATATCCTCCTTCGTATTGGTAAGGATATTATACCATTCCAACCATCACTATTCAATTTTCAAAGTTCGACAAATTTCGACGCTACATCATCTGATCTAACGGCAACTCCATCTGAATTGCTGGGTAATCTTCCCACGGAACGCCTATGTAATCGAGAACTCTTCCCCAGCCATATTTCTCTCCAGTCTTAGGATCTGTACAACACTGGTACATGTAATACTCCCATTCTTTCTGGTTACGTTCTCGCAATTTATCAAATCTATGTGGTCTTTTCTCCATGTGAATGCCAAAGCCACACATACTGCATCCGGTTCGCTGTGCTCCAGTAGTCCGAAGATTTCCGCACTGATCCTGTACTACATCGCCGTAAATATCCGGTATTATGCTCTCAACCGGCTCATATGGTATTACATTTCCATTCTTGTCTTTGCTGTAAGGTTGCTCATAGTACAACTTCTCAAACACATCCATGTTTTTGTGATACCAATCATCCATTTCCAATGCCAGCTTTAATATGTCATTTCGCATATACGGAGCAAATGGAGCCGATCGCATTGTGGTTTTTCCATAGTAGTTGCATCCATGATCGGTAAGCGCTTCTTCTCTCTGCCCACCTTCCGATGCCATCATTCCAAGATACGGATAGCTCTGATGTTCCCTCGCCCAGTCGTCACATGGTTTTTCTTTGAGCCAGTAGCAACAATCATTTGATACCTTGAAATCCGGTTTCTGATAGTTCACTCCTTCATTTTCGTTTTCATACCCTCCGAACAATTTCAACCACTTCTGCGGCAATTTCATCCGGCTATTCTTCTGAAAATGTCCGAGTTCTCCACATTCACCTGTAATAATCGCATGTCTGACCGTTTTATTCTTTTCCGTCGGATTCTGTAACAATGCAATCTTACCTGCTATACGCTTACTGATTACCGGAAATCCAACCTCATTCAATACCTGTGTCTTTGTCTTATATGAATGCAGAATTGTCACACCAAGCGCTTTGTGCACTTTCTGAATACTTGCATCTTCCAGACTTGATACTGATATTGCCGGTACGTCAATTCCGATAGATTTCAAGAACACATGCAATGTAATGCTATCAAGTCCACCAACACTGACATGCGCTGTCTTATCACGCTTTTCCATCTCCTGAAGGAATTCGATTGCCCGAAGCTTTGATCGCTCCTTTTTTACTTCGTAAGGCTGACATTGCATGGCAATCATCCGACTTTTTGCTTCACGCTTCTGTTCTTTCCACTTCTGGAATTCCACGTCCGGCTTGTCTATCTCAATATCTTCCAAGAAGTCAAATTGTTCCTGTTCCATATCTACCTCCTACGCAAACATCAACTGTCCATTTGCTCCCTCTGCTACTCTCATATTTGCTGTTCTTCTTGCAATACACATTTCCGGAAGATTTGCCCTCACAAGTGCAGCCGGTATCGGTGGGCATACCGCATTGCCACACCTTCTTACCTGTTCCGTTCTTGGATATATCTTGCCAGTATAATCATGATCAATAATGTAATCATCTGGAAATCCCTGGCATCCATATAACTCTCGTGGTTCCAACATTCGAAGTCCGATATCCACAATCTGGTAATCAACACCCTCAATCGTTACAAGACCAAACCTATCCTTTGTGGTAACCGTGTCTAATGGTTGTTCAATGTCCTGTCCAGTAGCATCACCATAGTATTTGATCAGAAATGCCCGGACTTCTCCAAAATGCCCCGCAGACGTTGTAACTGTATGTAACGGATCTCTTTCATCTTGTCCCACGCATGTCTTATAGAACTTGCTTAGAAACGATGTAACCAATCCGTATCGGTTGGAACCATCAACTGTCATGATCGGATCTCCTATTGTCTGTCCTCGCACTTCTCCATGTGCTGTCTCAGAATGGTACTGAATCAACGTAGGGCTAATAAGACAATGTTCGTTTTTACTCACGATTGTTGTTAGTGGTTCCCTCACGTCCTTACTACGATCCGCAGTAAATCCAGTCTGCCCTATCTGTACAATATACGGTTCCACAACTCCATATCCATGCTTTCCTGTTATAGTTGGCATCGGCTCCCGGATATCGTTTGGTCTACGATCTCCGCTGTGGTTGCACTGAATGATAAACGGCTCTGGATTATCCAAAACGAATTTTTTCAGTCCTCTTGCAATCCGTTCCATCGTCTTCGGAGCCAGCGGTCGTACCGCCCGGATACCATATTTTTCCTTAATCTCTTCAGAAGTGTCAAAAATGCTCGGACACGGCAGGCTAAAATCAAGTTGCGTGTATGCTCCAACATAAGGTTTAAGCAACCCTGCCTTGACTTCCTCACTGTCCGCCGGTGCATGTGTAGGCTCTGGCCAGACGATTGATTTCCCATCGCAACGTGCAATCATAAAGAATCTTTTTCGCATTGTTGGAGCTCCATAGTCCGCTGCCACAAGTTCTTTGAATTGTACTTCATACCCTAACTCTTCAAGCTGTTTTACAAACCGTTCAAAGGTCTTGCCCTGTTTGTTCTTAATTGGGTGATGGCGTCGGTTTAATGGTCCCCATGTTCTGAACTCTTCTACATTTTCAAGCATGATTACTCTTGGTCTTACAAGACCCGCCCACCGACAGGCTACCCACGCAAGACCTCTGATATTCTTATCCTTTGGTTTTCCACCTTTTGCCTTACTGAAATGCTTACAGTCCGGCGAAAACCAGGCAAGTCCTACCGGATTTCCTTTGCATGCTGCAATCGGATCTACCTGCCACACATCTTCACAATAATGCTTTGTTCTTGGATGGTTGGTTTTGTGCATCTGTATAGCTTTCGGATCATGATTGATGGCTATATCAACGCTGTATCCTGTTGCCATTTCGATGCCTGTCGAAGCTCCGCCACCGCCAGCAAAATTGTCTACAATAAGCTCTCCATGTATCACTCCATCACCCCCGGCATAAAATCAAACAGTGTCAGCTCGTCCATCTCATTTTCTGCTGCCTGTAAATATCCCACACCATCTCGGAAATAATCCGGATTCAACTCACAGCCTTTACCGAAGCGGTGCATCTTAACCGCCGTCATTGGTACCGTCATAAGTCCGCCGAACGGATCATATACGACATCTCCTGGATTGCTGTATCTGTTGATGATTCGCTCCACAATATCAAGCTGAAGCGGACATACATGCATCTGCGCTCTTCTCCGGCTCTGTGTCGTATTAAGCGTCCGCATGCGGTTGATATCATCCCATACCTCAAGCTGGTTCCATGATCCCGGAGCAACCACCATGAAAGTGGCTGGCAGTCTGCCGTCCTTATCAAGTTCTTTTGCAAGCTTCACATGCTCTTCATAGTTGTACACGCTCTCTCTGCTGTATTTTCTATATGCTTTCTGCAGATTATCCACAGAGATCTCTTTCAGCTCATCCTTACTGATCAGACGATTGCCCGATGATCTCCAATAACCGTGCGCATCTATCTGCCACTGTGCTCTTGTGTACTCTGCCTTGCTCTTTGACACCGGATCATCCGCATATGCTTTGCTGTGATCCGTTGGTAGCTTTCGAAACAACAAGATATATTCCGGGCATCCTACACCCATTTTAGTGCCGTCCTTGCACTGCTCAGACCAACCAAGGCGGTATGTCTGGTTATTCTCCCGCACAACATCCGTCACAACGGTGATCATGCCGAAATACATAAAACCATGCTTCATGTAATGTTCGATACAATCCGCATGAAACGGCTCGATTGTCGGCATACCGGTACCAGTCGCATTTCCAAACAGCACCCGATCTTTAACATGCACTGCTGCCACTCTGCCCGGTTTCAGCACCCGCAGAAGCTCCGGCGTCAGGTAGTCCATCTGTTCAAAGAACCTTTCTGTATCCTGATTGTGTCCAAAGTCGTTATAATTTGCACTGTACTCGTAGTGATTGCCGAACGGTATTGACGTATGTATCAGATCAACGCTGTTGCTTGCCATGACACGTGTTTCTTCCACACAATCGCCATATACCGCTTCATAGTGATTTCCTCGTACGGTTCGTTCTTCTCTTGTTCCTTCCACTCCCATCTTCCTTTCCAATCGTTCAGCTTTGTTCGCTGAATTCAGTCCATATTTCTTCACGATCTCAACCATCCGCTGGACCATATAATTATGATTCTTCCATTTTTCCAGCAATGCTTCCTTGATCTGCCGCTCGTTCTCCATGTAGATAATGTCAATCACTACTGATTCTGCCTGCAAGAACCGGTAACATCTGTGAATTGCCTGTATGAAATCATTAAACTCATAATCAATGCCAAGGAATATTTCCCGGTGGCAATACCGCTGAAAATTGCATCCAGATCCGGACAATGATTTCTTTGTTGCAAACAGCCGTGTCTTTCCATTCGAGAAATCAATTACACGCTGTTCTCTCGTCTCATAATCCATGGATCCATAGATATCGACCGTCTCAGGCAACGCTTTCTTGATTGCGTGCCGTTCGCTCTCCAGATCGTGCCACAACAGGAAATGATCACCTGGTGATGCGTCAACAATCTCTTTCATCTTCTGCACACGGATGTCTATACTGTCCCGCTTGACCGCCGCTGCTTCTTTCAATCCTTCCGCCGCTTCCTGAAAAAGCTGCATCTGGCCGTCCCTGTCTGCTGTATCTCCGTAATGAATCGGTATCTCATGCCATCTGACATCGAGCGATGGTAGATCGTATCCAGCATCTGAGTAGTCGGGATTTATATCCGACGGCTTTGTAACGAACAGCGCCCAGCTTGACACCCACAGCCAAAACTCATCTTCCATATTCGGATACAGGGTCAGGTTGTTTGCCTTTGTACTATCCCGCTGGAAGAATCTTGTCAGTGCCTGTCCGGTGTCCATGACTTCCAGATATCCGGCATAGTGTATAAGCTCCTTGTACTTATTCGGCGATGGTGTAGCCGTTGCTACGAGCTTATACGGAACATTCTTGAATTTATCCAAAAATGTCTGATAAGTCTTACTTCCAAATGAGCGGAGAACACTTGCTTCATCCAGTGACGTTGCAGCAAAGTACGATGGATCTATATCACAATCTCTCACTCTCTCATAGTTTGTCAGCACGATCTGACTGTCACACGCCTTGACCTCTTCCATTGTTCGGCAGTACTCCGGCTTCTCATATCTGAGCAGTTCCACCGCATCTCTGGTGAACTCCTGCTTCACGCCAAGTGGCAAAACAATCAAAGCTCTGCCGCCGGTATGTTCTGCTGCCAAATGACAGAATTCTATCTCCTGTACCGTCTTTCCAAGACCGAATGCTTCAAACAATGCCCGGCGTCCGCCCTTAAGTGCCCATGCAACAGCATCTGCCTGGTGTGGTTTCAATGCCGGATTGATCTTTGAACGATCAACCGCAAATCCGCTGTCTGTTGCAAGGTCGATTTTGCTTTCTAAAAATTCTCTATACGTCATGTCACACCTCACTTGCAACAAGCTCTCGATTACACAGCTTCTTGATCTGTCTCACTCGTTCAAACGATATACCGCACATTTTGGCTGTATCGGTCATGCCATATCCCTGCAGCATGCACCGCATCGGCTTCTGTGTTCTCGGAGACAGCTGATCTACCATATGCCCGAAATCTATCATAGTAACCAGCTCTCCAATATAATCATGGGGATCTGCAAGAAATACATCTGCATAAGACTCTCCATCTTCGTTAACTGCCTTATCCGCTGCCACATACTGTGGTTTCTCTATGTCCGGTCTATTGAATTGCGTCCGAAGCGGTACATCTTCATAATTGACAAATCGCTCCACATATCCACGTATATAAAGTCCTATGTAATTACGATTCAGATGCTCCAAATCCTTGCTTCTGTCGATAGCCTCCACTAATGCCAGCATACCCACCTGAACAATATCCTCATAATTGGGAAATCCACGATATTTGTTCAGATGGAAATACACCAGCTTGATATTTTCTATAATCTTCTGATTACGTATTTCTATATTTGACAATTTTTTCACCTTCTTAACATGCTTCCTTTTTCTTCATCTTCTCCTGCATCCAAGTCTTCCACTCGTGCGTGTCCTCGGATACAGTCCAACTCTCATTTTTATTGAGTAAATACTCGACTTTTTCCCACATCTCCGCATTCTTAATCGCAACACCTCGTGCCGACTTCCAACCGGTTTTCTTCCAGCCGGTCAACCAGTCATTTTTGAGTGTCCAGAATACATGCTCCGTGCGTGTGTGAATATGCACGATACATCCCTTCTGCATACGCTCCAGCGCCGCAATGAGCAGCGTCAGCGTGATTATATTCGTGTTGCAATGTTCAAAATGCATGACTTCATACACGATCACAGGCTCACCCTTGTACAGCATCTGCTTTCCATCCTCGTATGCTTCCATCACGTACATACCATCTGCCTTTGTAGCACGCGGTGCAATCGTCGAAGTCTCAATATATATCCTCACTTCCTGCATTTTCGCCTCTTCCTTTCGTTGCACCGGTGCAACTTCGCCAAATCGTCGCCCGGCGCTCGTATCACTCTCTTGGTCTGCTGTATCTTTACTTCTGTGTAATAGACATAGCTGTACCCTGTTACCTGATTTATGCCAATTCGAATTGATTTTTTATCTATGTAATACCCCGGACGGGCTACCGGTCCATCCGTGATGATCTTCTTCATTGTCCGCCGGACATATGCTTTCTTCTCCGGCTCTGGACGTACTAAGTTTCTGCTTGAAGAAAGACTGGATGCACGCTTGATCTCTTCCGGATCAAATATGCTTTCCTGTTCAAGCTCTTCCGGAAGCGGTTTGCACAGATACGATGCAAGCTGTCCGAATCCTTCTTCATCCCGGACCGGTTCACTATGATGTGATAATCCCGGCCAGTTCTTTGCTATCAGTAGTTCGGTATTCCATATCCGATTACAAATCAGATGGATGTGAATACCACCACGTTTGCCTATCTCTACGCGTCTGATCCACTTCCACTTCTCGCCGTGTGCTGCATAGTCTCTCCGCATGCGCTTGTCGAACAGTGCCAAATCCTGCTTGACCGCATCCATGCTTTTTCGCGTACCTGCCGGGTACTTCAATGTAACCCAGCAGTCACCAGGTAGGAAGTTCGCTTTCAGCAAGTGTCGATACTTATTCTCCTTGTTGATCTGATTCTGCCGCTTCACCGTCTCCGGTGTCGGTTTCTTCCTTTTCGCCCGGTGCTCGCCTTTTGCTCCTGTATGCCCTGCGAACTTATATGCATGCTCTATGGAATTTTGAAAATAGTATGTATGTTTTCTGTATGCCATCGAAAGTGTATCCTTGTCCCTAACTTTAATATGCTAATACTGTCTCAAAGCGAGCTTTTATCCCGCTTTTCTTGACGATATAAGCTTGGTGTGATACACTCAAATTGTTCAGATTCGAGGTGTTACACCTGAGCCGGTTTTCAGCCGGCTCTTTTTCTTTTCAGTGCAGCTTCTCCGGTTGACTCCTGATAATAGGTGCCATCCTCTGCTACCCAATACCGATACCGGTCGCCATTCGCGATCCTGCTGCCTATGTACAGGCATCCTGCCGGCGGTTCCAATCCAGCGAAGCTCTTTGCACTCATATATGCCTTATACATGATCTCATCCATCTTCGTCACTTGTACGCCACCCTTTTTCTGTCTGATGCCTTGCTCTCTACGATGATGTGATCTGCACAGTCTGCTACGACATTCCAGTTTTCCCAGCGCAATCCGTTTTTTGCCATAATTTCTTTTTGCTTTCGCGTCGGCTTTGCCGGGCGCTTCAGTTTCTCGTCTTTCAGTCTCATCTTCTTCCTCCGTTTCATTCGCAAGTGCGATCAGCTGTTGCCAGATCGTTCCGGCTATCATGATCCAAAAGCCGTATATCAGCCCCATCCACAGCAGCACTGCACCTTCCACCATTGCGATCGTCGCCAGCTTATATGTTGTTATGATCATCTTGTTACTCATCCTCTCATCCCTTCTACTGATATTCAGCCTGCAGGTTTCCCCATCCGATCTGTCTCGCGACCGATGTCGGATTGAACGGCGGCACCTTGCGCCCTGCCTTCAATTCCTTCCGATAACGGAGAAAGTCTACAAATGCAAGATAGTTGACATACGTCACGCCGCAGCCATCGAGGATCGTGTAGTTTCCATAGCGTCCCTTCTGCACGTACTCGTCAATCTCTGCAAGCCGGTTCGATACTGTCCGCGCAGATATATCCAGTGACTTCATGATCTGTGCCTTAGTCACGTAAGGCGAAGCGCTAATGTATTTGATAGATGTTATCTCCATGCTCCTCACTTCCTTTCTTTGATAAAATTCAGTTGGTGACAAATTGTCACCGACTCAACCCAACCGGTGACATTCTGTTACCGTTTCAACCTCATGCTCGCTTCAATCGTTCCCGTTTCGCAATCAAGCTGTCTTTCGCCCGATTAAGCGACCGAATCTCCTCATCAATCTCCTTTAGCTTCATTGCACGCGGGTACATATCTTTGAAGATTATGATCCCAAAGCTCTTATACAGCTCCGCTACTTCTTCCTTACCGGATGTATTCCGGATTGCCGGATGCCACATGTATACGGTCTCGATCAGCTCGTACTCCTCATCTGTCACAACTCCGTGAATCAGGTCCTCGAATTCAGTCTTCATCATCTTTCTCATATCCTCCAATCTGGACTTCATCTCTGTGTCCCATCATTGCCCGGATATGCTTATTAGGCACATCCGCCATGACCGCATTCTCAAGCAGCTCCATCTTTGCTGCCTGAAACACCATATTGTAATACTGCGGCTGTTTAATCGTAATTGGCGTTTCTGCTGTAAAAGCATCAACTATTCCCATCTTCTACTCATCTCCCTTCTGCTTATAGAATGTCTCTGTAAATTTTTTTTAATAGACGCCCCTTCTGCTGCCTCCCATCTGCTTGACTATTTTTCTCTCAACTCCTATACTCTCCTTACAGGTTCCTGCCAGAACCAAGTACTTACGAAAGGAGCATTTTATGAAACTAAATGTTGATTGCATACGCGCAATTCTATTAGAAGTCGAAAAAGTTCCATATGGAGAATCATTGCCTTTCCAAACGCTTGTATCTGCGCTTTCTGATTACAGTACCGACGATATCAGTTATTCTGTACTCAAGCTTAAAGAAGCCGACTATATTGAAGCAATTATTCTTCATGCCGATGACACAGCAATCATTTATGAAATAACCGACATCACTTACAATGGACATCAATTTTTGGAAACAATTCGTGATGCCAAAGTGTGGAAAGAAACTAAAAAAATATGTAACAAAGTTGGAAGCTTTGCATTGAATGTTATTTCCTCTGTTGCCGGTCAAGTGCTCTCTGCTCTGGTAAAGCAGAATTTGCCATAGCTCTTATTCTCCCGTCAGTGGTTTTCTCTGGCGGGTTTTTCTAACGAAAATAACTGACTTCGATAATTCCCTATTGCACTTATTGCGTTTGATAATGCATTGATTACATCAATATCTATTTTTGTGCCTCCATGAATGTCCAAATCACTTACTTTTTCCTGTATAAGCTCACATATCTCGATAGCCGCTGTATCCAATGTTTCAATTTTTTCGAGAGTAAATATATATCTGCTTTTTCTATCTATCTCTCTGTTCAACAAATCCATTTTTTTACACAATGAATCATATTCATCCTGTTTCTCTTGCATCTTCCTATTCTCGCCTCCTTCCCTTTGCTCCGCTGCCTCCTGTTATCGTTCTACATATGTAGTAAAACGATATTTCACAGAAAAAACGCGATAATTGAGATATTTTTTATATTTATATGTTTAGCTTTCTAAACTTCAAGGGTAAAAAAATATATGGTTATTTCGCACATCGGAATACCTAATATCTCACAAGCCTTGTAGATTTCCTGCTGAGAAAACTCTAAGATATTATTTAATCTTTGACTTAACGATACTCTTCCCATGCCCAATTTCTCAGCGAATACATCCTGTGTTCCACATACTTCTCTGATTTTCCCTCGAAGTTTATTGTAGTTCCACTTCACTTTCTTCATCTCCTTTCTTCTTGTTTAGCTTTCTAAACTACTTGCAGTATATTATTTTGAATGCGTCTTGTCAACACTTTTTTTCATTTTTCTAAACTTTTTTTATTTTCCGCTTGTATTTTGTTGTGTTTTCTAAACATATATGATATTATCAAGTCGAAAGGAGGATTGAAAAATGGATACAATATCTAATAGAATTCAATATGCAATGGACAAGCTCGATTTGAAGCAAACTGATTTAGTTTCGCGAACTGGCATAAGCAAAGGAGCATTAAGTTCTTACATATCTGGTCGTTATGTTCCAAAACAAAATAATATTTACCTTATTGCTAAAGCATTAAATGTTAGCGAAGCTTGGCTCATGGGTGCGGATGTACCAATGTCAAGAAATGTAAAATCTAAAAACGGTATTACAATCAATGTTCTTGGTCGAGTTGCTGCAGGTATTCCAATCAATGCAATTACTGAAATAATCGACACCGAAGAGATATCTGAAGAAATGGCCAAGACTGGTGAATACTTTGGCTTGAAGATCCGTGGTGATTCTATGGAGCCGCGCATCTGCGATGGCGATGTTGTAATTGTTCGCCAACAGGACAATGCAGAATCCGGAGATATTGTAATTGCTATGGTCAATGGGGACGATGCGACATGTAAACGATTAGTCAAATACGCATCCAGCATCGCACTTGTTTCTCTCAATAGCAAGTATGAACCTATGATGTTTACAAATGAAGAGATAATGTCCAAGCCGGTACGTGTGATCGGTAAGGTAGTTGAATTAAGAGGAAAATTTTAATCCATAAAGGGGGACTTTTATTATGTTTAACAAAGAATCTAAAGAAGAAAAAGATGCAAGAAAAACAGCCGAGCTCATGCAGAAGTATGGCTTAGACTATATATCCGAAAAAGATAAAGAATCAATCAGAAAAATTCTAAGTAATCTGGTTGGGACAGGTATGATGAAAACAGGGGTTAGTTTATCTCTTGGAAAACCAGAAGAACAGGTTAAGATGGCATATTTATATGCTCTTATGGAACAAAACTGGATCATTATCCGCCAATTGGACAGAATATCTAATTTACTAGATAAAGATTGATATCATCATATACACATTATTCTTACAAAGGGGGATTTTATTTTGGATATTAATGAATATATGAAATCACGAGTAGACGATCAAATTGAATGGTACGATAAGAAATCCGTAAAATGTCAGAGATGGTATAAGTTTTTACAAGCGATAGAAATTATAATAGCCGCGAGCATTCCTGTTTTATCTGGTTATACAAGCCAATGTTTTACTATTCCTATAATAATTGGTGTCGAAGGTGCTGTTATTACAATAATCGAATCTCTCACCAAATTATATAAGCATCATGAAAACTGGATTGAATATCGAACCACTTGTGAATTATTACGCTACCAAAAATATTTATACATTACAAAATCAGCACCATATAATGATGAGCCTGAAAGTATTGATAATATTTTTGTAAGGAATATTGAAAATATCATATCCTCCGAAAACAATAAATGGAAAAACATTAACATCAAAGAAGCAGCAGAAAATAAATCTGCTAATTAACTCTTTGATATGTCTTTTCAAATATATCTGGTTTGCAAGGATATTGTTCACCGTTCACTCCTGTGATAATCCAATCTCCAGGAGAAGCGGACATTCTTCCTTCTAAGGTATCGATAATTAATTCTACATCTGTTTGATAAGCTTCGACAATTACAGGTTTCTTTTGAAATTTTTGTTTACAAGATTTCATATAGATACCTCCTATTCAGAAAGGGGATTCACAAATGACTACATATAATATTTTTATCAGTCACGCTTGGAAATATACCGAGCATTACAATAAAATTGTCCAATGGCTCAACGAAGCACAGGATGAAGGAAAGTTTAATTGGAAAAATTACTCTGTTCCCGAACATGATCCACTTATTGATCCTGATAGTTCAGAAGGAAAAGATGAGTTAAAAGCTGAACTTAAAGATCAGATCAGACCTGCATCTAAAGTCATTATTCTCGCAGGCATGTATGTTGCTTACAGCGATTGGATCGAGTATGAGTTGGATACAGCCGTTGATATGGATAAATATATCATCGGCGTAAAACCTTGGGGACAAGAGCGTGTTCCAACTATTATATCCAACAATTCCGATGTCCTTGTCGGTTGGAACAAAGACTCAGTTATTAACGCAATTTTAAATTCGTAAATTTATTATAACAGATGTAGATAATTATAACAAGCAGTGCTCCCTGGTGCTCTAGCACCGGGAGCATGCTATAAACAAACAATATAATACACTTAACCGGGCAGCTGAGAGGTGTTACACCATATCCGTTCGAGTCTTGGAAGGGAGTGGTGCCTTATGAGTACATATGAGGAATTCATGGTGTTACTTACCATTGCAATACTTATTGTAACGATTCTGAATCATAGAAAGTAAGAAAAACACCTCAGCCGGTCAAGCACAAGGTGTTTTTCTTTGAATAGTTTGCCGGACGGATAGGTCGTATCTATCGCTCGGCTGTCTTGTTAAGTGTATTATATGCTAATTGGTTGATTTTTTCAACCCCAAATCACCTGCAGTTGTTGCACCGGTGCAACTTTTACAACCAGGGAACAGATTGTACCCTACATCATAACTTCATAACAAAAAAGAATCCCCCGTGTTGGCGCACGAGGGACTCAGATACACCATCTAAGGGGATGGCATACTCAACATACAAACATATTATACCATCCCCTTCTTTACAAATCAATAAAGGAGGGATTTTTTATGTGGTGTGAACCTAGAAAAAATGGAGTAGTTTATCGTGAGCGGTACAAGGATCCTTTGACTGAGAAAAATAAGGTTGTTACAGTTTTCAAGTCTAAGGATACTGCTCAAAATCGTAACAAAGCCCAGCGTGAACTTAATGCAAAGATTGAAGCAGCCATTGCAGAACTTCAATGTGATGATTGCTCAATTACGCTATCTCAAATGCAAAAAGAATACCTGAAAGCTCAATCGGTTACTTTCAAGCAATCGACCGTGAAAAGGAATCAGATTATTACTTCATCTGTTATTGATTTACTTGGTGCTGATGCGATAGTAGATAACCTTACGACTCAATTTGTAAATTCAAGGTTGCTCGGATCCGGAAAACAGGTTAGTACTCTTAATACCTATATTACACGGTTCAAGGCACTCCTTAATTGGGGATACATAAACGACTACCATAACAACATGAAATTGATCGCAAAGCTCAAACCATTTGTAGATCCAGCAGATGATAAAGAGATTACATCGAAATACTTAGAACCGGCAGAAGCCCAAAAACTTCTTGACTACATCAAACAGGATAAAAGCTGGCACTGGTACTATGCAACTTCAATATTAATACTCACAGGCTTGCGTTTTGGTGAACTTTCAGCATTAGAGATACCTGATATCGATACAAAGAATCTCACAATACGGATATCAAAGACATATGATTCAATCAATGATATTGTGACAACTCCGAAAACAGATAACTCCAAGCGCACGATTCACATCCAGCCAGATTTACTACTTGAACTAAAGAAGTGCTTGCTCTGGAGAAATGAAATGATGCTTGCCAATAATATTCGATCAGGTCTCCTGATTCCAAATGTCAAAGCAGGAGAACATATGCATATAGCTGGCTATGAAAAATACCTACGTGTGACCTCCGAGAAACTTCTTGGCAGACATGTGACACCTCATATGCTTCGACACACACATGCATCTCTTCTTGCTGCAAATGGAATGACTCCGGACGAGATTGCCCGCCGATTAGGGCACAGTAAATCTACAATCACAAGCAAGATCTATATTCATGTTACACAAAAAGTTATCGAAAATGATAACCGGAAGATTGATCAAATAAAACTGTTTTCATAATTTTTGCCCACTATCTGCCCACCTAGACGATTTTTAACCATTAAAAAACGGCGGAAA